>VOFB01002979.1_pt1 | contig 187728 bp, 276 predicted proteins | sample 5384141 | NCBI WGS metagenome assembly VOFB01 (sample SAMN12384721, study PRJNA508395) | human gut metagenome | isolation source: healthy gut A | host: Homo sapiens | reverse complement strand
TGTACTCTGCCTTCAGATCCGCATCTCTCGATCACAAAGTTGAGCGGGTTGAAATTGCTGATCTCACTGTTGAGCTGCGCATTGCCTGCCTTTTCCATACAGTAGACCACCGGGCCTCTCTCAAGGGCAATCCTGCCTGCGTTTGTGGTAACCTTTGGGTTTGCCTCTGTCTTTCTGATTTCCATGGGCAGATCAATGGCAATGACATCGCCCTTCTTCCAGTTTCTGCGGATCGCTACATAACCTTTTTCCGCTTTCTCCGTCACCGCTTCGCCGTTCACCTGAATGGTTACGTTTTTGTTCTTCTGCTCCTGTACCCATCCCGGAATACGGATTTTCATGGTAAATTCTTTTCTGCTGCCGGATTGACCGTGAGCTTCACGTTTCCGTCCCATGGATAATTTGTTTCTTGCTTCAGATCCACCTGGGTTCCGTCCACATTTACCTTGCCGTCACTTCCGATATACATGTTTACAAACACATTGTCTTTATGAACCGTGTACATGTAACCGCTCAGTGCAGCAATGGTTCTCATAAGGTTTGGCGGGCAGCATGCGCATGCAAACCACTCGAACGTCCGTTTCCATTGCCAACCTCAAGCAGTGAGCTGTAGAAGAACCGGTTGCCGTCCAGGTTTGTTCCCACCAAAATGGCATTGTACAGTGTTCGCTCTACAACGTCCGCGTATTTCGCGTCCTCATGTACCAGATTCATCCTCTGGTTCCAGTTTGCCAATGCAATTGCCGCACAGGTCTCACAGTAAGAGTTGTTGTTTGGCAGCTCATAGTCATTGCCGAAGTCCTCGCCATGTGTCCTTACGCCAATACCTCCGGTGATGTAGGTTTTTCTGTTGGCCACAGAGTCCCAGATAGCATCCAGGGATTTCAGGTATGCTGCCTTATCCTCATCGCCGTCCTCCAGCAGGGTGGCGATATCCGTCACGCCTGCGTAAAAATAGTTGGCACGCACGGCATGGCCTACGCCGTTTGTCTCATTGACAAAGGGTCTTGCATCCTGGGAGTAATCGTTGCCTCTATAACCACTCTCTCTCAGGGATGAGCTCTCGCCTCGCCGGTCGATGAGAAGCTTTGCAGTGTCAAAAATATTTCTGACCGCTTCCCTCCCCCTCGTACTCCTCAGCCAGCTTTCCAAACTTCACAAGCGCCAGCTCAACCTCTTCATGTCCCGGTACCTCATGGCGTTTACCATTTGGTCCAAACAGATTAACAATCAGATCTGCAAAGCGTTTGCCTGTCACATAGAGCCGGTAGTCCGGATCATTGATGCCTTCCCGGTAACGGGTGTAGGCAACCACAGACTCCAGGAAATGGCCTGCATTGTAAAGTTCATGGTTTGACATATTTCTAAAGCGGTGGGTCCCCTGGGAGCCTCCTCCCGGATTTGTTTTGCTTCTCAGCGTAAAGAAGGTGTCGATATATCCATCTGCATACTGAACCTTGCCTATTTTTTCAATCCACTCATTCAGCTTTTTCTCCAGAGTGGCTCTCTGTGCAGACATCTCCTCACTGTTGTCGTTCTGGGTTGCGGAAAGTGTGTAGGAAATTGCCTCAATACTTTTGTAAATATCTGAATCCTGGAACACATAGCCTGAAAAAAGCGTTGTACGGCTGTCCGTTCAGCTTCTTGATCGCATTGTCAAAATTGGGTTCTCCTCCGGAGGACTTGCTGATCTCCAGAATCGCCTTGTTCAGAGAGTTCAATGCATTTACCTTCTGCTTCGGTGACCAGAAGATATCGTTTAGCTGGACATTTTCAAAGGTGACGGTGCTGTTTGCCACTGCGGTTACCGCTGGTTCCTTCACCGTGATGTCCGCAAACGCGTCTAGACTCAGATCCCCATACTGAACTTTTTCCTTTTACGGTAAACGTCTTGCCCACCTGATCTGCCCTGTAGCTTGCAGGGTCCACGTTTTCCCATGTGACAGCCATCAGCTTGGAATCAAAAAGTCTCGGCAAAGTCAAAATCCGGCTTTGTGGTACTCTTCAGAGAGGGTGTGGGATCATCAAAGGAAATCCCGTTTACCACTACTGTTTCCGGAAGTATGGGGGCCTTGCCTGCCGCCGTGGTGGTGACATACCGGTCAATGCTCTCAACACCTTCCACACGTACAGAGAATTCTCTTTCCTTGGTGAGCTGTCCGTCTGAGACTGTAAGCTTCAGTGTGCCGGTACCAATCTTCAAACCCTTTACAGAAACGGTAGGTTCATCCGTCCTGCCCTGAATCTGTATCTTATCCTGATCCTCCTGAGAAATAGACCAAGCGTAGGTTACCTTATCGCCCACCTCGGCAGGTGATGTGGAACCGGTATAGACTGCCGTTTCCTCCTCCGCAATCTTGTCCTTACCTGTAATCTTGGCGCCAAAAAGCTCGTCGGTGATTCTCTGTCCAAATACTTCCCATTCCCCAATTCCTACGCCATTGCTGCCCCTGCCATTTCGGTCAATCAAAAGACGAAGTTTGGTGGTTCTCACCGCTTTATTGAACTGCACGCCGTTCCAGTAGCGGTTGTTTGCGTTGATACCGCCGCTGTTACCATTAAATTTAACACCTACAGATGAGACATTCTCATTGTCCTCGTTCGACATATCCGTTATGTCTATCCACTCTCCGGTAGCATTGTCCAAATACTGAGCAAAACAGCTCTTTGGGAAGGTAACATTTCCGTTTGCTGTTAGTGTTGCATTATCTGCCCAATACATAACCTGCATGCTTTCCAGAAGATAGGGATCTTCCCATTCTAAGGTAACCCAAGTAGGATAGGCGTTGGGATTGTTCCAGGTATTCCAGGATGTTCCCGCATCTCCGGTGGCCAGCTTACCATTGTTCACATTGGTTACCGGTGTATTTTCATACTGGGCATCCGGTTTTGCTATGCGGGCAATATTCTGTCCTTGCCCAATCGAAACGCCCACCACTTTTCCAAAAACTTCCCACTCGCCAATGCCTATGCCGGCTGTATCTGCAGAGCCCTCAGCACGGTAAACGGTCAGGCGCAGCTGTTTCGTTCTAAAAAGGTTTTCTGAAAGCCACGCCATTCCAGTAGCGGTTGTTATCGTAAACCCCACCATCTTTCTCTGTGTACTTCACGCCAACCTTGCTTACACTTTCCTTGCTTTCATTCACCATATCGGTGACATCCACCCATTTTTCCGTCTTCTCGTCTAAATAGGAAACCGTACAGTTTTTGGGGAACTTGACATCGCTGCCGTCCGACCACCACATAACCTGCATACTGTTGACTTCCTGAAGCTTCTCCCATTTCAAGTCCACATTTACCGGATCTGGTGTGAAGCCTGAAGAGTTCCAATTAATATCTTGACCCTCGGCCAGTTTGCCATCATTGATTTTAACTTCATTCGGATCAGCATCGGAATCATGTCCAGTGAACACGGTTGCATTCAGCGCAATATTTTCTCCAACGCCAATTTCATCCGGTACCTTTGTGCCAAATGCTTCCCACTCGCTGATGCCCACACCGTTTCTGCCGCTTCCACTGCGCTCTATATACATGCGCAGGCCTTTGGTGGTAATGCTTTCAGGGAATTTTACCGTATTCCACAGTTTATTATTGCCGTTGATTCCGTTGTTGGAGCTTGAATCATACTCTACTCCCACATCTGAGATCTTTTGCCATACGCCGTTTTTGTCCAGATACTCCACATAGCAGCTCTTTGGAAAGGTTACATTGTCATTTGATGTAATAACAGCATTGTCCGCCCACCACATGACGCGCATAGCTGTCAGCTCATACTCCTGTTCCCAGCTCAGACTTACTTCTATCGGATATATATCATCATCATTGTCAATCCAACTGTTCCAGCTGGTTTCCGGTGCCTCTGTGGCAAATTGCCCATCATTCATTGCATCCGGTGAAACGCCATGAATATTCGTATAACTTGCCCCCGCCTTAGCTGCCCTGGCAACATTTTCTCCCAGTTCCTCCTCGGAAGCCGCTGCCACCGCAGGCTCTTCCCGGACAACCATTTCCGGTCCATTGTCCGCAGCCTGCAGTGCAGTTGCCGGCAATACTGAAAAAACCATAGCCATACTCAACGCCAGTGCCAATATCTTTTTCACCATACCTAAAACCTCCTTCTAAAATCCCATAATGTCTTCAAGTACGCTTTCGCGTACTTGAGGCATAGTGCCGTCATGCTCTGCATGACATCTACAAAGATAAATTTACCTTTTGTTTCTCTCCCTGTTATCTCTGTATGTAATGGCTGCGGATCTTGCAGTCTTCGCCTTCCCCTTTCTCACCACCCCTAATCTTTCATCTTTCGTTTCCAGGACATGATAATACTCTGAACCACCAGGAACAGGCACAACATGCCGGCTACGGTAATTCCGGTCCACCATGCCTGATCAAGACCAATGGAGGACACAATATTCTGAATGGTACTGAGTGACAATACCCCCAGAAACGTACCAAAGATATTTCCGACACCTCCGGTTAAGAGGATTCCTCCGATGATGGAGGATGCAATGGCGTTCATCTCCATGCCGGCCGCATGGGAAGCGGAACCGGAACCAACGTGAAGGAAATAGATAAAACCGCCGATTCCTGCCAGTAGTCCGCAGAACAGATGCGCCAGGAATCTGCTTCTCTTTACATTGATACCAAGCATCAGTGCACTCTGTCTGTTTCCACCGACTGCGTAGAAGCTGCGTCCAAGCTTAGTCCATCTCAGGACACAGAACAGCACGATTACAATGAGGATGGCCACCACAACACCGATCTCCACATACGCATTTACATAATTGCCCAGTTTATTCACCGTGCCCATGCCCGGAATACGGATTCGCGTCCCTTTCATGGCAACAAATGCCTCGTTGGCAACGTTAAAGGGTGCTGTGTGAACAATTGTCGTCATTCCACGTGCAAAGAACATACCTGCCAGGGATACGATAAACGGCTGGATGTCCAGATACGCCACGAGGAAACCTTGTACCAGACCAAAAGCAAGCCCGATAGCAAGTGCAATCAGAATCGCCACAAACACATTGCCGCCCTGATAGTCCAGATATACCGCACAGCTCATACTCACCAGAGCAACCACACCACCGATGGAGATATCGATTCCACCGGTAATCATCACAAAGACTCATACCGCAGGCGGTGATAATCAGCGCCGCATTGGCATTCAGGATATTAAAGAACGTCTGGGGCTTCAGGAAGCCTTCCCCCCCCCAAAACAGCATTGCTCCCGCATACATTGCTATAAAAACTACAATGGTTATAAATAGCAGCAAGTTCGTATCCGTCATTTTCTTAAAGCTGAATCCTTTTTACTGCCTGTATTTTCTTTCTTTTTGCCATATCAGCCGACCCCCTTCTGCACCTTTAATTTTTTTCTTAAGCCGGATAACTTTTCCTTCACAGCCGGTGCACTAACCACTACCAACAGAATTACCACAACTGCCTTGTAAGCCGGAAGTGCATCTGAGGAAACATTAAACTTGTAAAGTGTAGTCGTAAGGAACTGAATTACATAAGCTCCCAGGATCGAAGCCGTAATGTTAAACTTACCTCCGCTCAACACATTTCCGCCGAGGGCGACGGCCAAGATCGCGTCCATCTCGATGTCCTTTGCTATAACAGAATAGTTGATCGAAGAGAGGCGGCTTGTCTTAATCAATCCCACAACAGCCACGCACAGCCCCAGAATCACGAAGCTCAGCCATTTAATAAGGGTGGGATTCAAACCGTTCAGCCTGGATGCATTTTTCGTTGATACCTACCGCCTGAGTATACAGCCCCAGATTTGTAAACTTCAGCACCAGAAGCGTAATGATAATACATGCCACAGCGATGAAAAACGGTGTTGGAATTGGAATGCCGGGGATAAACCCGCCGAAATATGTAAAGGTCTTATCTGTTACGATCGGAAGCTCATTGTTGTTGATCCACGCTGCAATGGAACGGCCTGCTGTATAGAGAATCAGGGTCGCCACCATGGGCTGGATTCGGAAAACTGCCACCAGAGCGCCGTTGAAGGCTCCGAACAGCATAGCTACCACACAAGCTACTAAGAATGCCACAATAATGGGTGCCTGCAGATCTCCGTCTCCGCCTCTGCCTACAAGGATACGCAGGATCACAGAGCCCGCGATTGCAACGGTAGCGCCCACACTGATATCCTGTCCGCCGGAAGCCGCTGTTACAAGGGTCATTCCTATTGCAAGGATCGCCACCTCAGAACCGTAGTCCAGAATGGTCAACAGATAACCGGTCAGCACCGGATCACCCGCACTGTTGTAGCCCAGCGCTATCTTAAAGAAAGATGGATCTAAAATCAGGTTAAACAACGCCAGGAGCAGCAATGCGACGATTGGGATAAATATCTGATTATGAAACAGGTTTGACATAAATCCGTGTTTATTTGCACTTTTATTCTTTACCATTACTTCTCACCTCCAGCAATTGTCTCCATAACTTTGTTCTGAGTCAGCTCGTGCTCTGAGAGCTCGCCCACAACCTTTCGGTCACGCAGTACGATCAGACGTGAACAGGTGCGCAGCATCTCATCCGTCTCAGAGGAGATAAAGGTTACGCTCATACCCTCCGAAGCCAGCTTCAGCACCAGTTTCTGAATCTCAACCTTGGTTCCGATATCAATACCGCGGGTAGGCTCATCCAAAATCAGGTATTCCGGATGTGTCAACAGCCAGCGTGCCAGTATCACCTTCTGCTGATTTCCTCCTGATAGAGATTTAATGGGGGTCCTGCGGAGGCTGTCTTGATCTCCAGAAGTTTGATATAATCGTCTGCAAACTTGTTTGCCTCAGCCCTTGAGAATGGTTTGAAGAAGCCTTTCAGAACCTGAGCGGCAAGTATGATATTCTCCCGCACAGAGAGGTCACCCACAATACCGTCACCCTTACGGTCCTCAGGCAGATAGGCAATGCCGTTCTTCATGGCATCCAGGGGCTTTGAAATCTTGACCTGTTTGCCGTTCTTCTTTACCGTTCCGCCAATCACTCTGTCTGCACCAAAGATTGCACGCACACATTCGCTTCGCCCTGAACCGAGAAGTCCTGTGAAGCCATTTACCTCGCCCTTGCGGATATAGAAATCAAAGGGTTTGATTCCAGCGTCACTCTGAAGCCCCTTGGCATCAATCACGCGCTCATCCGCATCCTTTCCGGTATACATCTGGGTTTCGTCCTTGATGTCCTCCATGTCATCCAGCTCCTTGCCCAGCATCTTTGCCACAAGCTTGACACGCGGAAGCTCCTCAATGACGTATTCACCCACAAGCTGGCCGTCCCGCAAAACTGTAATTTTATCACACACCTCATAAACCTGATCCAAAAAAGTGGGTAACAAAGATGATTCCCACCTCTGGACCGCAGATCGCGCATAAGTCCAAACAGCTTCTCCACCTCAGACTCATCCAGGGAGGAGGTCGGCTCATCAAGATCAGCACTTTACAGTCCATATCAACTGCTCGCGCGATGGCCACCATCTGCTGAATTGCGATGGAGCAGCTTGACAACTGCTGTGTAGCCTTTGCCGGTATGTCAAGATTCCAAGCATTTTATCTGCATCTTCATTCACTTTTTTCCAATTTGTGATCTGTTTTTTCCCACGGCCAATGTACATATTTTCCGCCACCGTGAGGTTGGGGCACAGCGTAATTCCTGGTACACGGTACTGATTCCCAGCTTCTGTGCATCCTGGGGAGATTTAATCACTGCTGCCTTTCCATTCCCTGAAGGAAGATATCTCCACCGTCTTTCTCATAAACTCCGGTCAGAACCTTGATCAAGGTTGACTTACCTGCACCATTCTCTCCCATCAATGCATGAATCTCGCCTTTGCACAGTGTAAAGTCCACGCCCTGCAAAGCACGTACCCGGGAAAGTTTTTGTGGATATTTTTCATTTGTAATACAACATTTTCTTTCACCAGCTTATTCACCCCTTCTCTAATTTTTGGCAAAGGAAAAGCGCGGAGCATGCGTACTTACTTATTTCCGCTGTTCCGCACCCCTTTTAATAAGCAGATACTACTTTTTTGATTCCTATCTCATTAGATACCGTATTTATTTACATCATCCTCTGTGATGGTTGTAGCATCGAAACCCTTCTCATCCATGATGATGGTCTTCTCGGTAATCTCCTCCGCCGCCTTCAACAGTCTTGATAACTTCGTCGATGTAGGAAGCCTGGAAGGGGTTGCACTGGCCGTCGTAGTTCCAGTTCTGATCTAACAGTTCCTGTAATGCCCACTTGTTGCAGTCAAATCCCATAACGACAACGTCTTTGCCAACACCGTGAGAGATATTTGCTTTGTCAAGAGCTGCAACAGCACCCTTTGCCATATCATCGTTCTCTGCATAGATAACGTTGAATGGAGTTCCTCCATCGATAACAGACTGTACGATCTGCTGTGCTTTTTCTGCATTCCACTCTGCAGTCTGCTCATTTACAATGTTCCATCCTTCAGCTGCTGCCTGTATCTGTTAATGCTCCGGATCTTCCCCTTTCTGTGCTGCAGATCCCATAACACCCTGAATGTGAATGATGTTATACTCATCAAGATTCTGTGCCTTTAACCAGTCACATGCAGTCTGTCCTTCTTTATCCATATCAGATACGATTGATGCTGCATACAGGCTTTCATCTGCATCGATAACACGGTCAAAAAGAATTACCTGTGTTCCTGCATCCTGTGCATCCTGGAGAACGCTGTCCCATCCTGATGTATCAGCAGCTGAGAGCAGAAGATAGTCCACACCATCCTGAATGCTTGTATCATTCATTTTTAGTTTTGGGATTTGTTTTCCTGTGCTGTTATCTTATCAAGTCCTACTCGCAAAAACAATCTGAAACTCCCCTGTTTTCAGCGGTTTGTTAACTGTTTACAATACAAATTTCATATGTTATAATGCAAATAAAGTACAACTTCATCTTTTGTACATATTTTATCTGAGCCAGGAATAAAATTTTAAGATTTGCCAGCCTGTCCATGGTTTTTTCGACCGTATCAGACACGTAATATATGTAAAATTTTTTCTCTCAGGCTCTGATAAAAGTGGTGATAATTTACTATTTTTATAATATTTTACGATACCCCTGTTTTCAGATTCACAAAAAGTTTAAAATTATTTCACAACTATATCTGATATTTTAGGAGATAATCTATGGCGATTAAATACAAGTGGCTTGCGGACCGCTTAAAAGAACTCATACAAAAGCAGATTGTAAACGGTATGAATAAACTGCCCACAGAGCAGCAGCTTTGTGCAAAGTACCGGGTAAGCCGTCAGACAGTCCGCTTATCCCTGTCACTGTTGGAAAAAAAGAAGGGCTGATTGAAAAAAAACACGGAAGCGGCACCTACATTACAGGTCTGTCGGCGGCTTTAGAGGGAAATACCATTGGAATCCTCATCTACGATGATCAGGAATATATCTACCCTGAGGTAGTAAATGACATTCAGTCTACTCTTTCGGCCAACGGCTTTTCCTCCAAAGTGTTTGTTACAAAGAACTGTATCTGTGAAGAGCGTGAAATTCTGCTCCAGCTTCTGAAAAAGCACTATGGGCGGTATCATAGCAGCGGGCTGCAAAAGTGCACTCCCAAATCCCAATGTGGATCTGTACCGCAAATTAGAGAAAAAAGGCTGCTCTGTTGTCTTCCTGTTTAATTATTACCCGCCCCTGGCGGAATGTCCTTACATAAAGGACGATAATATGCACGGCAGCGGCCTTCTGGTCCGTCACCTGGCTGCCCAGGGCCACACTGCCATCGGCGGTATCTTTAAGGCGGATGATATGCAGGGCGTTGAACGCTACCAGGGCTTTGTGGAAACCATGCTTCACTGCCGTCTTCCGGTTGTGGATGGGAGGATCAGCTGGTATGACTCACACGACCTGAATAAATTGGAGCAGTACCAGGACACCTATTTTCTGAAAAAGATCGTGCAGGAATCCCTCGCCTCCTGCACCGCTGTGATCTGTTACAATGACTTCATAGCCTACTATCTCATCAAAGAGCTTCACCTGGCCGGCTACCACCTGCCTCAGGATATGGCAATTGCCGCCTTTGACAACAGCTATCTGAGCGACTCCAATATTCTCACCCTCACAACGGTTTCACACGAGCCGCATGAGATGGGAAACAAGGCGGCGCAGGCAATGATTGAGAAACGCAAAGGGCTCCCTGTTCTCTCACAGGAAACCCTTTGGAAGCTGAAAATAAAGGAAAGCACAAAGATAAACAAAAATTAGCGTTTGTTGTTGGCGCGGTACTCCCTGGGGCTGCAGCCCAGCATCTTCTTAAATACAAAGCTGAAATAGTGGGAGTCCTTGTATCCCACCTCTACCGCGATTTTACCGGAGGGGATATCTGTATTCTTCAGGAGCTTTTTGGCTTTTTTCAATCCGTTTCTCCGTCACATACTCCACAAAGGTCTTCTGCATCCGCTGACTGAACATGGCGCTTAAATAATTGGCGCTCATGTCCACCTCCTCCGCCACACTGTTCAGGGACAGGGCTGCAGTGTCAAAGTTCTGGTCAATATAGTCAAGGGCACGCTTCAACATCTTACCGCCCTGGTATCCGTTTTCCCTGTCCCGGATATCGATTGCCATATGCAGCATCTCCGCAAAATATTCAAAGACCTCCTCCGCCTCCATGTGCATATCCGTTCCCTGTTTTTCACCTCCGCAATGTAGTCCTCCTGGGCGGAACCCATGGACTCTATATACGCAATAACTGTAAACCGGATATTCAGTATCACATAGTCGCGGAACATCCTGGATTTCAGCGCGGACTGGATGTTCTGCAGATAGGACTGTACAAACTCATGGATCTCATTGTCATTTCCCCTAACCAAAAAGTCGCGGATGATCTCCGGGTCCATTTTGGAGGAATCCACATCCTCTATGTGCTCGTCATCAGGGCCTTTCAGATAGCCGGAGAGTGTCTCCTCTGTGAGGACATGAAGATTTGGCATAATAAACCGGTATGCCAGCAGGCGGTTCACCTTCTTATAGCACTCCGACAGCAGGCTCAGACGCTCCACCGGCGCTCCCACGGCCACATACCATTCCAGCTCCTCCTCCGGAGTACAGATCTTTTGATATGGGTCAAACACTTTTCTTTGTGCTCCTCCGCCTGATCCGGTTCGCACTTTATCAGCACCCCATAGCAGTTCACGTTCCAGCGAAACAGGATGTACTGAGGATTCCTCAAAAAATAGTGGATCACCTCCTCCTGTTTTCTCATAAAATGCTCCGTGCTCTCCTTTGAGTATGCTTCATTTTTTTTCATGCAAACACAGAAACAGCAGGTTGTAGCAGGAGGCAGTGAGCTGCAACTGCTGTTTTGCCGCCTCATTGTAGATCTCCTTGACCGGAAGTTTCCCTCCAGTACCTTCTCAAAAAAACGTCTGCGTGAAAATTGCTCATACTCATGCATCTCATTTTGGAACTTTGTCTGGTAATCGGTCTGCTCCAAATCCTGTTCAATTTTTTCTTTCAGCTCAACCAGCGCATTTCGCAGAGCCGTTCTTGTAATGGGCTTGAGCAGATACTGGTCCACTCCACCTCAATGGCCTGCCTAGCGTATTCAAAATCATCATATCCGCTGATGATAATAACCTTTGTTTTAAGAAACTCTTCATGTACAATTTTACTCAGGGACAATCCATCCATAAAAGGCATCTTGATATCTGTGATGATAACATCCGGCCTCGTCTTACGAATCAGAGGAAGTGCCATCTCTCCGTCGCCCGCCTCTCCCACAAACCGGAAACCATATCTCTCCCAGGGAATTTTATCGCGAATCCCCTCTCTTATTACACTCTCATCCTCTACTAAAAATACTTTCAACATATCTGTATCCCATTCCTGTTAATAGGTCCTTTCGTCAATAAAATTTCCCACATTCTCCTGAGTAAACACTTCCTCCGGAACAAAGCAGTTTTTCTCAATCTCTTCTTTCTTTCCCAGCTTTTCAATTACCCGCTCGATATACTCTCCCTGTTCCGGATTGCATTCAATATCCGCATTGATCATTCCAGCCTGCACCATCTCCAGCGCAGCCTTCACAGCGTCAAAAGAAATGACCATGATCTCTCCATCCACTCCGGTGGTCTTCCCCGCTTCCTGTATTGCCTCCACGGCCCCAAATGTCATATCATCATTCTGGGAGATAACCACATCTATCTCATCATGCCTCTGCAGAATCTTCCTCATCTCTTCCTTTCCCTTGGCTGTGGTAAACTCTGCATCCACCTGTTCCAGCACCTTCCAATTCTCATGCATGGCCACGACGGAGTCAAATCCGGCCGTACGGCCGATAGTGGCAGAAGCACCCCGGTGCCCTGCAGGACAATGATATTGATTTCCTCATTCTGCCTGTTTTGTTCTTCCAGAAGATCCTCCAAGACCTCTCCGGCCTTCTGCCCCTCTTTTTTAAAGTCCGATCCAATCCAGCAGGTATACGGGGACTCATCCTCCACCTTCACCTTTCGGTCAATGACGATCACAGGGATGCCTGCATCTTTTTGCCTCCTTAAGTACCGTGTCCCACCCCTCCTCCGTGATCGGGGAAAACACAATATAATCTACTCGCTGTGAGATAAAGCTTCTCCAGGGATTTAATCTGATTTTCCTGTCTCTGCCTGGCATTGCTGAAAATCAGAAAATATCCGTTTTCTTTCGTAAATACGTTCTTGATGGATGCGGTGTTGGCTGTTCTCCAAACGGATTCACTTCCAAGCTGGGAGACTCCCACAACGATCAGATTTTCATCCGCCGGTGTGCGTCCATCCTCTGTCTCTTCTATTCTATACTGTTTCCCGCATCCTGTCAAAAACAGCAGAAATATTGCCAGAAAAACTATGTACCGGCTGCCCGCTCTTAGCGTCCTCCTCATTGTGTTCATCCTTTCGCCTTTTCATCCGTTCCCACAGCTATTCCGTATTCTGTGACCCCTCGTTCAATGGCCGGAATGGTAATCTCCACATAGGTTCCATTGTCCTTTTTTGAGACTCTATTCTCATTCCATATTCCGGTCCAAAAGTACATCTGTATACGCTCATTGACATTTGCAAGTCCAAACCCTTTTTCCGTTTCCTGGCAGGGTTTCTTTATTTCCCTTTGAAGCTGTCTAAGCTCCTCCTCCTCCATGCCCGCCCCATTGTCTCTGACTGAAAGGCGCAGCACATCCCCGTCCTTCTCAGCCTTTATGTGTATATAGCCTTTTGCCCTCTTGTATTTGATGCCGTGATACAGGGCGTTCTCCACCAGAGGCTGCAGTGTCAGCTTCAGTATCTGATAGCCATACAGAGAGGGGGCGATCTGGATATCGTACTCCAGTATGTCGCGGTAACGCACTTCCTGTATCTCCAGATAGCTGCTGATATGCTGTCTCTCCTCCCCCAGTGATATCAGCTCTTTCCCCTTGCTGAGCGCCAGGCGGAAAAACTCGGACAAGGTCACCACCATCTCCACAGCCTCGTCCGCTTTGTTCCCCTCAATCAGCCAAATAATGGTGTCCAGGGTATTGTACAGGAAATGGGGATTGATCTGGGCCTGCAGAAGGCGCAGATCCGTCTGCCTCATCCTCTGCTGGTCCGCCTTGACCTTGTTTACCAGGGTCTGCATATTGCCTGCCATCTCATTGAATCCCCGTGCCAGAACCGCGATCTCATCCCCGGAATCCGTGCTGGCTCTCACACTGAAATCCCCCGGCCACTTTCTCCGTGGCTGTGTAGAGCTCCCTGACCGGACGCAGAATGCGGGTAGCAATCCGGTAAGTGGCGGCTGCCATCAGAAGAACCAGAATCACAAGCAGTACACCGCTCACCCAGATCAATCTGCTCATCTGTTGATTCAGGGCGCTTGTCACCTTGTCCATGCTCTGGGTCTGGTAGTAAATGTAATACTGGATATCGTCCTGAATCAGCTCTGTGAGCATATAGATGTTGTTGTCCAGCTCTTTAATATTCTCATCGTAGGGCCTCCGGCCTTTACATTCTCCACGATGTCGTCCACTCTCTTTTCCAGGGTATCAATATTGCGAAGAAGGCTTTCAAGCCACACTCTGCTCTCCCCCTGCGCTGTGATATCCATCAGTTTGGCGAACTCGCTGCGAAGCTCCTCCAGCATTTCATAGGGATTTTTTAAGGTCTCCTCCCCGGAAATATTTTCAAAGGTGACATAGCCCACCACAATCTTGTACAGGCTCTCATCCATCTCTTCCTTGAAATTCAGGTTGTAATTGTTGGCCGTAGTCATATTTCTCAAATGCTGTCGTAGGTGCGGCTGTAATTCATCATGGATATCATTAGAAAAACTGCCACAAAGCACAAAAGGCAGAGCCGCAGCAGCCGACAGCATCAGAATCTTTTTTAATATACTTTTCTTCATGGGTTTTATCTCAGGGAGCTGTGTCTCTATTCGTCCCCGGCCCCAAATCATCTCTGTACTTTTGCATATCCTGTGGTGCGGCGGACAATCAGCTTGGGCTCGTACTCAATGTGGTAGATGCTCACTGGCTGCAGCTCCGTCTCCCGCCCTGTCTTTGACTCTATCTTCTTAATGATGATATCACAGGCATCCCTTCCTTTCAAAGGCACAAAATGCTCAATGGTGGTGAGCCCTATACGCTTCACCCGCCCGAACAGAATATTGTCGCATCCGATCACAGATATATCCGCAGGTACACGCAGCTTTTCCTCCCAGAGCGCATCTAAAATGCCCAGGGCGATCATATCATTCATGGCAGCCACTGCCGTCAGGCCTTTGTGCTCCTTCAAAAAGCTCTCTGGTCAGGCTGTATCCAATCTTATACTCTGAGTCCAGGCTGGGAATATCCGTATCCCTGGCTTCGTCAGCAGCCTTTACAATCACTCTCTCCTTCAGACCTGCCCTCTCGTATTCCTTCAGAAATCCCTCCACCCTCTTAAACCGCTGCTGCTGTCTGTGGGTAAGCGGGGGAAATAAAGGCTACATCCCGGTGTCCCAGGGAAAGCAGATGCTCTGCCATCAGCCTGCCGGGTTTTGCATTGTTCAGCTGCACTGCATCCACCTCTGAGATGTTCTCCTGTTGTTTATGATCACCAGCGGAGTCCTGTCCGCCAAATCCTTGATCTGCTCTTTGAAGGAAGGACTGGGATTGCAGGTGTAGATGATACCCATGGGATGCATGGTATCCATCATTTTCAGATACTGTCCCTCTCGCTTCAGATCTCTGGGTATTGCACACAAATACACCGTACCCCTTTTCCCGGGCCAGTCTTCGATGCCGTGCAGCAGCATCACATAGTAAGGATTCGTCAAAGTGGGACAAAAAGCCACGATGAGCTTCTCTGTCCGGGAATCTTTTCTGGGGCGCCTCTTTGGAATGGCATATCCCAGCTCTTTTGCCGCCGCCTCCACTTTTTCTACGGTCTCCCTGGAAAAAGATACATTATATTTTTTATTCAGCACCATCGAGACCGTAGCCTGGGATACCCCACTGCCCTGGCAATGTCGGATGATGTGACTTTCCTCTTACCCATTACGTATTCTCCGCCTTTCCGGTTGCGTTTTTGTATTATATCATGGGAAAATGCTATTTACAATCAGAGGCTGGCGCTTCTGCCATACGCCGGATAGCTAATGCATTCTCTTTCTTAAGATAAGATGAGGCCGCCGCGCCGGCTAAATATTTAGCTCCCGGGCGGCAGCCCCACACTCTTTCACAATCCTCTGTAACTATTTCACGGTTATCTCAACTGTTGCTTTTTTCCCGTTAAAGGTTCTCACGGTAATCACTGCTGTTCCCTTCTTCTTTGCAGTTACCTTTCCTGCTGCGGATACAGCTGCCACCTTGGGCTTGCTGGATTTGAAGGTCCTCTTGTAGCTGGCTGTCTTTTGGGGAAGCACTACTTTGAGTTTCAGTGATTTGCCCACTTTCAGCGTCTTCTTCTTCGGCTTCACGCTGATCTTTTTGGGCGCCTTTTTCACTGTGACCACACAGGTACTCTTCTTTCCTTTTGCGGTCTTTACGGTGATCTTGGCTTTTCCGGCCTTTTTGCCTGTAATCTTTCCAGCTGCATTAACGCTTGCCACTTTTTTGTTGCTGGAGGTAAAGGTCACCTTCTGATCTGCCTTGGCCGGGAGTACCGTTGCCTTTAAGGTCACTTTCTCCTTCACACCCATAGTCAGCTTCTTTGCACTCAGCTTCACGCTTGCGGCATCGGGCTTCACATCCGGGTTGGGGCTGGATTCTCTGTAAACAGAGCTGTCACCTTTTTGGAGGCTGTCACCCCGCGGTCGATTCTCTTAGCACTTGTCACTCCGTCGCTCCACTTATTGAAGGTATAACCCGGGTCCGCCACAGCCGTCACCTCTGTGGTATCCGCGCCCTTATCAATTGTCTGTTCCGCTGTCCCTTGAATCTTACCGCCTTTTCCTGCTTCATAGGTTACCGTAACCTTTTCCTCAGGCGGGTTCACAGGCTCGTCCTTTTTCACGAATTCTGCCGTGTACTGCACATCTTTCGTTACGTTGCTGTCGCTTCTGGTGGCCTCTTTTTTTCCGTCACTCCACTGTGTAAACTCGTAGCCTTCATCCGCCACTGCGGTTACCTCTGTGGTCGCGCTGCCCTTTTCGATGGTCTGTTCTGCCTCTCCCTCTATTCTGCCGCCTTCTCCTGCCTCATAGGTTACAGTCACTTTTTCCTCAGGCACTTCCTTTTTTCATGAATTCTGCCGTGTACCGAACATCTTCCGTCACGTTGCTGTCGCTTCTTGCCGCCTCTTTGTTTCCGTCGCTCCACTGCACAAATTCGTAGCCTTCATCCGCCACTGCGGTTACCTCTGTGGTCGCGCTGCCCTTTTCGATGGTCTGGACTGCCTCTCCCTCAATTTTTCCGCCTTTGCCTGCCGCATAGGTTACGGTCACTTTTTCCTCAGGCAGCTCCACGCCGTTGCGGTCCGCGATCTCCTGGGCATCCATGGCCCGGTTAAAGACTTCCACATTGTCAAAGTATCCGTTAAAGTACTTATCTGCACTGTAGAAGGATTTTCCGATGTAACTTACCACATTGGCTCCCAGGTCTGTCATCTTCAGTGTGACATCCTTTTCTCCAATCTTTAAGCCGTCCACATATAGAGCAATTTTCTCCGGGGTTACCACCATGGTGAAATTGGCCCAGCGGTCTTTATGGCCTCCGTATTGCCTCTGGCTGTCTGTTCCTTACCGCCTGACTCCACAGTCATGGACAGTCTGGAGCTGGTGTCCTCTGTTTTCAGGAAAATATATTTCTGGTCATTTCTTCCCACGGTAAACGTAAAGTAGTTTCCGCTCACATCACTGGCCTTCACATCCATGGAGATGGTCACCTGATTTCTTCCGTCAAAGAGACCGGTCGGAAGACTGGCAAAGGTACCCTTTGTGCCGTTCAGACGCAGTACCTTTCCGTCTCTGTCAGCATCCTCCACAAGGGTGGCATTGCCGCAGAGCAGGCCATCCTGGCCGTTTCCAGTGGTGTCCTCAATCTTACCTGACGCTGTGGTGTTTTCAAAATCATATTTTAAGATAGGCTCCTGCTGCGGCTCCTCCTGGTTTTCTTTTACCTCTGAGCTATACTTAGCCATCACTGCATCGTACTCTTTCTGTGTCAGAGGAAGCACCGTTCCGTGACGCATTTTGGATGGGAAGGAGTATTCGCTGGTGTCCAGTCTGGTAAACTCTCCGCTTCCAAGATCTGTGCTGAGCAGCGGAAAATACCCTACTCCGCCATGGTCGTCTAAAAGAAGGCACCACTTGTCTTCTCCGTTGAACTTAAAGCAGGTGCCGCCTTCTACACCCCGGTTATCCTTAAAGGCCTTTACCTCTGACCACTCTCCCAGCAGGGAGTCGCTTCGCTCCATGATTGTATATTTCCCCCAGCCCTCTGTGGAATCGTGGTCCTCTCCGGCCTCATTTTTTGAAAACCGGATTAGGGTGTCAAAAGGTCAATGACCTTTGATATAAATTTGTACCTTGAAAACTTAACACGAAATAGCAAAAATGCCGAATATTTGGTATAATTACATTATCAAATACCGAGGTGATGAAATGGCTTTTGTTGCAAATGAAAATCAACAATTATCGTTAAACGATAGCACTTTTAATCTTACAGAAAGAGAAAAAAGAGTATTAGAAAAATCTTGGGCAAAAGTGTTTGCCGAAAAAGTTTTTCCGGCTATTGATGAAACTATTTTTTCTGCTTTGTACAGCACCAAGGCATCCCGTCCAAACACTCCAATTAATGTCATTGTTGGCGCGCTGATTCTAAAGGAAGCTTTGGGCGATACGGATGACGAACTGGTAGAGGCTCTTATGTTTGATATTCGTTACCAGTATGCTCTTCATACTACAAGTTTTGAAGAACAGCCTCTTAGTGATAGAAGTCTAAGCAGATTTAGAGCACGTGTGCTTGCTTATGAAACAGAGCATGACGTTGACTTGATTCACGAATGTACCGTTAAGATGGCTAAGGAAATCTCAGAGTTTATGAAGATTTCCCCAAGCATGCAGCGTATGGATAGTCTTATGATTGCTGCAAATATCAGGAATCTTTCTTTACTGGAATTGTTCTATACCTGCGTGGTAAATCTTGCAAAAATCATGGATCAGCGGGGTCATACAATTCCAGAAGAACAACATCATTATATTGAGAAAGATGATTTCAACCGCTGTATCTATCATAAAAAGGGATTTAGATGCCACAGAAAGAACCATTGTTGTAATGCACGATGCTGAGATACTCATTCAGCAGTGTGGAAGCACCGGTGAATTTGAGGATACAAGCGAGTATCAGCTTCTGATTCGTCTGCTAAAAGAAAGAACCATTATGGATGATGATGGCAAACGGCGCCTTCGAAAAAAGAAGAAGTCGAAAATTCATCGGAGGTCCTTCTAAATCCATCTGATCAGGAGGCTACTTTCCGTTACAACGCCGCAGGCAACAAATCTTGGCTATGTGGGAAACGTGGTAGAGTCTGTTAGTGAACATGGAAGTCTCATAACCGATTATGCATATGAGAAAAATATATATGCGGATAATCAGTTAATGAAAGACTACTTGAGTAAACAACCGCGTTTGAGTGATGAGGTTCTTTTAGTTGCAGACGGTGCATACAGCGGAGAAGAAAATTTGCGGATGGCAAATGACCATAACATCAAACTTGTCACAACGAACTTTACCGGACGTAAACCCGATGAACTCTACGCTGAATTTAAGTTTACGGAAGACGGACATTATCTGATTGAATGTATAAATGGATGTTCACCTGAAGAATGTAAATACGATTCAGGGAACGAGCGATCCGTTGCGTATTTCAAAAAGGAAACCTGCAGTTGCTGCCCATATAAAGAAAAATGCAAGCCACGATTTTTACAAACCAGAGTCAGAAAAGAAGTATCCTGAAGTCTGTAGGAAGAGCAAAACAATTGCAATATATGAAAACAGAAGAATTCAGTAAGCATGCCCGTTTTCGTAATGGGTAAAGCAATACCGTCGCTTCTCAGGAGACGGTATCATATAGATAAGATACCAACACACGGAAAGAAAAGAACCCGTCTATATTTTGGCTTTAAAATCGCAGCATTAAATTTTCAAAAGCTACTAGATTATGCAGGTAGTCTGGATTCCTTTGCGCTTAAATCAAAAGCGGTATAAAAATCTGATAAAAACCAATCGACTGACGATAACTAACTATGACATTTCACAGTTCAAAACCACTTCGTGTTAAATTTTCAAGGTACAAATAAATACTAATTAATGTTTTCATGTCTTTTGACACCCTAATCAAACCGGTAATAAACCTTCTTTCCGTTCTCCATAACGGAGATAACGGAAGTGTCGATGATGCTGAGCGGCCGCCCGTCTGTGGTTTTGTAAAGCTCAATCCACACCTCAGGCTCTGTAAAGGTATAGAAATCCCTTGTCTTTGCGTAATAAACCTTCTGTACCGAGTAATTGTCATCACTGGTCTTGGATGCCCAGAATACGATGTACTCCCCGGTCTTCTCATCGTAGAAGGCCTCCGGGGCCCAGGTGCAGCCTGCGTTGTCTCTGGCAACCTTGACCATTCTCTGGTCTGTCCAGTTTACCATATCCGTGGACTCCCACACCATTATGCTCTGGCTTCCGGCCTGCTGCGCGGCGGTCCACCCATTTCCGCCGTTGATCTTTAAGTCCGTGGCAATCAGGTAAAATCGGTCGCCCTCCGGAGAACGGATGATGAACGGATCTCTCAAGCCCTGCTCTCCCATGGTGGAGGAGAGAACAGGATCACCCTCGTTTGTCCCTTCCCAGTGAAGACCGTCCTGGCTGGTGGCAAAGTATATCTGTTCTCCTGTGGCGTAACCTTCTCCCGTGAAATAGGCAAACACATATGCCTTATAATCCTCTTCCGAGATTTCGGATTTAGCCTTTACGGTCAGATCTATGTCCTTTTTAACAGGTACTACCGCTCCCTTGGAGATGGTTGCTGTCAGCTTGACCTGTACATCTTCGCTGCCTCTTGTCACCACGCCTGCCGGTGTGCTGTCATAGCCCTCATTGTCCTGAACGGCTGTGCTTACTACATCTTCATTGCTGCTGGTCCAGGCAACGGACGCCCCATTGTAAATGTCGGGAAGCGTAATATTGCCCCGGATGTCATCTGCATTTGGAATACTCAGGCTGGCTGCCGCCTCCTTTACAATCTCCTCATCCGTTTTTGCGTAGAACAGCTCCTCTTTTTCATATTTTTCTGCGATCTGTCTCTGTGACAGTACCGAACCGATGAAGCTCACTCCCCGGATACCGCCCTCAAAGTCTTTGTAATCTTTAATGTTTCCTGTCCCGATATAAGCGTAGGTCAGATCTCCCAGGGCAGAGATGGAGGAGGGCGTGGTCAAGTTGCAGAGCAGCTCCCCATCCATATAGTATTTCAATGTGGTGGCAGGGTCGCCGCCCTCAGGGGTTACGTCCCTCATGGTCAGGGCTACCTGATACCACTTGCCCAGCGGAGATGGACGGTTTCGGGGGTATTTCCCAGAAGACTGGTATTATCGTTGTTACCCCATTGGCCTCCCATCTCCGTACCATTGATCACAAAGGTGGCCCTGGCGCTGGCCCAGTTCAGGGTTGCAAAGGCAAACAAGTTTTTCGGATCACTTCCAAAAGCGAACACAGCTCCCCTGCTGTTGGAGTTCGTATCCGTGACGTCATTTCTGACCCAGGCGGTCACAGTAAGCTCCTTTTGCATCCTGGAGCTGCGTCAGTATTCCGTCGTCCAGCTTGACATAGTTTTGCCAGAACTGATCCGTACCACTTGGGAGCACAATTCCTCCCCTTCCGTCATTTACATACTCCGCGCTGCCCACCAGGGTGCCGTTGTATGCATTCTGGCTGCTGTCCGCAGTATCCCCGTTGAATGCGTAGGATGCAAAGGGATCTGTCTGCAGAGCATCCGCCTCTATGGGGGAATCCTTTTTGATTTCCTGCTCACTCTTGGTCCTGTTGTAAATCTTCACATTGTCTATGAGACCCTGGAAGTGTTCCCCGTTCCCCAGTTAGCCCTGCCGATCTGGATGTATCCGCCCTTTGCTCCCAGGATATCGCTCATCTTGTATGTACTCTTGGTGGAATTTGCCTTTACTCCATTCACATAGAGGGTGGTGGTGTCCTCTGTGACCACCAGATCCACATGCTTCCATGCCTCTGAGGAAGGCCCATGTACGTCATTCCCTGGTCTGGAACCATTGTTATTGAAGCGCTCCACCGTAATGCCGGAGGCCTTGTCCATGATGCCCAGATAGTGCTCCTTTGCCCCGTTTCCATTCTGAGGATTCAGATCCGGAGCCGCGTAAAAGGCCCACCCATTCTTCTGATTCGTGGCCTTGCTGTCATAGGAGAGGGTAAAAGGATTCCAGTCCCTCCAGAACCGCTCCGTCATCGTCCCTGTAGACACTCAGCCATGTGGACTCACTGACTGCCAAAGCCTTTCCGACTCCCTCATAGCTGTCCTCAAGTATAGCCGTTCCATTGACTACCGCCTTGGCTCCGGCCCCTATAAATCCATCTTCCTCACTGTCAAAATCGAAGCTGGCAATCAGACCTTCTTCGACGGCTTTTGCCTCCCCCGCGGCCAGCGAGGTTACTGGTATCCCGGACACGGATACAGCTGCTGCCAAAATGGCTGCGAACACTCTGCGGCCTATTAATCTTTTTTCATAACAACGTCTCCTTTCTGAACACATAGTTTCCCAATTATTTTATCAAATATAGTATCCTTTTTTGTTCGTTTATTTTCGGATTACTTAATATATCCTTTGATCTTTGGGGCAATTCCCATGACTTAATACCGTTCTTTTTTTGAATTTTGTCTGATTTTTTGATTTTCAGACGGATGGCTGTTTCTTGGTAAATCATAGGGAAAACTTGTCCTGGTTGTATTTTTGCATACCGAACCATATAGAACACTCCCTTTTACTTTAGCGCAGATCAGGCAGAAAAAGAGCCTGATATCTCAGACTCTCGTGTGGCGTCACTTTCATGGCATTTAAGCTGGTTGCTGCAGTTTCCATGCTCAAAAGCTCCACACGCCCCTCCAGCGCACGAAGCAGTGTTACTTCATCAATGTATTCCAAATCCCCGCCAACCGGTACCCGCTGGCGATCCTGGTCACCTTTATCCCAGTGGGTTTAATCAGCTTGCTTATATACATAGCCGTGGTCTCCCCCTCCAGACTTGAGTTGGTGGCAATGATCACTTCCTTAACCTCCCCCTGAAGACGCTGCATCAGCTCTTTGAGCTTGATGTCATTTGGTCCCACACCCAGCATGGGGGAAATGGCTCCGTGAAGCACATGGTAGACGCCCTCAAATTTGCCGGTCTTCTCATAAGCCGCAAGATCTCTCGTATTTTCCACCACCATGATGACACCCTGGTCCCTTCTGGAATTGCTGCAGATGGGGCACAGCTCCTGGTCCGTGAGGGGTGTAACACTGTTTGCAGTAGCGCACGTTCTGCCTGGCCTGGATGATGGAATCGGACAGGCGCTGCACCTCCTCCAGGGGACGGTTAATGAGATAAAAAGCCAGACGCTGGGCAGATTTCGGCCCAACGCCCGGCAGCTTTGACAGTTCCTCTATCAATTTGCTGATCTGACTGCTGTAGTAATCCATCAGAACGGGAATCCTCCGCCTAAGCCTCCAAGCCCGCCTGTAATCTTGGACATGGACGCGCCCGCTTCCTCTTCCATCTTGCGTAGCGCCTCATTGGCTGCAGCCATCACCAGATCCTCCAGCATTTCGATATCATCCGGATCTACAACCTCCTCCGAGAGCTTTTACCTTGGTAATCTCACGCTTGCCGGATACAGTGACCTCCACTGCTCCGCCGCCTGCCGCTGCCGTAAACTCTTTCTCCTCCAGTGCTTTCTGGTTCTCTTCCATCTGCTTTGCATTTTCTGAGCCTGCTTCATCAGATTGTTCATGTTGCCCGGCATTCCTCCGCCCGGAAATCCTCCACGTTTTCCCCATGGGTATCATCCTCCTAATCTTCTATCTCTATTTCTGCGTGAACCACCTCACGTATGACGTCATCCACACTGATTTTGGATAAGCGGCCTCCGCTCAGATGTTCATCTGCCTGCAGGATCATCTTCACTTCCACACGCTTACCAATCTTTCCCGCTATAATCGTTTCCAGCTCCGCCGCTTTTTCGGCATTGTTAATATAAGGCTCTGCCAGAAAATCAGCAAACACCACAAACAGCCGCTGGTCATCACTGTTTTGGATTGTACCAGGTACCGCGCTGGAGAGGACCACCTTAAAAGCGCCCCTGTGTTTCGCCCACAATGCTTTTCCAGAGCTTCATCACTTGCTTTAAATCCTCCGGAGCGGCGTTCTCAAGCTCCCTCTCCCCGGCGTTCTCCTCCCGGTAATCGGAAGGCACATCGGTCCTCCCATTTCCGTCCGGCGTGTAAGGAAGCTCATACTCTCCCTCATACTGAATCGGTTTTGCAAAAACGCCTTCCTCCATCTTTTTTTCTCCAGAACCCTGATGCGCTCCACCAGGGAGACCTCATCCTTCTCCATCTGGGGCCTGCACAGCTTAATCAGGGCCACCTCCAGAATGACCCTCTTGGAAGCCGCATACTTCAACTGTCCGATAGCTCTGAAAAAATACGGATATACCGCATCAGAGTATCCTCCCGGATCATCCCTGCCTCCTCCTTCAAGAGCTTTAAGTTCTCTGTAGAGATGTCCAGCACATCCTCCATGTCATCCGAGGACTTCAAGAGCAGCAGATTCCTCATATACCAGGTAAAGTCCGTCACGAACTGGGTGAGCTCTCTCCCCTGCATGATCAGGTCTTCCAGGTGGGCGATCACCCTCACCACATCGCAGTCCAGGATCTCCCGCAGCAGTCTGCTGAACTCCTCCGTGTCCACAGCGCCCAGTACCTCCAGCACGTGATCGTAGGTCAGTTTCTGCCCCAGGTAAAATGCGATACACTGATCCAAAAGGCTAAGTGCATCGCGCATGGAGCCATCCGCCTTTTTGGCCAATGTAGCGCAGCGCCTTTTCTTCCACCTCCACCTTTTCCTCTTCCATCAGCTCCCGCAGCCGGTCCGCTATAGTATCCAGGGAAATGCGCTTAAAGTCATACCTCTGGCACCTTGAGAGAATGGTAATGGGAATCTTATGCGCCTCTGTGGTCGCCAAAATAAATATCACATAGGAGGGCGGTTCTTCCAGCGTCTTCAAAAAGCGCATTGAAGGCTCCTATGGAGAGCATATGCACCTCGTCAATGATATAGACCTTATACTTCCGCTGGTGGGGGAATAGGCCACCTCATCCCGGATCTCGCGGATATTGTCCACACCGTTGTTGGATGCGGCATCGATCTCAATCACATTCATGGAGGTCCCGGAGGAAATGGTCCTGCAGGTCTCACACTGGTTGCAGGGATTTCCATCCACCGGGTGCTCACAGTTGACCGCCTTCGCCAGGATCTTTGCAACCGTAGTTTTTCCGGTACCACGCGTTCCGCAGAACAGGTATGCGTGTCCGATCCTTCCGGCATTAATCTGGTTTTTCAGCGTAGTCACAATATGATCCTGCCCCTTCACATCCGCGAAGGAGTCAGGACGAAATTTTCGGTATAAAGCAGTATAGCTCATACGGTCAGTCTCCGAAGCTTAGGCCAATAAGCTTTGCCTCTTTGATTAATGAGTCATCCGGGGATACCATCTTCAGTTTCCCAGCCACATCCTCTAAGGGAACCTTCTTGGTCTTTCCGTTTACCATACCCACCATATACCCATATTCATTTTTTGAGAATCAGCTGCGCCGCCGCTGCCCCAGGCGGGTGGAGAGTACCCTGTCATACGGACATGGGCTGCCGCCCCTCTGTGTGTGCCCCGGGACAGTGATGCGCACCTCAACCCCGGTCTTTTTTGGAAAATCTGGTCAGCCAGCTCGTAGGATACGGAAGGGTAGGTCCTGTTTTCAGCTTCTCCTTCAGCTCCTTTTTGGAGAGCTTTGCATCCTCCTTTGGTGATCGCACCCTCAGCCACCGCCAGGATGGTAAATCCCTTGCCCGCCTTTGTCCGCTTCGTGATTGCTTCAATCACCTTATCAATGTCATAGGGAATCTCCGGGATCAGGATAATATCAGCGCCTCCCGCGATTCCGGCGTGCAGGGTGAGCCAGCCCACCTTATGTCCCATGACCTCCACAATGAAAACACGGTTGTGTGAGGCCGCTGTGGTGTGAATGCAGTCGATGGCGTTTGTGGCGATATCCACAGCGCTCTGGAATCCAAAGGTCATATCTGTTCCATAGATGTCATTGTCAATGGTTTTGGGGAGGTGAATGATGTTCAGCCCCTCCTCCCGCAGCAGGTTTGCCGTTTTCTGGGTACCGTTTCCCCAGGATCACCAGACAGTCAAGGCGCAGCTTGTAGTAGTTCTGCTTCATGGCCTCCACCTTGTCCAGCCCGTTTTCGTCCGGAACCCGCATCATCTTAAAGGGCTGTCTGGAGGTTTCCCAGGATGGTTCCTCCTTTGGTCAGGATGCCGGAAAAGTCACTTGAGGTCAGCATACGGTAATCCCCGTAGATAAGTCCTTTGTAGCCATCTGCAAAGCCGTAGACCTCCAGTTCCTTCAGGTTTGTGCTCAGCCCCTTTACCACACCGCGCATGGTTGCGTTCAGAGCCTGGCAGTCGCCGCCGCTGGTTAACATTCCGATTCGTTTCATCACTCGTCACATCCAATCTTTTTTATTTTCTTAGCCGGTTGTTGCTTCCTCCGGCTCTTAATGCCCCGCTGATAAGTTTAATTATATAATATTTTCCCCATCTCACAACCGCTAATCTTTGATTTTCTATTTGACTATTGCCCGCAATACAGCTATAATAAATAGGCACAGGGTAACGGTTTGGCAAATCCGGGCCGTTACAGCCGCTGTATTGGGAGCGGTATCGAAGTGGTCATAACGGGCCTGACTCGAAATCAGGTAGTCCTCACGGGCTCGTGGGTTCGAATCCCACTCGCTCCGCCAGAAAATTCAGCCCACAAACGATTTTATACCGTTTGTGGGCTTTTCGATTAAATGAATTCTAAATACAGAATGCCGCATAAAGAGGAACTAAAGTGTTTTATATCCAAATTATCCAACAGATTGGTGGATTGTCGGTCTACATATCATTGGACGCTTGGCAGCACCTATTTTTTGGTTTTTTTTATTGCAGAAGGCTATCATTATACACGTGATATTAAGAAATACGCTGCCAGATTATTTCTGTTTGCAATCATTTCACATTTTGCTTAGATTCTAACCTAAAGAATTTATTGTTTATCATTTCTTATTTTTGATATTATAGTTCATTTAGAACAAAGTATCCATTCGCTTTTGCTCACTCATACACTCCAATCATTTAAGTAGATTATGTATATTACTTACTTGCTGTCCTCGATGTATTTTTGTTTTTGTAGAAGTTGATTTTTTCAAATCTGAAATCTTACGCTTATCGTAATTTTCATACCCTTGCTTTTTTTGAAATACATATATTGTGAAAAGTAATTGGAATACCGGCAGACGTGAAAAAGTTAATTCCATCTTGTAAATGGAAATGAATATGAGGCTCAGAGCTATTGCCTGAATTTCCACATTTGGCTATTATTTCGCCTTGATTAACCCTTTGCCCAATTTCAACGATTATGCTTTGTGGCTGTAGATGTCCGATAAACCCATATTCTTTTTCAGCATGCTTTATTAAAATGAAGTTTCCACGAACATCTTTCGCTGTCATTTCAATAATTTCATCTCCAAAGGGTTTTTCATCATCGCAAATATTGCCAATAGCAATAACCATACCATCAGCAGGAGCAAGGACGTTATTTCCATAGCAAGCATATGAAGTTAATTTATCATTGTGTCCATGATGGGTTTTTTCCATTGTTATCCATAATAACAAAATCATAAGCATATCTTTTGTGTGGGTATTTTCCAAGAGTGTGAAAATTCTTTATCGCAACCTCCATTTATAACAGTCCATTCGCCCTCAAACGGGAGCATATATTGTACTTTGGTACAATAGTTACCATGTGGCAACTTAAAACCATGTGAAATGTAAATATAAGGAATGCAAAGAAACTGCTTTACTCCTTGTAGTATAGCTTGTTTTGATATTTTCATAAATCACCTCAATCATTCTGTGATTATTTTGTGCTTATGTCACTTACCCCTGCTTGCAGTAAAGTTCCTCTGAAAGATGATTAATCATTTGCTTCGCTTCTTCCTTTGTTGTTTTTATTAATCCTGACGCAATCAATGAAGCAAGTCCATGGGTATAAATCATCATATCCCTATAAAATACACTTGCTTTTTCTATTGAAATTTTAAGTTGTAAAGCAATTTGTTCTACCATCAAGCCATTTTCATCGGCAGTAGTAAACACATCTAAATTACCTGCAATAAAACCACTGTCACCACTCATAAAGAGGTAACTAAATAGTCGTGGTTGCTCAAAAGCTATTTCAATATAGGACATACCAACATTTGTAAATGCGTCCATTCCATTTGCATTTGACCGCATTTTTATCATTGGCGTAATTCAAGGCATATTCAGCCAAAGCTTCTCGAAGTCCGTCCATATTTTCAAAGTGCCACACAAGCGGTTGCGTAGAACAACCGATTTCTTTTTGAAAGAGTTTTAATATTGATAGCTGAATACCCGTCACGAATGAGCATTTCCAATGCTGCTTCCAAAATTACTTCTTTTGAAATTTGCGTTTTTCTTGCCATTTCAGTACCTCCTAATTACATAAATCAATTTATATAATTATATTTATATTATAATCGATACCTGTGTTTTGTCAATCTCCTCAAATAAAAATTTACAAATCAATTGAATTTTGATTTTTCGCTTTTTTGCTTATAGGAGCTGAAATACCTCCTATTAGGATATTTCACATCGTTTAATCAGAAGCCGCATCTCTGTAAAATATATATGATCTAAAAAATCCCCACGGAACTGATATTCCGTAGGGATTCCTTCTTTATTATCTATTTTTGCCCATAATAAGCATTCGGTCCATGCTTTCTCATAAAGTGCTTATCCTGCAGCACCTGAGGCGCCGGAGCCGCGTCGTGAGCTAAATGCTCCGTACGGTAAGCCATCTTTGCCACCTCTTCCAGAACCACAGCATTGTGTACCGCCTCTGCGGCATCTTTTTCCCCAGGTAAAGGGACCATGGTTGGAACAGAGCACCCCAGGCACATGTACCGGATTTTTCCCCTTAAAGGTCTCTATGATGACAAATCCGGTATTCTGCTCATATGCCCCTGTATTTCTTCCCTGGTCAGGCTTCTGGCACAGGGAATCTCCCCCTAGTCTGCATGGGTTGTTCCGTAGCACGGAATACTCCTCCCCGCCTGCGCCCAGGATGTGGCCCAGGGCGAGTGGGTATGTACAATTCCCCCACCTCTGGAAATGCTTTGTAGAGCTCCAGATGTGGGGTGTGTCTGAAGAGGGATTGTATTCCCCCTCCACTTTATTTCCCTCTAAGTCAACCACTACCATATCTTCCGGTTTCAGGGCATCATAGTCCACCCCGCTGGGTTTAATGACAAACAGGCCCTTTTCCCCGGTCAATCCCGCTGACATTTCCCCAAGTGTATGTGATCAGCCCTCTCCTGGGCAGCTCCATATTTGCTTCATATACCTGTCTTTTTAACTCTTCCAGCATTCTCATACCTCACTGAATCTATATCATTGTCTGTGTGTAACGATCCTGTAACATAATAGTTGTGCCTTTTTTACACGGAGAGGTTCTCCACCGCGCATTTCTCAATGGCAAGTCCCTCTTATACCGCTCGATAAAGGTCTCAAAGCCCTCTACATCTCTGGGATCCGGGTCCATTCTGGTTCCCTCGTCCCCTGCAAAGACTTTGTTGGAGAGGTAGGACTCCAGGGTTTCCCCAGCCTCCTTGTTTGCCATGTAGGCTGCCAGCAGGGCAATTCCCAGGCGCCGCCTTCCCCGGCTGTCTCCATCACATATACCGGTGCATCAATGGATGCGGCCATCACCTTCTGTCCAACGCCCTTTGTCTTAAACAGGCCTCCATGGCCCAGCATCTTATCAATCTGTACGTGTTCCTCCTTCTGCAGGATATCCATACCGATCTTCAGAGCCCCCAGAGCAGTGAACAGGTGTACTCTCATAAAATTGGCCAGATTGAATCTGCTCTCAGGAGTGCGCACAAAGAGCGGACGCCCCTCCTCCATCTCAATAATATTCTCCCCTGAGAAATAACCGTAGGACAGCAGTCCTCCGCAGTCCGGGTCACCCTCCAGAGCCTTATTGTACAGGGTACCGTAGAGCTGGTTGATATCCACCTCTACACCAAAGTTCTCCGCAAATTCTTTGAACAGGTTCACCCACGCGTTCAGATCGGAAGTGCAGTTGTTGGCATGGGACATAGCCACCAGGCTGCCGGAGGGCGTGGTCACCATATCGATCTCCCTATACATCTTGGAGAGCTCCTTTTCCAGCACGATCATGGCAAAAACGGAGGTCCCTGCTGACACATTTCCGGTGCGCTGTGCCACACTGTTGGTAGCCGCCATACCGGTTCCCGCATCGCCCTCCGGAGGACACACAGTGGAATGCCTGCTTCCAGGTTTCCGGATACATCCAGCAGCTTTGCACCTTCCTCCGTGAGGCATCCTGCGTCCTCACCTGCTGACAGCACCTGCGGCATCAGCTGACGCAGCTTCCAGGGATAATTTTTACCCTCCACCAAATGGTCAAATTTGTCAATCATCTCCTGGTAGAAGTCCCCTTTGTCCACATCTATGGGGAACATACCGGAGGCATCCCTACTCCCAGTACCTTCTTTCCGGTGAGCTTCCAGTGCACATATCCGGCAAGGGTGGTGAAGAAATCCACACTGCCCACATGGTCCTGCCCTTCCAGAATGGACTGATAGAGATGGGCAATGGACCACCTCTGAGGTATATTGTAGTTAAAGAGCTCGCTCAGCTCGTCCGCTGCCCTGCCCGTGATGGTATTTCTCCAGGTGCGGAAGGGAACCAGCAGTTTATCTTCCTTGTCAAAGGCCAGGTATCCGTGCATCATCGCGCTGATTCCGATGGAAGCCAGACTGGTAATCGTGACCCCGTACTTCTCTTTTACATCCGAAACCAGATCCTGATAGCAGTCCTGAAGGCCACTCCACACCTCCTCCAGTGTATAGGTCCAGATACCGTTTTCATAGCTGTTTTCCCAGCCGTGGCTGCCGGAAGCGATGGGCTTATGGTTCTCGTCAATCAGTACCGCCTTGATTCTGGTGGAACCCAGCTCAATTCCCCAGAACAGCCCTTCCGCTTTTTATTACCTCTGCAATTACATTACTTTCCATACTCATAAATACCTCCTGTTCTCCAAACGAGATCCTCTTATCTGTAAAAGATTGAATTCCATTTTAACTCATTTTTGAAGTTTCGGATAGTGGTGTTATTGTCAATATACACAGCTTCAATTCCCATAGCTGCTGCCCAGTCGCCCATCTGTTCTGCAGTCAGATCATAGGAGAACGCTGTGTGGTGGGCTCCGCCTGCCAGTATCCAGGCTTCGGCTCCGGTTGCCAGATCCGGCTCAGGCGTCCAGAACGCGGTTGCTACCGGAAGCTTCGGCATAGGTTTCTCAACCTTCTTGCAATCTACATCATTGATGATCAGACGGAAACGGTTGCCCAGGTCAATGAGTGAGGTGGCAACTCCGTGTCCCTCCTTGGCTGTGTAGACCAGTCTGGCCGGATCTTCCCTGTCGCCCATTCTCAGCGGGCAAACCTTGATAGAGATGGGGCCGTCTGCAATGGTGGGGCAAACCTCCAGCATATGTGACTGCAGGATTCCCTCTTTTTCCAGGAACAAGATTGTAGGTGTAATCCTCCAGGAAGGAGGTTCCTTTGCGTCCGGAATGCCTGCTGCCATGATCTTCATCAGGCGAACCATAGCTGCTGTTTTCCAGTCACCCTCGCCACCAAAGCCATAGCCTTTTTCCATCAGTCGCTGGATCGCAAGTCCCGGAAGCTGTTTCAGGGAGCCCAGATCACCAAAGTGTGTTACGATAGCCTGATAATTTTTCTCCTCCAGAAAACGCTCAAATCCCAGCTCAATGCCTGCCTGAACAGCCACATGTTTCCGGAACTCATGCGGGTCTCTCCCCTCCAGGAGAATCTCATATCTGCTGTAGTACTCCTCCACCAGGGTTTCAATATCCCCTTTGGAGACATCCTCCACATACTGTGCAATCTCATTTACCGGGTACGCGTCAATCTCCCATCCGAATTTAATCTGAGCTTCCACCTTATCACCCTCAGTGACAGCCACGTTTCTCATATTGTCGGCCACTCTGGCAACGCGGATATGGCTGCTCTCCATGATACCGATGGCTGTGCGCATCCACTCAGCGATTCTCTTCTGTACCTTCGGATCATCCCAGAATCCTACAATTACTTTTCTCTCAATTCCCATACGGGTCACAATGTGTCCGTACTCCCGGTCCCCGTGTGCGGACTGATTTTCATTCATGAAATCCATATCAATGGAATCATAGGGGATCTCCTGGTTAAACTGGGTATGTAAGTGAAGCAGAGGCTTGCGGAACTCCTGAAGTCCCAAGATCCAGGATTTCGCAGGTGAAAATGTGTGCATCCAGGTGATGACACCTGCGCACTCCTCATCTGCATTGGCGTCGTTAAAGGTCTTACGGATCAACTCATTCGTAATCAATGTTGGCTTAAGTACCACCTCATAGGGCAGCATGCCTGACTTGTTCAGGGCATCCACCATGATGCGGGAGTGCTCAGCCACTTTACGCAGACATTCATCTCCATATAAATCCTGTGAACCTGTTGCAAACCAGAACTTGTATGCTCTTCCTGTCTTCATATTCCCTTCTCCTTTTACGTTATTTGGATGGTTGTACTGTTTCTATAACCTATTTTACAACTTGTATGCACGTCTTTACAACTTGTTGTTTTTACATGAAATTTATCCAGATTGGGACTTCTTAGTAGTTTCTGTTTGAAGCTCCTCGGCCGCCTCCTCTGCCGGAAAGATCCCTCCTCCACATACTGCAGCTTCTCCACCTTTTTTCCCGCCATAATTTCTTTTATTACCTCCGCTACCCGCGGACCGTGCAGTGGATTACATTCCACAGAGACATTCAGCTCGCCCCGCACCATGGCCTCAAAGGCTGCCTTGACCGCATCAAAGGATATGATGACAATGTCCTTTCCCGGAATTTTCCCTGCCTCCTTGATAGCCTCTATTGCCCCGAAGGCCATGTTGTCATTTTGTGAGAGCACCACGTCAATTTCGTCAAACCGCTTCAGACATCTCTCCATAGCCCTTTTTGCCTTCCGTCTGTGTAAAATCCCCGTTTTCCCCCGCCTACGATTTCATAGTTACCGTATGATTCAATAACCCCTGAAAAACCTTTTGTCCGCCCAATCTCTGCGCTGGACCCCACCGTTCCTCTCAGAATTACAATATGATGCTGCTCCTTTCCCCTGCCCTGCTTTTCCATGTAATCCACCAGCCATTTTGCCGCATTGACCCCCTCTTTCTCAAAATCAGACCCAACCCAGCAGGTATACAGAGACTCGTCCTCCACGTCAATCCTCCGGTCCACGATGATCACCGAATTCCCGCCTCCCTGGCTTCCTCCAGCACGGTTTCCCATCCATTCTCCGTGACCGGAGCGATGACGATGACATCTACCTCCTGTGCAATAAAGTCTCTGACCGCCTTGGTCTGGTTTTCCTGTTTCTGCTGCGCATCTGAGATCAACAGCTCAAATCCATTCTCAGGACTCAGGGCCTTCTGCATGGATTCCGTGTTTGCCACCCGCCAATCGGACTCCGCTCCAACCTGGGTGAATCCAACTGTAATCAGCTTTCTGTCCCCCTCTGTCTGCTGTTCCTGCACAAGCATGGCCTTTCTGCTGCATCCAGACAGCATACCTGCCATCAGGGCAGCACAAATCAACAGAACTCCTGTCTTCTTTCTCATTTACCTCAACTCTCCTTCCACTGCTTCCACCTTCTGACGGTTCACCGGTATCTTGAAGCTCACCCTGGTTCCGAATCCGAATTCACTCTCTATGCGCAGCTTACACTCCTCCCCGTAGGTCAGGTACAGCCGCTCATTGACATTCAGAAGCCCAAAACCATTTCTGGTATCAGATGCATAGTCTCCCTCGATCTGATCCTTTAACTGTCTGAGTTCATCCGGTCTCATTCCTCTGCCGGTATCATGGACACAAAAAGTGGAGGTAATTCCCCCTCCTCCATCCCTTCACCGTCAGCTTCCCCTTCTCTCGTTTGTTCTTTATCCCATGATACAGGGCGTTTTCCACGATAGGCTGCAGACAGATTTTAAGTATATAGTAGGTGCCGATCTCAGGGTCCATCTCCACCTCATACTCCAGAATATCACTGTAGCGGAACTGTTGGATTTCCAGATAACTCCTCACATGGGATTCCTCCTCGGCAAGGGTGATGAAGTCCTGCCCTTTGCTCAGTGTGGTCCTGAAAAAGATAGAAAGCTGATCTACCATTTTACCACCTGCTGATGCTGTTCATCCTCCGCAAGCCACATGATGGTATCCAATGTGTTATATAGAAAGTGAGGGTTGATCTGCGCCTGCAGAAGCTTCAGCTCTGTCTTTCTCAGATGAATCTGTTCCTTTTTCACATCCTCCACCAGGCTTCCGATCTTTTTCACCATGATGTTGAAGCTGTTTCCCAGGACTTCCATCTCTTCCATGGGATGCACTTTCACCTGGATATCGAAATTTCCCTTTGCCACCTTCTTCGTGCTCTCGCACAGCTCCCTCACCGGACGGTCAATACTCTCTGAAATGTGTCTGTTCATAATCAGGATCAGGATGATCGTAGCCGCGGTTACTGCCACGCAAAGCTTCAGGGAGTTCATGATCTGTGCTTCCAGCTGGCCTTTAACCTGGCTGGCATGTTCAGCCTCATAGCGTATGTAGTCTGCCATCTTTTCGTCAATCAGCTCAGTCAGCTGATAGATATCCTTGTCCAGAATCTCTGTGCTGTCCTTTCTGCCCAGTACAGCTTCCCCCGTTCTGTATGCTCTTCATACTCTTTTCCAGCTGTTTGATCAGCCTGAGGATGGCATCCACCCTCTCCACACTGTTGGCAGTGGTGGCTCCCTGTTTCAGTTTTTCCAGGATCACCCTGGCCTGCTGGATATCTTCATAAGGCTTCACTTCCTCAAAGGTGACGGCTCCCGCCACAATCCGGTACATTTTATAGTCCAGCTGCGCCCGGAAATCTGAGTTGAACTCTGTGGCAACTGCCATATTATTGATCATGCCGCTGTACTTGGTATTAAACGAAGCCATCATAAATATCATCCACAGAATCAATATAATGAAGGGCAGCAGAGTTCCATTCCGAGTATGTTCAATTTTTGGCGCAGGGAACACCTTTCGAATCTTCCAACGACGTATAAAGACTTTTTCTTCATTATTATTCCTCACTCTTTTCTATAGTCATTTTATTCTGTTGGATTTTTTAGAGGACAACTCTTTTCCCCGGCTTCTGTATTCCCTGGGTGAACAATTTTGCGTTTTTTAAATATGTAATTAAAGTAATGGGAGTTCTTATAACCGACCTGGTAGACAATCTCAGATATTTTCTGATTTGAACACATAGAAGTTCTTTTGCCTTTTCCATGCGCACTTCTGTCAGGTATTCTGCAAACGTCTGACCGGACTCCTGGCTGAAAATGGAGCTGAAATAACTGGGACTCATATTTACATATGAGGCCAGTCTGTTCAATGACATGTCATCCTCCATATAATGCTCCTGTATATAGCTCTGAGCCTTCACAAGAATATCGGAGTATTTTCTTCCCGCCGCGCTGTCGCGGAGCAGGATGACTCCCTGCAGGATACTCTGCACATACTTCATTGTCTTTTCCAGATTTCCGATGTGCTCGGACAAACCATTGATTTCACCGCAGGTCTGAACAAGCTCTTCCCTGCAAACACCGATTTCCTCCCCAAAAGCAATGACGCTGAAATAAATATCCATACATATATACTGTCTCATCATCAGGGACTTCAGGTTTTCCCCTCTCACATTTCCAAAATATCCTTCAATAAAGCTCTCTACCTCGTCCAATGTGCCGCTGTGCAAAACTGCTGAACCATCTTACGGGTATTCTCAACGGAGTAAACATTATGAATATCAATATCCATCGTATCATTCTCATAAACATCTCCCCCAGAGACAATTTTGTTCCATTCTTCGGCAAACCTGCTGGCAAATGCCTTGTTGGCCTCATGGTAGGAGTCGCCCAGTTCCCTGAGCCTGTCTACGCTCTTGCCCACTGCTACGTAGTACTCCACGCCCTCATACACATTCGTCAGGGCAACCAGATTGCTGCAAAATTCCCGAATACTGTGTGCCATCTCCTCTTTTTCCGTTTCCTTTGATCAGAAACCCCAGTCCTTCTGCTCCCCTCTCATAAACATAGACATTCCCCTGTGACGCGGCATAACTGCGTATCTCTCTCTCCGCCGCTACCACTTGTTCCGAATATTCCATCTCATGCTCTTTGATCCGTAGTTTAAACAAGATGATATTATAGCTCTCCGCCACAAGCTCCATCCCCAGCACATGTCCCTCCGCAAGGGCCTCCGCCATGGGCACCTGCTCCGTAACCAGCCGGTCAAAAAAATCCTGTATCTTCCTCTGCTTGCTCTCCTCCATCTCCAATGAGTATCTCTTCAGAAGTTCCTTTTCCTCACGTTCCTTCTCAATCACCCCGATGATGTCCTTGACTGCTCCCAACAATTTTGTTGAGGAAACCGGTTTCAACAGATACTCCTGCACGCCAATGCGCAGGGCTTCCTGGGCATAGTCAAATTCACCATACCCGCTCAGTATCAGAATCTTCGTTTCCGGCAATTCCTTTAGTACCGTCCGGCTCAGTTCCAAACCGTTCATAAACGGCATTCTTATATCTGTGATGAGGATGTCCGGCTTTGTCTTTCTGATCAGAGGAAAGGCCATCTCCCCGTCAGAGGCCTCCCCTACAAATTCCATTCCCTCTTCCTCCCATTGTATTCCCCTCTTTATCCCATTCCGGATTACTATTTCATCTTCCACTAAAAATACTTTTATCATCTTTCCCACTTCCTTCTCCGCCGCAATACTCCTTTAAATGAGTGATTCTTATTTCTATGTTACAACTTGTCCGCTAGTGTATACAAGTTGTTTTCTCCTCAAACTTTTCACACATTTTAAAAGATGCGGAAAACTATTCCCGGATGTCCCCCTGCTTTTTAATAGTACGCAACTATTCATTACGGTCTGCACAATAAATGCGCAGACCTGTTGAATAGTTACAATTATACCAGTTTTCAAGTGAGAAATCTACTTTGTTCTTCCGGCCGGGATAGATCCCCGCTCCCTGCAGGAATCCCTTATAATCATTTGCGGCTCGATCAGATAGTGTATGTTACTGTCTCTGTGTTCCCCAGTAAATTAAGAAGCAGGGTTGCCGCCTGCTCCCCAAGCTCCTCTTGAGGATGGGCAATTGTCGTAAGCTTTATATGGCCTGACTGCGCAATAATGGAATTGTCATATCCGGTAACAGAGATATCTTTGGGTACCTGTACATCATTTTCACGCAGCATGCGTATCACCTCCACTGCAATCTGGTCATTGTAACAGACAATGGCATCCAATGGTGTCTTCTGCTCTATCATATCTCCCACCCAACTCACCGGCAGCAGCGTTCTGTCTTCCGTGTGGAACCATGCCACCATATCGGGATCATAGGGGATTCCCGCCTCCTGGAGCCCCCTGCACATACCCCCCTTGTGGCGTTCCCTCCCTGAATGTCATCCACCTTAAAAATTCCCGCGATATTCCGGTGTCCCAATTCCGTCAGGTACTTTGTGAGCATATATCCCCCTTTGCAGTCATCCATGAGAATATAAGGCTTGCTGCGCATCTGAGGGTATATCCCTGGATAAACACATATGGAATCCCATAACTGTCCAGTTTTTCGTAGAGATGGGCATGGCGGCAGTAGATCTGGCTCTTACTGGGTTCAATGATCAATCCGTCGATATCCTTGGTCAGTATCTCTTCCAGACACTTTGCCTCCCTTGCCCTGCTGTTGCCTGTATTTTTTAAGGATAATGCTGTATCCGTTTTCGGTCAGTACCCTGTCAATTCCCTGGATCAGACGAGGGAAAATATAATCCGATATATAAGTGGTGATAACCGCAATGTTCTTTTTGAATTGCCTGTGTAGCGCATTCTCTCTGAGCAGAAGGTTCCCCGGCCGTGTTCAGCCGTCACATACCCCTCATTTTCTAGCAGAGCCAGAGCTTTCCGAACCGTGTGGCGGCTTATCTGATAAGCTTCTGTCAACTGGTTCTCGGAGGGCAGCCTGTCCCCTGGCATGTATTTGCCGGACAGGATCTCCCTCTTTAACTCCTCCATAAGGGCATAGTATTTTGTTTTTTTCCGTTTTCTTTCATCTTGCTATCCTCCTGCCCTTATTCTACAACTTGTATCGTGGTCCATACAAGTCTTTTCTCCCTTTTTATAAAACTTGATGCTTCCAAATCCCTCCTGCTGTCAGAAACAGCACCGCCGCAGGACTGCGTACGTCACCAGCGCCACGGCAGGATAGCTGAAGACCGTATCACCGAAGGAATATACCATAAGTTTTGTAAAAGAGAGGTCCAGTGCATTGATGGGCATCAGAGCAAGCAGATGGTTAAAAATGCCGTAGACTGCTGTTGTTTTCACAAACTTAGGAAGAAAAAGAGCAGTACGAAGCTTAGAACCAGTACTCCGCTGGGGTTTTTCATTCTTGCTGACGCAAACACTGTTATCCCTGTCATCACCAGAGCTGCCAGAAACCCGATTCCCAGCATCAGAAAGGCAGCCTGGGCCATACTCAGGTCATAGCCTATAGGCTGCCGCAGCCTTTGCCCAAACCAGTTTTGTCTTTCCATATTTCGAGGCAAGCATCACCGCATCTGCCCCGGACTGATATTCCCCCGGCAAACATGGGTGACAGCGCCACACTGACTGCATAGATAATAAAAAGGCTCCAGGAAGAAATATTCAGCATGCTTTTCCAGCCACCGTAGTATCCGTAGCGGAAAGGTTTCTCCACCTCAGCGTAGGTTTCTCTCCAAAACTCCTTTTCCCCCTCTGTCAGCCCTTCTCCCCGGTAGGTTTGGCTAAGGGATGCCTCCAGGGCATTCTCATAGCTGGGATAAAAAGCCTGCATTTTGTTCCTTCATAGCTGTAAACGCGTCCCTCCAGCTGCGTTTTTCTCCTTTGTAATCAAAGGCGGATTTTGCCAGATGCAGATGTCCCAGCACTGGGTACACCTGCCCCCAGTAAACCTCCTCTTTCAGTCCGTCTGTCTCAGAATTTACCTGTAGATTTTCCGGTTCTTCATAGAGTTTCAGATAGGCATCGATTTCCTCCATTATCTTCTCCTCAGACAAAGGCCCTTTAATTCCCTCCTCCCTTGCCTTTTCCAGAGCAATGGCCTGAAAACCGGACTGCACGCTCCCGTTCTCATCATTAGTCATCTCCCCTTAACCATCATTACAGTAAAAACCAGAAGCAGCAGCAGACAGCCTCCCAGCGCTGCCTTTGTGTTCCGGCTTCTGAGAATTTTTTTCCATTCAAACACAATCAGCCTGGCCATTTTTCATTCCTCCTCTCCTCGGAATCCGGAAAACATGACAGGTACAGATCCTCCAGAACAGGGGCTGCCTGCACCGCGTTTTCACTTGGCTTTCTGTCGGCAATCATCCGCATCCTGGCTTTCCCGTCCTGGTGATGGATGTTTGCAAGACATCCTTTTCCATCAGCTCCTGAGCCTCCTCCTCCAAAACCGTACAGTCCCAGACGTGTCCTTCCATGGTCTGTGTAAGTTCCTGCACAGTCCCCTGCAGGATAAAGCTTCCTTTTTCATTACCAAAATCTCATCCGCAATATATTCCACATCCGACACAATATGTGTGGATAGGATTACCAGCCTTCCCTTTGCATAGTCCGCAATCAGATTGCGGAAACGGACGCGTTCCTTGGGGTCCAGACCTGCCGTAGGTTCATCCAACACCAGAATATCTGGGTCCCCCAGCAATGCCTGGGCAATTCCCAGGCGCCTGCGCATTCCCCCGGAAAAGGTCTTAATCCTCTGCTCCGCGGCATCCGCAAGGCCCACCACATCCAAAAGCTCTCTGCCTCTTTTCCTGGCATACCCTGGCAGCAGCCCTTTTAAAGCGCCTGAGTATTCCATAAATTCCCTTGCTGTAAACCCCGGAAAATATCCAAAGTCCTGGGGGAGATACCCCAGCATGCCCCGGAATTCCTCCCCATGGCCAGATGATCCCTTCCATTCACTTTTACACTCCCCTCTGTAGGCTTAAGTATCCCGCAGACAATCCTCATAAGGGTTGTCTTCCCAGCCCCTGTTTGCTCCCAGAAATCCGTAAATCCCCTCATGCATGTGCAGGTTTATCCGGTCCACTGCTGTCTTGCTTCCAAAATGTTTGCTCAGATTCTCAATTTTTAAATCCATATTCTCCTCCAATCATTCCTGTCATTTTCCTGGCTTCACACACCAGAAGCACCAGGCTTACTCCCATCATGACATACCAGATTTCTAAATATCTGCCCGCATATGGATCTGCTCCGCAAAGGCAGATTCCTGTAAGACAGACGCCCAAGATACCTCCCAGCGCCAGACAGCTCTCCCCGTTCCCGTGTATTCCCAGCTCTGCGAAAAAATAGCAAGACAGCCTGCGCTCATCAGATTAAAGGGAACCAGGCAGTAGGCGAGCACCTGCAGCAGAGATGTCCCTCCACGGCTGTATGCTGTGAGTATTACGGTCAAAAGCAGAATCACATCCGCACTTCCCAAAATCAGTAGTTTAACCGCAGCTGTCTTCTTAATATCATTTCTCATGGTCAGCAGCAACTCATGCATCCCGGGATTGAACAATTTAGAAAACTCCTCCGCATTGGTCAAAAGAAACAGCGGACCTGCCATGGATACGGACACCCAAGCCAAACTGCCCTCGCCCTGTCCGTCATCTGCGTAAATGCCAAACAGCAAAGAGAAAGTACAGCCAGCTGCAGCAGCCAAACCCTTGCAGGAATCCATCGGATCTGTCCTTTGAAAAACTCACGGTCTGTCATTTTTCTTCGCTCAATCTGTCTCCCCTCCTCCTTTACCAATTCCATGGACCTTCTACAGACACCCTTGTCATATTCAGGTACCGTTTCCCTGTTTAAGCTGTAAAATATATTTCTTTCCCACCTCTTCATTTTCTATCTCCTTTCAAAAACGCGCTCAACTGCCGGGTGCCCTGTTTTACCCTGTACTTTGCCGTGGATACCGTGATCCCAAGTATCCTGGCAATATCCTGGTAGCGCAGCTGCTGATAAAAGCGCAGAATCACCGCTTCCCGCACTTCCCCTTCCAGCTCCTCCAGCGCCTGACGCACCGCCAGGCGGTCCTCGACCTCCTCTGCTTCCTGTGCCTGGCTCTGCCGCTCATAGTCCGCAATCGGATACCATAGCTTTCGCCTGTAATAATCCCTGCACAGGTTTCCCGCCACCACATACAGATAGTTGGCAAACTTTCCATATTCCCGGTACTGATCCAGGCTCTGCACCACCCGCAGAAAGGTCTCCTGCGTCAGATCCTGCGCTGCCTCCCTATGCCCGGTGTGGCGGTAGCAGTAGGCGTAGACCTGTCCGTAATAGCTCTGAAACAGTTGATCCAACAGCTGGGTGTCCCCGTCCTGTATTTTTCGTACGATTTTTTTCTCTGTCACAATAACTCCCTCCGAAACGTTTCAAATAGTATAACGTATGAAAGTTATAAAAAGTCAAATAAAAAACAAAAAAAGCAGCTAATCATCAAAGATTAACCGCTTGGTATCCTGTTCAAATATCGAAAATAATGCTTTTTCGTGAAAAGCCTTTCTTTTTCCGCTGTTTACGATGGTTTCAATCTCCGGAAATTTATTTCTAATGTCAGGAACGGGTCGAATTTGTATCACTTTTCCGTATCACGTAAATATCTCCGTCTGCTCCCTCAAAAGCCGCTCATGCTCCTCCCTATCCCTGCTGATCAATTCGTAGGTGAGAAACTGGGAGCGACCCTTTCTACCAGTTTACGCACCCCTGGTTCTGCAAACGGCTGGTGCAGATCAATCTGAAAAATATAGGAAAATACCTGGCACCATCTTTCATAGTAGTCCTGCGCCCACTCCATTGGGCTTGCCAGCATCCCCTTGACAAACTCGCTGGTGATGGACTGCTGAAGATGCATTCCTTTAATCTACTTTAAAAGATCCTTATGTTCATCAAGCATCCTGTTGATATACCGAAGGCCCTCCTCCTGATTTTTAAGATCCAGATTGGTGTGCAGCAGATGTCCTGTGTCCAGAATCAGCCCTTTCTTTTCATCATGCACCTAATCCAACAGGCGTCTGGTAATTTCCGGCCTGGTAAATCTCAGGCCCGGCCACCACAGGTTCTCCATCAGAAAATAGAATGAAGAAATTGCTCCACTCCGCATTTTGCTGCGGAACCCACGTCATTCTCTGTCTGCAAAAGGCAGAAAAAGGCTGCTGCCGGTTACTGTGGCATCAGCCTTTCTACTCCATTTATCCTAGGCAATTTCTTTCAGCCTCTGCAATGCATCCCTCTCCAGGATACACTCCCCGTGCTCCCTAAGGAATGCCTTCTGTCCTTTTGATACAGCGGCAACATCCGCAAATTCTGCTATATTCACAGTGCACCACTTGATCTGCTCCTCATTGTCCTTTTCCGGGTCCATGAATAGCATATAGATGTCATCATACTTGTACAGAGAGTTCTCCAGATTCATATCCTCACGGAGCAGCCTGGAAACCTCGATTACCTGATCCAGGTCCTCAAATTCACAGATCAGGTGCGGCTCCTGGGGAACAGACTCCTGTCTGGTGATGGAAAAGGTTACTTCCTCCTCACTCACCTCCTGGAGCTGGCAGTGGAGCAGATATCCTTCTGACTCAAACATATAGTCCCGTGCCGCCTGCCTCATCGCTTCCTGAAAGAGGGACCTGGCCTTTTGCGTGCCTGTCAGGAAATCGTTGATATTTATTTGGTTTTGATAAAGTCTTCTTTGTCCAATGACCATAGCAGCTGGGCATCGCTGATTCTTTCGAGCTTCATGGTGTTTCCCCCTTTCTGTGTTATCCAACAAATATTATATTTGTTATACATAGACTATAACACATTCTTTTCTCAATTGCAACACCTGGATGTCCCCCGTGAATTTACAGACTCTTTCACAGGTTTGTGTGTTATTATCTATTTATATTATAGCACAGTCAAATAGGGGATGCTACACTTTCCAGTGATTACATGAAACTTTATGTTTACTAGACGTTAACCTGCTGCTTCTGAAGTATACCGTAGGTTCCGGCCAGACATGCCGCCCCAGTATGATTCCTGAAAATACCCATGCGTTTTCCGGCATGGCCCGAAAGAAGATGAATCATCTTGTTTCCAATGATTCCAAACACTGAACCCGGGGCGTCCTCGGCAGCGTCTATAATTCTGGGGAGTCCTAAAACTACAATCATCCAGGCCGCCCACAGAACCCAAAATGCCTTTCTCCCGTACCGCAAAAAGCAAAGTCCCGCAAAATCCCAGAACCATCACCAGCACCACCATTGTCAGGATTCCATAGTTTCTCAGAAATGGCAGGAAATCCACCGCCGGAGAAAGCCCTTGGTAAACACCTCTGTAAAAACAGTCCTCCGCCCAGCCAATGATTCCCACCATCCCCAGCCCAATCATTGCACCTGCAAATATCACCAGATAGTAAGATACAAAGAAATGTTTCCTTGTACTGTTCATAGACACTGCCAGATTGAATCCTGTCCACATCTGACCAATTGCCATAATAGCCGTGTAGATTGCAAGTCCTGCTGCCGCCAAAATCCCGCCCAGTCCTGCAAAGCCATTCGTCTCAGGGGCCCCCGGGTCACAAAATACATAAGCGCCCAGCCGAACAGACCCATCAATATAGTGGTCAGATATGCGAATATCCAGTCTTTCCACTGCATTGAAAATTGTTTTTGACCGCCTCTACCATTTTCTCCACCTCCTATATACGTACTTCCAGTTTCCTGGTGGCAGCTAAACTGACCGCTGCCCCTGCTGCAAATACAACCAATCCGGCTGCCAGGCCCAGCCATGGATTCATGCCAATTTTATTGATGATCTCAAGGGGAAGTCCCGCTCCCCCTACGGCAACTCCCATACCAAACAGGGCTGCCGTAATCACAATCAAGACCGTAAACACTATGGTTCCAATTTTTCCCCACCTTGTAACCACAACTCCAAAGATCAGCGCCATGCCCTCCTGCAAAAACATGAACCCCATCAGCAGTGGGAGCCAGAATTGTCCCGCCGTATCACCGGCCGCTGGTGTAAAACGGAAGATTAAGACCGATAACACTCCCACGATTACCGTCACTCCTGACATGGAACAGATAAGCCCTATAATGGTATCCCTTCTTCTGCTGTTAAAGGATACCAGCAGAGGAATATAAGTCTGGAAGTATCCCATGGATGCGATTACCATCAGAAATCCGCCGGTAAGTGTCAAATAATAAGGATACTGCCGCAAACTGGCAACAGCCATATTTCTCCATCCCCCTCAGCAGTCTCAGGTGAGGTCTCAAGACCTAAAAATACCATAATTCCAAAACTGATCACTACAATCAGTCCCAGATTTTCCAACAGGTTCCTGCTCCAAAACTTTACATTTCTCTTCCACTCACTCATGGTGTGCCTCCTCCCACACAGGGCCACAAACACTTTCTGCAGACTCAGCCTCTGGATGCTCACATCATACTTGTCTGTGATGCGCTGTCCCGGCTCCAGCAGCACAGTCACTCCCTTACTGCGTCCCATATGTTCTTCGTGATAGGTCTTTAAGGAAATGGTTGCGGCATCCACCTCGTTCTCGTGGCCGCTGAGGTGATATGCTCTTTCCAAGAGTTCCTGGGTATTCTCCTTCAGCAGAATCTCTCCTTTATCTACTATAATCACTTCCTCAAAGATATCTGCCGCCTCCTCAATAATATGGGTGGAAATCACAAAGGTTCTGCCCGTCTCTGTAAATTCATCCACCAGAATCTGGTAAAAGCGTTCCCTTGCCACTACGTCCAGACCGGCCACCGGCTCATCCAAAATCGTAAAATCCGCCTTGCTGGCCAGGGCTACGATGATGGTAACCATGGACATCATACCTTTGGACAGCTTTCCGATCCTCTTTTTCACATCCAGGTTAAATTCTTCAATCAGGCGCGCCGCCATCTGCTTATCCCAGTGCGGAAAGTAGGTAGACGCAATCCGCAGGTATTCTTTGACCTTGATGGGGTTTGCGTTGCTTCCCGTCATGGCACTCAGTTCTCTGGAAAAGCACAGGTGATCCAATACCTCCTGGTTTTCCCACACCCTCTTTCCATCGAAAGTCACTTTTCCCCTTGTAGCCGGATTCTGCGCCGTCATGATGGACAGAAGGGTGGTCTTTCCGGCTCCGTTTCTTCCGATGAGACCATAAATCTTTCCTGACTCTAGTTCCAGATTGACGTTTTTCAGTACCTCTTTGTTGCCATATACTTTGTTATACCCTCACATACCAGCTTACTCATTTTCATATCCTCCATCCTCTGAAGTCTCAATCATTGTTATCAATTCTCTTTTGGTAATTCCCAGGCTCACTGCCTCTGCCATCAGGTTCTTTACATAATTGTCATAAAACTGCTCTTTCCGCTTCTGCGTAATCCCTTCCTTGGCTCCTGTTGCCACAAACATCCCAATCCCCGTTTCTTATATAGTATCCCTTCATCCACCAGCAAATTTACACCCTTCGCCGCAGTCGCGGGATTGATAGCGTAGAGCTTTGCCAACTCATTGGTGCTGGGCACCCGTTCCTCCTCCAGCAGAATATTTCGTAAAATATCATTTTCAATCATCTCTTTTATCTGAATATAGATAGACTTTTCCTGTGTCAGGATCTCGTTCACACTTTTTCACTTCCTCTCCTCTGTCTGTTATTCCGGCTTTATACTATGTTCTGTTTTCTATACGAACCGTTGTTAATCATGGATGCTGGTTACTTATATGGTTCATTACTTATGTAACTAACCATACCACCAATTAATCTATTTGTCAATCAGTATTTTTATAAGGTATCCGTTTAGCCAAGCTGCCCTGTTACTTTATAAGCTCAAAAGAGCAGAGTGTTTCTTGCCTGAATTGACAAACACTGGTATTCATGCTAAGGTTACCATAAAAAATAAAGTAACTATTCAGCAGGTCTGCACATTTACTGCGCTGACCGTAAGAAAATGATTCAGGAGTGCAAAAATCCCATCACTGAAGGTGATTATAATTGGATTTTTGCAAGTAACTGTGAAGGTACTGAACAGTTACAATTTTCATATGGAGGAATTATTTTGCGAAGAATATTGATTGTGATTGATATGCAGCACGACTTTATCGATGGCGCTCTGGGAACTGAGCAGGCGATGCAGATTGTTCCAAATGTACTCCAAAAAATCCAGGAATATGCTCCCGAAAATAGGATCGCCACCCGCGATACCCACGGTCCGGACTACCTGCAGACCTCAGAGGGACAGCACCTGCCGGTGCCCCACTGTATCCGGGGGTACAAAGGGTTGGGAGATTGTGCCTGAGATTTCTGCCGCTTTAGGGGATACCAGGATACTAGACAAGCCATCCTTTGGCTCCCCGCACTGGCACACGTCCTGGCGGAGGAAAATAAAAAAAGAACCCCTGGAGCTGGAGCTTGTGGGACTCTGTACGGATATCTGTGTTGTATCTAATGCCCTGCTGCTCAAGGCGGCGCTTCCTGAGACAAGGATTCTTGTGGACGCCTCCTGCTGCGCAGGTGTAACCCCGGACACTCACCAGGCTGCTCTGACCACCATGAAAATGTGCCAGATTGAGATTTGTGGATTGGACAATGGAAAGGATTGACTATGACAAGAGAAGAATTTAAAAATCTGGTTGCCGCTGGTCCAGTCATTCTGGACGGAGCCACAGGCTCAAATCTTATGAAAGCTGGGATGCCCAAAGGAGTCTGTACGGAACAGTGGATATTGGAACACAAGGACATACTGATCAATCTGAAGCGGGGGCTATGTGGAGGCCGGATCGCGCATCCTCTATACCCCCACTTTTACCGCCAACCGGATTGCACTGGCAAAGCATGGGCTGGACGGAAATATGGAGTCCATGATCCATCAATTAGTCGGTCTCTCTCAGATTGCACTGGACCCGGAATGCTTTATTGCGGGAGATATGACTACCACAGGTCAAACGGATATCTCATACGAGGCAGCCTACGAGGTATACCAGGAGCAGATTACCTGTTTAAATGACTGCAATGTGGACCTTCTGGTGGTAGAAACCATGCTGACTCTGGAGGAGACCATGGCTGCCGTGGAGGCTGCCCGCTCTGTGTGCAGCCTGCCCATAATGTGTTCCATGACCATAGAGTCAGACGGAAGTCTCTTCTTTGGGGGCAATATCTTTGAGACCGCCGCTGCCCTTCAGGAGATCGGAGCGGACGCGGTAGGCATCAACTGCTCAACAGGTCCAGATCAACTGGAGTCTGTAATCTCCACACTGCGTAGCGTCCTGGATATCCCGCTTATCGCTAAACCAAATGCGGGGATGCCTGTCATTGATGAGAAGGGGAATGCCGTCTACAATATGACTGCTGCAGATTTTGCAAAACATATGAAACGCCTGGTGGATCTGGGTGCCAATCTGGTGGGCGGCTGCTGTGGAACCACGCCGGAGTATATACGGGCTTTGGCGGATATTTTAGGGTAAGTATGCATAGGTAAAATGCATATCCAGCAGCCGCTCAAAGGGGCTGTCCTGGCTCATAGTGTCTTCCCCAGACCTATGCATCTGCCAGGATTTCCCCATCTCTTCTTCCTATATATTGTACCTTGTTTGCATCAAACTTGATAAGTCTAACTGTATATTTTCGTTTGTATTTGGAAATTTATTTTTCAATTTATATTCATTTTGGAGAATATTTGCGATAGTGCACTCAAAAGGTTCGCCAGAAATAAGGAACAGAACAATGAGGAATGCTATCCTGTAAGTACTCTTTTTGATCCATATTCAATAAAATCCAGGATTTTCACTTAGTGTAGATTCCTTATGAGATTTTACCCAACATTAAAGCAAGAGCGCTTACTTACGAATAAGCAAACGCTCTTGTTGAAGGAAGATGAAACCTTCTATTATTTTACCGAGTAATTAACCTCTGTGTCCATTCTTACAAAACTTTTATCCGTCGTAAAGGATACTTTTACCTTTTGACCAGGTTCAAAGTTATTGATTTGGTTTGTATATGGACTTTCTACAATAATATCATTCTCATCATAGAGATTTGCGATAACTGCAAAATACAAAAAACGTAACATCTGTAATATTCTCTATTGTTGCCTCATATGTTTTCCACCCATAATTGTTCTCAACAATATCAAATTCTACACTGATCATTTTTTCTACTTTTTCCTTAATATTTTCTTGCTCCGTAATTAAATCGGCATCATTTATAAAACTATCAATATCGGATTCATATTCACTCTCTACTTTCAAATCATAGTTTCGTACAAATTTTTAATTAAGACAGCTCTTTTGTTGTAGCCATCACTCCATTAGTTATTAAATCTTGTATAGTCTAATTCATAATGATCAATGGCATTTAGCTGAATATTTAAAGCTTCAATATAACGGTCCATATTTTTTTTTAAGCCCTTGGTTTTCAAATTTTTATCAGCAAATTCTCCGATTGAATTCAATTCAGCATTAACACACTTTTTATAATTTTCTTTGATTTCGGTTGCACTCATACTAGAATTATCTACATTCAGATCCCAACGTTCCATTAAGCCCTTTGCCAACGCTCTTATAAATTGTGCATCAACAGATTGTTGATACTTGCAATCTTCCAAAAGATTATTAGCATCCTTATAATCTTTAATTTCCTCTAGCATAACCATAGCATCAGCATACTTTTCATCCCCATATAATGAACTTGCCTGAAGATATATACTTTCTTTAAGTTTATCTGTAGTATCTTTATAATTACCTAATGTTTTAAAAATATCTGCCGCAGTTTTATAATCACCTTCGGTAAATAGCTGTACTGCATATGAATATTGGCTATCTATGTATTTCTCGCTTGAATCTTTATATTCCCCTAAGTTCTGGAATTCCTTTGATGCATTCACATAGTCTTTTGCTCAAAGAATTCCTGGGCTGAATTATAACGTCGAAGATTGCCCGTCAAAAAATATGTTGTAAAACCTATAATGATGACTCCACCAAGTATTGAACCCATTACAATAAATTTCTTTTTGACATTGATTTCTTTGGAGATATTTCTGTTTGTTCTTTAATAATCGTTTGTACCACACTATTTACTTCATTTTCTTTTGTTTCCGCAGCATTTTTTCTACCGGACATCCACAATGGGGACAAGCTTCTGCCTTATCACTTATCTCTTTTCCACATTCCTGACATTTCATTAAAGCCATAACTTTACCTCTTTTCCTATTGTACAAATATTAATTTCCAGAATAATTCTTTTATAGTTTTTCTGTCATGGGGTTAGCCTGGAATTATTTATCCTTATATTGATAATTATAATATATTTTATGGTCAATGTCACTAATTTTCTACCAGTATAAACAAAGTGTACTATACATATTTTCATAATGTCTTGTACTAATATGCAAAAGTATAAGATTCCAGAAAAAAATGATGTATGACCTTCTTCCAAAAGTCTCACATCATTCTTATACAATCTTCTTTAATTTATTAAATCCGCGCACCTCTCTTCGAATCCCTACCACGAACGTTACCTCTACAGTTAACTCGGCCCAGGCGACCTTGCGGCACACGAGAGCTTCCCCTTAGTGCTGCTGCATTCCTGCCCTGACACGGTTCAAGGATTCCCGTTGCGCAAGACCCAAGCGTCAACGCCACTTACAGAAGGCTGCCTCGCAGTAAAAGACCCTCGGATCAGTATCACCCCTGCTGTAGCGGATTGCAGGTACAGGGCACCGCTAACTCCCCGGCTGCGCGGAAATGTTTTGACATATCCATTGGCGTATCTGTTTCATACGCCTTCCTACTATAACCCGAATCGGGGGATTTGTCAACCGAATTCATTCTTCTATTTTCCTGAAATTCCGAACCAAAAATGGTGCCTATACCTTCAAAAACAGATGATATCTATAAGCATTTACTGTATTTCCGTTAACTCAAGAATATTACCGCTGGTATCCAGCAGCATAATGTATTCGATGCCATCATACTCTATCTGAAATATTAAAACATCGCCCTGATCTATCCAAAAAGTCTCATATTCCTCAGAGTCAAGTATGTATTTTCTGGTCTGCCCTGGTTCCACTGTGCTCCATTCAAACCAATCATATTCATCACCTAAAGTTAAGGTCAAATAGTCACCGTCTTGATACATTAAAGTAATAGAACCCCTCAATTTTTAAATTGTAATTCCCCCCTTGTTGCAGATAATAAGGTTTGCACCTTCAATATAAGTATCCACATCCGGCAGTTCGATCTTGGTTTCCACATCTGGATTTCACATACCCAGACAATGCAGGTAGCCTAACCTGTGCGGCAGAAGCAGTAATTACTGCTTGCCCCGAGAGCCGTAATGTTACCGTTCTGATCCACAACCGCCACCCGGCTGTCTGAAGATTTCCAGACAAGCCTGCCGCATTTTAAACAGCTTGCCGGTAGGTCTCCCCTGCAGCAGCCTTGCCCGACTGATCCATCGTCACACTGCTGACTGTAACTTTTCCTTTCCGACACTCACTTTACAGGTAAACTTTTCCCCAGCCTTAGCTGTGATCCTGCTGCCCGATTTTATTCCCGTCACCTTGCCTCTGACCGTCACCTCCGCCACAGATTTGTTGCTGCTGCTAAAGCGCACCTTCTGTCTGGTACCCCTTAGTTTCAATAAACTGGACTCCCCTACACGCAGATGCAGACTTTTGCTGCTGAGCACAGGCGCCTCCACGGTTACCTTACACTGAAGTTCCCGGCCTCCCACCTTGGCGGTGATTGTGGCCTTGCCTGCCTTCATAGCAGTAACTTTTCCTTTTTGGCTGACTTTTGCAACCTGCTTTTTGCTGCTGCTCCAGACTGCCTTTCCACCAGCGCCCTTTATCTTTAAGGTCTTGCTCTGCCCTTTTATCAGCGTCAGCTTTTGGCACTGATCTTTCCCTGTGCAGCCAGTACCACAACCGGCCCATTCACATCTGGCACCACCTGCGGCATTACACCAGACAATAACAGGACAAATGCCAATGTCCACATTAACTTTCTGAATTTTGCTGATTTGTTCATAACTCTCCCTCTTTCTTTAAATGTACTTTCTCCACAATATCATAGCATTCTAAAAATAACTTTTCTTACATCTCGGATAATCCGATGTATTCCACCGCAGCCCCAAAGCCTTCATCTGCTTATCCGAAATCAGGAAGATGGCGTAAAATCCGGAGCTGTCGTTGCACTGAACATCTATATGGTAATACTTCTTTCCCACCTTTACGATGTTCCACTGGTGGCTGGGATTTATGGACTTCTCAGTGGCATGTACATAGTAGCACTTTATCTTCATGGCATCGCAGAGGGCTTTAAAGGCCCTGGCATAGCCGCTGCACTGAGCCTTCTTTTTCACAAGAGCACCGTAGGCTGTGTTAGCCTTGGTCTTTGCCCAGTTGGTAGAATACTCGTAGGAGCACCGCTTTGCCAGATAGTCATGGGCGATCTTTACCTTCTCATAGTCCGTCATATTGTCAGCCACATAATTTTTCAGGAACTTCTGGACCACGGACTTTACCTTCTTCAGCTCCTGTGAGGAGAGTCCGGGTCCATAGACAGATCCCGGGCGGTAACTGCCATTCACCGTCCTGGCCTTTAGCTGCCTGCCCACGGTTCCGTTTTCGCTGTAAAAGACCTTTTTTCCCTTTTCTTTTACCCAACCGGTGGCCCAGCGTCCCTTCTCACCCTCTTTGCCTTTAGGCATAAAATAGTACGTCTTTTTCCCTATCCTGGTCTTTCCGGTCTGCATCACGCCGCTGGCGTCAAAATAATACTTGTAGTATCCGATCTGCTGCCAACCGGTCAGTGCCTGACCATTTTCATAGTAGTATGTCTTTCCTTCCTCCGTACCCCATCCATTGCCCTCTGCCGCCTGACAGCTAAAGCCTGCACAGAGCACTGCCAATAACACTGCCGCTAAGAGACATCCCAGCTTTCTTTTCATAACCGCACCCTCTTTCCCTTTCAGCTGTTCTTTTCCTTTTCTCTCTTTTCTTCTCCCGCAGTTCCCGGAAAAACTGGCTGAGCATCCGGGAGCATTCCTCCTTTAGCACATCCCGCGTAACCGTTACCTGATGGTTGAACTCCTCCATCTGAAGAATATTCAGCACAGACCCCGCGCACCCGGCTTTGGGATTCATGCTGCCGATTACCACCTCTGATACCCTGGCCTGCACGATTGCTCCGGCGCACATCTGACACGGTTCCAGAGTGATGTACATCGTACACCCTTCCAGCCGCCAGTCGCCCAGCTTTTGCTGGCCTTTTTAATAGCGGTCAGCTCTGCGTGGGAGAGTGTATTTTTGTCGGTATTTCTGCGGTTATACCCCTTGCAATGATCTTCCCCTCATAGACGATGACACAGCCTATGGGCACTTCATCCAAAGCGTACGCCTTTTGGGCCTGGCGTATGGCCTCCTTCATAAACTTCTCATGTGTTGTCATTCTATTTTCCTATCCATAGGCACCGTTTCTTTAAACAATCCATTCTCCCTTTTCCGCGCCCATATGTCTGTCTTAATAATACCATTTACCCCCAGAATACTCAAGAATAGAATTTGCTTCCTCCCCAGTATGGTATATACTGTTACTGTTCACTCAGGTCTGAGCATTTACTGTTCAGACCGTGAGAAAGAATGATTCAAGGGTGCATAAATCCCATCGCCGAAGGCGATTTTGCATGGATTTATGCATGTTACTGTGAACGTGTGAACAGTAACTATATACTGTAACTGTTTCATACCACCATATTACATCAAAAAACAGAGGAGTATTCCAATGAAAATACACGGCTTTAACACCCTGACACTTTTAGATTATCCCGGTCTTGTGGGAGCTACACTTTTCCTGGGCGGCTGCAATTTTCGCTGTCCTTTCTGCCAGAACGGTAACCTGGTACTCTCCCTGACACCGAACCCTGGATTCCCCTGGAGGAGGTCCTCGCCACACTCAGGAAGCGGCGCAAAGTCCTGGACGGCGTCTGCATCAGCGGCGGGGAACCCACACTTTACCGGGACCTGCCAAAGCTGATCCGCCCCATAAAAGAGATGGGCTACCAGATCAAGCTGGACACAAATGGCACGAATCCCTCCATGCTGAGAGAACTCTGTGCCCAGGGGCTAATCGATTTTGTGGCAATGGATATCAAATCCTCGCCTGAGAACTATGAAAAAGGCCTCCGGATGCACCGCCGCACAGCTGGACGCTGTCCGGGAATCCGCAGATTTTCTGCTGAACGGTAAAACAGACTATGAGTTCCGTACAACTGTGGTAAAAGAGCTGCATACGGAAGCGGACTTTTTCTCCATCGGGGATTGGATCTCGGGCTGCTGCGCCTACTATCTGCAGGCGTACAGGGAATCGGAACATGTGATCTCAAAGAACTTCTCCAGCTATACCTACCAGGAGCTAACCCGCTTTCGGGACATCTTACAAGAAAAAATCCCCCTGGTTGAAATCCGGGGGATTGAATAGTCTCGTAACTGTTCAGTATCTTCACAGTTACAGTCTTTCTATTATTTTAAAAGCATCACTTCTTCCGGGGAAAATACAGGTAGGGTGGAATCCCCTGCAGGTTCACTGCCGTGAAATCCTCCCTGGGTACCATCCACCAGATGGGAGTGCTCTCCCTGTGCCGTGCATTCCTGACAAAATACTGGGTCTCAAAGGGCAGCTCTGTATACCCCGTCACCTCCACAGGAAGCACATTTTTCCGGTTTGTCCTCGTACACGCTGACCATATGGTGTCCTCTGACACCTGCGTACTTCACATCCTCATCCACATATTCTTTTGTCTGAAGCGTCAGATGCCAGTCCTTGGCATACACCTTGTGGTCATTGATTTTCTCTACCTCCGAAAAGTTTTTCAGTCCTGTGAGCCTGGCGGCTGTGCGGGTGCCCGGATTTTGAAAAAAGTTCCTTGGTCTTTCCCCTTCCCACTGTCCTCCCGTCATCCATGATCAGCAGATCCGCGCTCAGGTTATAGATCTCATCCCTGCTGTGGGATACCAGAACGGAAATCCCCTCAAATGCTGCCAAATGCTCCTTTACCTCTCTCTGAGTACATCCTTCATATATCCGTCCAATGCGGAAAATGGCTCATCCATGAGTATGCTTTTGGGCCCGGCCGCCATCATACGGGCGAAGGCCGCCCTCTGCTGCTGTCCGCCGGACAGCTGATGAGGGTACCTTCCTCCAGCCCCTCCAGTTGAAACCGCCTCACCTGTTCCTTTACTTTGTTTTCCCTGTCCACCCTCTTTTTAACCGCTGCTCCTATATTCTCCGCTACCGTCATGGTGGGAAACAGCGCATAGTTCTGAAACAGATATCCAATTCCTCTCTTCTGCGGAGGAAGGTTGATGCCTTTTCGGGAGTCAAACAGGACCTTTCCGTCCAGTTCAATATGCCCCTCATCCGGTCTCTCCACCCCTGCAATACACTTTAAAGTCATGCTCTTTCCGCATCCGGATGCTCCCAGGATGCCAAGGCATTCTTCTGTACACTGAAACTGGACGTCCAGGGCAAACCCTTTCATACTTTTCTTTATGGAAACCTCCAATTTCATCCTACCACCGCCCCACATGTCTCATATTCTTTGATGTCAACAGGTTCATAAGCAAAATCACCAAAAAGGCTGCCATAATCACCACTGCGGACCAAAAGGCAGCAGTGGCATAGTCGCCGTCCTGGATCACCATGGCGATCCTCTGGGAAATGGTACTGGTCTTTCCGGGTATATTTCCCGCCAGCATAGAGGTAGCTCCGTATTCCCCCAGAGCCCTGGCAAAGGTAAGTACCGTGCCGGAGGCAATGCCCGACCGGCAGCCGGGAGTATTACCTTCAAAAAATCCGGGTTTCCGACATTCCCAGGGTTCTGGCGGCATAGACAATATTGCTGTCCACCTGCTCAAAGGCTGCCCTGGCGTTGCGGTACATTAGCGGAAAGGCAATCACCACCGCAGCAAGTACGCAGCCGGTCCAGGTCTGTATGGCGGAAAACCCAAAATTCGCAAACAGCCAGCTCCCAAACGGCCTTCTTTTGCTGAACAGCAAGAGAAGAAAGAAGCCTGCAACCGTGGGCGGCAGGACCATAGGCATGGTCAATATCCCGTCCGCCGCCGCTTTCACCCTGGGCCCTGCTTTGATCACCTTTCTGGCTGCAAAGATGCCCAGAAAGAAGGATATCACCGTTGCCACCACACCCGTTTTTACGGAGATAAACAGAGGACTCCAGTCCAATTTTCCTAAAAACGCCATATAGCTATCCATTTCCTATTCCTTTCACTCTCCGATTTCAGTGTCGAAATAATAGTCCTTAAAAATTTCCTTAGCCGCATCAGATACCAGGTAAGCGGTAAACTCCTCTGCAGCCTTTTTGCTGCGCCTCATCCGCCTGCCCATTTCGCACCTGTGCGGCAGGATAGATGATATCTCCGCTCAAATCATAGGGGATCTTTTCCAGAATCTCCAGCTTATCCTCATATCCAAAGGTATCTGAGTAGTAGACTGTTCCAACTTCATTGGCGCCTTCGGCCACAGCGGCAGCCACAGCCCCCCACGTTTGCGCACTCATTGATCTCCAGGTTCCCCAGCGCCTGGGAAATCTGCCGGGTGGTGATTTCCGCGGGTTCCCCTTGTCTTCTCCAAAAAGCCCTGCATGTATCAATGCCACTCTGGTATAGCGCCCCACAGGCACGCTGCCATCCGCCAGGGCCATACTGGATGCCTTTTCAGATCCCCAAGGTCTTTCACCTCTGTCATGCTGTCCTTATAGGTGACCAGGCACACCTGGTTGTTTACCACATCCCGCCTGGTGCCTTCCACCAGAAAGCCCTCCTCCTCCAACTGATTCATCTGCTTCTGTGCCGCGGAGAAGAATACATCACAGGGTGCTCCTTCCCGAATCTGCTCCATCAGGGTACCGGAGCTGTCATAGCTGCCTACAATGGAAACCTTAGGATGTGTCTCTTCGTAATTACGAATCAGGTCTTCCATAACGTTATTCAGGCTCTTAGCCGCAAATACGGTGATCTTGACCTCGTCCTCACGATTTTCCGCAACATCCTGGATTTCCGTTGTGTCCCGTTTTTCTTTTACTCCCTTATCGGAGCTTGATCCCCGTCCCTCTGTGCTTATGTATCCACCCACCAGGACCATGATTACCAGGGCTGCTGCACATAAAATCCACCTTTTTTTCATCCGTCCTCCCTCCTCTCTTTATCTCTTCTTCTGCGCACACTCTCCCGTCAGGCCATTTAATATCCGGATTCCGTGATCCAGCTCATCTAAGATAAAGCCCAGACTCTCCTCCACTGCCTTTGGACTGCCCGGCAGGTTTACAATCAGGGTCTTTTTTCTGAGCACAGAGACACCTCTTCCAAGCATGGCCCGCTTTGTGACCTTCAGGGAAGCATACCGCATGGCCTCTGCAATCCCGGGTGCATTCCGGTCTCCCGCCTCCATGGTGGCCTCCGGTGTGCAGTCTCTCAAAGAAAATCCGGTTCCCCCGGTAGTCAGCACCAGATCCACCTGACGGCTGTCCGCATAGTAGATCAGCTTGTGCTTAAGCAGCTCTTTCTCATCCGGCAGTATCACAGCTTCCTCCACCGTATACCCTGCCTGCTCCAGCATCCGGCAGCACAGGGGACCGCTTACATCCTCCCGCTCTCCCCCGATAGCCGCTGTCGCTCATGGTAATCACCGCAGCCCTTAGCTTTCTGTCCGGCTTCGGATACGCAGCCTCCATCTCATCACCCGGGCGGATGGTCCCGCCATTTAACACTCTTGCAAAGACACCTTCCCTGGGCATGATACAGTCTCCCACCCTGCGGCGGATGGCACAATGGCTGTGGCATTCCTTCCCGATCTGTGTGATCTCCAGGACTACGTCACCACAGAAGATCTGTGTACCCACAGGCATTGTTCGAAAATCCATGCCCTCCACCAAAAGATTTTCTCCAAAATCCCCATCCTTCACCTGACCGCCCTTCTCATTAAATTCTTCTACCTTGTCAAAGGACAGCAGACTCACCTGACGGTGCCAGGTGCCTGCGTGGAGTCCCCCTTTATTCCATGGTTCACCAGAAATTCCGCCTGTTCCACCGGAATCTTTTCCGTTCCCTTTTTTTCACTGATACAGACCGCCCTTACTCTTCCCATCTTCATCCTCCTATGCAGTACATATTCTTCTTTTCCGTAATCTCCGGCAGGTTCTCAAAACAGTGCGCAGCCGGTTTCCTTCCCACTGCCTCCCGGATAGCCTCCTGCAGAACCTCATCCTCAGCCCCCTGCCGGATGATCTGCCTTAAATCCACCCCATTTTCATAGCAGAGGCAGGTCTTTAAGTACCCCTGAGAGGTGAGGCGCACCCGGTTGCAGCTGCTGCAAAACTTTCCATGAATCGCGCTGATAAATCCGATTTTCCCCTGGAATCCCGGTATCCTGTAATAGACCGCAGGCCCGTATCCCCTTTGTCCAAGCTCGGGTATGGGTTTGCCGTACTCTGCAGAGATGTCCCGTAAAAGCTTTCGGTTGTCCTGGGAGGGGCACTTCTTTCCAAGGCCAATGGGCATCAGCTCTATGAAGCGCACATCCAGCGGCCATTTCCTGGCCAGCTCCACAAGCCCTCTCCATTCCCGCTGTATTTGCCGCCCAGGGAAACCCCATTCACTTTTGTGGGGATTCCATAGCGCAGGGATTCCGAAATCCCGTCCAAAACCTTAGACAGCTCATCCCTGCCCGTGATCTCCTGATAAATCTCAGGGCGAACACTGTCCAGACTGATATTGATTCCGTCCACTCCCGCCTTTTTCAGCTCCTCTATGTACTCGAAAAGCAGTACGCCGTTGGTGGTGAGGGTAACCGTCTCGATTCCGGGAATGTTTTTCAGTCTTTTAATCAGATGTGTGCAGTCCTTTCTGACCAAGGGTTCTCCCCGGTAACTTTAATATGCCGGATACCCAGCGCTGAGGCACAGGCTGCGATCCGTTCCATCTCCTCATAGGTGAGTATCTCCTCCATGGGGACACAGGAAATCCCGTCCGGCATACAGTATCTGCATCTGAGATTGCATCTGTCTGTGATGGATATGCGCAGATAGTTAATATCTCTTCCATAAAGATCGATCATTGTTCTTCTCCCTTCCATACAAAATCCCCCGCTCTTGCCCCCCGTGCTTTTCCAACAGATGGATGTGTTCCATGGTCATGGCTTTGTCCACTGCCTTACACATATCGTAGATTGTCAGAAGAGCCACCGACACCCCCGGTCAGCGCCTCCATCTCCACCCCGGTGCTCCCACAGCAGGAGGCGGTACACCTGGCTTCAATCGCAGATTCCTCCCAAAGGATTTTAAAGTCAATCTCCAGATGGGTCAGATTCAGCCCGTGGCAGAGAGGGATCAGTCCTGAGGTCCTTTTGCCCCCTGTATGCCCGCTATCCTGGCAACTCCAAGCACATCGCCCTTTTTTTCATCTCACCGCCCGCTGCCATCCTAAGACATTTCGGGGACATATGTATTCTGCCGCAGGCAGACGCGGATCTCTTTGTGGGCGCCTTGCCGCCCACATCCACCATAATCGCATTTCCAGCTTCGTCAAAATGTGTAAATTCCATATCATCTTCCCTTTCCGAATCCGCACTCCGGGTATCTGCACTCCGCACAGTTTAAGCAAAGGCCTCCCTCTCCCAGAGATGCCAGCTCCTCTGCGGTCACTTCATCCTCCGCTATGACTCTGGGAAGGATCAGGTCAAAGATAGTTCTTCCTGCATACATCACACATCCGGGCAGCCCCATCACTGGTATGCTCCTTCCATCCTTCTCATAATAGGCTAGCAAAACATGGCTCCCGGCAGTACCGGGGCTCCGTAGGTGACCACTCGCGCACCTGTATTTTTGATAGCCAGAGGAGTCTTATCGTCAGGGTCCACACTCATGCCCCCTGTACACAACACCATATCCACACCCTGCTCAATCATTTTGTGGATTGTATCTGTGATTTTCTTGTGGTCATCGTTCAGTATCTCATGCACTGTCACCTCAGCCCCATATTCCGCCAGCTTCTGCTCAATAACCGGGGTAAAGGTGTCCTCAATGCGCTTGTAGTAAACTTCATTTCCAGTGGTGACCAGGCCAGCCTTTTTTGTTTAAAGGGCAGAATTTCAAAAATGGGCTCCTCCCCCGCTGCTCTTTGTGCCTCCTCCATCTTTTCCTTTTCAATAACCAGTGGGATAATCCGGGTAGCTGCCAGCTTATCCCCCCTTTTTACAGGGACATCCCCGTGTCTGGATGCAATCATCATCTGCCCCAGTCCATTGACCCTTTTCAGGGCCTCTCTGTGTATCTTAAACAGACCGTCCTCCCCTGGCCGTGAGCTCAATCTTTCCCTCGCTGACCTCTGATCTGTCCATATGGTTTCCCTTACATATCCTGCACAGTACTTCTGCCGCCTCATTTTCGTGGAGCATACGCTCATCCTTTTCCCAAATGTAGAGCTGATCCTTGCCCACGCTCAGGAGCACCGGAATATCTTCTTGGGTGATCACATGTCCTTTTTTGAATACCGGCCCCTTTTTTCTCCCCCGGATAATCTGTGTAATATCGTGGCAGAGCACCTGTCCCTGAGCATCCACTGTTTTTATAAGCTTCATCTTGTCCCTTCTTTCTCTATCATTTCAAATAGTACCCGTATTTTTCCTCCGCAGATCATGCCCAGCCGGTCTGCTGCTTCGCTTGAGAGATCATATTCCACGATCCCGACTCTCTGCTGCTCAGACACTTCCACCCGTCCATCAGAGCCTGGTGCTCCAGGTTTCCGCCTCCTATGGTCCCGCATGGGATTCCCCTCATCCAGAAACATCCGGCTTCCCGTTTTTCCGGGGAGGAACCTTTCTTTTCAATGACGGTCATGAGTACCCCCGTTCTCCCTGATTCCAGACACTCTGCGATGGACTGGTCCAGATACTCCACTTCTCTCTTGTCCCTGCGCTTCACCTCAATCATCTCTGCGGCAATGCTCACGGCAATTTCCTCCGGCGTCCTGGCTCCTATGGAAAGGCCGATGGGCGCTTTCACAGAGGCGATCCACTCTTCGCTCACGCCATCCTCCTGGCGCAGCCGTTCCATGGTCTTTTGAACCTTGCCCCTGCTCCCGATCATTCCCACATATCCGGAGTGCAGCCCGGAGATTTCCTGCAGACACACATAGTCGAACTCATGTCCCCTGGTAACAATCACAAAGTACGCACCCGGATCAAATCTGTGTGTCCGGAATACCTGCTCAAAGCGTTCGCACACTACAGTGTCTGCCAGTTCAAAGCGCTGGGTGTTGGCAAATTCCTCCCTGTCGTCAATCACCGTGACATGAAAGTCCAGCAATTTCAAAATCCGGCACAGCGCCAGGGAAATATGGCCGCCTCCGCATATTACTGCCGCAGGACGCCTGCCAAACCACTCCACAATTCCCTGTTTCGATTGTCTCCCCATGATCCAGATACCCCTTTTTCAAATGATTGTCCGGGTCTGTATACACTCCGATGGGCTCTCCCGGGACCTTCAGCCTCCTGATCAGATCCCTGTAAAATGCTCCTGTGCTTCCCATATTGTCTCCTCACGCTCCTCCGTTATATTTTCTAAAAGATATCGCTGATAAAAAATTATTTTAAATATTTCTCAAAACAACGGGAAAATGCCTTCTCGCTTAATCCCCATCTCCAACAGGTAAGATTGGTAACAGTCTGCAAATTTCTCCCCTCAGGTGTCAGGACAGAGCCGCCCCCTGAAGGCCCCCTTTTTTCGCGGTACAGGATGGGAACCCCAGCTCCGCCTCCGCCGCCTTGATGATCCGGTATCCCTTGCTGTAGGACATCTGCATCTGTTCGCACGCCTGCTTGAGAGAACCGCATTTTTGATCAGCTCTAAAAGCTCCATCATCCCGCTGCCCCAAAAATGTTCTCTCCCTTTACCTTTACCTTCACTACACCTTTCAGCCCCCTCGGGGCAGGATGCTCACCGCTATCCCTTTGTCCAACTATATTCTTTCCGTTCACTCCAAAAGCTCCATCACTTTTTTGCATTCTCCATGTTCCGTTTTATCTTCTCATAGACCTCCGGCTCATTTCTGCTGCCAAACAGTCTTTTTCTCAAAGCGTTCTTCCAGACTGACCGCCCTGGTTCCCTCCACCATCTTGTCTGCCAGGAAGACAATTGCCCTCTCATCCAAATGCTCCACAGCGTCCTGGGACAAAAACATGTGCTCCTCCACAATGGACGCTACTTTCTCATAGCCAAGTTTTCTGAGAAGCTGTGCTCCCCTCTGGGCATGCCGGGGTTTCGTGCGCTCCACATCGTGTAAAAGCGCGGCGGCGCTGACCAGGTTCATCCGAATGGGGTACCCCTTTTCCTGGCTTTATCTGCCAGAAGCAGAGCAATCTTTTCCACTGCCAAAGAGTGGCGTACCACTTCAATGGGTGTTCCGTTCAGATTAAACATAGTAAAGATCACCATTTTACCGGGAATTTCCCTCTGATCATAGATATCCTTCAGGTGTGCGTAATCATAAGGGGTATCCGCATCCAGAAGGATGGTGCTGTTGTGCCATTCCAGCACATGGATGTTGTCTGCAAAGGGGCGCAGCGCTCCTTTAAGCCCCTGCTTTCCCTCATAGTCCAAAATACTGTCCCGGTACTGTTCTCCAATGAGGATGGGATGACCTCCGTCCCCTGATACCGGATCTGCACAATACCGCTCTTCTTCCTGCTCTCAAACTTGCTGAGCATACACTGGTAACACGCTTTTGAAATCAATGGCATGTCACCCGGGACGATGAAAAAGCACTCCAGGTATGCACTCAGCTCGCTCAGCCCGCACTTTATGGATTGAAGCATATCCGTTGAGGCAAAGTCCGGGTTTTCCACTAGTTTGATCTTTCTGTCACCCAGCTGTTCTCTTATCCTGTCCTTTTCCTTTCCAACTACCACCACAATTTCCTGGATTCCGCCGGCAGCCGCATTGTCCACCACATGTTCAATGATTGTCTTATCTCCCAGAGGCAGAAGTGGTTTAAATTCCCCATTCTAGTGGAAAGTCCTGCAACCGCGATGACTACGCCTGCTCTACTATGCATGTTTCCTCCTTATATTACAGGGGACAGAGGAGGGAACTCCTCCCCCAGCCGCTGTTAATACTTTTATTCAAGTACGCTCCAGCGTCCTTGCTGCGAGTCGCACATCATGCTTTGCATGACATTAATTTCTCACTTTTTTGCTGATCATGATTGTCAAATAACCGGAAAACAGACCCAACGCACCGTATACCAGCTCCCCAGCTGCCACCAGCGCGTATCCGCCCTCGGCCGCCGGGTGCCCATGATGGCAAAGTACAGAGCCGCTCCCATAAAGATGGCTGCCACATTGTTGGCATAGGGCAGCTTTTCTGCTGCGCACATCAGGATCACACCGATAATGACCGCTACCGGAAGGGCCGCGTATCCCACGTTCCAGCCCAGCCCCGCAAAGGCGTTTGTGAGCACATAGATGATGATTGCACAGATGATACCCACAATCATGCTCACCCCCCTTTAAGCGCAGCCTTGGGATCAGCCCCAAACAGGAAGTAGGAGGCCCAGCATGCAAATGTGACAAAGGTTAAACCTGCTGCTGTGGAGATAAATCCTGCGCCCTGCAGAATATCCGTCACTAAGGTTACCGCTCCTGCCAAGATACCCACAAGTACTGCGTAGATTAATAACTTCTTCATAGCGCCTCCTTATCTTTGATCCCAGAGCTCCAGGAATTTATAGACAACTGCCTCTGCAAATTCTTCATCGTTGATGTGATTCTCCATAGCTGTGATCTGGATTTCATCGTCTCCGCCCTTTACCTTTTTCTCTATGGTTTCGAACAGAGGCTTCAGATAATCCGGTCCGAACCAGGGGCCTCCCTCGGCCATGTAGCGGTCAAGTCCCAGGGTGGGGAAGTAGATTGCCTTGGGGCCAGGGTTCTTCATTACATGGTCTGCCACATACTCTCCCAGCCATACCATCTCATCGGGGGTAGCCAGAAGGGAGGTGATGTTCGGGTTATGTAAGATCACCTTGCGCTCAGGAGTATTATACTTCTCAGGAATGGTTTCCGGTGCTCCAAAGTTAAAGGCTTCCACTGCTCCTGGAACCACCATCTCCGGGATTCCTCTCTCGGCAGCCGCGCACATGCGGTTTGGACCTGCATCAAAGATACCGCCCAGCTTGTTATTCAGGATTTCCGGAAGAGCGGAGTCGATGACACCATCGATCACGCCGGAAGCAATCAGCTCTTCCATGGCCGCGCCCTCTCCAACCGCGTGGAAAATTACTACGTCAAAGCCTTTCGCCTCCAGAATCTCCCTCATCTTCATTACAAAGGGAGTGGTAACGCCCCACATGGTAATACCGATCAGAGGATTGGATTTTTCCGTCATTTTCTTTGTCTCTGCATAGCCGTTGGCCATTCCCACTGCAGCGTGCGCCGCTGTGGAGAGCACCACTCTGGAGATGCTATTCAGCCCGGCGATGTCCGTAACAGAGTACATCATGATCAGATCTGAATTGCCCACATAGGGCTTTGTATTGTTGGATGCCATGGTGGAAACCAGCATCTTGGGGAATTCCGGGAAGCTGGCGGAATGCTGCGCTTAAGCTGTCTGTGCCTCCGGTTCCTCCCATACCCAGTGCTGCGTCTATCTTCCCCTCAGATACCAGGCGTTTCAGGATAACGGCTAAGCCGTCACTCATGGCTTTATTGGCGCGCACTCTGGTGTCGCCTTCCACTCTTGCTGCAAATTCCGATAGCTCCACACCCCCGCATTTCGCTACCTCTTCCTTTTTGATGTCCGCCTCAAGCGGAGATTCACCGATGACGCTGGTATCGATCACCAGAACTTCACATCCAAATTTTTCGATCTCCTCCTTCACAAAAGCGTACTCCACGCCTTTGGTATCCAGAGTCCCCGCCAATGCTACAACTGCTTTACCCATAGTAAAACCCTCCCTTTTTTATTTGGTTTTTGCTTTATATTTAGCCGCCAGGGCAATTGCCTGAACGATCCGGTCATAGCCGGTGCAGCGGCAAATATTTCCCTCTATCGCTGTGCGGATCTCTTCCTCCGTGGGATCATCGTTGACGTCCAGCAGCGCCTTAGCGCTGAGAACCATCCCCGGCGTACAGTACCCGCACTGCACTGCCCCCGCATCCACAAATGCCTGCTGGATGGGGTCCAGCTCATCCTCCTTTTGAAGTCCCTCAATAGTGATAATCTTGCACCCGTCTGCGCTCACCGCCAGAGTACAGCAGGAGTGAATGGCCTTGCCGTCCATGATTACCGTGCAGGCTCCTGCACTCTCCTCGTCGCACCCCTCTTTTGTGCCTGTGAGTCCAATGTCCTCCCGGATCATTTCCAGAAGTGTGCGGTGCACCGGAACCGTAATATTGATATGCCTGTCATTGATATCAAAGCTGATCGTACGCATTTCCATATTAACAATCTCCTTTCAGACGTTTCACTGCAATCTCTGCTGCTCTTGGGATGTAGGTGCAGACCATGTCCTTTGACCATTCCTCACTGTTTCTCCACGTCTTAGGATTTGCTGCTTCATAGGCCAGCTGTGCTGCCTGTAAAATTCCTTCCTGGTCTATGGCCCTTCCTTTGAGCGCTGTCTCCGCCGCCCTCACCCGTATGGGAGTGGGCGCCACTGCCGAGAGGGTCACCCTGGCGTCCGTACACTTCCCCTGCTCATCGCAAATAAAGCGAATGCCGGCGCTCATGATGCCGATCTCCATTGCTCCCCGTTTCATCAATTTCTGGTATGCGCTTCCCTCATGCTCTGATATCATGGGCAAATGAAGGCTTACCACCAGCTCTCCCTCCTTCAGCACCGTGGTCTTCACTCCGGTAAAGAACTCCTCCACAGGGAGTGTCCTGCTTCCCTGGGGGCCGGTGATTTTCACCTGGGCATCGTAGAGCATCAGGGGACCTGCCGAGTCTGCCGCCGGTGACGCATTGCAGATGTTTCCGCCGATGGTTCCCTTGTTTCTCACCTGGACGGAACCGATTTTGGAGCAGCCATCCGCAAGGGCCGGATAATATTTTTTCACATACTCATTTTCTTCGATCTCACTGTGGGTGGCCAATGCCCCAATCACCAGGCCTCTGACTCGTCAAAAGTAATCTCTTTAAATTCTTTCAGGTGGGAAATATCCACAAGGGCCGGATAAGAAACCCCTTTATGCATCATTACAAATATATCTGTGCCGCCGGCTAAGATTTTGCATCCCAGTTTTGCGCAGGAAATCGCTTCTTCCAGAGTACCGGCAGTGATTAGCTTAAATGGTTTTAACATTATTTCTCACACCTCTTTCCATACTTGGCTTCTTTCAGAGCCAGATAAACCTGATCCGGCTTCAACGGGATCTTTGTCATGCGTACGCCTGTGGCATCAAATATGGCATTTCCTACCGCTCCCGGCACACCGGTTACACAGCACTCTCCAATGCCCTTGGCCCCGTAAGGTCCTTCGGGATGGGGCACCTCCACAAGTGTGATATTCATTGGGAATCCGGCATCCTTTGCTGTGGGAACTTTGAAGTCCGCCATGTTGGGATTCATCATTTCGCCTTTGTCGTTCCACTCCAGCTCCTCCAGCAGGGTGTGGCCAAGACCCTGTATAATACCGCCCTCGGTCTGGCCTCTCACGGAATCCTCATTGATCACCTGGCCTACATCGTGGGCTGCGGAGTATTTCTCAACCTCTACGCTTCCGGTCTTTGGGTCTACCAGCACCTGGGCTGCATGAGCTGTCCAGAACCACAGTACGGATACGCGGGATGATCTTCCGGTCTCACGGTCCGGTTTATCCCAGATATCCACTGTATTGTGGGCTGCCACCCCGATGATGGGGTCCTGCTCAATCAGAACCCTGGCTTTTCCAAGGTCATTGATGGCCAGCTCTGTGGGATTTCCATCTTTGCCGTGTCCCTTAATAATACCGTGCTCGATCACAATATCCTGGGCCGGACATCCCCAGTGGTTCCCCATCCTTCTCTTTAGCTGTTCATGGATGCTCTGAGCCGCCTCAATCAATACCCTTCCCATGTGGAAGGTGAGCCGGGAGCCGGTGGCTGATTTTTTCATAGGGAGTGTACAGGGTATCCACCTGGGCCACATTGACCTTCTTAATGTCGATCTGCATGGCCTCGGCAAAAAAGATGCAGGCTACAGAATTGTTGCCCTGTCCCATATCCGTACCGGATTTGAGCAGATCCACGGATCCGTCCTCATTGAGCTTGGCGATTGCCGCAGATCCTGAGGGCGTACCTGTGATTTTTACAGGTAAGGCACATTCCTCTTCCCCTCAATCTGCCGTCCGGAGCCACCTTTTCAAGGGAGTATCCCAATCAAGTCCCTTGGCCGCTGCCTCCATGCATTCCTTGATACCCACGCTAAACAGTTTTTTTCTCCTGTGTGTGTGGTATATCCATCCTCCCAAAGATTCATTTCCCTGAACTTGTAATTATCCATGCCAATGGTCTTCGCGATATCGTCCATATGGCACTCGCAGGCCCAGGAAACCTCCTGTATGCCAAATCCCCGGTAAGCGCTGGTGGGCAGCTTGTTGGTAATCAAAGTCAGGGCATCGATCTTCACATTCTTGATTTTATAAGGACCGCAGCAGGCATAGGTGGACAGATAGTTAAGACGCGGTGCTCCGTTTACATAAGCTCCGGAATCTTGAGATTGTACACCTCTCTGGCCACTATGGTGCCGTCCTTCATCACACCGGACTTGATCCTGATCTTCTGTGCGCCGCGGGAATAGGCGCCTTTAAACTCATCGTCCCTGGTAAACAGAAGCTTCACAGGGCGCCCCTTAGTCCTCTTTGCCAGAGCGGCGACCACCGGCTCTGCGCGAAGCTCCCACTTGTTTCAAACCCGCCTCCGATGGGCGGAATGATCATGCGCACTTTGTTCTGGGGCAGGCCAAAGGCTCTGGCCAGCTGGCCTCATGAAAAACGGAGACTGGGCGCAGGTCCAGACAACCAAACCGTCCCGATCATATTTTGCGATCGCCCCGTGTCCTTCCATACAAACATGCTGGATACCGGAAGTCTCGTACTCTCCCTCTACCACATAGTCTGCCTGGGCGAAGGCCTTCTCCGTATCCCCTCCCGGACCTTTGTGTGCTGACAGATATTTGTTCCCTGCTCAAAATACAGCTCGTGGTGGGTATTCAGCTTTGACCAGTCGTGGAACACCACATCTCCCTTCAGAGACTCCTCCAGAGTAAGCACTGGTTTCAGTACTTCATACTCCACCTTGACCTTGCTGCAAGCTTCCTGGCAATCTCCAGAGTCTCTGCCGCTATGGCAACCACCGGTTCCCCCAGTACATTACCCTCTTGTATGCTAAAGTGGGCATTTCAGCCGCGTAATGGCCGATTCCTGTGTGTTTCATCTTCCCCTGTAATGATCACGGCAACGCCTTCCATGGCAGCGGCTTCACTGTAATCAATGCTTAAAATATTGGCATACGCATAGGAGATCGCACCAGTGCTCCATACAGCTGATGGGGCATATTCATGTCCGCTATGTACTGTGTCTCTCCTGTTACCTTCCCTATGGCATCTGGCCGTTCTACCCTTTTCCCCACATATACAAACTCTTGTTTTTGCATAACGCCCTCCTGCTTTTGCTACTCTTCGTTTGGTTTTACGATAACTTTTAAAGAATTATCCAGTCTTCCGTTAAATATTTCGAAGGCTCTCTTATACTCACTCATTGGAAACTCATGGGTAATCAGCTGTTCCAGCTCCTCCCGGTGCTGGTTTGCCAGTACGATCGCTTTCTCCAGCGTATTGGGATTGGCCCGGTTGCCCACAAAGTCGATCTCATCCAGCACAAGCTTTCTAACCGGTATGGGGAACCTCCTCCTTCGGAAGGCTGATGGTGGAAATACAGCCGCCCCTTGCAATCACGCCCCAGGCCTGGGCTACGCCGTTTGGTGTACCGGAGCATTCCATGACGCGTTTGACTCCCAGCCCGCCTGTGTATTCCATGATCTTTTCCGCCACATTTTCTTCCCTGTAGTTGATGGGAATTGCCCCCAGTTTTGCAGCCTGTTCCAGTCTGCGTCCGCTTCCGGATACAAATATCCTTCCAGCTCCCATGCTCTTACAGCAGAGAATAGCCATGAGGCCCTGTGCGCCTGATCCGTTGATCAGCACATCATCTCCTGCCTCCAGCCGGCTTCTCTCCACCATGTGCAGGGCAATGCTTAAGGGGTCCATGCAGGCTGCCAGATTATAGTCCATATCATCCGGTATGCGGGCAATGCTCTTGATGGATACCCGAATATACTGGGCATAGGCTCCGGGGTGATATGCCCGTACATATTGTGGATCTTATCTTTTCCGTAGTTCAGGCAAATGGTCCACCTGCCCTCCATACAGTTCTTACAGAACCGCATCCCATGTTCGCGATCCCGGCCACCCGGTCTCCGGTTTTCCATCCGTACAACTGAGCGTTCTCACCCAGGGCCACCACCTGGCCTGCCCATTCGTGACCCGGTATCAGCGGAAACTGCTTTGGCCAAAACCCTGGAAAATCACCTCCAATGATGTGCGGGTCGGTACCGCAGATGGATGTGGATTCTACTTTACACAGCACCTCATTCAATCCAGGCGCCGGCACCGGTGTAGTTGCTCAAAATTTTTGTCACAAATTCTCAAAATAATTGACAAAAACGCACTGTATAAAAATACAGTTTAAATGTATTTTTATACAGTGCGTTTAATTCAAATTATAACACCTCTATTTAGGTTGCTACAAAATAGTATATCACATATTTATGATATCACACTCTTGCATAAATCGCAATAACCTACTATTTTTCTCTTTTCTCATCTGGTACATACTCCAAAATATCCCCCGGTTGACAGTTTAGCAAATGACAAATAGTGTTCAATGTATCTTTGCTTGCTAGTTCACCAGTGCGAATTTTTTGCATTTGTTGCTCACCTATTATTTTATCTTTCCTTATTTTGTAAGAAGTAAAGCCTATTTTCTTAAGTGATTCTAGTATATCTATTCTGTATCTTAACATATAGCATAACCTCCTTTATGTTTATTATACCCGATATGTAAAAAATATCAACTTAAATCAAGTGTACATTATGCACATAAAAGAAGTGATTATTTTGTGTAATATATTAATATACATTCACTTAAAACAAGTGTATAATAAATTCATAAGATAAGGCAAGGGAAACAGCCTAGACAACTAAAACCCTTGCAATATCTTAAATACAACTGAATAGGGGTGTTAGCCATGTATACCGATTGCGGTTACATAGGAAAAGCCGATAACGTACTTTATGCTACCGAGCAAGAAGCGTTAGAAGCTAATACGAACAACTAAGCAAATGGGGCATAGCCAAACGGCTTGTAAGTCCCCATACCTCACCTATTCGCAACCTAAATCAGCGGTTGTGTATATATTATATCAGACCGCCACAAAAAAAGAAAGGTGGTAATTATGGCTAAACGAATGAATGTCTTAAAAAAAGTAATGATGATATCTTGAAGGCAAAAGAAATACAACGGAGCGTGGAGCTGAACACAACCCAGTTAACAAAGGATATTAAATTTACTATTATTTTTAACTGCGTGCAATCTGATCTGCAATCCATTGAAAAGGATAATTATGATGACATAATATTAAAAATGCAAAGTCTGCCACTTGATAAATTAGAAAGCGTTCTTGAACTCTTGAATATGCATGTTGTATCTAGCATGACTCATAAGGAAAGCACTAAGAAAATAATACCCCACAATGGTTTCCGAATGGTGTGATAGAGACGGCGAAAAGAGGTATTGTTAAATGAAGCAGATTATAAAGTCTCATCATGATGTTATTACTGTACCAGAAGCTATGAAAGCTCTTATGAGCGATTATTCCAAAATAGGGTATCAGATAGAAAGAATTACGCTTATAAATTTTAATATAATATTTCCTGATGGATGGGTTCATGTTTTTTGGGAAAATGGTGCTATTTATCAAGAAATATGTGATAATGAAGTAAATTAAAAAAGCTATGTAAATTCATTTTAAGGAGGAAAACTACATGGAGCATATCGGCACAAGGGTTAAAGAACTGCGTCAAAAAGAAGGTTTAAAGCAAATTGATTTTGCAAAAAAAGTGCTTGTATCTTCTTCATATATCAGTAAGGTTGAAGCTGGAAAAGAAATACCATCTGATATATTTTTAAAAGCTTATATCTTTAGAATTTGGTATTTCATATGATTGGTTGAAAACTGGAGATGATAACTCTAAAGAAGCATTCACCAAGGTTGAAAACGTCACACACATCAACAAGATTAAGGAAGTTAGAAAGAAGAACAATATGACACAACAGGAATTTGCAAATAGTCTCGGAATCTCAAGACCACATTTAAGCAAAATAGAATCAAGTAAGGAAAATGCATCGGATAGTGTTATAAAACTTATATCAAAGCTCTATGATGTCGCTATGATTGGCTTACATCTCTTGACGAAACTTGCGCAGATGAAGCTGTTGCCAATACAAAACATTGTAAAGAAGTCATGAATAATAAAATATTCATTGGCATGGAAATTAAAAATATACGTAATAAATTTGGACTATCTCAAAGAGATTTTGGAAAAAGGCTTGGGGTAACACATGCCTATATCTCAAGGATAGAGAGTGGAAAAGAAAACCCATCTGAAACGCTTTTAAAACTGTTATCATATGAATTTGGTACTGATGGAACCGATATTATGAGTAACTCTAAATTAAAGCTTTTATATGAAAAATTGGACATGGCTATGAGTAATACTGAACTTGCAATGAACTACATGAAACAATGTATTTCATTACTTGAAAATCATGTAAAATAGACACAACGTAAAAAATCCCTCGTTACAATAGCGTTATATCGCATGACAAACGAGGGATTTTCCTTGACGTGGTAATCTATATTCAATTGTAAATCAAGCCGAGTTTGAGCCTTTTACGATGTTCATAATATGTTTGGCTGTAAGGTTATACTTTTTTGACAATTGTATATGGTTATATCCATTATATTCCCGTAAAATCAGTTTGTTCCGTACCTTCTTATATATTGTTTCCTGCATCGGGAAATATATCTCCGAACCACTTCCATAGCTACATAATTTGAGAAACGCATCCAAACCTATCAGACTAACTATGGGTTGATAGGTTTCTGGTACATCTGACAGCTCCATATATTTCACCAGTTCGTCATTATCCATCAGCTAACCACCTCCTGTCTATATGCCAAAATTGACATAATCAGCTTCACTTATATTTAGCATCTGGCATATACGTTTTTGTGCTTCATCAAGCTTATATTCCTTTTCAGTTGAAAGCCCTGACGAATTTATGATTGGAACCATTCCGTTAATAGCAGGGGTATTTGTAAGGGCTATAGAATGAAGCTGTGAAGCCTTGTGATCTTTCTTCCTGACAAGTACCACAGGGGAAAGGTATCTATATTCATTATTACGCAAATAGTCCTTTGCTTTATCCGTCCATTCAACTTTTGCATAGATACCATTTTCTTTTAGAAGAAGATTTTTATCCATCCACCTGCTGGGGCTTGTGTACCATTCAAAGTCTGATGCTCGTAATCAATCACAATGTCTATCGCCCTACGTTGCATATGGTTCTGTATCATTTGAAAACTTTCTTTATCAACAACAAAGTCTCCTTTTTCAGATGAGATATAACCCAAGGGAAGTACCATAATGTAATCAGGTGCTTCCACCAAATCAGCAGACAAGGACAGTATTTCAACTTGCAGTTCCATATAATTCACCTGTCCTATCCTTCTGTTTCTCCCGTGCATCCATATGCAAGTTGCCATAGTCCAAAGCCTACGTTGTAGCGTGCTTTAATTCCATAGATTACCTCGTCATCAAAGAAAACATTATCGTCTGATTCCTTGTTCTTACAAGTTAGCTTTGGCTTTTCCCTGTTCCTGATAGACAAAAGGCTTTATGTATCTTTTTGTGCAGAATAGATACCACTGGCTTGCGTAGTCCGTCAATTCAGGAACAACTAAAAGGTCACAGGTATTTTTGTTTACATTTGAACTTCCTGCAATCAAATCGGCAAATAGCAGTTCTCTTGCAATTGCTTCGTTCTGTGGAGCTACTACCAGAAGGTCAGGGACAATATACAGGGTACGCTCATGCTCTCCTTTGACTGTCATCATTGCCTGACGTGCTTTAGCATAAGATGCTGCACTCAATTTTTCTGTTCCCTTATTGACTGGACTTTTTTTATCCATTCCCATTGGATGGCTATCACTGAAATATGCAACCCCGTCATAACTTTTTTCTTGAAAACCCTTTCCCAATAGGTCAAAGGTCAATGCATCAGGATGCTTCTTTGCAGAAAGTCCCATTTCAGACATAAGAGGAGCATATACTCCGTACAAATCATCCTCAATATCATTTACAGGAATCTTAGTGGTTAGCTCATAGTTTTTATTTTTGATGGTGTAATCATGTGTCATAAGGCTCTGTATTTCCCTTGACCCTATCCACTCCCTCATATTTGGTATCTGCCCCATCCATGCGTAGGTTGTTTCCCTTGTGGATGAAGGTACGGTCATGGCTATTTGGGTATAATTAACTTTTGTTTCTTGATAAGCATTATTAAAGGCGGCTGAATATCCCACAAATAAGCTATTCATGTTATGTTGGTTGACTACCATTCCAAATCGCTCCCCTCTGTAAGGTCAATTTTGACCCATATAATCCTGTTAGCACCGTCTTCAATGTCAATTGGGTCATCGCTCACTTCGATATTAGCAATGACTCCTGCCTTTGTTTTATTGATGTTATCCGTTGTAATGGTATGTCCATTCAAGAAATAGCAGTCTTTCCCTGCATCACTTTCTGAAATATTTCCATCTGGGTCATAAAAAATGTGATATCCATCAACACAGATAACAGCCTGTTTCCCATCTGCAAGTTCAAGAACTCTTTTAGCAATTCCTACTGAAAAATATCCACTGCTTTCTGTTGGCTTTCTTGCCTGTAAAGTCCTTGTATTTACAACAATGAAATCACCTTTTGAGCTTTCTCCTCCTTTTCCATAATAAACATAGAAACATGTTCCCGAGATACGTTGAAAAACGAATTACTTCTTACAAATGAACTAAGTAAACTCATAATAAAATCCTGCTAAATTTTCTTTTTAGTTTATTATAGTTCGATTTCCCGAAACTTTTCAGGGGAAGCATTTCCATAAATCCATGATAGCAATAATTATTCATCTTTATGCATTTTTTGAATTACTTATAACCCATATTCTGTCACATTGCAGTACAATGCTTTTTATGGCATAAAATTCCTAGAAACCGCATAAACAGGGCAATGGGACATGATTTTTTATAGTTCCAATTTGTAGAATTGAACACGCTAATTTTCAAGCCAAAATTTCACATAAATAACGCTTTCATTTTCAAAGCGTCACAATTGCCAAAGCCTTATTTTATCAAGCTTTCACTGAATTAGTACCACATCAAAATACAAAAAATAACGCAATAACGCTGCGTTATAACGTTTTAGAAAATTTTTCTATTATTAGCAAAGCTCTATCAATTGCTTTTTAAACATTCTAAATTGTGCAAAAATTAGAACCCATATTTTCATGGGTTCTCGCACTTACTAATACTTTTTCTTTAATATCCGAGTGAATTATCAGTTAATTTTAGTTTTTTCAAAATAACTGTCAAAAATACCTCAAGTAATCTCTTGCTAACTCGCCATAACCCTAGTATTCTCGGGGTTTCCCGTCATTTCCCCGGGTAGTCTTTTATTGTCCCACATTAAAATGCTGGTAGCAGCAAATTGACAACTGTTCTGTTAACGTACTGATTGACCACCACAAACCGGCTGAGTAGAGCTGGCTGCCCCAAACGGTTCCGCCTGAGCAGGCATCCTGGATTATTCCCTTGTTCTCAGCTGCAAACCCGGCTGCAAAGCCATTCACTCTCACATTGGTATTGGTATACTGTATATTTCTGCTGCCGGACTTCACAAGGGCGTTTTTATCCAGCAAGCCCGCAAAGCCTCCTGCACAGACTTCCTGATTCTTGACTGCGCATCTGCCCTTCCCCACAACAGCCGCTGATGGTACCGTCCGAGTAGCCTCCAGGCCACCGATATAGGTTCTATAGTACTTTTCGTAAAATCGCTGTGGGCATTGCCGTTGACAAACTGGATGGAGGCATTCAGTACTGTATTGCAGTTTTTCAATATAGCTGGACTGCCGGCACCTTCCCGCCAGGATTCCAAAGTATACATCCTCTTTGTCCGGGGCCTGCTCTGTTCGTATCTCCTTTTGATACCCCTGCGTCTGCAGTTTCCACCGTCAGATTCCGGATGGAAGAACCTGCGCCAGTGCTGCCTGATCCATTCCGGCCCACTGTGTCAAAAAGTCCCAGGTTCGTCTCCGTGGTTACCCAGGATTCCTTTTGGATAACCAGTCCGTCTATGGTATATCCATTTCCCTCATAGCTGCCCATAAATCCGTTATGGCACAGAGGTATCCAGGCCTGCGGAGAGAGTGTGATGCGCGCCCTCTCCTGTGTAAAGTAATAGAAGCTTCCCCCCGCTCGCATATTCCCCAAATCCGTCTATACATTTGAGCTGTGCCTCGGTGCGGAGCACAAATGGATTTGCAGCAGAACCAAACCAGGCAGGGTTTTCCTGTTCCTTTGGCTGGCTTCCCAGCGCTTTTGCAAAGCAGGGACTAAAATAGAAGCGCTTTTCCCCATACACAAAGCTGATGTAATTGTAAGGATTCCCTGTGCGGTAGCTGGCGGTCATGGTCTTCTGCCAGCTCTCGGCTTCGGCAGCTGTTCCGCTCATCTGAGAACCTGATATCTTCATTCCATAGTAGTACACCCCGTCGATCACCTGATAGAAATCAGGGATGGGCTCAAACTTCAGCTCACCAGCTTTCTGATTTTCATCTGCATTGAAATATCCCTGTATCCCAGCCATGGCGGGAGCACCGCCGTTCTCCTCCGGCGACATCAGGCCATACCCGGTCTCCAGAATGTCTTTTGTGGCATCCAGCCCAATGGCATAGTCTCTGTCCTTAAAGTAATAACCGTAGTCCGTATCCCCATACTTTTCGTAGTAGAACAGCTGGATGTAATCCGCCTTTTCTGCCGTATCCGGTGGCCAGTCACCATAATGGGATACAGGGACACTCAGCTCCCCGCTGCCCCAGTCAGGGCCGGATAAGGAAAGACCGTGTCGCTCTCTGTGAGACGCCCGTTTATATAGTAGGGGTGGGTCAGCCTTGCGCTCTCGCTGACGGATGTACCCGTTCCGTAATGGGCAGGATACCGCCATCCTCCTGGTAGATCTGATCCAGAGTTTTCCCCTGTCCCTGACCACAGCCTTCCCTGTCATCTGATCCAGGCTCAGCCCAACAGCCCCGTGGCTGGTCTCACCGCCAAGGTAGAAGCAGTCCTTCCCTGCCTCAGCCTGCCCGTTCCCCACAAAGGGGACTGCGGTGATGCCGTCCTCGTCCTGGCGCGCTCTCTGTACCACTGCCGCGTAGGAGGCGGTGATATTGATCTTTCCTGCCTCCTTTTCATACTGTCCCACAGAACCGGCCGCTGTCAAACCCACAGAGGTCAGTTCCCCTGTGGTGTAGCATCTCTCGATTGCAGTATCTCCCGTACACTTCCCCACAAAGCCGCCCAGAGCGGTCTCCTCATCTCCGCTCACCTGTCCGCTTGCGTAGCAGCCCTTCCACCTGCACATTCCGCATATCGCCGGACAGGCCTCCGGCTGCGCCACCCCGGCCCTGCACATTGATGGCAGCAAAGGACTCCTGGATCTTACCTTTCCGGGCCAGACCGATCAGGCCGCCTGTGCTGGCCGCCCCGCCGGTAACTGTGTAAGACCTGTAATCAAATAATGCAGCCCCAGGCTCCGCTTCCGGTTCCAGGTAAACCTTGCAGTTTATTATCCGATTAGTATCCTGGGCCTCATAGACGCCTGCCAGGGCCCCCCACATTTTCCCTTCCGCGAACCTTAGGGTTCACCAGATTTACATGGCTGATTGATCCGGAGAACATGGCAAACAGGCCCGCATCCCAATTCCCTTCTATCTTCAGGTTTAAGATCCGGTATCCTGTCTCAGTGGTATCTTTGAGCGCTCTCTCCCGCTTTCTTTATATGCTGTAAAATCATATTTTCCGGATGGTATGGGTGTGAAGGCCGCCTGGTCATTCCCCCCTTTAGCTCCCTGTCCCCGTCGGCATTTTCCGCCAGTTCTTCTCTGGGATAGCCCTCCGCTGCCAGTCCGTTATAGTAAGCCAGCGTATTGTTCCAGTCCATATCCTGAATCTGCCGAACAGTGCTGCCCTTTTTATCCCACCTGCTATCCGCGATCTGTCCCAGATTCTGCAGATGCCGGACATTGGACACTGTTATTTGGATGCCGTCCTCCTCCTGTTTGGCCGCAAAAAGGCTGTTTACCTTCTCTCGGTTTTCGAAGGACCTGCTGCCTGTGTCGTCCGGTCCGCTGACCGCAGTGGCTGTCACTGTTATATTTTCACCGGGGACAGTGTCCCCCGCTCTTTTCGTAAAGCTCCTCTCCAGCATCTCCAAAAAGAATGCCCTCCGCCAGACTGTCCAAAAGCAGGATGCAACGGCTGCCCGCAAGCAGATTTCCCGCGTCGTCCGACGCAAACTGCTCTTTGCGATATACCTCTCGTAGACTGCTCCCTCTTCCCCCTCCAGCACAACCAGGTAGCCGGCAAACTGGGCCGGCTGGCCGTAGGAGCTAAGCTTAATGAGCAGTTCCTCACCATTCACCACTTCCATAAGGGGCGTCTTCAGACTTGCCTCATACTCCACCTTTGCGGCAGCTCCCCCCGTAGTATCCGATTCTGGCCCTGCCCTGGCTTCTCAAGTCGTCTGAACCGCAGAATTCTTTCGTGCCGCCCTGCAGTCCCCTCTTGCCGCTGCTCGTAGGAAAAGAGCGTCCTGTCGCCATCTGAGTAGGAGGCAAAGAACACTCCGTACACATAGCCGTTCACCGGGTCCAGCTCAATCACGATGGATGCCTGGGTACTTACCAGTTCATCATCCAGGCTCTGTCCCGCCTGACTTAAAAACGCCGCTGCCTTCTCTGTATTCATATAATAATATTTTATCTGCTCTGTCTGATCAGCGGCCGCTGCAGATCCGTCAGGCACCCTGGCAAGCGCCCACTCAGAGGTCATCTCATCCAAGTCCAGCTGTCCGTTGGCTTTCATTGCCGTCAGCTTGTTCTGGGCCGCCGTGTAGATCTGCCTGGCACTTTCGTTGGCCTTGATCATATCCATCTTCTTGAAATATCCCATAATGCTGGGGATTGCCACAGCCATAAGGATACCTAGGATGGTGATGGTAACAATCAATTCCACCAGGGTAAAACCCCTTTTATTTTTACTATTTACACTATATGCCATATGCACAACCCCATTCATTTCCCTATCGATAGTTATAACCCATTCTACTCTATTTCGACCGGGCCTTCAACCATTTCCCACATTTTCCTTGTGGACCCGTACTACTGCTCTGTGACCAGAAACTCTGTATAGGACACTTAATATAGCAAAAAAGGACAGGCACCAGTTTCCCCGGAGAAACCAGATGTCTGTCCCTGTATTTTTCATCAAGCTCTATTTTTGGCTCTGCTCTGTTCAAACTGGCTGTTGTACAGCTGAGCGTAAAATCCATTTTTCTTTAGGAGGCTCTCATGATCTCCCTGTTCAATGATGTGTCCGTCCCTCATCACTAAGATCACATCCGCCTCCCTGATGGTGGAAAGCCGGTGAGCTACAATAAAGCTGGTCCTTCCCTCATCATGCGTGCAAACGCCTTCTGGATGCGTATCTCCGTCCTGGTGTCTATGGAGGAGGTTGCCTCATCCAGGATCAGCATAGGCGGCAGGCAGAGCATGACTCTGGCAATACACAACAGCTGTTTCTGCCCCTGTGACAGATTGCCCCCTGCCTCACTGATGAGCGTGTCATAGCCCTGGGGCAGTCTTTCAATAAAGCTGTGGGCATGGGCCGCCTTTGCCGCCTCCTCGATCTCCTGCCTGGTGGCGTCCGGCTTTCCGTAGGCGATATTTTCCGCAATGGTGCCTGTCTTCAGCCAGGTCTCCTGGAGCACCATCCCATAATTGGCGCGCAGGCTGTCCCTGGTGATTCTCCTCACCGGGCAGCCACTGACCAGGATCTCGCCGCTGTCCACATCATAAAAACCGCATCAGCAGATTGATGATGGTTGTCTTCCCGCAGCCCGTGGGTCCCACAATAGCCACCCTCTGTCCGGGCTTTACCTTCAGATTCAGATCCCGAATCAGGGAAACCTCCGGGTCGTAGGAGAATGCCACATTGTAAAAAGCTCTACGCTCCCGTCTGTCTTCTCCTGCGTAAGCACTATGGCATCCGGTGCATCGGGGACCTGTGGCTCCTGGTCAATCAGGTCAAATACCCTTCCCGCGGACACCACAGCGTTCTGAAACTCCGTGGCCACGCCCGAAATCTCATTGAACGGTTTCGTATACTGGTTCGCATAGCTGATGAAACAGGAGAGCTGTCCCACCGTGATTTTTCCCATAATAGCCATCACAGCGCCTATGATCGCCACGCCTGTGGTTACCAGATTGTTGACAAACCTTGTAGCGGGGTTGGTGATGGATGAGAAGAAGGTGGCTCTTAAACTGCAGTCCCGCAGCTGCTCATTGATTTCCCCAAAGCGCTCCTGTGCCTCTTTTTCGTAGGAGAATGCTTTCACAATCTTTTGGCTGCCAACCATCTCCTCCACAAGCCCGGTCATCTCTGCCCTGGCTTCCGACTGTGCCCGGAACATGGTGAAGGTTCGCTTTGCAATAAAGCTGGCTACGAAAAAGACATGGGTGTCATCACCACCACAAAGATCGTGATGGTCACATTGATGCTGAGCATAAATCCCAAGGTGGCCACTATGGTAACAATCCCGGTAAAGAGCTGTGAAAATCCCAGCAGCAGCCCGTCTGAAAACTGGTCCACATCTGTGATTACCTTGCTGATGATCTCCCCATACTGGTTGCTGTCAATGTACTTAAGAGGCAGCTCCTCCAGATGGTTAAATGCCTGGGTGCGAATGTCTTTGACCACACGGTAGGTAATCCGGTTGTTGCTAAGATTCATCAGCCACTGGGCCACAGCGGTAGCCGCCACCACCAGGGCAAACCGCACCAAAATGGGCACCAGCCCTGCAAAGTCTACCTTCCCCTTCCCAAGTATCAGGTCAATCCCTGTCCGGTCAGCACAGGGGCGTAGAGTGTCAGGATCACGCTCACCACCGCAAACACCAGTGAAAGAATCAGCATAGGCAGATAGGGGCGGATCAGGCCCATGATTCTTATATAGATATTCTTATTCTTTCCTATTCCCTTCATCTGTGCAGCTCCTTTTCTGAAAGCTGTGACATGCAAATTTCTCGGTATACCTCACACGTTTTTAGCAGCTCCTCATGGGTTCCCAGACCCGCCTGTATGCCATCGTCCAACACCAGGATGCGATCCGCATTTCTGATGGAGGCTGCCCTCTGGGATACAATAAACACCGTCATTTCCTCTGTTCGCTCCGCGATAGCCCTGCGCAGCTTTGCGTCTGTGGCAAAATCAAGGGCAGAGGCACTGTCGTCCAGAATCAAAATCTCCGGTCTTCCCACAAGGGCTCTGGCTATGGTCAGCCGCTGCCGCTGCCCCCCGGAGAAATTCTTTCCTCCCTGCATAATCAGGGTGTCCAGACCCTCTGGTTTTGAATCTACAAATTCCCTGGCCTGGGCTATCTCCAATGCCTCATAGATCTCCTGTTCCGTGGCATCCTTTTTTCTCCAAAGCATGTTTTCACGGATGGTTCCGGCAAAGAGCACGGCATTCTGAGGTACAATCCCCACCTTTTTGCGCAGCTGTTCAAAGGGATATTCCCTTACATTAACTCCATCCACCCTTACGCTTCCGGCCGCTGCATCATAAAATCTGGGAATCAGGTTTACCACCGTTGACTTGCCTGAACCGGTGCCTCCGATAATCCCCATGGTTTCGCCCCGTTTAACGGAAAAACAGATATCGGACAGGGCATTTTTCCCTCCATTATAAGCAAAATCCACATGGCAGAACTCCACCCCGGCAGAGTCCCTTTGTCCCTCCACCATTGTCTTGCTCTCTTCCATCCCAGGCTTTAGGGCAAACACATCATTGATGCGCAGGGCGGAGGCGGAGGCTTTTGTAAAGGAGACAATCAGATTTGCAAGCGCTATCAGAGCCAGCAGAATCTGTGACATGTAGTTAATCAGGGCAATCAGCTCCCCCTGCGTGATCCCTCCCTCATACACAGTATGGCCGCCCAGCCAGAGCACTGCCAGAATGGCTCCGTTTATAACCACATAAGTGGCAGGATTTAGGAGGGCGGAGATCTTTCCCACCCGCAGCTGGGTCTGCATCAGCTGTGTGCTCTCCTGATCAAAGTCCTCCATCTCATCGCTCTGTCTGGAAAATGCCCGTACCACACGCACACCGGAGAGGCTCTCCCGGGTAAGGCGAAGCACAGAGTCCAGCTTGTTCTGCACCCTTTTGTAAATCGGAATCGTAGCCATCATAATCCCATATATAATCAGCGAGAGAAGCGGTACCAGCACTACGAAAATCCACGCCAGCTTTACATTCACTGTAAAGGCCAGAATGACTGCTCCCACCACAATAAAGGGGGAACGCAGAAACAGGCGCAGCACCAGGTTGACCCCCGCCTGGGCCTGATTGATATCACTGGTAATCCTGGTCACCAGGGTAGCTGTACCCATCACGTCCAGCTCTGTGTAGGAAAGGCTGTTGATGTGGCCAAACATATCCTTTCTAAGGGCTGTGCCAAACCCGGTAGCCGCCTTGGCCGCAAAGTACTGGGCAGTCAGGGGAGCATGCCAGCCCCAGGACGCCAAAGGCCACCATCACCGCGCACATTTTCATGATATAGGCAATATCCTTGTCCCGGATTCCCACATCCACGATCCGCGCCATGACCAGGGGAACCAGCAGCTCAAAGCAGGCTTCCAGCAGCTTAAACAGGGGGCCTATGATGCTCTCCTTCCGATATCCATCCAGATATTTGATCAGTTTCCGCATTTGTTATCTCTCTCTTTCATTCTTCTTGGCTTTTCTCATCTCCTTAATCTGTCCGATAAGGCAGACCGGATTTTTACATTATACTATCTATTTTAGAGACTGTACAGGCTTATGTCATGGAAATATGGCCTCTTGTCAATCTGCAGGCAGGCTTTGGCCGATGCTCCCGTGAATAAAAGCAGCTCCCTTCCGGGGCCGCAAGTTTAACGCCCACTTGCCTTCCCGGCAGGGAGCCTGCCGATTATTTTGCAAAAACCCTATTGTGCTCTTGCCGGTTCCATCTCTTTATGCATGGGGAATATTCGTGAATTCTGAAATTTCCCTGTTTATGGTACACAGATCCTCCACATTCAGATCATGCAGATTGGTATGTCCAGTGATTCGCGCAAAGGTTTTCAGCTCTTCTAAAGTACACTTCAGGAAATTTCCCACCCTGGACGCCGCCGCATCCTTCTGGAATCTGGCCCGGAGCGTCTCATCCTGGGTAGCCACGCCCACCGGACATCTGCCGGTACCGCAGATCCGGTACTGCTGACAGGCTGCCGCGATCAGTCCTGCTGAGGCCATGGCAACCGCATCCGCTCCCATGGCAATGGCCTTCGCCGCATCGGAGGATACCCGAAGCCCTCCTGTGATCACCAGGCTGATATCTGCTCCTGCCTCATCCAGGTACTTTCTGGCCCGGTACAGCGCATAGATGGTGGGTACACTGGTGGAATCCCTCACAAGCTTGGGGCTGGCGCCTGTGGCGCCCCTCTTCCGTCAATGGTGATAAAGTCCGGTTTGGCATACACGCAGTACTCCAGGTCCCTCTCAATCCTCCCAGCCGCGATCTTGATCCCAATGGGACGGCCCTCAGAGGCTATGCGCAGCTGATCCACAAGTTCCTTCAGGTCCTCCCTGCTGTTGATATCCGCGAACTTGGAGGGACTGATCACATCCTTACCCAGGGGTTTGTTTCGTATCTTAGCAATCTCCGGGGTTACCTTATCCCCCGGCAGATGGCCCCCATACCGGGCTTAGTGCCCTGCCCCACCTTTATCTCTATGGCATCGGCATTTCTCAGATTCTCCGGTGTCACACTGTAAAGGTTGGGGACGTACTCAAAGATGTACTTCTCTGCCGCTGCCATCTCCTCCGGTAGAATGCCGCCCTCCCCGCTGCACATGGCACTGCCAGCCATGGCCGTTCCCCTGGCAAGGGCTACCTTTGTCTCCTTGGACAGCGCTCCAAAGGACATATGGGAGATGTAAACCGGATTTTGCAGAACCAAGGGCTTTTTGGCATGTCTTCCGATTACCGTGGTGGTATCCACCTGCGCGTGCTCATCTAAAGGAGGCGGGTTTAGCTGTGCTCCCAAAATCAAGATGTCATCCCAGCCCGGCATGGGCATTCTGGTTCCCATTGCCTCAATAATCGGCCTTCCTGTGACAGCCATCTGGTGAATCTCCCTCATATACCGGCAGGACTCATCCTCTCTGGCATAGGCCGGATCATACTCCAGAGAATCTCCCTTCCTCTCCCTGGAATCTGCCTCCACGTCCGCCGGCTTCCCGCTTTCCTCTACTTTCCGGAAAACAGAGGCCGGATGACCACAAACCGGACATTTCTCCAGCTTCTTAAAGGAAGCCCCTCCTTTCCTCGTCATACGTATACCCGCATACACTGCATTTGTACTCAGCCATATGTTCACCTCATCTGATCGAATCAGGCGTTTCCCGAACGCCAATTGCTTTGCTGATATAAATATAACATATTTTGAATATAATTTTGAATTTTTTTTATTTTTTTATTGACAAATGTTTTTCATTTGGTATCATATCAAACGTACCGCAAAGAGCGATACAAAATGCGCGAGTGGCTCAGTTGGTGGAGCGCGACCTTGCCAAGGTCGAGGCCGCGGGTTCGAGTCCCGTCTCGCGCTTTTTTATACCCCGAAATCCGCAGTGTTTATGCGGGGTTGCGGGGTTTTTGATTTTCTTGCGGCAACGTCCGCAAATCAGAGTGATTATATCTCTTAGCAATAGTAATTTATCTGGCCAAAGAAACTATACCACTTATTAATTACATCTTGATTTCTCGCTTCAATTATTTCCATTATATTTTTAATGTTTTTGACGCTATTTTCGTATTATTATTGCATAATAAACATTTACCTGCCTTAGTTATCCAAATCTTTGTTGTATCTTCAGAAGGTATGCCTATTGCAACATGCACATGAACAGGTTCAAGTGGTTCTCCCTCATTTGCCAAAAATAAACAACATAAGAACCAATCTTAAAAATTTGAGGCATTTTCAAAACCTCCGTCTTTTTGCAAATCGTATTATTAAATGTGCTGTTGACTCTAAAATCTCCTGATACTTTTCAATATCCTTATTAGAAAAACCTACTACTTCTTCCCATGTATATCCTGGCAAATAACAAGTAGCCGAATAAAAGACGCCTTCTATCGGTTTTTCAATATATACTTTTACTTTTTCATTTTCCAGCAATTCAGAGTGTACAATCTCCGTATTGTCTTCTAGTTGCATAAATGGATACATCATAATTTTCACTCAATCCTGTTCTTTACTGCGCTTCATTTATACTATTTTCATTAGCAAATATCAATGTTATCACGTCTATCTATATTTTACCACGCATTTTACTTTTTATCTATAAAAAACTTTTCTAAACACGTATCAATAAATTGTGGTTGTTATCGTTGATGCGGCGGCTGTATTCGCCTTGCAGGCCTTTGCCTTGATCAGTTCATGCGCCGTTCCTTTTCCTTCCCGGAGTTCCTGGACGGTTTTTTTTTACATAGGCCATGTTGGTTTCTGAAAAAAGGATCAGTGGCCTGTGTGATTTCAAATGGAATTCGTTTTTCGCGTAAAACTGCTTTCACAAATAGATTGATGGCTGTGGAGGTATTTAGGCCGACATTGGTGCAAAAGGCGTCAAAGCTGGAAGTCCCAGCTTAAACTGCAGAGAAACCTGTCCTCTCAACACTTAAGCACATAAGCCTCAAAATATTTACTCCCAGGGGGTTGTAAAAATTGGTCAATGAACTAAAATGATATTAACCAAACGAGTCAACAGCTGAGGTGAGGACATGTATGAAAAATTTCTGGAGCTGCCCAAGCTGACAAACAGCAATGCATTATCAACGCAGCCATGGAGATCTTCTCCAAAAACGATTACAAGCGCGCGGTGACGGACGACATTGCCGCAAAAGCCGGAATTTCCAAGGGCTCTCTTTTTACTATTTTTACAATAAGAAATCCCTCTATCTATATCTATACCAATACACTACCGAGAAGATGGCAGGGCAGATCGTGGATGAGACCTACTGGAACATCACTGATTTCTTTGAGCTGCTGGGATACTGTGCCCGCAAGAAAGCGGAGATTTTGGTGAAGAACCCTATATTTTGGACTTTGCCATGCGCTCCTTTTATCCCGACAGCGAGGCCCTGTCTCAGGATCTCAACACCTACAACCAGGATTTTTTGGACGGAATAATGGGCACTTATCTGAAAAATGTGGATTTTTCCAAGTTCCGGGAGGGACGGACCCCCTCTACATTTTCCGCATGCTGATCTGGATGTCGGACGGCTATCTGCACGAAAAGCGTACCCGAAACCTGCCCATCCTGCTGGAGGACCTGATGGATGAGTTTAACAAGTGGATGAACCTGCTTCGTCCCCTTTTTTGTATAAGGAGGAGTACTTATGAATCACGCGATTGAGCTTAGCCATATCACAAAAGGATTATGGTAACAACCGAGGCGTCTTTGATGTCAGCTTTACTGTAAAAACCGGGGAGGTGTTCGGCTTTCTGGGGCCAAATGGAGCCGGGAAACCACTACCATCCGCCAGCTGCTGGGATTTATCCGTCCGGAAAGCGGGCAGGCACTGATACAGGGAATGGACTGTTTTTCCGATGCCCCCAGGATTCAGAACCTGCTGGGATATTTGCCCGGTGAGATTGCCTTTATGGATGATATGAAGGGACTGGAGTTTATCCGTTTTGCGGCAGGTATGAGGGGACTCAAAAGCCTGGACCGCGCGCGAAAGCTGATGGAGCGCTTTGAACTGGACCCCTCGGGCAAGATTAAAAAAAGATGTCTAAGGGTATGAAACAGAAAATCGGCATTGTATGTGCCTTTATGGCTGATCCCCAAATCCTGGTGCTGGATGAACCCACCAGCGGCCTGGACCCTCTTATGCAGAACCGGTTTGTAGATCTGATTTTGGAGGAAAAGACAAGGGGCAAGACAATCCTCATGTCCTCCCACATCTTTGAGGAGGTGGAGCGTACCTGCGACCGGACGGCCATCATCCGTCAGGGCCGTATTGTGGATATTGCGGATATGGAAAAGCTGGGCAAAAACAGAAAGCGCATTTTTGAGGTTTCCTTCTCAGACCCACAGGATGCCCTGGCATTTTCCCGGGAGTTTCCGGACTGTACCGTAAAACGGAATCAGGTATGTGTGAATGTATCCTCCGATATGGATGGATTTGTCAAGCTACTGAGCCGTTACACAGTCAAAGATCTGAAGATGCGCACTCAGACACTGGAAGAACTTTTCATGCACTTTTACGGAGGTGAAGACCATGCCAAATAAGACACTTTTTTAAGGGAACTAAAGGCTAATTACAAGCTGCTTCTCATCTTTGCCGCAGTACTCACTCTGTATCCCGTTGTAATCATCACCATGTTCGACCCAAAGCTGGGTGACAGCCTCAATCTGATGATGGAGAGCATGCCAGATCTGTTTGCCGCCTTTAATATGCAGAATCCCGGCACCACGTTGCTGGATTTTCTCATTAACTATCTGTATGGATTTTTGCTGTTGATCTTTCCCATGATCTTTTTCATTATATTAGCTAACAAGCTGGTAGCCCGGTATGTGGACCGGGGATCTATGGTTTATTTGATCGCTTCCCCCCACAGGCGCAGCCGGATTGTTTTCACCCAGGGCGTATTTTTGGCAGCAGCCTCCCTTGTGCTGGCCGCTTATGTGACTGTCCTGTGCATCCTGGTCTGTCAGGCCGCGTTTCCCGGTGAGCTGGATATCTCGGGATTTGTGATGGTGAATCTGGGGCTGTGGGGACTGCACCTGTTTCTGGCAGGGCTGTGCTTTTGCTTCTCCTGCCTGTTCAACGACACCAGGATCTCCACAGGGCTGGGCGCGGGGTGCTGTATCGCTTTTGTACTGATTCAGATGCTCTCACAAGTGGGTGACAAGCTGGATTTTCTGAAATACGCCACTCCTCTGACTCTCTTTGATCCAAACAGGCTGGCACAGTCAGAGCCTGAGGCCTGGATGTACACCGGAATCCTTTACGCAGCAGGAATCCTGTTTTTGGGATCGGGATCGGCGCTTTTGCAAAGCGAGACTTGACCCTTTAGGCAAATTGCACAAAAATGTCATTTTGACCAGGGCATTTTGAAAAATGACCTGGTCAAAATGGTTATAAAATGGTTGCGCTATAATATTGTCAAGATTATGTAAAAAGTTTTTTTAGGGAAAATTATAGTATAATGAGTGAGAGTTAGTTTTCCATTAATTTTTTCGTAGAAAGGAATTGAACATGCGTAGAACAAAAATCATCTGTACACTAGGACCATCCACTGACAAAGATGGTATTATGGAGGCCCTGGTCCAGGAAGGCATGAATGTAGCCAGATTTAATTTTTCCCACGGCTCCCATGAGGAACAAAGAGGGCGCCTTCGCAAGCTGGAGGAGCTGCGGTCCCAGTACCGGAAACCCATCGCTGCTCTTTTTTGGACACGAAGGGACCTGAAATCCGGATCGGATGTTTTACAAATGAGGGCATTGAGCTGCAAAAGGCCAGCTGTTCACGCTCACTGTTGACGAGATAGACGGAACGGAGGAGAAGGTTTCTATTACCTACAAGGACCTCTATAAGGATGTGAAACCGGGAGACTCCATCCTGATTGACGACGGCCTCATTGAGATGGAGGTCAGGGAGATACGCAAAAAGATATTGTATGCCTTGTCAAAACGGCGGCCGCGTATCCAACCGCAAGGGAATCAATGTTGCCCGGTGTGGAGCTGAATATGCCTTTTGTCAGCCAAAAGGATTATGACGATATCCTATTTGGCATTAAAGAAGACTTTGACTTTATCGCCGCTTCCTTTACCCGAACTGCGGATGATGTCCGGGAAATCCGCAAGATTTTAAGTGATAACGGGGGAGACCACATCCACATTATTGCAAAGATTGAAAATCAGCAGGGTGTGGATCACATTGATGAAATCATCGAAACAGCGGACGGCATCATGATTGCCCGGGGAGATATGGGCGTGGAGATTCCTCTGGAGGAGGTTCCGGTTATTCAGAAGGAAATCATCCGCAAGGTATACAATGCCGGAAAGCAGGTTATCACAGCCACACAGATGCTGGATTCTATGATGAAGAATCCCCGCCCCACCCGTGCGGAGACCACGGATGTGGCAAATGCCATCTACCAGGGGACAAGCGCAATCATGCTGTCCGGGGAGACTGCTGCCGGTCTGTACCCCATTGAGTCCTTAAAGACCATGGTGCGCATTGCTAAGAGAGTGGAGCGGGATATTGACTACAGCCAGATCTTCCGCACAAGCAAGCGCACGGACCAGCCGGATATGACCACCGCTATCTCCCATGCAGCCTGTATGACCGCCATTGACCTGGGAGCCAAGGCCATCATCACAGTCAGCAAGTCAGGGGCAACCGCAAGGATGATCTCCAAGTATCGTCCCGGATGCCAGATCGTGGGCTGCACTACCACCCCGCATACCTGCCGCCAGTTGAATATGTCCTGGGGAATCGCACCCATCCTGATCAGGAGGAGTACAGCTCTGAGATCCTCTTCCTGCACGCCATCGAAGCCGCACAGCGGGAGGAGCTTGTAAATGACGGGGATATTGTCACCCTGACAGCGGGTGTACCCCTGGGTAAGCCCGGAAAGACGAATATCATCCGTGCATGCATCGTAGGAGAATTTTAGATTTACCTGTGAAATAAAAAAGAATCCTGCGCGCAGGATTCTCCGCCTGCGGCGGGGCTGCCCCGGCTGCCATCTTCCACTCCGCCGCAGTGCGATCCCGCCCGGAGGGCTTTTTATACCATAGGGAATTCCGAAGGACTTTCCTATGGTATAAGAAAAGACGGACAGCGCATTTTTTACCGCGCTGTCCGTCCTATTTTTACCTATTCGGATTTTTCTGATATCCTTCGATCCTTTCCTGCATCCGCAGTTTGCTCATAAATACACCTACAATCCGGCCACATCTGGCAAGGGTAAGCACCTGACTTTTATCCCAATACCTATTTTCACCGCATTCGTCAAATCCGATAAACCCTTTCAGAAGCCTTCCGTCTGAGATACTGCACTGAAGGACTGCCTTGATTCCCTGATTCCCCAAAATTTCCCGCTGAGAGGAGGGCAGCTGATTGATGTCTGTGCAGTAAAAGATTCCTCTTTCGTCAAAATTCCCCATATAATTGTCATAGCCGTCACTGTGCAAATTCTGCAGTTGATTGATCTCAGGTACAATTCCCTCATTGCACCACTCAAAGGTATTGCTAAAATACTTTTTGGTCAGAGCTAAACTCGAAAATATAAACACGGCTGACACTGAACTGCCGGCCCATGATCTCCATCAGCAGCTGAAGCGCTGCCTCTAAATCCCCGGCATCGTACAGCAGAGCAAACGCGCTGTTGATGAGATTATTCTCAAGCCCGCCAGGAGCCCTTTCACTGTCAATGGCGGTGTGCAGCGTACTCATCCCGCCTACATGCCCTGCATACTCCTGGGCGCTCTCAAATACCGCCTTATTTTTTCCCCCACTCTTTTGCCCGGTAGAGAGCGGTATCCGCCTTCTGAAACAGGGCCTTAAAGTCAATAGCGTCTTCGGGAAATATCGCCCCGCCCACACTGCAGGTGAATGGGAAATTTTCCCTAAGCTCTGAGGACAGCTTCTCCGTAATCTGAAGAATCTCCTCCGCCTTTTCCCTTGCATCCTCCACTTTTCGGATTCCATTTAAAAGACGATGAACTCGTCACCGCCATATCGGCTGACAATATCACTTGATCGAAAGATCTTTTTAAGTCTCTGTGCAAAATTGGCAAGTACCGCATCTCCATAGAGATGTCCCTTGGTGTCATTCACAGTCTTGAAATTATCCAGATCGATGATCAGCAGTGCGTGAAGCCCCTGCATCTTATCTTCCATGATATATTCAATCAGACGCCTGGCGGCTCCCCTGTTATACAGCCCTGTCAGCTCATCCCGCTCCGCCTTCATCATCAGCTTTTCCGTACGCCTCTTATCCCTGTCTATATCCCGCAGCAGCCCGATATATTTGATGGGATGCCCCTTCTCGTCGTATTGCAGGGTGATGCGAAGCTGGTACCACTTGTAATCATCCTCCACGGTCTTCATACGCAAATCCACATCAGGCAGCCTGCGTTTCCCGGGAGTTTTACTGCCCTTCAGCAAGTCCAGCAAACGCTGCAGATCATTCGGATGGGCCGGAATCTCCCCAAGAGCGCCTGGAAGGCTGCCGAAAACCTCCTTCCATTTTCCGGAAATGGAAAGGCCCGAACCCTGAAAAGGCCACTCAAAGATGATGTCATTTGTCTGCTCCATAATAATCCTGTGGCGCTCCAGGCTCAGCATCAGCTCCCGCTCTGTCTCAATCTGCTCTGTTATGTCAATCACAATACAGTAAAATCCTACCTCACCATTCTCTAAGGTGACCCTCTGTCCTTTGTCGTACAGCCAGATTACCTTACCATCTCTGCACCGGACCCGGTACTCGATCAGTTTGGTGTTGCCCTAACTTCATCTGTTCTTCCACATCCTGCAGCGTTCTCTTTAGATCTTCCTCAAGAATCAGCTTCTTCAGGCTGTTATGGCACTCTTCTCTAAGCTGCTGCTGTGTATAACCAATCATAGACAAAAAGCCCTCACTCATAAACTGCAGAGTCAAAGCCTCGTCCATCGTACAGCTGAACAACCCACCCGGTATGGAATTTATAATAAGTTGTAAATCTCTCCCCTGAGAGTTTTCTTCAAGTATCATCTCATTCTCCGTCTCTGAAGTATCCGGTATTGTAAAGATCTCCTATACTTATATTATAAATCAGAGTAGGACAATTGCATAGCCCAAAAAAAAGTTTTATTTCATCTGAGAAATCAGGCAGTCTCCAAACACAGAAGACCAGTCCTGTGCAAAATCATCCACCGCCTTTTGAATCATTGCATTTTCAAAGGCTCCCTGGACAATATCAAGCCCCATGGTGGCAGTCTGCGCACCTGCCAGAAAAGCTTTGTTTACCTGCCCCATATTCTTAAAGCTGGCAGCCAGGATCTTTGTGGCATAGCCGTAAGTCTTTATCATCTGTGCAAAGGAAGCGATCACCTCCTGTGGATCAATACCGCTGTTCTCCATGCGGTTATAATAAGGCGCGATGTAATCCGCACCCGCTTCCATGGCCAGAAAGCCCTGCATCTGTGTGTAGATGGCAGTTGCCGTCACATGTACTCCCCTGGCCTTCAGCGCACGTATTACCTGGAGTCCGGGCAAAGTGACAGGCACCTTGATATACACCTGATCATCCACTTTTTCAAGAATTGCCTCCGCGTCCGCCATCATAGAGTCAAAATCCTGTCCGGTTACCTGGATGTGCAGGGTCTTCTCCATGCCAATCAGCTTACGGATCTTTTTCATGTGAGAGAAGAAATCAATCTTCCCTTCCTTTTTACAATACTTGGATTTGAGGTTACCCCTGTGATGGGAATAAACCTTCCATAAGTTTCAATCTGCTCCAAATTTGCGGTATCAAATAAATACTCCATTTTCAATTCTCCTTCATTTTATGATGTCAGAGTCAAAAGATATTTTGACCCCTGATATGCACAGGCAGCTCAGACTGCCCTAACATCCAACCCCGCTTGCTCCAAAAATGCTCTGACTTCTCCCGGAATCCTGGTATCTGTGATGACTCCGGAGACCTGCTCTGTTTTCAGAAAAGAGACTGTGCCGGACCTAGTGAATTTTTCTGATTCTGTAAGGACAATGGTATGCCTTGCAGACTGTGCCATGGCCTTCACTGTATCGGAACGCACCAGATTGTCACCAGTAAATCCATTTTCAAATGAATATCCGTCGGTTCCCACAAACAGCTTATCCACCTGAAACTGCTGCGCACACAGCTTTGTCAGAGGTCCCACCATTGCCTGGACCTGGGGCTGATAATCGCCTCCCAACACAACCACGCGCACACTGCTCCCCTTCACATAGGAGGCCATAAACGCGGAATTGGTGACCAGTGTCACTTCCTTTTTTTACTCTGGGCCAGCTGCTCCGCCAGAAGCATACAGCAGGAACCGGACTCAATCATCACCGTCTCCCTGTCCTGCACCAGCCGGGCTGCGGCTGCGGCAATCCGCTGCTTTTGCTCATAGTGAAACGCCATGCGGTAATTGATATCTCCCTCATCACGAAGCAGGGCATATCCCCTCTTGCCAAAATCCCTTTTGCTCCAGGTAGTCCAGATCCTTGCGCACCGTCACCCTGGAAGTTTCCAGCAGAACGGCCAGCTCCGATACCTCAATCTTTCCCTCTGACTCACCAGCTCAATTAGTTTGGTGTGTCGCTCCTTCAACATTATTCTCTATCCCTCTTTTCCAGTTTTGTCTATTAGTATAACCGAGACTTTCCTTCAAGTCAATAATTACTTTCGTACGAAACTAAACCATTTACATTTGCAACATATTTTGTTATAATTGAGTTCAGAAACCCGTAACGGATCTGTAAAGGAGAAAAATCCATGAAAGAATATCTGATCGCCCACGACCTGGGCACATCCGGGGATAAGGCTTCCCTGTTCTCCACGGAGGGTGAACTGGTCTGCAGCTATACAGTCCCCTATGATGTACACTATTTTCATAAAAACTGCGCGGAACAGAACCCAGAAGACTGGTGGCAGGCTGTGTGCACTGCCACTGCCAAAATCACAGAGGGATTGACCCCTCCCGCGTGCTTGTTCCTTTCCTTTTTCCGCGCAGATGCAGTGCTGCCTTCCGTTGACAAGGAAGGAAGACCCTGCATCCCGCTATGATCTGGGCGGATCAGAGGGCAGGCCAGCAGGCCTCCCAGCTCTCCCGGCGCTTGGGGGCGGCCCGTATGTACGCCATTACCGGCCACCGGGTCAGCGCCTCCCTACAGCCTGGAAAAGCTCATGTGGCTGAAGGATAATAAGCCAGAGGTATACCGTGCCACCTGCAAGATGCTTCAGGCCAAGGATTTCATTATCTACCGGCTCACAGGCCGCTTTCTCACTGACTACCTCCGACGCCTCTGGCACCAATGCTCTGGATCTGAAAAACCTGTGCTGGTCCCGGAAATCCTGGACGCCTCCGGTGTCAGCCCGGATAAGCTGCCCGAGCTCTTCCCCTCCACGCACATTGCAGGAAACCTCACGGCCGAGGCCGGCAGCGCTCTGGGCCTGACGCCCCCCACCAAGGTGGTCTGCGGCGGGGGAGACGGCCCCTGCTCCGCTCTGGGCGCTGGCTGTATCCATCCCGGGAGCTCTTCCTCACCTTTGGCACCTCCGCCTGGATCGGGGGAACTACACGGGAAGTATTTACAGATGAGGAGCAGGCTCTTTTTGTTTTGCCCACATTATCCCCGGCTGTTACATGCCCTGCGGAACCATGCAGTCCGCGGAAGCACCTACTCCTATATGAAGGGCCAGACCTTCTTTCAGGATGTCGCTGCCCAGGCTGCCAGGAGCGGTCAGAGTGCTTACTCCCTTTTAAACCAGCTTATTGCCAATTCCCCTGCAGGCGCAAAGGGTCTGATCTACCTGCCTATATGCTGGGCGAGCGGTCCCCCAGGTGGAACCCACACGCCTTCGGCACCTTCCTTGGCATCAGACCGGAACACAACCGGAATGACTATCTGCGGGCCGCTCTGGAGGGAGTAGCCATGAACCTGGAGCTCATTCTAAAGGCTTACCGCAGGTCCATGACTGCCGACCATCTGGTTCTGACCGGGGCGGCGCAAAGGGGGGACATTGTGGCTTCCATACTGGCGGATGTGCTCAAGGCCTCCCTAAGCCGCCCGGACCATGTGGAGGAGGCCACCTCCATTGCAGCTGCAGTGACTGCCGGAGGGGTATCGGCCTCTACGAGGACTTCTCCCCGGTATCCCGCTGTCTGAAAATAAAAGACACGACTGCACCTTCCTTAGAAAATGCTGCCGTGTACGACAAATTAAAGCCTGTATTCGACCAAGCCTACGATGCACTGGTCCCTGTATTTGACAATCTGTTTCATATCTAAAGAAACACGCCGCCTGCCCTTCCCCAATAGCGGGACACGGGCGGGCGCATTTCAAGCCCGTTTGCCGGTATCAGGACTTTTTCTTTCGTCTCTGCGGGGCTTGTGCGTCCTTATCATTCTGGCTGTTTCCCCAACGTTCAGCACACAGCCGATCCCCATGATAATAAAAAAAGATTCCTGCAACTATAAGTGCTGCCTTGGCCAAAAACACTTTTGCCACACACACACCTGTGATGATACTAAAAATACCCAGGGCCAGCAGTACGCCGCCTCTGACAATTGTTTTCATCCTATGCTCCTTTCCGAAATCGCTGTTCCATTCAGCACACAGCCTTTCCCTTGCGGTCAGACCTCATCTATTCACACTCCATTTCTGGCACAGAGATCCTGAAGACACCACTTATCGCAAAAGGGCTTGGTGCGGGCTGTGCAGACATCTCTTCCATGAAAAACCAGTCTGTGACAGAAGTCGCTCCCCTCCTTTGGGGAATCAGTTTCCAGAGGGCCATCTCCACCTTTTGGGGTCTTTGATGTTGTCAACCAGTCCCATGCGGTTTACCAGACGGATGCAGTGGGTGTCTGTGACAATCGCAGGTTTTCCAAACACATCTCCCATAATCAGATTGGCACTCTTGCGTCCCACTCCCGGGAGCTTTAAAAGCGCGTCAAAGCCATCCGAACCTTGCCGTCATACTCATCCCTCAGAATCTTCATACAGGCGCTGATATCCCTGGCTTTGCTTTTCCCCAGACCGCAGTGCTTCACAATCCTTTCAATATCCTCCGCCTCCGCATCTGCAAGGGCATTTACATCCGGATACTTTTTATATAATTCCTGCACCACCACATTTACCCTGGCATCTGTGCACTGAGCCGCCAGACGGACACTCACCAGCAGTTTCCATGCCTGGTCATAGTCCAGGGTACATCCCACATCCGGGTACTCTTGTTTTAATCGGGAAACAATCTCAAGCGCAAGCTTCTCTTTTGTCATGAATTTCTCCTTTCAACAGCTATTTTATACATTACTCCTCCGGTGAAAAGAACCTGCCCTCCCGTTCTTCTTCTTCCAGGCTATACAGTCGGAGAGCGCACTCTGCAGCTTTCCAATAGAGATAGGCTTTTGCCAGATGTCCGTTCATCCCCGACAGTCTTGCCTGCTTTACGTCCTCTGCAAAGGCATCCGCCGTCATGGCAATGATGGGGAGTTCCTCGATGGCCTCCAGTTTTGAGGCCCGGATCTGTCCGGTTGCCTCATAGCCATTAAGCTCCGGCATCTGAACATCCATAAACACCAAATCATAATAGAACGCCGGATGTGCAGACCGCCTCCACGGCTTCCCGTCCGTTCTCAACCGTCTCCACCTTTACACCCAGAATCTCCAGCATCTCCACCGCGATCTGGCGGTTCAACTCATTGTCCTCAGCCAGCAGTACCCGTATACCCGCAAAGGCATTCCTTTTCCCGGTCATTTCTGTTGGTGTTACCGGGGCAGGAGCCCCACATTTTGTCAGGCACAAGGTCACCTGAAATTTAGAGCCCTTCCCCATACCGGCTCTCCACCTGAATATCGCCGCCCATCATGGAAACCAGGTTCTTTACAATGGTCATACCCAGCCCGGTTCCCGCTATTTTGCTGATCCTGCTGTCATCCGCCCTGCTGAAGGGTTCAAAGATGTGTTTCAGGTACTCCTGTTTCATTCCGATGCCATTGTCCCGGATGACAAACCGGTAAGTCCCCGTGTTCTGTTCCCGCTGCTCTGTCTCCTCCAGGCTAAAATGATGTTCCCGCCTGCGGGGGTATACTTGGATGCATTCTCCAAAATATTGACCAATACCTGGCGAATCCTCCTCTCATCCCCCGCTCACGCTTACATTCAGATCATCATCCATTTTGACACTAAGGGTCTGTTTTTTTGTTCCGCAGATACCTGGACCATCTCTGCCACATCCATAACCAGACTTTTCAGATTAAACTCACTCTCCACCAGTTCTGCCGCACCGCTTCTATCTTGCTCACATCCAGAACCTCATTTATGAGTTCCAGCAGATGAGTGCCCGAACCAGAAATTTTCTCCAGGTAGTCTTTCAGTTTTACCCTGTCCTCCAGATTCAGCATGGCAAGCTGAGTCATTCCCAAGATGGCATTCATGGGAGTGCGGATGTCGTGGCTCATCTTGGAGAGGAACTCACTCTTGGCCTGGCTGGCTGCCTCGGCCTTCTGCAAAAACCTCCTCCAAAAAGCTGCTTTGCACGCCTCTCCTTCTCCAGCATTGCTTCCTGCATCTGCCTCTCCTGGTCTATGTTTCTGGAGAGGGTAATCTCCAGCAGGTCATCTGTCCTGGCGCTTTCCACCCGTATCACCTGGGTAAAGCTCCAGTGGCAGTGCCCCTCCTGGTCCATGTGGGGCACCTCCATAGCCACAATGCGTTCTCCGCGCATAAAGGCGTTGATCAGGGCAGAATGCGAGAATTTACTCTGAAACAGCTCTCTGTAATCCGGATGTACTGTGGACAATTCCTTTCTATGAGTTCCTCAAAGCTTCCCTCATCCCCTGGTTTTTGATAGGATAACGGTCGTATTCGATCATATGGTAGGTATTTCGGCTTAAATTTACCGCGATCAGCATCTGATATGCCTCTTTTGCGGCAGTTACCAGCTGGCTGATCTCCACGTCCCGCTGTTGTTCCAAAAGATATTCATCTTGAATATCCCGAAAGACAAGAACACACCAGCACTCATCCTCCCCCAGCTGTTCAATCCTGGCGGCAGTAAACTCCACCTGATGGTAAATATTATCCCTGGTCAGACGGCGCATCCTCCTGGTAATCTTTTTTCCTTCCCTCTCTAAACTGTCCAAGCAGTGCCTCCCTTGAAAAACTCTCGTTGAACTGCTCCAAGTCCTCTGGGTGCACCACCCTCTGGGCATAATTGCGGTTCTCAACGCCAAAATTACCCTGCTGCGGAATTTCCGTCCACATCATATCCTTTTGGCAGTTGACATAATAGTCTGCCGTCAGATTTACAATAACGCACTCGTCAAATACCTTCACCAGACTCTGCGCATACATCTTCTCAATCTTTTTCAGTCCCTGCTGTTCCTCAAAATTCAGCCGATGCGGTGCTACAGTTATCACTACAGCGTGAATATGCCCCTCCCAAATAATCCGGTTAGCAGTCACATCCACCATTGTTTTCATCAGAGGATCATAGCATATGGAATGGATGGAGGATTTCTCACCCATGGAGTTCAGAGGACAATGGACACACAACTCCGGCCACACCTCATAGCATTTCGCCCCAATCACTGCCTTACCCCTGCTATGCTCCAGACTCCGGCGGTTAAAGTACAGAAGCTGATGGGTCTCCTCCTCTATGACATAGATGCTGATGTCGGTCAGAGAATCCAATAAATTGCGCAAATCACCAGCAGACATAGTTTTCTCCTCTCTTAAGTGACGCTTTCTGCCGCATTGCTGAAAAACTTATCTACATTATACACTTGTCACTCCAAAATATAAAGTATTTTATACCCTGTCACACCTCAAAGGCTGTGTATTCGTGGGAGAAATGGTAACCCAACTTTTCCGCAAGACCCACCGATGCCCTGTTGTGGGCATCCCAGCTTGGATACAGGCCGCGTTTTAAGCACTCTAATATCAGCCGGGCTGCACAGGCGTAAGCCAGTCCCTTTCTCCGATGCTCTTCCTTTGTATCAACCTCTATCTCGATTCCTCTCTGTATCTGGTGTGGAGGCTGCACCTGCTGCCAGTTCTCCAGCTCTCAGCGCCACAACACCCAGCCCCAATTTTCTAAATTCCCCGTAGTTCTCAAACTGGGACACCAGATCCCGCCCCATCCGCTTTCTCGGCATTGTGCGAAGGCCTCCTCATCGATCAGCTTCATAGTATATTCCGGATTCAGGGATTCCACTGCAGATACCAGTCTAGAGCGGTCAAAGATCCCCTCTTCCTTTTTTATGGCGTAGCGGGTAATGGATCTTGCCCTTTCCCCGCAGCAGTTCAAAATCAGCCTCCCCACTCTTCTGTACGCGGAACCAAAATCAGAGGCCTGCTCGGATCATTTTCCGTCATAGATATTACCAGTTCCCGGGTGGGTACTCTGGCAAAAAAGACGAAGTCACCCAAATATGCGGCGGCTGACTGCGGTTCCCTAGAGTCATCGCCATAAACAGTTCCCATGACATTTTGCAGGCAGGACCACATGATGGTCTCCTGCCATCCCTCAAATAACATTTTCGCCTTTTCTCTCTTTTACAATATGCATACCGGCATAGTGTTCCCTCCTTTTTTGCAGCAAAAACATGAGATGCATCTACGCAACACCTGTTTCTCGCACACTGCAAACACTCGGCTGGTAATGCTGCGGGCAGCCCGCCTTCCCATCACAGCCTCAGCCCCTTGATATCCTTGATGCGGGAAAGAATCATATTACAACTGCTGCTGATCACCCCGGGCAGGGGGTCAATGACTTCCTCCATCAACTGCTCCAGCTCTTCGCCGGATTCAGCCACTGCATGGACGTGCAGTTTGTTCTTACCGGTAACACGATAAATCTGTGTAATGGTTTCATTCTTCCGCAGAATCTCCGTCACCTGTGCAAAGCTCTCCGGTTTTGTTTCTATCTCAAAGTAGCAGGACACGGCCCCGCTGATCTTCTGCGGGTTTATGATTGCGGTGTATTCTTCAATCACGCCGCGCTTTTCCAAAGACTGGATACGCATCTTTACAGCAACGCGGGAGATCCCTACCAGCTGTCCTATCTCTGAGTAGGACATGCGTGCATTTTGTATCAACAACCGGACAATCTTCTGATCCAGCTCATTCAGACCCCCAAGGAACATGGCAAACACCCCTTTTCTAAATCACTGATATCTTTATTATAGAAGTGTTTTCGTCAAAAGGCAATCTGATAATTGACAGTTTAGCCTGTTATCGTTATAATGATTACGAAACGTAAGAATATACTTACTTTTAGAAAGGAACAGATAAAAATGAGAGGGGATTTAACGAAAGGTCCTGTGATGAGAACCATGCTGTTGTTTGCACTGCCTATGATTTTGGGCAACCTTCTGCAGCAGTGTTATAATGTAGCGGATACTCTGATCGTTGGCCGTTTCCTTGGAGCGGATGCCCTGGCCGCAGTGGGTTCGGCTTTTACCCTCATGACCTTTTTGACCTCTATCCTGCTGGGTCTTTGTATGGGAAGTAGTACGGTCTTTTCGATCCGTTTTGGTCAAAGGGACTTTGATGGTCTGAAAGAAAGTATGTTTACCTCCTTCCTGCTCATCTCTGTTTTAAGTGTCCTGCTGAATTTGCTGGCTTATTTAGATATCAGCCGGATCTTGCTGTTTCTAAATGTTCCATCTGAGATTAGAGGACTGATGTTTGATTATCTGATGGTTATTTTTGCCGGCATCCCGGCTGTCTTTTTTCTATAATTATTTTTCCTGTCTTTTGCGCGCGGTAGGCAATTCCGTGCTCCCTCTGCTGTTCCTGGCCCTGTCAGCTGTATTAAATATCGTGCTGGATCTCTGGTTTGTGCTGGGACTGGACAGGGGTGTTGCCGGGGCTGCCGAGGCAACAGTGATCTCCCAGTACGTCTCCGGAATCGGCATCGCGCTGTACACTTGGATCAGATGTCCCGGGCTACGCCTCCAAAAATCTCACTGTCATCTGCGTCTGTCCTGCTTAAAGGAGATCGCGGGCTTTTCTGTCCTAACCTGTGTGCAGCAGTCGGTGATGAATTTCGGTATTCTTATGGTGCAGGGGCTTGTGAACCGTTTTGGCGCCACGGTGATGGCCGCCTTTGCAGCCGCTGTAAAAATCGATTCCTTTGCATATATGCCTGTACAGGACTTCAGCAATGCTTTTCCACTTTTATTGCCCAAAACTATGGGGCCGGGGAAAAGGAGCGGATACGCAGGGATTTAAGGGTTCGATACTGACATCTCTTCTCTTTTGCTTTGTATCCTCGGCCGTCATATGGATCTTTGCCCGCCCGCTGATGCTTCTGTTTGTCAGCCCGCAGGAAACCGCCATATTACAGAAGGCATCCGCTACCTGCATATTGAAGGGGCCTTCTACTGCGGGATCGGATGCCTGTTTTGTTGTATGGACTTTACCGTGCTTTGGGAAAACCGGGTATGTCAGTCATACTGACCGTCATCTCACTGGGGACACGTGTGTTGCTGGCCTATATTCTCTCTGCCATACCGGTTGTCGGAGTCGCAGGTATCTGGTGGTCCGTGCCCATTGGCTGGTTTTTGCGGATGCTGTGGGATTGGGTTACTTTGCTCTTCGCATGAGGGGGCGGTTTTAATTCTCTTATTCCTTCGCCTTTAGAGCCTCTACCATATCAATGTGAGGAATCTTTCTGGACACGATCCGGCTTATGATCCAGGAAATGCCCAATGTCCCGGCAATGCTGATCCCCAAGACACTCCTCTCACCATCACAGGTACGTCCATTGATTCCGGAATGGTGGTGAGCATATAGCACATCAAGAGATATCCGGCAGGTATTCCCAGAAGTATCCCCGCTGCGGACAGCCACACGTTTTGCTGCACCATAATACTGCGTATCTTTTTGTCTGTAAATCCAAGTACCTTCATGGTGGCAAACTCCCGGTAGCGCTCAGGTAGGAGAGCACACCCAAATTATAAAGCATAATTCCCCCCCAGCAGTACAGCTCCGGTAACCAGAAGGGTAATCATCATCACCATTCCCTCCATCATATCCTCAATCCCGCGAGTCAGCTCCTTCTGGCTGGAAATGGTACAAGTCTGCTCGTAGTCTCCAAAGCCCTCTGCCGGAATATCACCCACGACCGCTATGGGTAAATAGCTCTGCCCGGTCTTCTCGTAGGCTTCCCTTTTCATGACAATCCCCTGGCTCATAGTGGTTCTTACAATTGCCTCCACTCTTGATTCACACCAGCTCTTTTCTCCCACATGCTTCCAGGAAATCATATCTCCTTCTTCTATTCCCCAGACTCTCTGCTGTCTTTTTGGATAGGGCTGCCCCGTCCCTATGTCCGTGAATGTCTGCAAATCCTCTGCGAGCCTCCAATATCTATTACTCTCAGGCACTGTCAGGCTTACTTCTTTCTCTTTATCTCCATGCCGGATCACTGCAAAGCCCTCCATCAGATACTCTCCATTTGTCAGACGTTTTAATTCCTCCTGCCCCTCTTTATCGGGAATGCCGGTGATTTTGCACGCATAGTTCTGTTGTTTGGTAAAAGTCCATTCCGAAAGATTATCAAAGGTATCGTATAGTGCAAAAGCACAGAACAATAGAGCGGTACACCCCAGCACTCCGCAGAGTGTCATAAAGCTTCTCAGGCGGTTTCTTAATATATCCCTTAAATTCCAGAGGCTGCCAAAGGTAAGCCGCTTACCGGCATCCTGTTGTCCCTGACTCTGCAAGCGCGCTGCCCGTCCCCAAGTACGCATCCCCGGCAGATTCCCGGTTGTCTGCAACCCAGACTCCCCTGACAGACACTGGGCCGCAGAACCCCGCAGATATTTTCTGCATATACAATAGCTGATGAACAGGGATACCCCCACGCAGAGCAGGGGGCAGGACTGCCGCCTCACCCGGCAGGATTCCCTCCCAAACAGGCAGCACATACATGGTTTTTAAAAACCGGTAGATTATCCCGGGCAATACCTGAGTGCCCAGCACATATCCTGCCAGCGCGCCCAGTCCGCACACAGCCACGCTGTGGGAGAGATAATGCCGCATAAGCCTGCTCCTTGTAAAACCAAGGGCCTTTAAAATCCCGATCTGTGTGCGCTGATTCTTCAGCATCCGGTGCATGGTGGTTACGGTAATCATCAGGGCAATTAAGAGAAAGGCCGCTGAAAAGATATTCCCCATACTCTTATGCTGTTCAATCTCATCTTTTATCACAGATACTGTGGGATGGTCTGCTGCCTTAATGGTCTGTACCTCGTCACCCAGAATGTTTTTCAGCACATCACTGCCGGAATCCTCCCGTAGTTTTATTGCGATCTGATTGAAAAAAGGGGCATCTCCCCCTGGAAGAATCTTTTGTACTTATCCACGCAAACCCACTCCTTTTATGGTTTGGTACCATCTCATCCCCGGAAACCCCATAGATGTATTCCGGGCTGTAAGCCAGTCCCCGTATGGTGCCGGACAGCTTCATTCCCTGTATATTCAGTGTGATTTGATCGCCTGTCTGGTATCCGTTCTCACCTGCGAAAAGTGCATCCAGCCAAATCCCCTCCTCTTTCCCGTCAAACTCTGCCCCTCAGTGACATATAAACGGGAAATTTCATTGGATTTAGCTGCATAACAGGTGAGAGAGGGATCGTCTTTTCCTGCACCGTGGCCGGCAAACACAGACGCCCCTCCGCTTGACGGATTTGCGGGTCTGCTTTCACCTTGCTCAATTCCTCCTCTGAGAATGTTTCTCTGTATGCCCACTCATCAGCAAGATTCTGCTCGCTGCGGAATGTATCAAAATGATTCCAAAGTCCGTTCCACTCACCGGTAATTCCTGAGTATAGAAAACACCCGAAAAACATCATTAGAAAGATCGCCAAAAACTGTACCCTGTTTTTTACAATATCCCTCCGCATCTTCCGAATCAGCATCACCAGTCCACCTCACTTATTTTTAAAGGGCGGGGATTGACTTCACATCTCTCACCGCCCCGTTTTTGATCCGAATCACCTTATCCGCAGCCTTTGCAATACTGGCGTTGTGCGTGACGATCAGGATGGTCTTTCCCTCCTCCCTGCAGAGTTTCTGCAGCTCCTCCAGCACCATACACCCTGTTTCGCTGTCTAAGGCCCCTGTGGGTTCGTCACACAGCAGAATATCCGGATTTTTGGCAATGGCACGCGCAATGGAGACCCGCTGCTGCTCCCCGCCGGAGAGCTGTCCTGAAACTTGCGGCCCTGCCCGCGAAGTCCCAGCTTATTTAGCACATCCTCTGCAGGCAGCGCCTCTTTTTTCAGTTCCCGCATAAGCCCTACGTTTTCCTGCACAGTCAGTGTGGGAATCAGGTTATAGAACTGAAAGACAAACCCCACTCTGCGGGCCCGGTAAAGGGACATCTCTTTTTCTGTGAGCACAGTGACCTCCTCACCAGCTACCTTCACACTCCCTTGTCTGCCCGGTCGATTCCGCCCAGGATGTTCAAAAGAGTGCTTTTCCCCGCGCCGCTCGGCCCCAGGATTACGGTAAATTCTCCTGGCTCCACAGTGAAAGAGACCTCCCTCAGCGCATAAACCGCGTGACCGCCGTTTTCGTAAATTCTGCTTACATTGCGCAATTCTACCATACCCATCTAAACTCCCCTTATCCGTAATCAGACCCGCGCAGAGCATTCGGAAGACTTTACTGAATTCCTGTTTTGCCTGTTCCACATTCTTATGCTCCAAAAGAATGTGACGGACACAGGATATGAACGTATTGGTCAAAATATCCACATAAGCGGAATCACTGTCCTCCACTCCCAAGTGCCACGCAAGATGTTTCTTACACTCCCTCACAAACCAGTCACGTATTTGTACAAACCGGGTGGTTTTAAGTCAAATAAAATCAGCAGCCTCTCATCCATCAAATATGTGAGATCACTGTCGTCGATAATGTCATCTATCTCATCCAGAGCGCTTTTCAGTTCATCATAAGAATAAATTCTTCTGTGCGCCTTCATGTGACTGTCTACCACTTTATGGATAGACTTAATAGGCTCTTCCATGAGAGTCTCCAATATTGCCTCTTTATTGGAAAAGTAATGATAGATATTGCCAATGGTGGTGTTTGCTTTTTTCGCAATGGTCCGCATAGAGCTGCCCTCATACCCATGGATCAGGAATTCCTTTTGGGCCGCCTCAAGGATGGTATCCCTGATTTCTTCTTTTTTGTCTGCATCGTTTAAGCCTCCCTATGCGGTACATCTTAGACGTTCTCAGAAATGTTTTCAATAGATTTGCCATTTAAAAAAATCAAAATATAACAACTGCTCATTTTTCATGGAGAAAGGCCTGCATACAGGCTGAGCTTGGCTGCATTTATTGCAGCAATACCATCTCATCCTCCATTTTTACAAACCCATACCTTTCATACAGTGGTCTTCCCATCTGTGTGGCTTCCAGTGAAATGAATGAAACCTTCCTCTTACCCGCTTCCTGGACCAGCAGCTCCAGCATATGGTACGCAATCCCTCTGCGCCTGTAAGCTGGATTTGTATACATATTCATTATATAGGCCTTCCACCCGGTCGGATTGTGGAAGGTGGGCATCACTCTGAAGAAGCTGACCCCTCCTGCTCCTATAAAGAGATCCCCGTCAAAGACCAGATATCCCACATGGTTTCCGGAGGCTAATGCCTCCTGATAGTATTCCCGTGACTGCTGCTCCACCAATGACATATCAACGGCCCCACTCAATTGATTGGCTGCACGAAGCACCTCTATCCTTGTATTCGTCAATAGGCCGATGTCTGGGGCAGCCGCCCTTTTGTAAGTGTAATTCATATTTGTCTCCTAAACCTTCCTCCTGTTATTTGCGGTTTGGCCTCCGCTTAATCTCCAGCAGTCTTATAAAATCTTTTATCATAGAAGTATCCTTTGGCATAAACATAATCCATTTTCCGTCATGAAACGTCTGGGATTCATCGTACGCCCTCTGAACCTCTGCTGAAAAGCTCTGCCGCTGCGTTTCAAATTTTTCCCGTTCCGCTTTTCCCAGGATCACCATAAACCCCATACCATCCCCGCCTGCGTACAGGCTGCAGAGCGTCTTTCCACCGCGACGGTATTTATACTCATATTTCCAGGCCTTGCCTCCGCTGTTCCAGATCCGATCCATATCATATTTCTCTTCAATAGCCGCACACAATTTCGTCCACACGGAAAAACCGTTTTCTCCCACAAGGCCCTTTATTTCCTCCATATCTGGTATCCAATCCAACATCTGTTCCCGCTCCTCTTTCTTGTCTGGGGTTGGATATCCCTTATCCGTCCAACACTCCAGTTACTATTTTTCAATGCCTCATTCTCTGGTTACCATTTTATCTTATCAAAGTGAATAGGTCAGCTGTGTGTCATGTTTTTATTCTTTGGACACAATAAGCGGGTTCCTTTAAACTTATCTGCTGCCCGGTTTAAACTGCCGCAGGATAGAATTCAGAGACAAAATTGGTATAAATATTAATCTCCAATGGATACTTGATCTGAAAAATGCCCGGCTCTTTCGCATTTATTGGTGTCAGCATCAAGGATGTCTCCTGCAGCCTGTCATCTGAATATGTATATCCAACACAGTCAAAATAATAGAGATATTCCCCCTATCCATTCTGCATATCCGTCTGATCCTCCATCCAGAAAAAGAGAGAAATTTCACTGGTTTCTCATAGTGGTCGGGATGTTCCAATACCTCACTTAACTGTACAGCATTCAAAGGCATTTCATCCATTACAGGGATAACTCCCCACTGTCCATCGATAAAGACCCATTTTTGAAGGTCCCTGATATAGGCCTCTGCCGCCACATGTCCGGCCCCATGCTCCCTTGTTTCTACGTCCTGTGTTTTCAATCCAAGAGTACGTGTGGGTATACCCAATGCATTCAGACATCCGGAGATAACCACCCCATATTCCACACAGCGGTATTGTTGCCCCTCTTCCGTCACACCGTGTAAGATGGAGATCGGGTCACCTTGTTCCGGTACGTTATCTCCGTTATGGGACCAGAGGTTTGTAACCCATTCTGTTACGGTCTTCACCTTTTCAAAATCGTCCTTACACTCTGCGACTAACTTTTCCAGTCCATACTCCTCTTTAAGGGTTTCCAAATACTCCTTGTCATAGCTTGTCCAGGTATCACATCGAAACCCTTCTGTTTTATCGTAAGAGTAGCGATTATTGGGAAAAGCCATGTCTGCCTTCTCATTGTATTCGCATCCGGCTGTCAAAACAGCCAATATCATAATCAATGCTGCTGCTATATTCCATTTCTTTTTTCACGTTCATTTCATCCTCCCTATCTCAGCACATATCTCGACTGCTCTCCCTTTGTTTGATAAATATATCTTACACGAAAGTACTGCTTTTTCAAGGAACAGCGCCACCCTCCTTGGATGGAGGAATCCACTTACCAGGATAATCATACCATGTTTTGCTGAAAAACCTATTGACTTAAAGTTAACTCCAAGTTGTATATTTAACTCAGAAGCTAATCTACGCATCGAAAGATGTAGCCGTACTCTGTTAAATTACTGAGCATGAATTAAAACAATAACAAGGAGGATATTTATGAGTAAATCATTAGTTGCATACTTTAGCGCAAGCGGAGTGACAAAAAATGCTGGCGGAAAAGCTGGCAGGAGAAATCAAGGCAGATCTGTTTGAAATTCAGGCAGAGAGGGCTTACACAAATGCGGACCTTGACTGGCAGAACAGTAAGAGCAGGAGTTCCATTGAAATGAATGACCCAAGCTGCCGCCCTGCAATCCGGTCTAAGATAGCAGATATGTCCCAGTACGATGTGATATTTGTAGGTTTTCCGATTTGGTGGTACAGAGAACCGTCCATTGTTGACACCTTCATGGAAGCCTATGATTTTAGCGGTAAGACCATAATCCCTTTGCAACATCCGGCGGCAGCGACATGGGCAATTCCGATAAAAATATGGCGGCTCTTGCACCCAAAGCCAAGGTGGCAGAGGGCAAACGCTTTGCGGGACAGGTTTCCGGCAAAGAGCTTTCGGACTGGGCAGCAAATTGGCTGTGATTTTCACGGTCTGCGCAGTAAATGCGCAGACCTGCTGAATAATTATGATTCCTCTATAAGGATTCCTTGCGATTCTTATCAGCGGTACACTTCAAAGAATTCCAGGGTGCATCCTGTAAATTCAATATATTCGTTCCCCGACTCCTTTCCCGCAGTCTCCAGCAGGGCTTTGAATCCCTTTATCCACAGTACCCGTTTTCATCTCTTTTCCACAGATTCTTTTTGCTTTCTGATTTACACTTTTTATGAAATCCTCCCTGCCCTTCACTGTCAGCTTATCCGCATCTTTAATACGATAAGTAAATTCATATGCCCCCTCAATACCCCCCTACCTCCATCTGATCTCCAAATACATCTTCCATCAGGGGGATATGGATGTCTCCGCTGCTGGAAAAGTCCGTATTTTTTCCGGTGTAGACTTCGCGCGTTCTGGTTTGGTACTCATCTAAGGCTCTCTGTACTGTGCCATGCAGATAGTCCCAGTTCTCATCCTTTTCTGATAAGGTGGACACAACCATCTCATAGGCAAAATTCATCCCATCCTCATCTTTCGTATCCTCGGAAAAAGCCTTGTTTATGGTGCGGTTATATTCTGAGACAGACATTTGTTCATAATTCTCAGGCTTTAACTGTTCCATCACAAGATTGTACTGCTTCTTCGTGTAAATGTATTCGCCCTCCGAGGTTGCCTCTGCAGCCTGGGCAACCGTATCCTCCACAGCCTCATACGGAGCGTCCCAATAATAGCTGATGTCGCTGTTTCCTCCCCAGATGATGCCTTCATCCATGGAGTTCAAGAGGTCTTCTAACTGAACGGCAAGGGCCTTTTTCATTGTCTCCTCCTGTTTTAATGCTCCGGCAGGCTGTTCCTTCATATATGCCTCCAGCTTGGTGCTGATACTGTCCAACAAATCATCCCGCTGGCCGACAGTCAGACTTTTGCTGGTGTCCAGATTGTAATCAAAGCCAAACTCTGCGTAACCCCCGTCAGCCTCACCTTATCTCCGAAGACATCTCCGTAAGTCTCACATTCTGCATAGCCGCTGTGCCATGGGGATTTCTCTCTTTCGCAGGTGTTATAATGCTTTTTTTCACATTCATTCCAGGTATTTCCCAGAGTAATCAAAATAAAATCCGCATTTTCATCCTCTTCAGAGAGTGTGGCAAAGACTCTGCTTAAGATATCTTCTGTTTTGTGATATGTCTCTTCCTCATCCCAGTCCATTACCCTGCGGTTAAACTCCTCCACCGACAGGCTTTCATAGCCATCGGTCCGAAAAGCCAGCAGAAAATCATAATCTGTCTTCGTATATTTTTCCACAGATCCTCCCCATCTGTGTGCATGTCCCCCCTTGTGCTGCTATATTCCTGGGACTGAGGCATATTAACAGAGGAAGATACACACCCGGACATCACAAGGGCTGCAGCAGTGATGGCAAATACCATGATTATTTGTTGTTTCGTACGAGACATCTGATATTCTCCTTTCTCTCAATAGCTTTCTATATCCATTACCGTTCCCCCTGTGAAAGAAATCTTTCCGGTGGTGGCTTTCTCACCTGTTGATGTCAGCATTTTCTCAAACGCATCTTTTGTAAACGTATCAGAGGTACTTTTATCTGCATTATTCTGCATGACTCGTACAATGTTTTGCAGAAATTCATCTCTTTCCCGGACGGTAAGCTTATCCTGGTCTAAAGATGCGGTAGGTAAATTCATAGGATACACGACGGCTTTCCGTCACCACCTCATCTCCATACACATCCTCCTTCAATTCACGATAGGCAGATCCATAAAACTCAGGATCATTTTGTTTCCCCGAATACACTTCTTCCATTCGCGCAGTATACTCCTCAAGGGACGCCTGTACGGTGTTGCACAAGTATGCAGCTTCAGGGTCATCCTCGGGAAGATAAGCTAAAATCTGTTCAAACAGAATCCTCCTCTCCTCATTTTCACTGGATAGTAAAGCGTAAATCCTGCTGTTGAATTCAGCTATGGACATCTCTTCATATCCCTCCAATTTGATGTCCTTCATCAGATCATCATATTGTGCTTTTGTATAGGAAGGGGACTGCAAATTTCCTCCCTCAGCCACGGCCTCCTCTACTATTTCCATTACAGCGCTGCTCTGAGTTTCTTGGGATGGGGTATGGTCAGCAGGTGCAGAAGTAGCAAAAACTATAATGGTAGTTCCGATCAGAGCTGCAGCCACCGCAAGGCTTGCGATTGATTTCTTGGGTGATTTCATAATAGCTGTAATCCTCTCTTTGAGGGCGCTTCTGCAAAAACAGTTAGCCAACGGTGTAAATGCACTCCGTTGTTCTTCCATATTTACAAGGGCCAGAGCATAGTCGCTCCGTGACTTTAGTCCATACATATGCACCACAGATTCATCACAGGAGAGCTCCAGATCACGATTAGCCAATATATACATTACCCATACCAGGGGTTAAGCCAGTGCAAGCATAAGACAGCAGCCAAAACCACTTGCTCAGTGCGTCAAATCTGCGGATATGGGACATTTCATGTGCCAGAACAAATCCCAGCAGTGTCTCGTCGGACCAGTCCGTCTTTGCCGGCAGCAAAATAACGGGCCATAGCACACCATAGGTAAGAGGAGCTTCTATTTGATCCGAAAAGCGCACAAAGACAGGCCGCCTCAGACGATGACATTCCATCCAATGTGAAATCCAGGGATCTTCCACAGGAAGTGAGGTTCTGTATATCTGCCGGTTCTTTATATGACAGATCAGGATTGCAAAGGCCAGCAGAACACCTCCGGTCAGCCATATAATCATCCAGGGTGAAGCGGTAAAAGCCGCCTTGTCCGTTGAAACTGCGACAGTCTGTGCCGCTAATTCCGGCGTTAAAATTCCGCTGCGCCTGAACTCGGTCAGTCCAGGCGTTACTGAATAAATACTTGCCGGGGAAGCTATTCGTACCGGCACCAATAATCGGATCAATGCCACAGCCCATAATAAGAGAAATGTTTGTTTGGGCAGCCTGTGCATTGTCAGAGAACGGATAAGAATGATCACTGCAATGATTACAGCTCCTTCCAGGGTCATCTCAATCAGGGACATCATTTATAACTCACCTCAATTCTTTTATTAATTCTTTCATGCGCTCAATCTCTTCCTTTGACAGTTTCTTAGCCCCAAGTAAGGAGGCTACTAATAGATCTGCTGATCCGCCAAAGTTGCGCTCAATCAGCTCCTCTGTTTCCTTTGTACATACCTCTTCCCGGGTCACCAATGGATAGCAGTGAAACCCCGGATCAATGCGCTTAATAATACCCTTATCAATACATTTGCGAATTACTGTATAAGTGGTGGTCTTACTCCAGCCCACCTGCCCGGATAATTGTCCTGCAATCTCCTTGGCAGTGAGGCTGCCATCGCTGCTCAAAGACACTCCATCACACGCCGCTCTGAATCAAATAGTTTTAAGTCCATTTATCCTTCCTCCGTTCTACTACAATAGAATATACTGTTATTCTATTACAGTAGAATGGATATGTCAAGTATAAAAAGAAAAAGCTGATGACACGTTAATCTCTAACGTATCAACAGCTTATAGTGTCTTTCTAAGATCTGTAGGAATCAAGGATTCTGATTTCAGCCTTTCCGTGATATTTTCATTGTAAATGACAAACCATTATATACTCTTCCTCATTTTCATCAACCACTTCAAACCCTGCTTTTTTTACATTTTTGCTGCATAATTCACTTTTTGCACTGCAAGCGAAGTTTGCTTATATCCTCTTTGTTTCAATAAGCAAAGCATTTCTTTCATCAAAGCAGTACCTATCCCTCTTCCCCGGTATTCTTTATATAAGGAAATAGCAACCGAAGGGGTCGTATCATTGATGTGCCCGTAATCATTCATAATACGAACCCAAACAGCGCCGACTACCTTTGTGCCAACTTCCGCCACCAAACCTATATCATCCTTTTTCTTCCCAAAGTCTGTTAAATATACTTGCAATTCAGGCTGTTTTATGATTGATTCCGGCGGGACAGCCATACCTTCAGGCACAAAGATGGCCTCATACAAAAAGGTTTCAAGCAAACCATATTCTTCTTCTAATATTTCTCTGATGATATACTCCATGGAAACCTCCGATTTATGTTCTTATCTGTTTTAATCGAATATTATTCCACACATACCAACATCTCCACTTTGCACTGCTGTCATACATCTAAATAAGGTACAACTACATCATATAACTTTTTACTCCACTCTGCATGAAACTTTGCCATCTGAAGCCAGTCTGTTTCGTTTTCTATGCTTACACCTTGCAGCTGATATGCAATCTTCGATGATTTTATATCCTCGCCGCGGTTCCAAATCAAAGTTACTCCCAGAGTCTTCTCAATAACATCCTTATACTGAATGATCGAGTCAAAGGCCTTTTTATTTTCTTCCCTCTTTGGCTTGCCAAAATACAGCTCAACTCTGGCTGAATCATAATTTGCTACACAAGCAAGATTAAAACCACTAATACCAATGAAACCATTTATCCAATTTTCCTTTGATGGATTTACATTGCAAAATGAGCCGCCATTCCCATGAGCCTGTTTAATATGCTCTAAAGCATAAGTCCAGTATTTTCTGCGAAGTTCATGTCTGGTGCCGATTTCATCCTCCGCGCCTTCCGTTTCGTCGCGTAGATAAAATACTAAATCTGCAGGGTCTGCATCATATAATTTAAACACTCTGCTTAATACAGACAGCTTGCTCTGTGTGTTTGTGTTCGTCAAAACAAAGATGCCATCACCTATCTCGGCGCTCTTAGTAAAATCAGTTTCATTCATGCTAAAGTGTAATGCAATATTATCATCCGCGGATACAGCAAGTTTTGTAATGACGCTTTTATCTTCAGCGTAAAGAATCTGTAGTACCTTCTGGAACATTTCCACCCAGCTTGTTACCGGCTGTTCCGTGTTTTTGTAACTGAAACGCGCAATCAATCTTCCACTTAAAGCAGCCTCATCGTCAAGCGTACAAGAATCCAGCTGCTTTTCCTGTGGTTTGAAATCTGTGGATGGCGCCGCCCATATTTCAAGAGCACGCTCCAGAAGATACTGATTTCGCTCTTCAAGTTCCGAAAGCGTCCACTTTTCTTTCTTCGCAATATATGTATTCATGCGAATACCACTATCTTCAAAACCATTTTTCATGGTTTTCTTTTCCTCAAAAATGCGATTGCTATATTTAGAATTATAAGCAGTTAAAGTAAGGTTTGCAATTCTGTGCAGCCATGTCTCATGAATCTGCGCGTAATCATCACCCAATGCCTTTACCCAAGCAGGCGTTAAATGCTGCGGCATAATATGTTCAATGGAGTAAATACCATCATAGCAGTGTCTGTATACATCTTTATCTTCTGCTGTACCGTAATTCTCCAGACGTTCTAAGATGTATATCTTATTCTTGCTATTCATCTGAAAAACGGGTCTCTCAGTAAATCGAACAGCAAATTCATCATCATCCGGAAAACGAGCCTTTTCTTTTTAGAAAGAAGTGCATACTTGAACTTTTCTACATAGTCTGTATCCGTACCGTCGTATCGGATGATTTCTCGATGAAGCATCAAGAATATTTTATTCAGAGCATTTGTAGGCAGGTCACAGATCGTTCTTCTGAACAGATAGTTTTCTGCAATCAGAAATACATCTGTTACTTGAGAGCTATCCATTTTACCTTCATCGTGCAATCGAAGCACTTCAAGAAAGAACGGTCTGGTGACTGTCGTCTCCAATCGATTTAATCTATTAATGCAAGCATTCAATGCATTATTCTTAGTACCGCCAATTAGCAAGATCTCATAGCGCTTTGCATAAGCCAGCAAATCTTTCAGCAGGTCTTCTGCGACTAACAATGATGTCTCCACGTATTCCTTGAAGCTAATATAGATCTTCTTCTGAGATGGGATGGCCAATTGTTTTACACTGAGGTAATCTCTCACAAAAGCGCTCACATCATACTTGGTGCATTTCTCGATACGATTCCAATACTTATCGTAATATTCATCCTGCTCCTTTGCCGGAAGTCCCATCAGAATGAAATTTCTGATTTTATCACCTTCGCTCAGGTCAAGGCCTGTCGAGTTGAGGCTCTCAAAAATAAGCTGTGGATTATCCTCATTGTTTAATGTGATATTGATAATTTCAAACTGCAGATTGCATCAAAAAGCTGGTCAATTGTGATTTCCTGCCTTTGGATTCTATCGTAGAAGTAGTTATAATTTGCAGTTAGATTGGACTCTCTGATATGTTCATCTACACGGTCAAAGAGCTTACCAAAAGCCTCCTGGTCATTTTTAACTGGTTTTAATTTCATGCGGGTTTCCCGTGGCTGATATTTATCAACTAGGAAGTCTTCATAAAGCTGCTTGCCAAGCGATTCATCCTCTGGAACAACAACATTGTTCGAAATCAGATTATACATTGCTAAAAACAGCAAAGATACAGTCGTCAAGCGCTGCTGACCATCGATAACAAGGAACTCCGTATTTCTCCCAGAAGGCTCGTAAACCGATACAAGACTACCGAAGAAATGGCTTCTTCTATCGTTTTTAATTACTTTTATAAGGTCATCGTAAAGCTGCTTGCAGTTCTCCATTTTCCAGTCATAATTACGCTGATAAACTGGGATTATAAAACGCTTCTTTGAACCTTCCATGTACTCTATTAATCTGCACTCTGAACCTTTCATTTGGTTTTATCTCCTTTATCCAATGTTGTTTCAATCCACCAGGGATCAACAAATACAGTCCATTTTTCATCATCCGCAAACCATTACCTCTTTGCCGTCCGACAAAATACGATTCACTTTCTTGCCGAAACAAACAACACGGTACCTGTTATGTAGGATTCAATATCAGTAAATCCAGCTAATTCGAAGAACGCTTGCAGCTCTTCCTTGCTATATACCCTCACATCACCTGTTTTGGTAAATGGAAATACCACCGTGTTGGCAAGCCACCGCACCACTGGAGAAAAAAATGGTTCCGCAATAAAAACTCTCCCTTTTTTCTTCAATACCCGCATACATTCATTGGCAAATTTCTGGGGTGTTTCAAAGTGGTGAAATGCACAAGACACTGTTATAACATCCATACTCTCGTTTTCAAAACTGAGAGGAGTGCAGGGACCAACTGCAAATGTACAAGCCGGGTATCTTTCTCTGGCGACAGCAATCATATTTTCAGAAATATCAACACCAAAAGCATTGACTTTCGCCCTTTTGGAAAGTTCTCCAAGCAGATACCCATTACCGCAGGCAACGTCCAGAATATTATCTCCGTCCCTGAGCACAGCCTTATTAATAATTTCTTTTTATGGGGTCTTGTGTAATTGCCCTCCGGGGCAGAATCATATTCCTGCGCCATATCATTATATACTTTTTGGACTGTTCCGTCTTTTTTTCCCAAATCCACTCCTCCGAAAGATACACTTTCTGCATTCTTTATTATTGCTTAGGAAAGCGATCCGGCCTTTCCTAAGATTACTGTACATACGAATTGCTGAGTATATAAAATTCCTCCTGGCTTGTCTGATGCCGCTTCTCCATCTTTTCTAAAGTATCGTCAAAACGCTGTGCCTTTTCCTCATCAAGCTGCATAACCGGGCTTTCATAATAAACCCATTTTCTTCCATCAAAAGTACCCTTTACCAGTTCCTTTACCATCATCGCAGCCGGATATCCCCCGTTTTCCGTACATATGTTATATTTTTTACAGCTTTTGAAACCACGTGCGACATAATTACCAGGATTTCCAAATATCACAATGGCATCATATCCAAGAGCCGCCGCTTTTTCAAAAAAGAGTACTCCATAAGCATTTTTCCATACCCCATCCGCTGGTATTCCGGTAAAATGCAGACCGGCCCAAAGGTTAAAACCTGTTTTTTTTCCTTCTTTGCCTCATCAACCAGCTTTGCTTTTGTATACATGATATTTCCAATCAATCTGTCATCTTCTTCCATCACAAAGTCCAGTTCCGGCACAAAATCTTCATGCCCACGCATGATATGGACCAGATAATGCTCCACGCACCCAGGAACATATAAGTTATAAAAAGCCTTTCTTGTAATGGCTTCTACTTCCTCATAATCTCCTATTTCTTCATTTCGAATAATCATTTTCACTTCTCCCTTTCATGCTGGCTTCAGCCTTTTTTCCTTTAATTTAAAAAGTCATCTAAACTATAGTCTATAATACCTTCAACTACAGATAGCGAATAATCTATCCGTACTTATACACGCTCCGTAATCCACTGATTCAGCACCATCAATTGCTCCGGCGTGTGAAACCAGTGTTCACCGTTTTTCATAATCGTAAGAGATGCATGGAACTGCTCTGCAAATTCATCCACTGTCTTAAGCGCTGTCATATTATCATTACCAGCATAAAGAATATCGGTCTGGCACTGCCATTGTGTAATGAGATGTGCTTTTACATATTCATAATATTTCCATGATAATATCTCTCCAAAATCCGTAGGAATTAAGGATTCCTTTTTTAATCTTTCTTCGGACACGCCTGCCCACTGCATCATATTCTGAATCAACTTTTCCATGTCCAGAACAGGTGAGACAAATAAACACCTCTTAAATTCCGTACCATCAAAGCTCTGCATAGCAAACCAGGCACCGATACTGTTCGCCCTCAGTCCTACGGTTTTAAAGTGCTGCTGCATATACTGCAGAACGGTTTTCAACTCCGGCACAACGCACCATGGGTTGAATCTGTCTTTTTCCTGTTTCCTCTCCCCATGTTCCGGCAAGTCAATGCTCAAAACCTGCCAGCACTTTGTGCAGGCTATTTCTGCAAAGGATTCCGCTTCCTCCTTAAATCCAAGCTTTCCATGAATATATAGAAAACACCTATCGGAAACCTCCCCATAGAGAACTGCCGGAATCTGATCAATCATTATCTTACTTTCTCTCATAGTATTCCCCCATCTACCCTTTTCTTCCCAAGTACCTGCAAATGCAGCATAACAGCCGAAAAAGCCCAATAATATCGCCGGCAATCCACAGCAGCACCCAAAATTACACTTTCTTTGAGCAAAGTTAATTTGATTTATCTTTATCATATTCAATGCCCTGTACTCTTTTTGCAATTCCTGTGACAGTTCTTCTTCGCTTGGAAGATATAGCTTATACTTTGACGCAAAAATCTGCGTTTCATTTTCTGGTAAGGTATACTTTACTATAGATTTGTAGTTGCTCAAAATTTTTGTCACAAATTCTCAAAATAATTGACAAAAAACGCACTGTATAAAAATACAGTTTAAATGTATTTTTATACAGTGCGTTTAATTCAAATTATAACACCTCTATTTAGGTTGCTACAAAATAGTATATCACATATTTATGATATCACACTCTTGCATAAATCGCAATAACCTACTATTTTTCTCTTTTCTCATCTGGTACATACTCCAAAATATCCCCCGGTTGACAGTTTAGCAAATGACAAATAGTGTTCAATGTATCTTTGCTTGCTAGTTCACCAGTGCGAATTTTTTGCATTTGTTGCTCACCTATTATTTTATCTTTCCTTATTTTGTAAGAAGTAAAGCCTATTTTCTTAAGTGATTCTAGTATATCTATTCTGTATCTTAACATATAGCATAACCTCCTTTATGTTTATTATACCCGATATGTAAAAAATATCAACTTAAATCAAGTGTACATTATGCACATAAAAGAAGTGATTATTTTGTGTAATATATTAATATACATTCACTTAAAACAAGTGTATAATAAATTCATAAGATAAGGCAAGGGAAACAGCCTAGACAACTAAAACCCTTGCAATATCTTAAATACAACTGAATAGGGGTGTTAGCCATGTATACCGATTGCGGTTACATAGGAAAAGCCGATAACGTACTTTATGCTACCGAGCAAGAAGCGTTAGAAGCTAATACGAACAACTAAGCAAATGGGGCATAGCCAAACGGCTTGTAAGTCCCCATACCTCACCTATTCGCAACCTAAATCAGCGGTTGTGTATATATTATATCAGACCGCCACAAAAAAAAAAAGGTGGTAATTATGGCTAAACGAATGAATGTCATAAAAAAAAAAGTAATGATGATATCTTGAAGGCAAAAGAAATACAACGGAGCGTGGAGCTGAACACAACCCAGTTAACAAAGGATATTAAATTTACTATTATTTTTAACTGCGTGCAATCTGATCTGCAATCCATTGAAAAGGATAATTATGATGACATAATATTAAAAATGCAAAGTCTGCCACTTGATAAATTAGAAAGCGTTCTTGAACTCTTGAATATGCATGTTGTATCTAGCATGACTCATAAGGAAAGCACTAAGAAAATAATACCCCACAATGGTTTCCGAATGGTGTGATAGAGACGGCGAAAAGAGGTATTGTTAAATGAAGCAGATTATAAAGTCTCATCATGATGTTATTACTGTACCAGAAGCTATGAAAGCTCTTATGAGCGATTATTCCAAAATAGGGTATCAGATAGAAAGAATTACGCTTATAAATTTTAATATAATATTTCCTGATGGATGGGTTCATGTTTTTGGGGAAAATGGTGCTATTTATCAAGAAATATGTGATAATGAAGTAAATTAAAAAAGCTATGTAAATTCATTTTAAGGAGGAAAACTACATGGAGCATATCGGCACAAGGGTTAAAGAACTGCGTCAAAAGAAGGTTTAAAGCAAATTGATTTTGCAAAAAAAGTGCTTGTATCTTCTTCATATATCAGTAAGGTTGAAGCTGGAAAAGAAATACCATCTGATATATTTTTAAAGCTTATATCTTTAGAATTTGGTATTTCATATGATTGGTTGAAAACTGGAGATGATAACTCTAAAGAAGCATTCACCAAGGTTGAAAACGTCACACACATCAACAAGATTAAGGAAGTTAGAAAGAAGAACAATATGACACAACAGGAATTTGCAAATAGTCTCGGAATCTCAAGACCACATTTAAGCAAAATAGAATCAAGTAAGGAAAATGCATCGGATAGTGTTATAAAACTTATATCAAAGCTCTATGATGTCAGCTATGATTGGCTTACATCTCTTGACGAAACTTGCGCAGATGAAGCTGTTGCCAATACAAAACATTGTAAAGAAGTCATGAATAATAAAATATTCATTGGCATGGAAATTAAAAATATACGTAATAAATTTGGACTATCTCAAAGAGATTTTGGAAAAAGGCTTGGGGTAACACATGCCTATATCTCAAGGATAGAGAGTGGAAAAGAAAACCCATCTGAAACGCTTTTAAAACTGTTATCATATGAATTTGGTACTGATGGAACCGATATTATGAGTAACTCTAAATTAAAGCTTTTATATGAAAAATTGGACATGGCTATGAGTAATACTGAACTTGCAATGAACTACATGAAACAATGTATTTCATTACTTGAAAATCATGTAAAATAGACACAACGTAAAAAATCCTCGTTACAATAGCGTTATATCGCATGACAAACGAGGGATTTTCCTTGACGTGGTAATCTATATTCAATTGTAAATCAAGCCGAGTTTGAGCCTTTTACGATGTTCATAATATGTTTGGCTGTAAGGTTATACTTTTTTGACAATTGTATATGGTTATATCCATTATATTCCCGTAAAATCAGTTTGTTCCGTACCTTCTTATATATTGTTTCCTGCATCGGGAAATATATCTCCGAACCACTTCCATAGCTACATAATTTGAGAAACGCATCCAAACCTATCAGACGAACTATGGGTTGATAGGTTTCTGGTACATCTGACAGCTCCATATATTTCACCAGTTCGTCATTATCCATCAGCTAACCACCTCCTGTCTATATGCCAAAATTGACATAATCAGCTTCACTTATATTTAGCATCTGGCATATACGTTTTTGTGCTTCATCAAGCTTATATTCCTTTTCAGTTGAAAGCCCTGACGAATTTATGATTGGAACCATTCCGTTAATAGCAGGGGTATTTGTAAGGGCTATAGAATGAAGCTGTGAAGCCTTGTGATCTTTCTTCCTGACAAGTACCACAGGGGAAAGGTATCTATATTCATTATTACGCAAATAGTCCTTTGCTTTATCCGTCCATTCAACTTTTGCATAGATACCATTTTCTTTTTAGAAGAAGATTTTTTATCCATCCACCTGCTGGGGCTTGTGTACCATTCAAAGTCTGATGCTCGTAATCAATCACAATGTCTATCGCCCTACGTTGCATATGGTTCTGTATCATTTGAAAACTTTCTTTATCAACAACAAAGTCTCCTTTTTTCAGATGAGATATAACCCAAGGGAAGTACCATAATGTAATCAGGTGCTTCCACCAAATCAGCAGACAAGGACAGTATTTCAACTTGCAGTTCCATATAATTCACCTGTCCTATCCTTCTGTTTCTCCCGTGCATCCATATGCAAGTTGCCATAGTCCAAAGCCTACGTTGTAGCGTGCTTTAATTCCATAGATTACCTCGTCATCAAAGAAAACATTATCGTCTGATTCCTTGTTCTTACAAGTTAGCTTTGGCTTTTCCCGTTCCTGATAGACAAAAGGCTTTATGTATCTTTTTGTGCAGAATAGATACCACTGGCTTGCGTAGTCCGTCAATTCAGGAACAACTAAAAGGTCACAGGTATTTTTGTTTACATTTGAACTTCCTGCAATCAAATCGGCAAATAGCAGTTCTCTTGCAATTGCTTCGTTCTGTGGAGCTACTACCAGAAGGTCAGGGACAATATTCAGGGTACGCTCATGCTCTCCTTTGACTGTCATCATTGCCTGACGTGCTTTAGCATAAGATGCTGCACTCAATTTTTCTGTTCCCTTATTGGACTGGACTTTTTTCTATCCATTCCCATTGGATGGCTATCACTGAAATATGCAACCCCGTCATAACTTTTTTCTTGAAAACCCTTTCCCAATAGGTCAAAGGTCAATGCATCAGGATGCTTCTTTGCAGAAAGTCCCATTTCAGACATAAGAGGAGCATATACTCCGTACAAATCATCCTCAATATCATTTACAGGAATCTTAGTGGTTAGCTCATAGTTTTTATTTTTGATGGTGTAATCATGTGTCATAAGGCTCTGTATTTCCCTTTGACCCTATCCACTCCCTCATATTTGGTATCTGCCCCATCCATGCGTAGGTTGTTTCCCTTGTGGATGAAGGTACGGTCATGGCTATTTGGGTATAATTAACTTTTGTTTCTTGATAAGCATTATTAAAGGCGGCTGAATATCCCACAAATAAGCTATTCATGTTATGTTGGTTGACTACCATTCCAAATCGCTCCCCTCTGTAAGGTCAATTTTGACCCATATAATCCTGTTAGCACCGTCTTCAATGTCAATTGGGTCATCGCTCACTTCGATATTAGCAATGACTCCTGCCTTTGTTTTATTGATGTTATCCGTTGTAATGGTATGTCCATTCAAGAAATAGCAGTCTTTCCCTGCATCACTTTCTGAAATATTTCCATCTGGGTCATAAAAATGTGATATCCATCAACACAGATAACAGCCTGTTTCCCATCTGCAAGTTCAAGAACTCTTTTAGCAATTCCTACTGAAAAATATCCACTGCTTTCTGTTGGCTTTCTTGCCTGTAAAGTCCTTGTATTTACAACAATGAAATCACCTTTTGAGCTTTCTCCTCCTTTTCCATAATAAACATAGAAACATGTTCCCGAGATACGTTGAAAAACGAATTACTTCTTACAAATGAACTAAGTAAACTCATAATAAAATCCTCCTAAATTTTCTTTTTAGTTTATTATAGTTCAATTTCCCGAAACTTTTCAGGGGAAGCATTTCCATAAATCCATGATAGCAATAATTATTCATCTTTATGCATTTTTTTGAATTACTTATAACCCATATTCTGTCACATTGCAGTACAATGCTTTTTATGGCATAAAATTCCTAGAAACCGCATAAACAGGGCAATGGGACATGATTTTTTATAGTTCCAATTTGTAGAATTGAACACGCTAATTTTCAAGCCAAAATTTCACATAAATAACGCTTTCATTTTCAAAGCGTCACAATTGCCAAAGCCTTATTTTATCAAGCTTTCACTGAATTAGTACCACATCAAAAATACAAAAAATAACGCAATAACGCTGCGTTATAACGTTTTAGAAAATTTTCTATTATTAGCAAAGCTCTATCAATTGCTTTTTAAACATTCTAAATTGTGCAAAAATTAGAACCCATATTTTCATGGGTTCTCGCACTTACTAATACTTTTTTCTTTAATATCCGAGTGAATTATCAGTTAATTTTAGTTTTTTCAAAATAACTGTCAAAAATACCTCAAGTAATCTCTTGCTAACTCGCCATAACCCTAGTATTCTCGGGGTTTCCGTCATTTCCCGGGTAGTCTTTTATTGTCCCACATTAAAATGGTATTTTTGACAGTTATTCTGTTAACGTACAACCGGCACCTCACAGTATTCCAGGTCGTTGGGTGCATTCAGTCTCAGGGCTTTCATCATTTTCTCCATTTCCTGCCTCCTTTCTCTTTACAGCAATTTTTCTATCTCATCGAACAGAATCTGAGGGGATTTTGCACGAATCATGTAATAGGGGATGGGATCACAGAACTTCTTACAGAATGCGCCCTCTTCTTTCTCCGCTCATCCGTATCCAGAATGGGCATCACCAGTCCGGTTTCCCCGCACAGCAGCTGATTCATTCCAAAGAAATTCATCAGTGAGTGGAAGGACTGGTAGCATTTTTCAAAGTTCCCCATGGGCACCACCTTGGTGTCAAAATGTCCGTCAATGCCGGGCATTACCGCCAGATCGATTTTCAGAGGGCCGTTTGCGTATTTCATCTCCGGCTCCTTATCCCAGAACTTCAGCACTCCCTCGTCCTGGTTTGGAAGGTCACTTCTCTCGGTACCCTTTGCTCTCTTTCTTATGTAAACATTCTGCGATCCGTAGAGGGCAGTGCCGTCCTCATCTGTGACCGTGGTTTCCGTTGAGAAGATATATCCGCCTCTGCGGCAGCCCTCCAGCTGACTCATAGATTTTCCGTGATTGTTTTCTCCGCCCACCAGCAGGATGGTCTTTCCTTTGTATACCACACAGGAGGAATGGAAGGGATGAAGTCCGCATTTGTCCATCTCGTTTGCCAGCATGCTGACCATAATCTTATTTAATTCTCCTTCCTCCCATTTTCCGTCCAGGGTCAGGACACCGTCCTCATAGCGGATATCCTTTTTCTCCGCATCCACGTTCCAGACAATGTCCGCCTTCTCTTTTGTAATCTCCTTACTCACCTTCACATCCGCCAGGCGGTAATTTAAGAAGGTGTCATCCTCCACTAAAAGGTTCTCTTCTCCTGACTGAACACGTCAATCCGAAGCACTGCTTTATTGCTGCTGATCTGTTCACTGTACTGATTCATAAATTCTCTCCTATCTATATTTTTAATGTTATTTTACTTCCAGTGCACCATGGGAAGGCCCGGCACCGGTGATTCAAAGTAAGGAATTGTTGTTGCCCTGAGGGAGCCGATATAAACGTTTTTGCGGTCCCGCCCTCCAAAGGTGAGGCTTGCCATCCAGGGGGCAATTCCCTTCCGGTCTCAAAGAGGATCTCGTTTGTGACACATTTATTGCAGAAGGCCTCATCCAGAGCTTTCACCTTCGCGGGGTCTCCCTCATCCAGGAGGACGCGGTACTCTCCGTCCGGATCAATCACCCAGATCTTGTCAGAGTAAACACAGGTTCCCCACAGATTTCCGTACTCGTCAAAGGCAATGCCGTCAGGATAAGCTCCTCTTCCCATATGGATTGGCCCGAATACCTGTCTGTCATGCAGATCTCCATTTTCGTCACAAGCAAACTTAAGGATTCTGCCTCCGGTAGTCTCCACCACATACAGGTACTCCTCCTTTGCGTCAAACCGAACCTCATTGGTAAAACGCAGGCCGTCCGCCACGATATGTACCCCTCGCTCGTCATACCTGGCAAGATAGCCATCCGCAAGATCCGGGTCCAATGCATCCAGCCAATTCTTCTTCATGGTGGTCACGGTAATCCAGATCCGGTTCTTGGAATCCCGGTAGACGAAGTTTACCTTTCCTATGGGCTTTCCGTCTATGGTGTCAAAAAGAACTTTTGTATCACCGGTCTTCCGGTCCATGATCTCCAGACAGTCGGTTCCAAAGTTGGAAATCAGGATGTCGCCCTTTTGGTCAAATGCCAGGCCATTTGGAAGTGTGCCCTCAAAAAAGCGGTTTACGTTTCCGGAATCCTGCTGGATCTTTTCTGCATATTTCTGTGTGATGATTTCCTGGCTTCCATCCGGCCTGATGTGGCAAACACCTCCCCGGGCATCTGCTGCCCACAGGCTGCCGTCCGGTTCTGCAAGGATACATTCCGGTCTCTGCAAATCCGTTCCAATGTACCGGATCTTTTCTCTGTCAATATAAAAATCTTTCAGTGGATTATCTGCTCTCATTTCGCGCCCCTTTCTATCGTTTATTGATAATCGATTATGTATAGATAATACCTTGTTGCGGCATAATTGTCAATATATTATCGATTATATATCGCCATTTCGTTACTATGTACAAATTTACCTTATCTTTTTTGTGGGAAATTTTGCTGTATGAGGGAGTCTGGCCCGAAGATTTTCCCTGATAACAAAAGGGCCACCCCATGCGTTTACCGCATCAGGATGACCCCATGTCCAAATATATGTACTTTTACCTTGTCTCTTCTTCGTCTTCGCACTCATCTGCATAAAAGCTCCGGTTAAAGCTGTCAAAGCTCTCCTGAATATGCCTGTGGAGCGCCTTTTCTATGCCGTCCGCATCCCGGTTTCTCAGAAACGTAACCATCTCCTGATGGCGGCTGGCCATGATCTTTGACTCCATATTGGTATATTTTGAAGTGATTCTTGACCAGCTTCCCAGGCGGACATTCTTGCACACACTTACCAGCAGAGAATTATGGGAAGCCTCAATAATGGTATTGTGAAACACCTGGTTGATCTCAGACCTTCTCTCAAAATCCTTCTGTTCTGCCGCTTCGATCATGTCTGCCAGCAGCTTTTCCAGTTCCTCCAGCTCCTCCTCCGTAATATTCTCCGCTGCCAGCCTGCCTGCCAGCCCTTCCAGAGCGGAACGCACTACAAAGTATTCATGCATGGATTCCCTGCCGAACTTTTTTCACTGTGGTTCCCTTATAGGGTTCCACAGCCACCAGTCCAAGGGTCTCCAGACTCTTCAACGCCTCTCTCACCGGAGCCTGGCTGACGCCAAACTCTTTTGCCAGGGTATTCTCCACCAGCTTTTCTCCGGGCTTGTAATCACCGCTCAATATAGATTCCATCAGCTGTTCCCGAATCTGCTCACTCAGCACCTTCTTTTGCAGCACTTTTTTTGCCATATCCACACCTCTCCTATCTTCGCAACCCATGCTCAAATCCGTCATACAGCCACTCATTCTCCCTTGGCAGCAAAGGTTATATCTTAAATATTATCGATAATTTATACTATATCTTACCATTTCCCACTTGTCAACAAAAACTCCCTGGCGTAATTTCCTCTGATTGACAATCTCTCTTCGGAATTATAAAATATCATTAAATAGCAATCGGAAAGGAATCCCTGTATGGAAAAGGCCAGAAAAATTGATAAAAAAACCAAATGTGACCTTGTCACCGAGGGCATACTCAGGATGATTACGGACGAGCCCTACCGACCCGGCAGCCTGCTGCCCACGGAAGCGGAATTCTGCCAGATCTTTTCTGTCAGCCGCGTCACTGTGCGGGAGAGCTTAAAGAGGCTGTCCAACATGGGGGTCATCTCCATCTGCCAGGGGAGGGTACGTATGTCAATGAGCTGACCATTCCTTCCCTTCTTCAGAATACTCTCCCGCTTCGGAAACTGACATCAGATTCTGCGGATGCCATCCTGGACGCCAGGATCTGTATAGAATCCGGCATAGCCAAAATGGCCGCCCGAAACCGCACCACCACAGACTTAGAGCAGCTGCGCGCCTGTCTTAAGTCCATGGAGAACTGCTCCCTGAACAGCGATGTCCCAGGCTTCGCTTCCGAAAGGAGCTGCTTCCATGAGCGGATTGCGCTCAGCTGTAAAATGAGATTCTGCTCAGCTTCTACTATCTGCTGAACGCCCCCGGCCTGAATCTTTACATTCATACCCCTATCCCCCCAGGATCTGCCCACCTCCTGCCTCCGGTACGCGGAAATTCTGGATGCGCTTGACAGGAAGGACGCGGAGAATATCGCCTCCCTGGTAAGGCTTGAGCTTATGCGGGAGAAAAGAGCCCTAAATGCACACCTATGATAAAATATAATCCTTCAGTCCGAATCTGCCTTCCCGGTAAATCATAGTGGGATTTCCTTTAAATCAGGGCTGATCTTAGGTGTAAATTCCATCTTGTCCAGGATATCCTCTGCAGGTCAATTCCCCTGGCCACCTCAATGATCACAGGGCCATCTTCATTGATCTTAAATACGCATCTCTCTGTCACATAGTAGACATTCTGCCCCCTCTGATTTGCCAGGCGACCGTTAAAAGATACCTGAGCACCTCCTTTACCACCTTACAGATCTTTCCTTCCTGTACAATCTCCACGCCTTTTTCTTCATCAAATTTTACCTTCAGCCCTTTGCCCATGAAAGTGGAACAAAAAGATTACGTTCTTGGCCGCGCTGGTGATGTCCACAAACCCGCCTGAGCCAGGGGCTATCTTTCCCATCTTTGTGGCATTGACATTTCCCATGGCATCCAGCTCACCGCAGCCCATAAAGGTAAAGTCTACGCCCGCGCCCTCGTAAAAGTCAAACTGATCATTTACCGGAATCAGGGCAACCGCGTTCTGGGAGATACCAAAATCCATTCCACCTGCCGGAACGCCTCCGTATATACCGGATTCCACAGTGACCATAATGTCATCCATCAGCTTTTCCTCTGCCAAAATGGGGCCCACCGTATCATTTGGAATTCCTGTTCCCACATTGATCACCGAGTCCGCCTCAAGCTGCATCATGGCTCTTCGCCCAATACCTTTCTCTCTGTAAGCGGAATCACATCCAGCTCCGCAAAAGGCGCTTTTCTCTGACCTGAGTAAGTGTCATCCTGATACCATCCGGAGGACTGGCGATGGTTTTCAAAAGGATGCTCAGACACTACCACATAGTCCACAAATACGCCAGGAATGGTCACTTCCTTCGGCGGTATGGAATTCTTGGCAACCTTCTGGCGCACCTGCACAATCACCTTTCCTCCAAATTTCTTTGTGGCCAGCACAGCCGGCAGCAGCTCCTGCACGCAGCCCTCATCAATGGTGGAGATATTTCCCGCTTCATCCGCATAAGTTCCCCGGATAATCAGATAGTCAAATTTCGTATACTTATAGTTCAGATACTCCTCCCCATCCACTTCCATTAACTGAATCAGGTCCTCGCCCAGATCTTTTGTGAGCTCATTCATCTTCCCCCTCATACCTGGGGTCTACAAAGGTACCAAGACCCGTCTTGGTGATCAGTCCAGGCTCCCTTCTGGACACACAGTTGTGCAAGTGAGACAGGACTCCCAGGGGCATACAAAATGCCTCCACCTTATCGTTGGCAATCAGATCCATCATATTAGGAGCAAGCCCCCAGTGGGAACCAATGACTCTCTTTAGCATCCCTTCATGACCCAGGCGGTTCATTCCGCCCACTTTATCCGAAATCCCTGCCGCATGTACAAACGTCAGATCTCTGGGATGTCCCTCTTCCATGAAAGACCGCTCCATCTCCTTTAAAATCTCTTCCGGTGACCCGCTGAGTGTCATTCCTACCATTCCAAAGGTATCTCCATCCTGTATGCGGGCCACTGCCTCTCTGGCTGTTACAAATTCTGGTTTTCTCATATGCTTGTTTCCTCCTCCAATACCTAATGACATTAACACAGTTATATATAATCGATAATATATGATTTTTTGCGATTTTTGTCAACGAAATATTATCGATTTTATTTTATAATATGAATTTTCTCTGTATTTCACAAATATCCAATTATTTTTCGTTCAAATCGCAATATTGACTTCTAAACATATTATGTTATAACTGTAATTAGTTGTTATGTGTAACTGTGAAGGTACTGAACAGTTACTGTTATTTTATAAATTGTTAGAATTAAAGGAGGTAAATGATGAGAGAAGTTGTAATTGTAAGCGGTGTCCGCCTGCCGGTAGGTTCCTTTGGCGGTAGCTTAAAGGATGTGTCAGCAATAGAGATGGGTGCAATGGTGGTGGCAGAGGCAGTGAAGCGTTCCGGCATCCGTCCGGCTGATGTGGATGAAGTGATTGTGGGTCAGGTGGGGAGGTTGCGGAGAATGGCTTTATTGCCAGGGCTGTCAGTCTGAAGGCTGGTATGCCCAAGGAGACAACCGCCTACTCTGTCAACCGCCAGTGTGGTTCCGGACTTCAGTCAATAGCGGACGCGGTGATGGAGATTCAGACAGGTATGGCCAATGTAGTGGTCGCCGCAGGTGCGGAAAATATTTCTCAGCTTCCCTACTATGTAAAAGATGCACGCTGGGGGCACGCATGGGTCATAAGAACTTTGAGGACGGTGTGATTGATATTCTGACCTGGCCCTTAAACAACAGCCACAATGGAGTAACCGCTGAAAATGTAGCTGAAAAATATCACGTAACCCGTGAGGAACAGGATACCTTTGCACTGCAGTCCCATCAAAAGGCCTGCGCTGCAATTGCGGAGGGAAAGTTTAAAGAAGAGATTCTGCCTGTTGAGCTAAAAAGACAGGAAGGGAAATATTACCATCTTTGATACCGACGAGGGGCCCCGCCAGGGACTTACCATGGATAAACTGGCAAAGCTGCGCCCCTGTTTTTGTGAAGGGCGGCACCGTAACAGCGGGCAACTCCTCCAGCCTGAATGACGGAGCTGCTGCAGTGGTGGTGATGTCCGCCGATAAAGCCAGAGAACTGGGTGTTGTCCCAAAGCTGAAGGTGGAAGGATATGCTGTGGCCGGATTTGACGCGGAACTGATGGGATATTCCCCCAAGTTTTCCAGCGAAAAACTCGCTGCAAAACTTGGCCTGGATTTAAAAGAGATCGATATGTTCGAAATCAATGAGGCCTTTGCAAGCCAGGCCTTCGCCGTCTCCAGGGATCTGGGACTGACAGCAAAAGGTAAACATCTACGGAGGCGGTATCTCCATCGGCCATCCCATCGGAGCCACCGGATGCGTTCTCACTGTTAAAGTGCTCTATGAACTGATGCGCACTGATAAAAAGATGCCATGATCAGCATGTGCATAGGTGGCGGGCAGGGAATTTCCATGTATTTTACAAAGTGCTAAGACACCTGCTTCACGTTTGCACGTTGACTTTCTTGCACATCACAATTCTGGGCAGTCCGCCGTACTTCAGAGCTCTGGCAACCTCATGGTAGCCCAGCTCCAGGAAATTGGCGCGGCTGTAGCGGTTATCTGGATGGACTGTGGCGCAGAGATAGCGGTATCCCTGCGCCCTAAGCGTCTCCTCCCCCCAAAAGCGAGAAGACGCCGCTGAAGCCCTCTGCCCTTGCTCTGGGCCGCACGGCCACAGAGTCCATATAGCTGTCAGTCTTTTATCCCCATCGGAGAGCTTGAGATAATCCCCAAGATGCTCCTCCTCTGTCTCAGGGAAATGGATCAGGAGAAATGCCAGAATTTCCCCCTCCTCCTCAGCCTTCAATATCATCCCCCCCTATTTTCTACATGCTCAAAAATATAGTCCTGATCCTCGGTTACATACCATTCCGGGTACTTCATCTTCTTTTCTGCCTGTTTCATAATATGAAAGATTTCTGTAATGTCTTTATAATCTGCTTTTATAATCTTCATTTTATCCTATGCTCCTTCACTCCACTTCCCGGCACCAGTAACCGAACCGGCCTTTTTCTTGTCTGCTGAGCCGCATCCTTAAACATGGGGAATCCGAACATGCTGGCCATAAATCGCTCCTGATTCTCAAAAAGGCCGGGAATGCCCAATATATACCCTCCATCCCTTTTTCTCCCCAATAGCAGATGGCGGTAATTGTAAAATCCATGCACCACAAAACTGTTGTTACCCAGACGCCAGTGGTTCTGGTTCAGCAGGCGGATATCCCGGGGTGTGATCTGAATGCACTGTTCAATCTCCTGGTCTGCAAATGGCTGAAACCGGGGATACCGCTTTAAGAGGCACTGCCACCTCTGGTCCAGTCCCTGCTGCGCGCATTTTACCTGTCTCGGGCATCCATATCGGGGCTGGGGACAGGCTGCAGCCTCCTGGGTATGTACCGCCGTTTCCTCAGCTTTTCCCAGGTTCTCCCTCTGTTGCCCCTCTGCGGCCGTCTCTGTGTCTGGTTGAGGCGCATCCTGGCTATCGAAATTTTCGGCTATCCCATCCTGAGCATCTGCCCGGGAGTCTTCCTTACCCTGGGTTCCTGTATATGTCTGGGACGTGGCTTTTGCCTGAATTTCTTCCTCTTCCTGAACTTTTTCCTCCATCTGAGCTGCCTCTTCTGACTGGACTTCCCCTCCATCTGAGCTGCCTCTTCTGACTGGACTTCGCCCTCTGCTTTGGCTGCTTCCTCCTCCTGGGCTTCATTTTCGGCCTGTTCCACTTCCTCTGTCTGGATTTCCCTCTCCGACTGCGCTGCATTCCCCTGCCCGGACTACGCTCTCTGTCTGCGTCACACCCTCTGCCCGGACTCCACTCCCCAACTCAGCTACCTCTTCGGTCCGGACTTCTCTCCATTTGGCCGTCCTCCTGGACTTCTCCTCTCATCTGAGGCGCTTCCTCCATCTGGGGTGCTTCTTCTATCTGGATTTGGTCCTCTCGCTGGGTTTTGTATTCCGTCTGAACCGTTTCCTCGCCGGTCAACACTGTCCGGGGCTGTATCTGTATCTCAGATTCCGCAGCAGACTGCCTTTCCCCTGGAAGCTCTGTCACAAACTTATCAATATCCACCTTCTCATCGTCAAAAACAGTGATATAATTTCTTCCAAAATCGCTCCGAACCCAAAGCCCTGCCAAACGGTCCAGATCATAGAGCTGGTCTCCTATCTTTTCCGACGGTGTGGAAATTTTTCCATCCGCACCTCTTCCTTGAACCCGCATCCGGCCCAAAAAATCCCCAGGAGCCAGTCTCCCTCGCGGACAAACGCATAAATGTCCAGGGATTCCTCCTCCTGGGGTATATCCTGCAGATGCACCTGCATCCGGCAGATTCCATTTCTGGATTCCACCTTTGCAAAACCCGTATTTTTACTCTTTCTGCCCTTGGTGTATTCATACATGTATGATATAAAGCGTCGATATCCTGCCAAGCTATTCTCCCCCCGGCTTTTCTTTACGCTAATCTATGCAGACACTTAGGTATTTATTCCACAAATCCGTCCTTCCACTTAGAGGGCAGGCCTTTCTCCAGCCGCTTTGCCATCTTTCGGTATGCCGCCATATTTCCCATGGGGCCTTTTTCTGAGTTCGTTCAGGGAATGGCTCTCCATGTTTACCAGAGTACGATTCATTGCCATCTGGAGATCCAGCATCCCCTTCGGCCCTTCCCTCTGTCCTCACCCATATCCAGCATAATGTACAACGCCACCCGGGGCATTTTTTACCTGAATCCCTCCTGATCCGCCTTAGGGAATCCATTTGTATAGAGAGCTGCCTTGCCGCACAGGATATACCCGGATATGCTGCTGGTAAAAAACAGTCCTCCTATATTGTAGTTTATATAGTCCTCCTGGTTCTCAGGTACATAAGTAATCCTGACATTCAGGTCATTGGTGGGTCTAATGATTTCATAGACCATGATTTTGTAGGACCGGGGCACAAAAAGCTGCGGACTCTGTCAAAGATTCGCCACTCCTCCACTGTGCCAAAGCGGTTCCGGCCTTAAGGTCCAACTCCCTGCGGTATTCTTCTGTCTGCTCTTCCCCGCAGTTGTGAATCAGCAGATGGCCCACACTGGTCTTTCCTCTGCTTATCTTTCCATCCCTCAGAGCCAAGAAGCGCTTCTCTGCCAAATCAATGCGTTCCTCCCCGGGTCTGCCATAGACTCTGCAGACCATCTCACGGTTTCCCACCGGAAATGCCTGTGTCCACGAGGCTGCGGGCTGGTTCTGTATCAGTTTCATCTCTTGTCTCCTTCTAGCTTTTTTATGATCCGTCTCTGATGAGAAACGCCTGGCCGCTGCCCGCTATACTGCACACCTTTTCCCTGTAGGGAATGGACTCGGGAAGCGCCAGATACCGCTCAATGATGCTGTAGTCCTCCCAGCAGTGCATGGGGAACACTACTCCCACATTCACATTCTGGAAAAACCAGGTGAGCCCTGCTGAGAACTCCATCTCCTGCCTTGGGTCTAATACCACAAATGCCACGTAAATTCTTCTGTTTCTCAGCCTGCCAATCTGCTCCCTGTAGTTCTTACGCATCCAGGCATTGTTGTCCTCAGGCTCTCCCACCCATGTCCAGTCATTCAGATCCCTGCATGGTAGATTGTCTTCCCATCCGTCTCCACCACAAATGCAACTCCCTCATCCGTGGACATCAGCGTCTCCACTTTCAGGGAACCGATCTGTTGTCTCTGACCCGGACTCAGAAAAACCGTATCAGACAGTAGGTCCGCGGGAACCCGCTTTTTCCAGATGTCGCTGGAGAGAATATAGCGGACCTCGGGATACTGTCTGGAAAGTTCAAAAGATTGCAGGAGAAAAATGATCCTCATGCCTGTGGCTGGCAAAGACATAGATTGGCTTTGACGGTGTCATCCGGGCAGTTCTCCCTTAAAATAATCAAACAGCAGGTATGCGGATACCGTCTCTACCAGAAAAAGAGCTGTGATAAATATACGTTACATTCATACTTGTCTCCCTCTTCTCTTTCCTTGATTCTATATGGGTCAGCGGATGTTTTCCAAAGTTCTCACAAGCAGCTTCCACATGCGCTCTGTGGAGGAAATGGAGAGCGTCTCCTCTGTGGTGTGAATATCCTTCATCGTAGGCCCAAAGGATACGCAGTCCAGTCCAGGTATCTTTTCATAGAAAAGACCACACTCCAGCCCTGCATGAATCGCCACAATATCAGGTCTGTGGCCAAATAGCTCCTCAAAGGTATCCGCCATGATATCCCGCAGCTTGGAGTCCTTTTTTGTACTCCCAGGCAGGATAATCCCCTCAGGTGTACAGGTTCCGCCCAAAAACTCTGTCAGATACTGCAGTTTCTCTGTCAGGGCGGCCTTGGCGCTCCCCACAGAACTGCGAATACTGGAGACTGCCCTTAAAGATTCCTCTCCCAGCTTCAGCACTCCCAGATTGATGGAGGTCTCCACCAGTCCCTCGATCACGCCGCTCATCTTTTGGATACCGAAAGGGATCTGTACCAGATAGAAAATAACCTTCTCCTGGCTGATGGAAGTCAGCGCCGAGACGCTTCCCTGTCCTTTTTCCTCCACTTTCACTGTAATGCCATCGTCTGTACCTGCATACTCTTCCCTGAGATTTTTCTGGAACCGGGCTGCCTCCTCCTCAATCACTGCCATGGCATCCTTGTCGGCTGTCAGTAATGCCCTTGTCATTCGGGGAATGGCATTGTCTTTCTGACCGCCCTCCAGCTCGCTTACGTAAAACTCCAGCTTCTGTTCCAGCTCAAACAGGAATCTTCCCATCAGCTTGCTGGAATTGGCCCCTATGCTTGTCAATCTCAGCGCCGGAATGTCCTCCCAGCAGTCCGTCAATGACGATTTCATACTGATGTCCGCTTACCTCCTGGTAGTCCACAGGAATCTCACAGATGGCGGAGAGCCCTCCTGCACAGCTGATCCACAGCTTCCCCTCCTCCTCAGAGTCCATATTGATAAAATATTTCCCCTTTAAGTCAGACGTATCCAGCGCACCTGCCCCCAAGAGTCCCACTTCCTCGTCTGAGGTGATGACCACCTCCAGGGCAGGGGTGTTTCAGTCTTTATCTTCCAAAACTGCCATGGCGTAGGCCACTGCAATGCCGTCATCTCCGCCCAGGGTGGTGCCCTGTGCGCGGATCAGATCACCCTCGGTCACAAGCTTTAAACCATCCTTCTCAAAGTCATGATTAGATCCCGGTGCTTTCTCACATACCATATCGCAGTGTCCCTGCAGGATCACTGCAGGCGCATTCTCATAGCCCTGGGAAGCCGGTTTCCAGATTACTACATTGTTGCTCTCATCCTTACGGTATTTCAGCCCCTGCTTCTCTGCGAAAGAGACCAGGTAGCTGCTAATCTGTTCTGTATGGAAGGAACCGTGGGGAATTCCACAGATCTCTTCAAAATAATGAAATACTCTCTCCGGCTCTAAGCCGCTTAAAACTGACATAATGTCACCTCCAGGTTTTCTTAATACTAATTCATAACTATTCGTAAATGCACAGACCTGTTGAATAGTTACAACTATTCATTATTATATCCTTGTATTTAGGAATCTACAAGAAAAATTATTAAGGACCGGGGCTTTTTACACAGCACACCGGTCCTGAAAAATCAGCTTTCTATTAAGCCTCCGCAATACATTCGATCTCTACCAGGCCGCCCAGGGGCAGCTTTGCCACCTGTACGCAGGAGCGCGCGGGGTATTCCCCGTCAAAGTAGGATTTATATACCTCATTTACCACTGCAAAATCACCCATATCTGCCAGGAAAATGGAGGTCTTCACAATCTTTCCGTATCCACTTCCCGCTTTCTGTAGCACAGCGCCCAGATTTTTCATGGAGAAATGAGCCTGGGCCTCCACACCCTCTGCCAGCTTTCCCTCAGCCGGATTAATTCCCAGCTGTCCGGAACAGTAAATCATGCCGCCGGTCTTCACTGCCTGTACATAGGGTCCCACTGCCTTTGGTGCATTTTCTGTAAATATACTTTCTCTTGCCATTTTTCTACCTCTTTCTATAATAATATTTTATACCTATTCAACAGGTCTGCGCATTTACTTGCGCTGACCGTTTACTGCCATGCCTTGCAGACATCAATCCACTCCCCATAACCGGAATACCGCTCCAGCTCCTCAAGGCTTAGCTCTATGGCGCTGCTGCTGCTCCCGCAGGCGGGAAAGACCGTCTCAAAACGCTTTAGGGAAACATCCAGATACACATCCACATTCTCCTTGATCCCAAAGGGGCAAACCCCTCCCACCGCATGTCCCACCATATCCTCCACCTCCGTGGGGGGGTAAGCATTTTTGCTTTCACATGGAACTGCGCTTTATACTTCGGGTTGTCTATCTTTGCGTCTCCGGCAGTTACTATAAGTACTGCCCTGTCATCCACTTTAAAGGACAGTGTCTTGGCAATTCTGGCTGGTTCACACCCCACAGCCTTGGCTGCAAGTTCCACGGTGGCGCTGGAGGTGTCAAATTCCATCATACGGTTTTCCATCTGAAACCGGCTGAAGTATTGTCTTGCTCTCTCTATTGACATATCGTTCCTTCTTTCTGGTATTACTGTTTCCTTATCTGCCTTAATATAATCTATCGAATTTCCCAGCTATTGTCAATTTATTTATGTCATTTTCGGCGGATTACTAAGGTGTTCCGGAAAGCACACTATGAAGATTCCTAAAAGGTGCCGCGTCAAAACGTTATTTCACCAGTAGACGGCGCTTCCCCACCGTGATATACTTGATTAAAAATCATACATAAGAAGGGAGTACAAATGGATACTTACAAAACTGCCGGAAAGGGACTGTATTTTCTCTTTATCGGCCAAATCCTGGCTCTGCTGACCATCATCCCATATCTGGGCCTCATCGCCCTGGTAGCAGGCGCTGTCTTTTTCGCTCTACGGCCTCTATACATTGTCACAGGCTGACAGCGACTACCAGACTGCCTTTATTCTAACCATCGTCAATGCGGCGGTGAGTGTGGTGGGCAATCTGTTTTTTAGAAGTGGAGTGATGCACTCTGTGATGGGGATTGTACAGGATATCATAGGCTTTTTGATCGTTTATCTGATCTGCACTACCACGGGAAAACTTCTTTACGGTATCAGCAATGCATTGTCAGACCGTGCATCCCTGCTCTGGAAAATTTATCTGGTATGCACTGTTATCACCGTAGTCTGTTCCCTGCTGTCGGCCGTTCCCATTCTCAACATTCTGGCTGCTTTGGTAAGCTGGATCGTGACGATTGTGCAATTGGCGGCATCTATTCTTTATTTGATCTTTATCTGGAAAAGCCAGAAAACACTGCAGGCTTATGCAGGATAACTTATAAATATAGAAACGATAGGAGACAAAAATGAAATGCGTTAAATTGGGAAAAACGGGATTACAGGTGTCCAGAATGGGACTTGGAGGCATACCCATCCAGAAAAAGTACCCCCAAGGAGGTGAAAGTACTTCTTCAGGACCTGTCCCGGAAGGGGTAAACTATATTGATACTGCCAGAGGCTATACAGTCAGCGAGGCCTTCCTGGGAGAAGCCCTGCAGGGCATCCGCGACCGCTTTGTTCTGGCAACCAAAAGCATGGCCCGCACCAGAGAGGCCATGGCAAAAGACATTGATACAAGCCTTTCAAATCTGAAAACGGATTACATAGACCTCTATCAGGTGCACAACCCCAGTATGGCGGATCTGGACAAAGTGACTGCTCCCGGCGGCGCCCTGGAGGCCCTGCTGGAAGCCAAAGCTTCCGGGAAAATCGGACATCTGGGTCTAACGGCTCACTCTGTCTCTGTCTTTGAGCGGGCTCTTGAGCTGGACTGGGTGGAGACCATCATGTTTCCCTACAATATCATTGGAATCACAGGGCGCTGATCTGATCAAAAGATGCGCTGAAAGGAATATTGGCTTTATTGCAATGAAACCGTTGGCCGGAGGTGCCATTGAGAATGCCTCCCTGGCACTTCGTTACATCTGCGCAAATCCGGATGTGGGGATCGTGATTCCGGGGATGTATAGTACCCGTGAGGTCAGTGAGAACCTCTCTGCCGTACAGGATGAGTCCCCGCTTACAGAGGAAGAACAGAGGAAAATGCAGCAGGTCCGCGATGACCTTGGCACTAATTTCTGCCGCCGCTGCAACTACTGTGCTCCCCTGTACCGTGGGTATCAATATCCCCAGCGTTTTCCTCTTCGCAGGGTATCTGCAGAGGTATGACCTGGGAGACTGGGGAAAAGACCGCTATGATTCCCTTCCCGTAAAGGCAGACGCCTGCGTGGAATGTGGAGAGTGTGAGTCCAGATGCCCCCTATCACCTCCCCATCCGCGAGATGTTGAAGAAATGTGTCCAGGATATTGGGGACTTTGCTGCCCGCCAGGGGCAAGCCGCCAAATAAAGCGGCTGCCAAGGGCTGTACCCTAATCACGCCGCTTAGACCAAACAACTGCGGCTACACTAAAATTAAAGGAAAGAAGAAAAATGCCCTGCCTGCTCAGACTAAGCGCACTTCCTGCCAAGCTCTTACCAATAGCAAGATACAGGGTGGCATACACCATCTGGAAACCAAAAGTAATGAATAATACAGCATTTAATTTAATCGCTTTAACTGCTAAAGTTAATAAAATTTTTGCTTGCTGTTTAGAAATATTGAATATATGTTCAATATTATTCAGTAAAAAAGGAATTCGTCTAAAGACCAATTCCCGACAAATACATTCTTGATAATTTATGTAGTATCATAATTGCCCCACTCCTTTCCTTTGTAATGATACATAACCTGCATGAGACCGTCTATAAAGTTGTTTGCAATAATGTGTAAAAAAACCATGTCATCTGTATCATCATTTCGATGCTGATTCAAGTGTTCTTCTATAGCCCTTATAAATCGTTCCTTTTCATTCTCATATTTTGTTCCCTGACTTTTATCAATCAGAATTATAAACTCTTGTCTGTGTTCAAATAAGTTTAGAAGACATTCCGTCTCCGCTTTGCTAAGTCCATATATTTCACGATTGATGTGCATGCTGTTATTGTCCCCACCTGCTGTCAATACACGTTCCCAATCATACAGGACCGGCCGGAGGACGGCATCAAAGAGCGCCTCTTTATTTTTAAAGTAGGAATAGATAAGACCCGTGGGGATTTTAGCCTGCTGGGCAATATTTCGCATTGCAGCTGATTTAAATCCACTTGCAAAAAATTCCTCTAAAGCCGCCTTTAATATGTTTTCCCTTATCTCGTCTTTAAGTACCTGTGCCATATCGCCCTCCATTTTTGAACTTATGTTCAATTATAATGTGCCATTGCGTTTTTGTCAAGCTAGTGTTCCAGGGTTTGAATAGATCCTGGTATTTTTTCCCTGGGGGCCCTGCTGGCGGGATGCAGCGGCTATTCTCTGCCAGGTGCTGCGGAGCATTCTGGGGAAGGTCTAGCCAGTGTCGAAAGCTTTGGGGAAAGGCCAAGCTCAAATGGAGAGCCCCTTTAAATAATATGGGTATCCCAAGTCTTTCGACACCAACTTTATTTGAACAAATCCGATTATTTTATCTTCACAGTCTTTTTCTGCCCTTTATTGTTCAGAAGTTTGCTATATACGCTCTTCTTCTCCTTAGGAACTTTTATCACTGCCTTTGCAGAAATATTTTTAAACGCATTTTTACCCACTGACCTGAGTTTTGCAGATTTGATATTAATCTGCTTTAGCTTTTTTGCCTCCATAAAACGCCTTAGTACCGATCTTCTCCACATTGGCGCCAATGGTAACCTTAGTCAGATATTTCTGGTTCTGGAATGCCTTTGCCCCAATCTCTGTCACCCTGCATTTCACTCCGTCCAGCATAATGTAAGCCTGAATCACTGCTTTTTCAGTTTCTTGAGGTAGTTCCCGTCAAAGTCACAGCCGCTTCCTGTGCATCCGTAACTTTATATTTAAAGTTCCCTTTCTTGTAGGTCTCTCCCTCCTTCAGCTTACCACTGCTATGCTTTTAGGGCATCCTCGTATTTTTCTTTGCCTCCTCGGCCTCTTTCCTGGCTTTCTCAGCAATCGCCATGGCCTCGTCTGCTCTCTTCTGGGTTTCCAGAGCCTTTTTCAGAGCTTCGTCTGCTGCTGCCTGTTTTTCTCGTGCCAGATCTTTTTTCCGCCTCAGCCCTTGCCTTCTCTTCCTCCGCAGCCTTCTTCTCCTCGTCCGCCCGTCTCTGTTCCTCTTTTGCCTTCTCTTTGGCTTCCTCCGCAGCCTTTAGCTGCTCCTCCAGCTCCTTCTGCAGCTGTTCCAGATCTACACTTGTGCGGAATTTTACTGTAAATCCATCCTGATAATTTCCGCTGTTGGATCTTTCCCTTGTAACTACCATTGCTGTGTATTCGGTATCTGGCTCCAGTCCTGTGACCGTGATACTGCTTGCCCCGGAGGGGATGTCTTTATACTTCACTCCATCCAGAACCAGATATGCAGGCTCCGTATTCTCTTCCGATTCCCAATAAATCTTTGCTGTCTTTACCCCTGGCTCTGCATAATACGGCTGGTATAAGGTTTCCACTTCCCCTGGCCCAATCAGGCAGCGGTATACACTCAGCTCATCGATACACAGATCCCTGACACCGTACTTCAGGTTACCGTCCGCCCCCAGCACCAGTCCGAGCGCATCCACATCAATCGTTTTTCCTGCCTGGCCGCTGATATCCTTACTGCCCGCCTTTTTCCGTCAATGTAGACCGTCATCTCACCGTCCCGGTCATAGGTGGCTGCGATCTGGTGCCAGCTTCCGTCCAATGCCTCTTTATACCGGCTGGTATCAATCCTGGATTCCCCTTCAGCTGTAAAGTTAAGCCCGATTCCTCCATTGGTTCCGGAGAAAGAGCCTATGGCAAATCCAGGATTTCCGCCTGTGTCCCAGTTTTTTATTGGATAGTACACAATAATCGCCCCAGTCCTGCATCTCCCCTTTATACCAGAATAAGATTGAGAAATCGTCTATGCCCAGTCTCAGGCTGTCGTTTTCACCAAATTCCACATACTGCTGCGCTTTTACGTTCTCTCCTTCCACACCCTCCTCATTTACCAGGCGTATGGCTTTTCCGCTGATTCCATCCACGAACTTTGGATCTCCGCTTATCACTCCGTCATTTCCGTTTCCGGAAACATCCCTGGCTGTCTCATCGTCAAAGTTTACCTCCAGGGCTTTTCCCCTGGGCTTGTCCTCCGGCTTGGTGGAGATTGTGTAATTGTACTCCGGCAGCCAGACGTCGTTCATATAATCGTACATGCTCAGCTGTACACTGTCCTCGTAGACGGACACATGGTACCCGATCTGTCCTCTGGACTGACCCCCGCCGTCATTGTAATAGAGACTGGGAACATCCACCATGGAACCGTAGTCTGTCTCAATTACCTTACAGGCTCCCAGGCCATTGTGGATATGACCAGTGAACATGATTACCTGAGGATATTTTCTCAGCACTTCCTTAACCTTGTGATCCTGTACACCAATGCTCCACTCATTGCTATTGAAATAAGTATCTCTCATAGCCTGATGGAAGAATATAAAGATTGGTTTGTCCGGACTGGAATTCTCAGACAATGTCTTATCCAGCCATTGTATCTGCTCATCTGAGATGTAGGCCCTGTCTTTGAGATCCCACTCTGTATTGACCACCACAAAGTGGTAACCACCCAGCCATTTATCAAAGTACACCTTTTTGTCTGTGTCTCCCATATATGGCTTATTATATTCCATATAACGGTCATAGATCTCCGTCCAACTGATTTCCAACGCACATCGTGATTTCCAAGGGCTGTCATAAATTCCATGTCTCCCCCGTACTGCTCCAGAATGTTATAGTAACCCTTGAACTGGTCCTCTGTCCCATAGTCCGTAAAATCTCCGCTGTTCATGACACCCAAGGTTTCCGGAAACAGCTCCTGAATATCCTGCAGGGCGTCAATAAAGTGTACACTGTTGTCCTCCGCAAAATCATTCTTTTTAATATGTACATCGCTTAAAGCCTCAAATTCCACAATTCCCTTTTCCGGCTTTTTACAAACAGATTGTACGCTGTGGTTAAACGCTCAAGCAGCTTGCTGACAGCCTCAGGGTCCGTCAAACCTGCTGACTCCCGCTTTACAGCGTTCAGCTCTTTCTCAAAGGCCGCCCTCTTCTCCTCAGACGCCTGTGAAACTGCCAGTTCAGCCTCGTACGCTGCTATTTTCAGCTGAAGCTGGTAAGGGGCATCCATGGCTTTGATCTCCTCTGCTGTAAATGCACACTTATATACCTCAAGCTCATCAATATAAGAGTCTTTCACCCCGTAGTGCTTCTTTCCATCCGCGCCCAAAACGAAATCTGTCACATCAATGGTCTTTCCCTGTTCCCCGCTGATATCAGAGCTGGTGGCCTTCTGCCCGTCAATGTAAAGGGCCATATCCCCGCTTCGATCAAATACGGCAGCAATGTGGTGCCACTTGTTGTCTGTAGCCTCAGTCATACGCCCTGTATCGATTCTGCCGCTTCCTGCGCCGTAAAATTCAGTCCCATACCATTTCGGAAGTCCGCGATTGTGATACCCTCATTTCCGCCTGAGTACCAATCCTTGTTGGATATAATGGCTACTTCCTCCGGGTCTGCGCCGTCCGATTTGTACCAAAACATGACACTGAAGTCTTCTGTCCCAAACTTCAGATCATCCGGGGTGCCAAAATTAACGTACTGGGAGGCCTCCACATACTCCGCAGCAATCCCGTCCCCGTTTACCAGATGAATCGCCTTGCCGCTCATGCCCTCCACAAATTCCGGTGCCCCTGCCACTGTTCCGTGATTTCCGTTGCCGGATGAATCCTGCGCGCTTCCCTCATCAAAGGTCACTTTGAGTACAGGAGATTTTCCCCCGCAGAAACTGACATCCCGCAAAGCCCAGTCAACACCGCGATACCTACAATACATAAACCTTTGAGCATCTGTTTCATTTTCATTCCTTTACCCTCACTTTCCTATCCTGCTGTAAGCATTTATTTTTAATATGTATATTCTACCAATAATATCCGTATTTGCTTTATACATTCTTTCCTTTTATTGTCATTTTTGCATATTTGTTTTGTGATTATTTTTTATTTTTTCCATATTTTATACATTTATTATTTTATTGTTCGCTTTTTTTTTGTGCATTATTTTCTTTTTTTTGCATATTTTCCAGTGCTTATGTATTCATATTGCATCATTTCTTACCTCAGAAGAATAACCGTATATAAATAGATAAAAACGGAGTGCCGAAAACAGCTTAAATCATCTGTTATTCGGCGCTCCGCCACTGTTGTTAATCTCGTTTTGGGTGCTTCCTCTCCGCCAATAGCGGTGGGTGAAACTCTCTTATCTTGTTGAACTGAACCCAGCTATTCATAGGTGTATTGTTTTCCCGTATTCACAGTTCACCCTTTTTCACCGTTTTATCTTAACACTTTTTGCTTTACTCCACAATGAATAAAATTTTTTCATTATTTACCGTCTTATAAGTTCTAATACGAACAAGATAGGTTTTGCCCTTTTTCAAACTCGGTAAGACTAATTTAGCGGTACCTTTCTTCTTTACTATTTTACTTTTAATACCAGATTTGAATTTCTTATTTGTAGAATATTGAATTTCATATCCTGTTGCAACGCCTGACTTCTTCCAAAAGACCGTTGCTTTTTTCCTTCCGGTATTTTTCACTTTTTGATACTTGTTCCCGGCGGTTTACAGTCACCGCAATTGTCTTTGAAGCGGCGTTATAGTTCTGTGTAGAGGCAGAACGGATCATAATTTCAGCTTTTCCAATAAATTTCTTTGCAATCGTAACCTTTCCGTCAGAGTCCACTTTCACAAATTTATTGTTGGAAACGTACGTCAATTTCGCGCCGCTCTCTGCTTTTGCCCCTATATTAACTTTCCGCACTTTTGCAGAATAAGTCTTTGTAATATCGTTTGCCCGTATTGTATTGTCACGTTTTTTACTCGCTGCCGTTACCAAAATGGTTATTTGCTGTGTCTCTTCAAGATAATTTTTATTTCCAACTGCCGTCACCGTAATATTCGCAGTTCCTGCCGCTTGTCCAACTGCATTCCCTTCCTGATCCACTTTCACAACTTCTTCTTTATCGGAGGAAAAGCGCAACACTCCTGTCTTTGAGACAACATGAAGCTTCAGAGACTGCCCTGCACGGATCGCGTTTGTTTCAGAGAATACCTTCAGATTCTGCCGTGCTTTGTTAACGGTTATGGTAATCCTCTTTTCCGTTTTCCTATAGTCCGCTGTCATGGATGCGATTGCAGTCACGGTCGCCGTCCCTGCACCATGGATTGTGATATTTCCTTTTTCATCCACAGATACAACCTCGCCGTTGTCTGATATATAAGAAAGGGTACCATTTCCTTCGGTGATCTGACAATCCAAAAAGAAACCTGCTGTCCCCGTAAACTTTTTGTATAAGCGCCGGCTCCTGCAATTTTCTGGGGTAATCTTCCGGAGGCAGCATGAATACTTTTTACTTTAAATCCCCAGGCATTTCCGGCTTCATCTGACACTAATTTAATTTTCACAGTGTTTCCAGGAACCTCAACCGTTGCGCCGCTAAGCTGCGTTCCTGTATATTTTCCTATCTGTGTTCCGTCTGCACTGTAGATATAAATGAAATCAAATCCATCCTCCACTTCTGTGCGTTCATCAAACACAACCTCCAGGGAGTCCTCTGCATTTTCATCTGTATAGACCCAGATATCCGAACAATTAATTTCATACTCGTGGGGGGACTTTCCATTTTCTCTGCAGATGTGACGGCGTACATCGTATTCTTTACTGTTACCGTACATTCGCTGCTCTGATTGCTCCCGTCTTTTGCTAAGGCAGTGATCGTTGCCTCACCTTTTGCAAGCGCAGTGACCAAGCCAGTTTGATCTACAGCAGCAACGGTCTCATCGGAAGATATCCACTCTACTTCTTTCTTATCTGCGTTTGTTGGATATACACTGGCAGTCAGCTGATACGTATCCAAAGCCTCCAACGATAGATAGTCTTCGTTTAAGGAAATAGACGTAACAGGCTGTCCCACTGTCACCTTGCAGTCCGCGCTGATGTTTCCTACAATTACCCGGATCGTTGCTGTTCCAACTTCCTTTGCCGTCACCATCCCACTGTCACTGATGGCTGCCACAGAAGTATCCGTACTCTTCCATGTCACTTCATCCGTAAAGTCCGCTGGTTCCACCGTCAAGGCTAAAACTGCTGTACTTCCTTTGTTTAATTTCAGTGTAGCACTGCTTAAGGCAGCGCTTGTCGCATGAACTTCATTGGATATAAAGGAAATCCCCTTATCCCTTGCATAAGTCTGTGCGTAGGTTCCCGAAACACCATAAATCGTCATTTTCCCCGGATAGCTAAACACATTATCGTCAATAGCAGTAACCGAACGTGGTATGGTGATGGATGTCAGTTTTGTACAGTTTATAAATGCTTTGGTACGGATTCTGGACACTCTGTATGGAAGGACAATCTTTTCCAAACTTCCACACTGATAAAATGCGCCTTCCGGGATTTCTGTTATACCTGTTCCGAGAGATACATTCTGTAGAACGTCACAGTCTTCAAAGCAGTACCCGCCTATTATGGTCACACTATCCGGTACTACAATGGATGACAGAGCATCGCAGCCATAAAACGCGTGGCCTCCTATCTCTGTAATCTCTTTGCCAAAATCCATTTCTGTTAAAGCGGTACAATTGCGGGAATGCATAAGAACCGATATAAGTTTTTGCATCCTGGATGGCAACTTTATTAAGAGCTGAACACCCTTCAAGCGCATACCTGCCTATTTCCGTGATACTTTTTGGAATAGTGATGTTTTTAATGCGGTGCAGTTTTGGAACATATAGTCTGTTATGTCTGTTATGGAGTCTGGCAGTTGGATACTCTCCAAGTTTGTGCAGTCTGCAAACGCACTCTGCCCAATTGCGGTAACACTTTTGGGTATCAGGATGTTTGTTAAACCTGTGCACTTTTCGAATGCACTCCAGCCAATGCTGGTTATGCTTTCCGGCATGGTCACTTCCCGTAAATTTTTGCTCCCATAAAAGGCATAATATTCGATATCTGTCACGGTATCTGGTATGACAATTGATTCAATGCCTGGGCAATTGGCAAACAATACACTTGCTATCTTTGTCGTCCCCTGCTCAAAGCTGACATTTTTAAACCGTCACAACTATTGAATGGACCTGCGTCCGCTCCAAAATTAGTCGTTAACTCCTTTAAGCTTTTGGGGATTTCGATGCTTGTCAGCATGTCATTATTATAAAAAACTCGGTCGTACAATTCCTCCAGATTGGACGACAGGGTCACCGTCTCCAGATTTGTGCACTCTGCAAATGCCTCCTGCTCGATTACTGTAACACTGTCGGGTATCTTGACGTTTGTTAAACCTGTGCACTTTTTGAATGCACTCCAGCCAATGCTGGTTATGCTTTCCGGCATGGTCACTTCCCGTAAATTTTGCTCCCATAAAAGGCATAATATTCGATATCTGTCACGGTATCTGGTATGACAATTGATTCAATGCCTGGGCAATTGGCAAACAATACACTTGCTATCTTTGTCGTCCCCTGCTCAAAGCTGACATTTTTAAACCGTCACAACTATTGAATGGACCTGCGTCCGCTCCAAAATTAGTCGTTAACTCCTTTAAGCTTTTGGGGATTTCGATGCTTGTCAGCATGTCATTATTATAAAAAACTCGGTCGTACAATTCCTCCAGATTGGACGACAGGGTCACTGTCTCCAGATTTGTGCACTCTGCAAATGCCTCCTGCTCGATTACTGTAACACTGTCGGGTATCTTGACGTTTGTTAAACCTGTGCACTTTTCGAATGCACTCCAGCCAATGCTGGTTATGCTTTCCGGCATGGTCACTTCCCGTAAATTTTTGCTCCCATAAAAGGCATAATATTCGATATCTGTCACGGTATCTGGTATGACAATTGATTCAATGCCTGGGCAATTGGCAAACAATACACTTGCTATCTTTGTCGTCCCCTGCTCAAAGCTGACATTTTTAAACCGTCACAACTATTGAATGGACCTGCGTCCGCTCCAAAATTAGTCGTTAACTCCTTTAAGCTTTTGGGGATTTCGATGCTTGTCAGCATATCATTATTATAAAAAACTCGGTCGTACAATTCCTCCAGATTGGACGATAGGGTCACCATCTCCAGATTTCTACACTCTGCAAACGCCTCCTGCTCAATTAATGTAATAGAATCCGGAATCAAAACCGTCTTCAAATAACTATTTCTTGCAAATGCCTGATTTCCAATCGCAACAACCGGATACCCATCTATTGTATTTGGTATGACAATCGCAGAAACACTGCCATAATATTTTGTGATTTTTGCAACATCTTGATCTCTGTCATTTTGGACAGAGAGTACTCATCTTGGTTGAATGACTGTCCCGCTTCCAGAACTGCCAGTGCTGTCATAGATCCCGGATCCGTCGCTGAAATACCTGGAGGTATCCCTGGTATAATACCTCCGCTGGCTGGCATCCCTCGTGCAGGCGCTTGTCCGAACACCGTCCTCATAGTGTGCCGCCACACGGACCGGACTGTTCTGCTTTGTCCAGATTTCATTTGGTCTGGGACTATAGTCCTTTCCGAGTAATCTCAAGGTGGCTCCCACCCCCGCATACATATAGCCATAGGTATCCATGCACGCAGTCGGTTTTTGCCATCCCCGTAGGTCCATGCGGACAATCCCATTCTGGGGCCTATCTTGGCCCAGACGCTGGCGTTTACTTTCGGTATCTTGGTCACGCCCAGAGTGGCTGACCAAGTGGCCGACAGTTCTGCCTGAGCGGATACAGTAAAGCTTTTTTCTTAAAGCTGGTAACCAGAGAGGTTCCTCTCCTTTCCGATAGTGAATACCCGCCACCGCATCAAAATTGTAGTTTACACTGCACTGTCCACTGGCTGCAATTGACACAGAAATACTGGCTTCTCCTATTCCACCAATGGGAATATAGACAACATCAATAGAACTGGGTAGACCGAGGCTATCAATCATGTTCCCTTTTACGGTTGCGGAAACCGTTGTGTCTGCATTCAATGCAACGTAAACCTCTTTGATTCCGTTTATTTTATATGCCACTGTAGGTTTTGGTACTGTTACATTCAAAGTGGCGCTCAGCCCGCCATACAGTTTGATGGGAATAGTACGTTTAATCGCTTTGATGGGAACAGAACCGGCTGCCCTTGGATCACGGACTTCACGTCCATCTTCATAGTTTTTTCTCCTCAGTACCCCCGGCAATCCAGGTCATCGTTCCTTCGCCTTCCTGCACAGCCGTTGCCAAATCCGCTTCTGCCGTTCCCTGGGCATCCAGTTCTTGAATGGCACTATTTTCATCGCCCTCTGTAATCTGTATCACAAGGCTGTCTCCCATGTCCTCTACTGCCACTGCATCATACACCGCCGGCAGCCCATTGACCCAAAGTGCAAAGGTATCCCCATCAGAAATCAATCCATTATACTCAAACAGGGTTACAAACGTCCCTGTATCATACTCTTCCAGTTCAAATTTCGTTCCTTCCGGCACCTCGATCACGCCCTCAGCAAAGGTAACTTTATTGTCATAATCTTTATCAATAACTTTAGATGCAATAGATTCCTGTGCGTCTGACCACATGACGGACTTCTCATCTTGTGTCAGGTTTGACTGAGGAGCAAATGTGCCATTTACCAGAGTCATCCACCCCCGTTTTAACGCAACCTGCGCCGCCTGATAATAGCTCTCAGCAATCTCTTTCCCATAATAGGTAAATGCATCTTGGTCACTAAATGTATAAGTATCTGTCTCCTCCAACACATACCCCAGGCAAACATTCATGGTATAGGCAGCAAATTCTCTTGTGACCGGATCGTCCGGGCGCATATCAAAGCCTTCCTCCACGTCCACAAGCCCAAACTCCGTTGCCACCATAATATCGCGATAGCAGCTATCCGCGGAGGATATATCACTAAAAATAATTATCGGGATAATTGTCTTCTTCCACGGTCATATCAAACAGACCAATCAGACCATGCAGCCATTCCACTCTTTGAAATTGTACCATTCGCCTTCTCGGCTGCCGCATCTGTGCTTATTGGAATAAACGTCGCTGCCAGAGCCATGGTAAGAAACATAACTACCAAGCATTGTAATAACTTTTTCTATAATTTTTCATTAATTTCCCCCACACTTTCCTATGTTTTTTAGTTAATGACAATAACGCCTCTCTGTGACGGCTGCATTATACCTTCCTTCAAGATAATTTAACGATTCACCCCTCCTCCTGCATATGATTATGTAATTTTATCATAGTCTAAATAATTTCATACGTCAATAAAACAATAAAATGGCTGTACATAAAAATAGTGTTCCGGCCCATCTATACAGATACGAAAACAGGTCCAGAACACTATCTATACAGTTTATCTCATCACTCCCGACATAACACAGTATCCGGAGGCTCCGGCTTTGCACACATTGGTGGCATTCTGCGGCGTAATCCCTCCGATTGCAAAGACCGGAATAGCAACCGCTTCACATACCTCTCTTAAGAACCCAAGGCCCCGCGCAGGCCCCCTTTTTGCAGTCTGTGGGAAAGATATGTCCCGCCGTTACATAGGATGCCCCCAACTCCTGGGCTCTCACAGCCTCTCCTACTGAATGGACGGAAACCCCAATCTTTTGGAAATCCTGAATGTCCTGTGCCTCCCTTTGGAAACGCTCAAAGGGCAGATGAATGCAAGGGCAGTTAAGTCTCCTGGCCACTCCCACCCAGGAGTGCAGAATGCATTCCGTTCCATTTTCCCCGGCAGATCCCTTTACCTGGACGGCTAATTCTTCGTATTCTTTCTCTGTGAGATCCTTTTCTCTCAAAATAATCCCCAAAGGGTGCATTCCTGCCAGCCACTTTACCTGTTCCAGAAAAGGCCGGGTGCAAAGCTTCCGGCTGGTCACAGCCAACATCTGCTCAAACGTATACATAGTCATTCATCACAGGCTGCATCCCCTGGCTCTGGATTGCCTGGTAGATCTCCTGCACTGTCCGGTCGTCTGAAATCTCAAACTGGTCATCTCCCTTGTCCTCCACTTCCTCCACATGGCTGCCCACTCCGGTGCTCACACCGGCTGAGATCTTGGTGGCAGCGATAGTGATCACATGATCCCGGAATCCGGCGCTCTCCCTGGTGGAAATGGTGATTCCGGCAAATGGCATGAACAGACGGTAGGCAGTGATCACCTGAAGGAGCTGGGGCTCATGCACATCCCTGGGGTTGATCTGGTCGTTGTTAATAATCGGGCGCAGTCTGGGGCAGGAAAAGGAGATTTCTGCCTGGGGGTACTTTCTCTGGAGAAGCCAAGCGTGCATGCCTGTGGCAAAGGCATCCTTTCGAAAATCATCCAGTCCCAAAAGCGCTCCGAAAGCCACACCCCTCATTCCACCCTTTTAAAGCCCTCTCCTGGGCGTTCAGGCGGTAGGGGAATACCCGCTTGTGTCCCGCCAGATGCAGGGTCTCATATTTATCTGATGTATGTCTCCTGAAATACCGTGACGTAGTCCGCGCCGCAGCTGTGCAGGTAGGCGTACTCACTGCTGTTCATGGGGTAGACCTCCAGGCCCACCATCCGAAAGTACTTTTGCGCAATCTTGCAGGCCTTTCCCAGATATTTCACATCGGATTTTGCCCGGCTCCCCCACCAGGATCAGGATTTCTTCCAGCCCTGTTTTTGCGATCTGGGCCATCTCCTTTTCGATTTCCTCCTCCGTAAGCCTGGCTCTGCGGATGGAATTGTGACAGTTGAAGCCGCAGTAGATGCAGTGGTTTTCGCAGTAGTTGAAATGTAGATGGGTGTGAACATATTCACGGAATTTCCAAAGTGCCGCCTTGTCTCCAGCCGGGCAGCCTGGGCCATCTCCTCCAGATAGGGCTGTGCCGCTGGGGAGAGCAGGGCTGCAAAGTCTTCGGGAGTACGTATGTCGTGGGCCAGGGCTGCAAGCACGTTCTGCTCCGTGTATCTGCTGTAATCGTACTCGTTCATGGCATCCAGCACACGGTCCATGATGTCTGAGTCCAGCACCTCCATTCCCTCCATGTACTCCATATGATTTGTTCTTGGATTGCTCATGCTATAGCCCCCTATTCTTCCAAAAATCCGGTGAGCGGGGAGGATGCGCTGGCCTTACCCTCTAAAATCCTTCCAAGCCCTGCCATATAAGCTGTACGTCCTGCCTCAATTGCTTTTCGGAAAGCCTCTGCCATGGCCGGAATGTCCCCTGCGGTGGCGATAGCCGTATTTGCCATGACTGCTGCTGCCCCCATCTCCATGGCCTCGCAGGCCTGGGAGGGCCGGCCAATGCCGGCATCCACTATGATGGGAAGATCAATCTCCTCAATGAGAATCCGGATAAATTCTTTGGTGCACAGCCCCTTGTTGGTGCCAATAGGAGCACCCAGAGGCATGATGCAGGCTGCCCCAGCGCTTGCCAGATCCCTGGCTGTGTTCAGATCAGGGTACATATAGGGCATGACCACAAAGCCCTCTTTTGCCAGGATTTCTGTGGCCTTGATGGTCTCCTGGTTGTCCGGCAGCAGATACTTGGAATCCCTTATCACTTCGATCTTCACAAAATCTCCGCACCCCAGTTCCCTTGCCAGGCGTGCGATGCGCACCGCCTCCTGTGCATTTCTGGCGCCGGAGGTGTTGGGGAGCAGTGTCACTCCCTCGGGGATGTGATCCAGAATGTTCCCCTCCCCTGCGCTGTTGGCCCTGCGGACCGCCAGGGTAATGATTTCAGCGCCCGCATGCTTTACGGCAGCATTGATCAGATTTAAGTTATATTTTCCCGAACCCAGAATGAACCGTGACTGAAACACATGTCCTCCCAGGATAAGTTTATCTTCTTGCATTTGATATCCTCTTTTCATATTGTTTGGTTTGTTAGCAAGCAGCATGCTAACTAGACGGCCTCTACCCCCAAAATCAGCCGCAGTATCATATTTGCCTGATGCCCCGCGCACACTGTCACCCGGGGCGCCATCAGGGGTTCCCCCTCATCGATCCCATTCACTCCGTCTCCGCAGACATACAGGCGTCTCATCCGCTTTTTTGTCCGGATCAGATTGCTGCTGGCATATCCTGCCATCCCGGAGCCGGAGACCAGCACTGCTTCCGGTAGCTGTTCCATCAGCATTTACCAGCATAGATTTGTTCTCCGCCCTGTCAAACGCCTCACAGATAAGTCTGTCTCCCGAAAATATACCTGCTGCATTTTGTTCCGTAACACATATGGTATCGGCCTTTAGCTCTATGTAGGGATTGATCTCCCGGATCTCCTGACAGAGGGCCCCGGTCTTATACATACCCAGGTGCTTCATTTTATACACCTGTCTGTTCAGGTTGCTCCCCTCCACCCGGTCAAAATCAACCAGGTGAAGGCTCCCCACCCCGGCTCTTGCCAGCATGACAGCCACATTTGATCCGAGGCCTCCCAGTCCGGCCACAGCCACATGGGCTTCTTTTAGCTTTCTGTGAATGTCTTCCCCATGCCTTTCCACCAAGAGACGGTCCATCTCCTCTTCTGTAAGCAAGGTTTTCCTCTCATTCATCTCAACCGCCCCCAACAAAACTGACTACCTCAAAAATGTCATCCTTTTCTACGGCTGTGACCGGGTAAAGATTTTTGGGAAGTATTTCCCCGTTCTTCTCCACTGCAATTTTATCCATGGAATACCCTTCCAAACCCAACAGTTCCCGGACGGTCATACCGTCCTTCATTGTCACTTCTTTTCCGTTTATCTTCGCCATAATTACTCCTCTTTTGCCAGTAACGCCTCTTTGCTAATCAGATTCTGTTACCCTTTAAGCGCCATGCGCAGCCTGCTGATTTCCTCAGCGATATTCTCAGCTCCCATGATGCCCCCGGACACCCCTGACACCATCTGCTTGACAGTCCAGAGGTATCCTGCAGTTGCCGGAGGTGATGCCGCCCACAGCCACATTTGGAATATCCGTGGCCTGCAGGATTTCCATATACCGTTTCTTTGTAATGGGGACCGCATCTTTTTGGTGTTCGTCGGAAACCACGCTCCGCTCCCCAGGTAATCCGCTCCCTGACTCTGTGCCAGAGCTGCCTGCTGCGGGGTCTTGGCTGTTGCGCCGATCACCGCATCTGGTCCCATAAGCCCTCTGGCATCAGATACCGGAATGTCCTCCTGTCCCAGATGGACTCCATCGGCTTCACACAGCAGAGCAATGTCCACCCTGTCGTTGATAATCAGCTTTGTCTGAAACGCAGATGACAGTTCTCTCATTTTTCTGGCCCGCCTCAAATACTCGGCGGAAGATACGTTTTCTCCCGCAGCTGCACATAATCCACACCCGCCCTGAGAGCAGCCGCCACGGCCTCCTCCCCATAGGAGAGATCCGTGATCAGGTAAAGCCACCTGTCTTCCTTACCGTGGTTCATATGCTCTCCTCCATTCTCCAGCAGTGGTTCAATGGCCCGTGTCCTGCTCCCAGACCCGGGTTGCAGCGGATGGCACCCTCCAGGTAAGTCTTCGCCTCCCGGATTGCCCTGGAAAGCTCCATCCCCTTTGCCAGATTGCAGGCAATGGCTGTGGAGTAGGTGCACCCCGTACCGTGGGTGTTTACAGTGTCAATCCGCTTCCCCTCATACCACTGCATTTTCCCATCCGAGCACAAAAGCAGTCCGCTGCTTCCCCTTCCAGGTGTCCGCCTTTGATTAAAAAGGCAGTGTCCCATTTCCGGGTAAGCTGCATAGCTGCTTTTTGGACAGCTTCTCTGTCCCATTGCTCCTCCCGGGTTTGCAAAGGCGTTCTGTCTCGGGCAGGTTAGGCGTAACCAGGTCCGCCCTTGAAACAGCTCCTTTTTCAGCACTCCGCAAGCCTTAGTATCCAACAAAGACCTGCCGCTGGTGGACACCATCACCGGGTCCACCACAATATTCTCCAGTTCCCACCGGTCAATGGCCCTGGCCACACTATGTACGATCTCCTCCGTGCAAACCATTCCGATCTTCACCGCATCCGGCCGGATATCTGAGAGTACCGCATTTAGCTGGGCGCAGACCGTATCCGCTCCCACCACCCGGACAGCATGTACTCCCAGAGTATTCTGGGCGGTCACGGCTGTGATCACGCTCATTCCGTACACACCGTAGGCAGTCATCACTTTTAAGTCTGCCTGGATTCCTGCGCCTCCGCTGCTGTCTGATCCTGCAATGGTCAATACTGTTTTATTCATCATAGATGTTTACAATCTCGCCGTCCAAAATCCGGTTCATATTTTTCACGGCGCAGAAATTGCCGCACATGGAGCAGGTGTCCTCCTTCTCCGGCTTGGCCGAAGCCCGGTAGCGCCTCGCCTTCTCCGGGTCCATGGAGAGGGCAAACATCTGCTCCCAGTCCAGGTTCTTCCTGGCTGTGCTCATCCGGTGGTCCCAGTCAATGGCCCCTCTCACCCTTTTGCCACATCCGCAGCGTGGGCCGCTATGCGGGAGGCTATGATTCCCTCCTTTACATCCTCCAGGTTGGGAAGACGCAGGTGTTCTGCCGGGGTGACATAACACAGGAATGAGGCCCCGTATGCGGCGGCAATGGCTCCGCCTATGGCTGCCGTGATATGATCATAGCCAGGGGCCACATCCGTCACCAGCGGCCCCAGCACGTAGAAGGGGCTCCCTGACAGATGGTTTTCTGGATTCTCATATTTGCCTCGATCTGGTCCAGGGGCATATGTCCCGGCCCCTCCACCATCACCTGCACATCCTTCTCCCAGGCCCGCTTTGTTAACTCTCCCAGTGTGATCAGCTCTTCAATCTGAGAGATATCGGAGGCATCCTTCAGACATCCCGGGCGGCAGGCGTCCCCCAGGCTCATGGTGATGTCATACTCCTGACAGATATCCAGGATCTCATCATAGTACTTATAAAATGGATTCTCCTCCCCTGTCATCTCCATCCAGGCAAAGATGATCGAGCCGCCCCTGGATACAATATTCGTAAGCCGTTTATTTCTCTTAAAACGCCCTGCTGTCTCCCTGTTGATCCCGCAGTGGATGGTCATAAAGTCCACCCCTGTCCTCCGCATGCATCTTCACAATGTCGATCCACTCCCTGGAGGTAATCTCCTTTAAAGGCTTGTGGTAATAGACTACCGCATCGTAAATGGGGACAGTTCCTATGATGGCCGGACATTCCTTTGTGAGACGTTTCCGGAAGGTTCTGGTATCCCCGTAGGAGCTCAGATCCATAATGGACTCTGCCCCCATCTTTACTGCGTTGTTCACCTTTTCGATCTCCATATCCATGTCCTTGCAGTCCCTGGAAATTCCCAGATTGACGTTGATCTTGGTCTTTAGCATGGAACCGATTGCATTTGGCTCTATGGAAGTGTGCAGCTTGTTGCAGGGAATAATCACCTGCCCTTTTGCCATAAGCTGCATTAGCTCTCTGGCATCCATCTGTTCCTTTTGGGCTGCCGCCCTCATCTCCTCTGTGAGAATACCCTGCCTTGCGGCGTTCATTTGTGTAGTGTATTCCATCTTATTCCTCCTCATCTATCCGTTGTTTTTGACACGAAAAAAGAAGCCTGTGATAACAGACTCCCGCGTACGCTACAGTTTATATAAAAAGGCATTTTCCGTGGAATATACCTCATGAATGTCAGAAACGACCTGGTCATTTCTGGATTTGACCCGGTCATTTTGGGCAGACTTTCATCGAAAAATAAAAAGGCATATCCCAACAGGATACACCCAGACTGCGCTATCATCTTGCTTCCTACGCCGGCATTATCCGTATCAGGTTCATGGGTCGAAATCCGTTCGTATTTCCTCTCAGCCGACGCGTCAGCTCCCCTATTTTATGTTATGGATAAAGCATATACCTGAATGAAGCAATTGTCAACTGTAATTTTTACTGCAATCAAGGATATGGTCCACATATGGTAACAGTTTAGATAGGTCCGGTTCGTTATAGGCTGAGGGGGGACGCTTCCTCCGGCGCAGGAGGAAACTGTTTCCCATAGGCGGGAGATGGTGCCACTCAGACGATTTGCAAACAAGATTGATGGAAGTTCTAGGTTCCAGAAAACAGTCGCTCGGGCGTTGGCAGCTCTCTAAGCAAACAATTTACGTGCGTTTTTAGCGGCGGGGAAATGACCGTTTACAGAAACTTGGACGCGAAGGCTTTCCTGAGCGTCATAGTTGAAGTTAACGGTCAGTTCCCCAGAGCGTTGCACGTGTTTGCGTGAGAGCTGCCAACGCCCGGGTGACGTCTGGGTGGCAACGCAAGTAACAGCCCAGACCCGTCTGAACAGTTACAGCTATAGACAGCCTGTTCCTTTACTAAGGTCTGTCAGTGTAGTTGCTAAGCGCCAAACGCACTGCACCCTTCCACCCCTCATACTTCTCCTCCCTGGCAGCTGTCTCCATCTGCGGCCTAAAGAGGCTCCTCTTCACCCTTCCGAAAATACCCCTGTCATAGATTCCAAGGGCCATCCCTGCCGCATAGGCGGCCCCGGTGCCCGATAGCTCCTCAAGGGCGGACACCTGGACCGGTTTTCCTGTCAGGTCGGACTGAAACTGCATCAGATACCTGTTTTTCGTGGGACCCCCATCTGCCCTCAGCTCTTTGATCGGAAGTCCTGAGTCCTTCTCCATAATCTCACGATATCCGTAATCTGATAGGCAATGGAGTCCAGCGCCGCCTTGGCGATCTCGGCTTTTCCCGTTGTCCTGGTCATTCCCGAGAGGACTGCCGTGGCTTCACTGTCCCAGTAGGGCGCCCCAAGCCCCGAGAACGCAGGTACCAGATAAGTGCGGTCCTCGGGATTGGCAGTCCTGGCCAGCTCCTCTGTCTCTCCGGGACTGGCTACCAGCCCCAGGCTGTCCTTGAGCCAGCTGATCACAGCCCCGGTGTAGTTGATATTGCCCTCCAGCACATACTCTACCGTTCCTCCCAGCCCCCATGCAAGGGAGGTCACAAGTCCGGATGTGCTGAATATCGGCTTTGTCCCCACATTCATCATAATGGAGGAGCCTGTGCCGTAGGTGGCTTTTACCATGCCCGGTTCCAGGCACCCCTGCCCAAAGAGGGCGCCGTGGGAGTCCCCCAGAACCGCATGGATCGGTATGGGTTTTCATATACCCTTCCAGGTCCGTCTCTCAAAGTTCTCATCCGAACCGCAGACTTGTGCAAGACAGGAGGAAGGAATGTCAAACAGCCCACAAGTCTCCTCATCCCACGCAAGCCTGGTAATGTCAAACAGCTGTGTCCTGGAAGCATTGGAATAATCCGTACAGAATCTTTTCCCCCCGTCAGCTTATACACCAGCCAACTGTCCATTGTCCCAAGACACAGTTCTCCAAGCTTGGCCTTCTCCCTGGCCCCATCCACATTTTCTAAAAACCAGGCAAACTTTGATGCCGGAAAGTAGGGAGAAAGCCGGATTCCGGTAATCTCCGAAATCCTTATCGCCCCGCTCTCCCTGCCAATCCGCTCACAGATCTCCTTTGCCCTGGAACACTGCCACACAATGGCATCTGCCACTGGTTTCCCGTCCGTCCTGTCCCAGGCCGCGGAAGTCTCCCCTGCTGATTGCTGATTCCCAGTCCTGCTACCTCTCCTTTATCAATCCCCGCCTTGGTCACCACCCCCGGACTGCCAGCAGAACGTTTTGATAAATTTCCTCCGGATCATGGGAAACCCAGCCCTCTTTATTTACAATCTGCCTGTGCGGCTGGTCTGCTCTGGCAATAAGGCAGCCCTCTGCATCGTACAGCAGCGCTTTTGTCCCCTGGGTACTCTGATCAATGGATAAGATATACCCGCTATTTTGCTTCCCCATAGTTCCTTCTCGTACTCTGCCAAAAGTTCTTTTGCCGCTTTCACGATCCCTCGGTGTTCAGACCATAGTGGTCAAATACTTCTTTGGGTTTCCGGTGATTACCGGGGAATCCGGCAGCGCCAGATTCCTCATCTTCCTCAGGGCACTCCTGGGCAACCACCTGGCTCACCAGGGCTCCCCAGACCTCCATACGGTGCATGCTCCTCCACTGTAATCACTGCCTTTGCAGCACTCGCGGCTTTACCACAGCATCCCGGTCTAGGGGCTTCACACAGTACATATCCAGAAGCGTTGCGCCTATTCCCTCCTGCTTTAGAAACTCTACCGCATCCAGGGCGGGTTTCACCATCTCACCGCAGGCCACGACGGCAAGATCCGACCCCTGGGACAGAACCGTGGCTTTGTCCATCTCAAAGGGAACCTTTCCTCCTCGTAGATATCCGGCACTGCATTGCGCCCTACGCGGATGTAGGCCGGCTTCTCATCCTTTAAAAGAGACTGGATCAGCTTTTCAGTCTGGAAACGGTCGCTGGGCAGGTACACACGCATATTTGGAATGGCCGTCATGGCAGCGATATCCTGTGCAGAGTGATGGCTCATCCCCAGAGCACCGTAACTGATGCCCCCGCTGATTCCGATCAGCTTCACATTTGTGTTGGGTAAGCCACATCCACTTTCGCCTGCTCATAGCTTCTTGTAGAAAGGAAGCACGCCGGAGATGCCGCAAATGCTCTTTTCCCGCATTTTGCAAGACCCGGCAGAAACGCTGACCAGATCCTGCTCCGCGATACCCATCTCCACAAACTGCTCCGGATAAGCCTGCGCAAAAGGAAAGAGCAAGGGAGGCAGAGCCTCTGGAATCGCTGCAGAGCACTACAATATCCCGGTCTTTCTGCGCTTCGTCCATCAATACCTGGCAGATCGCCTGCCTGTTTGGAATTTTATTCATACTACAGTGCCTCCTTTCTCGCCTGGAAATCCTCTATAATCTGATCGTATTCCTCCTGAGTCGGAACCTTGTGGTGCCATCCTGCCTTGTTCTCCATCACAGAGGACCCGCATCCCTTTACAGTATCTGCAACCAACACAGGGGGTTTCCCTTTTACCTGTTTCGCCTGCTCAAAGGCAGCGTCAAGCTGGTCAATATCATTTCCATTCTCCACATTGATCACATTCCATCCAAAGCTGGCAAACCGCTCTCCTACGTCATCCTGTGCCATCACAGCCTCTGTGCTGCCTGAAATCTGCAGGCGGTTGCGGTCAACCACTGCACACAGGTTATCCAGCTTATAATGGTGGGCTGCCATGGCACCTTCCCAGACGGAGCCTTCCGCCAATTCCCCATCTCCCATTACCACATAGACACGGTAGTCCCGGCTGTCCATTTTTCCGGCCAGGGCCATTCCCACGCTCACCGGAAGCCCATGGCCGAGAGAACCGGAGTTCATCTCTATCCCCGGAAGCTTGTTGTTGGGGTGTCCGATGTAAGGGGAGGCAAACTTACTGAACTTGTCAATAACCTCCTCGCGGCCAAAAAACCCCTTCTTGGCCAGAACCGCATAATAGCTCTCCACCGAATGTCCTTTGCTGAGTACAAAGCGGTCCCGGTCCGGATCATCCTGGTTGTCCGGCGCTATATTCATCTGCTTCATGTAGAGCGTCACCAGAATCTCCATCACACTCATGTCTCCGCCAATATGGCCGCCTTTGCCGGACACGATCATATCCAGCACATCTTTTCGCAGGTCATACGATAATTTCTTTAACTCTTCCATAAACAGACCTCCTAATTTTCCCCCCGCAGATACGCCTTTACTTCTTCCTCCACCGGGTCGTAGAGATCCGGCTTCACTCCTATGTATTTGCAGGCTTCATACAGTACAGGTACCACGTTCTTATGGATGCCTACACAGTGGTGGATGTATGGTCCCTCCACTATCTTGGCCTCCAGACGCTTGATATTGTCTACCTCAACCCACAGATAGGTTCCCATTCCCTTGGGACCCTCCACGCCTCTGCCATTTCCCAGCAGAAGAGAATATTCTCCGTTGTCCCCGTCAAAGCGGACCAGTGAAACTTCCCCCATCTTGGCTCTGGCCGTCAGACTTCCGGGATGGTCAAAGGCCAGGGGATAGGTCAGCCTTGGCTTCTCATCCGCCACAGAGATGGGCCAGGGCCCGCAGTGCTGGAGAAGCTCTCCATTTTCGATATCCGGATGGCGGATCGTCCAATCCGCAAAGAAGCTGCGCTTCTCGCCCATGGCAGCTGCCTCCACCATCAGGGCAGTGATCGCGCCGTGGATATCCGTCTCACATACCACCGGAATCCCTTCCTCGTTCAAAAGGGCATTGGCCGCGCAGGGCATGATTCCGATTTCGTTCTGCAGCTGGTTCCAGCACTGGATAGCAATGGACTGACAGCCGTATTTTTCGGCCAGTGTCTTCATGGCAACCTTCAGGGCAGCCACATTTTCAAGCTCCTGATCTTTAATTTCAATACACATTTTTTCACGGCAGTATGCCATCACCTCAGCCACCTTCACCCCTTCCTCTTTGGCAGCCTTCACCTGGTCGGTGAGCTCCGGCATGGGGACCGGCGCGAGCTGAATATTAAACTTCTCCAGAAGTTCGCCCTCATTGCACATGGTGGTCCAGAAGTCAAAGGGTCTGGTGGAAATCTGCAGGATACGCATATTACGGAAGGTCTTTACCACCTGGCAGACTGCCATAAAGTCGCGAAGCCCTCTCTCAAACACCGGATCGGTGAGTCTGCAGTTGGTCATGTAGGTGAAAGGAACCTGGAACCTGCGCAGTACCTACCGGTTGCAAACAGTCCGCATTGTGTATCCCTTAACCGCACTCCGTCCGGCTCCGGTCTCTCATCCAGGGGACCCCACAGCAGCACCGGAATCTGCAAATCCTTTGCCAGTCTGGCGCACTCATACTCAGTGCCGAAATTGCAGTGGGGCAAAAACAGGCCATCCACCTTCTCTCTTTTAAACTTCTCTGCAATCTTTATCCTGTCCTCATCGTTGTAGAGCAGTCCCTCCTCATTGATATCCGTGATATCCACAAACTCCACTCCCAGCTCTCTCAGCCGGTCGGCCGTCAGGTTCCGGTATTTGAGAGCATCCGAGCGCTGAAAATACTTCTTCTCTCGGGGGCAAACCCCAGTTTTATTCTCGTCATCTGTTCACCTTCCTCTTATTTATTTTCATTGCGGGCCTGAAGAGCCATCTTAGCCTGCAGATTTCTCTGGAACTGGTCTACAATAACGGCTGCGATCACCACAATACCCTTGATTACCTTTTTGCCAGAACTCGGAGACACCGCACATTACCATACCGTCATTGATGACGCCGATGATAAATGCACCGATAATGGTTCCGCCGATGGTTCCCCACACCGCCTGCCATGGAGGTACCGCCCAGTACGGCAGCGGAGATGGCGTTCATCTCCCATCCCTCGCCGGTTGCCGGGTGGGAGGCTACCAGCTGGGCTGCTGCAATCATACCCACGATCGCGGAGCAAAATCCCGAGAACATGTATACCAGTGTCAGGTTTTTCTTAACCTTGATTCCGGAGAGCTTAGCAGCCTTTTCATTGCCTCCGATCGCCAGTATGTGCCATCCAAAGGCGTGTATTTCAGAAGAATCGCTGCCACCAGGGCAATCAGTATCAAAATGATAACTCCCACCGGGATGCCCAGGAAGTTCTTTCCAAGCACGTCAAATCCCGTGTTCCCCAGAGCTTCATTTCCCACAATATTGGAAAAAGTAGAGCCTCCGAGCGCAGGTTTGCGAAGCCTCGGGCTACATTCATGGTACCCAGGGTGGTGATAAAGGGTGCTACTCCGAAACGCGTGATGATCAAACCGTTGATGAGACCAAACAGAACGCCTACTAAAGCGGCGATCAAAATTACTAAGGGAGCACTGAAATAAAGAGTTACGCCAAACATGGGAAGCGTCAGCCCTCATTGATCAGTCCGCCTGCGATCATGCCGGCAAGTCCTGCCACAGCTCCCACAGACAGGTCAATACCTCCGGTGATAATAACGTAGGTCATGCCAATGCCCAGAATACCGTAAAGTGCCACATGCTTTGCCACCAACAGCCCAGTGTTGAGTGAGAAAAAGTTCTCCGTCATAAGGCTGAAGAAAATGACCAGAATAATCAGGATAATCAGGGTCCTGCCCTTTAAAAAAAAAATCATGGCAAGGCTTCCGCCGGAAGCCCCTTCTTTCCATTTGTCTTTTCCATTATTTATTCTCCTTTCCCGTTTTGTGTCCGGCGTGTCCTTTATAGGAGGACAATACAAGCAGATCCTCCGTAATCTCGTCATGCTCAAATTCTCCGGTCTTTATGCCGTTGGACAGTACGATTACCCTGTCTGCGATTGCAATGATTTCCTGCAGTTCGGAGGAAATCACTATAATTGACAGCCCTTTCTGGGCGTACTGCTGTATGATTTCAAATACCTCTGTCTTAGCTCCGATATCAATTCCCCTGCTGGGTTCGTCCAGAAGCAGGATGTCGGGGTCTGTCAAAATGCCCTTTCCGATAACTACCTTCTGCTGGTTTCCGCCGGAAAGTGACAGGATGGGAAGCCGTTTATCCGCCACCTTGATCTGAATGTCCCTGATCTGGCGGTCCACATTCTCTTCCTCGCTCTTTTTTTCAAAAACCTGCCTTAGTGTATTTTTTCAGGCTGGCAAGGGAGATATTTTTCCAATGTCCAGGGTCTGGACCAGCCCCTGACTCTGTCTGTCCTCCGGAACCAGTGCAAATCCTCTCTCAATTTGTTCAGACAGAGAGCGGATCTCCAGTTTTCTTCCGTCCTTCCAAACCTCACCGGTATGTTCCGGTCTCAGGCCCATGATACACTCAAACACCTCTGTTCTTCCGGCACCCATCAGTCCATAGATTCCCAGCACCTCCCCTTTTCTCAGGGAAAAGCTTACATGGTTCAGCAGATATCCGCCGCCGCTCTTAGGCAGGCAGAGGTCCTTTACTGTGAGCACTTCATCTTGTTTCTTCCAGTCAATATTGTTTTCCTTCTTGGGATAGGACTTCCCCTGCCCAACCATGCGCTGTACAATCCACGGCACATCAATATCTGCTACCTGGGCCTTTGCCACAAACTTTCCGTCCCTTAAGATGGTCACATTGTCGCCAATCCGCATGATCTCCTCCAGGCGGTGTGATATGTAGACAATGGAGATCCCCTGAGCGGTAAACTCCCGCATCAGCTTAAAAAAGTACTTCCACCTCCTGTTCACTTAGGGAGGATGTGGGCTCATCCATGATCAGAATTTCCAAGTCCTCCTGGATAAAGTTCTTGGCAATCTCAATCATCTGCTGCTGTCCCACTCTCAGTTCCCCAACCTGAGTGTCCACATCAATGGGATGCTCCAGGCGCTCAAGCACCTTGGCTGCCAGCTCTGCGTGCTTTTTGTTGTCCAGCTTACCGGCCTTTGTCTTTTCACTTCCCATAAAGATGTTCTGATACACATTTAAATTAGGAAACAGGTTCAGCTCCTGATGTATAATACCTATCCCGTGCCTTCTGGCCTCCGTAGTATTTCGGAAGGATACCTCCTTGTCCCCCCATATACATTTTTTCCTTTTGAGGGCTGCTCAATTCCTGCTATGATCTTCATGAGTGTAGACTTGCCCGCACCATTTTCACCGATCAGTACATTGACCTTCCCCCTGCTCCACATCATAGGACACGTCGTCCAACGCTTTTGTTCCGGGATAGATCTTTGTGATTTTCTCTGCATGCAGTACCACATTTTCATTCATTTTCCACCTCCTGACACTTAGTTGACCTCCAATACCACCGGTGTGATCAGAACGGTTGTATTGTCACTGACCGTGAAGCATCCGGTAAAGGTGATGGTCTTTCCCTCCATCTCCACTGCGCTTTCCGGGTTCACCACATTCTCCATAATCAGACTGTTGATGCTCTGGCTCACCGCAGCATATTCCTGCTGGTTCGTATAATCCCCGAATTTGATAAAGGACAGGCTGTCCCGCACAGAAGAACCTTTGATAACTGAACCCACCTGGATCTTAATTCCCGCCGGCCCGTCATATCCCTCCAGAGTAATATCCATGGTACCTGCTTTGCTCTCCGTATTCACCTTATCTACTTTTCCAGTTCCCTTTACTGTATAGGTAAGCTCACCGCTGTCTCCCATGGAGTATTTTCCATACTTATCCGCCAACGACTTAAAATCACCGCCTGCCTCTTCCATGAACTGAACTAAATCCACAGCCTTTTCTGTAAGCTCCGGTATTGCCTGGCTGTCCCAAAACCGGCCACATCGTCTCCCCGGGCTAAAGGCCGCCTCCCCTGTGATGGAAGCCTCCTCACCGATTTTTACCACCTTCACACAGCCGGTTGCTGTGGTCAGCACCAGCGCCATCATCAAGGCGCATATCAATCCTTTTCTTCTCATACGTCTTACCTTCTTCCTTTCCATCAGCCCTCAAATCCCTTACGCTGTCCCGTTCCACGAACTCTGTTCCCACGTGGATTTTCAGCTTTGTGTTTGAGGGGTTCCTGATCAGTTCTATCACTCTGCGCACCGCAAATTTTCCAATGTCCTGTTTAGATACCCGAATCGTTGTAAGCCTTGGGGATGAGATCTCACAGAAAGGCAGATCGTCAAACCCGATGATGGAGACATCCTGAGGGATTCGGTAGCCGTGCTCCTGCAAAGCCTTCATGGCTCCCAGAGCAATCATGTCATTGTCCGCAAAAGAATGCGGTGGGCACCTTTGCGCCTTTTTCCAGATATCCGGCCATGTCCTTGTGAGCGCCTTCCATGTCTGGGGGCAGCAGGAAGACGAAAGACTTCTGTATGGGAAGTCCATGGCGCTTCATGGCCCTCTCAAATCCCCTCTCCCTGGAACAGAAGGGTTTAATCCAGAAAGCTTCCCTTCAAGTATCCAATCTGTGTATGCCCCTTCCTCACCAAATGTTCCACCGCTACCTGTACGGAGTCAAAGTTGTTGATCAGCACCTCGTCAAAGTACAGGTGGATATTGGAATAGTCAATGCATACCATTGGACACTTAGCCTTCTGAAAAGGACGGACATCAGAGTCCGTGAGTTCTGTCCCCAGCAATATTACTGCTGTCTGGGTATCCTCTAGTATTCTTCGAAGCTGTATCTCGTAGTCCGGGCTCCTGGAATCCAGGTTGCATACCACCATCTCGTATCCCTGATCGCTGCACTCTTTCTCCACTCCCTCCAGCATGACCACAAAGAAGGGGGAATCATTGACTACGGAGCCGTTTTTTTTGTATATCACAAACTTTATCTTGGATATCTTGCTCTCCATCACATAGCCCAGCTCTTTGGCTATCTTAAAGATGTTCTCCGAAGTTTCCTTGTTAACTCCCTTTTTTGTGATTGAGTGCATTGGAAATCGTTGCCGGTGAAAATCCGCTTACCTCACTGATCTTTTTTATACTTACCTTCATAGTCCGTCACCTACATTTCCTTTTTTCTGTCCAGCGGGAATCTCCCGGCGATGTCTTTTTATTACATGAATTTTTATATAAATGTTTACGTCTTTAGTGAGAAGCAGGGGGCGCGTTCCCCTGAAAGCGCCCCCATACAGAGCTTCTTACTATTCTTCAATTACAACTTCATTCACTTCCATCTGTACACTTTCATCTGCCTGAGTCTCTTGCGGCTCTGTCTCCTCCGCCTGAGTTTCTGTGGAATCAGACTGGGAGTCCTCTTCTGTTGTTTCCTCAGCCACTGCCTCTGACATGACTGGCGCGCTGCTGGCCGTTACTGCCTGCTTGCTGTCATCAATCTTCACAACCTTCAGCTCTATCACAGCCGTTTTGCCGCTTCCGTCTTTGGCCGTGGCAGTGATTGTCACGGTACCCTCCGCTTTCGGAGTTACCAGACCTGTTGTGCTTACGGTTGCAACGCTCTCGTCAGAGGATGACCAGGTAAAGGTCTTCCCTGCGGGAACTTGCTCCCCATCACTCAAAACAGTCAACTGTTTTGCATAGGGAGAACCTCCCCAGCCTGCTGCCTTTGTTCCGAGCTCAATTCTGTCTGCACTCACGCCTTCAGGTAATTCCATCGTAAGTTCACCTAATTCTTCTCTGCCCTCTACTGTGATGATGATCTCCTGGTAGCGGGAGAGTGCATGTGTACCATTGTCTTTTGCCTGTACCAGAATAATCAGGGTATCCCCTTCTTTTGCGTCTTCCGGTATTGTGATGCTAGCCACATCTGAGTTTGCGCCTTTAATGTAAATGCCCTTATTGGCTTCCGGCTCTGCGTATGTCCGCCTCAAAGTACTGAGACCATTTCACAGATACGTAATCTCCATCCGGATCGCTTGTCAAAGCATGCAGCTTTAAGGTTTCGCTTGGCTTTGCTGTGAAGTCCAGCCCTCCTTGATCTCAAGAGATGGTGCATGGTTGGCATCCTCGTAGTTCGGTGTGATACACCAGTCTGCGCGTGTTGCAAACTGATGCTGCAGATCTGCGATCCAGCGCCAGTCGGAGTTCACCATCTTGTTCTGCTGAGGATCGTATCCTTAACCGGCTTGTACCAGCTAAGCTGTTCGCCCTTGGAATTCTTTGCAGTGGTATCCAGAACATATCTGCCTGCGAAGCTTCCGTATTCCGGATTTTCCAGTGATCTCAAACCTGTATTCATCAGGTAGATAAATGACGGGGAATCTCCTTCCGAGAGGAAATCATATCTCTGATATTTCCTTCCTCCCCACCAGGAAGTGCTATCCAGTATGGATTCATTCGTTCCAAACTGACTGCCTTCCTCCTCGCCTTCCAGATAAGTTCCGTCACCCCAGGTAACGTAGTTATCTAACAGCGGGCCATGTCCATAGTCTATATTGGCTCTCATCCATGCTCCGGACATAGTCCTTTTCGCTTCGCTGTCCACATCACCTGCAGTGCCAGCCCAGGCATATCCATAGGAAGTTGCGCTGACGTTCATACAAACGATTTCAGGCCATTCTTCACCAATGTACTCATCATAGGTCTGATCTTGTTTTCCCCATGCTCCGATCATAACTTTATCAATGATCTTGTTGCGGATTTCTTCCCACTGGTCTGTGTTTTTATAATCCTCTTCAATACTCATCAAAGCTCTGGAGATGGTGTTCATGCCTCCCCAAGCCAGGAGATGAAGCTTTCTGGGATCATTGTCCAGCAGCGCCTTCTCAATCAGTTTAGAACCGTCTGACTCCTCTTTCACATCACCTTTATATGCAATATTACCGATTTTCATTATGCTGCGGATATAGCTTGGCGTAGGATAATTCGGATCATGTGCGTGCAGGTTTTCATAAATAGCCTCATAGTCATCTGCGTATCCAAACATCCAGTCCGTTCCCGGCCAGCGGTAGCTGGTCTGTGAAGCCGGATCTGCTGCCTCGGGATCTCCTATCCAGTGAAACTGAGAACTTGTCTGAATAATTCCCTGAAGTCAATCTCATTTGCATAGAGCAGTGCATGTGCCAGTGAGTTCTGATCATCCACCTCAGCATCCTGGGTAATGATAGCTCTCGGATTCTGATTTGCAGGGTCATTGGCGGCTCTCATTACCGTGATTTCCACGCTTCCGGATACTTCCGGATTGCTCTTTGATGTTGCACGGATCACCGCGGTTCCCGCTGAAACACCTGTTACCGTAACACCTCTTCTGCCCTCTTCCACGGTGGCAACGCTCTCATCGTCGGAGCTGCGTATCACACTTGCATCTGTCGCGTCTGCCGGCAGCACTGCTGCGCTCACGGTTGCAGTTGTTCCTGCAACAATAGAATCTTTGTTTGCAGTTACTGTAATTTCTTTCACAGGAGTGCTCTCACCGTCTACAGTCAGGATCACTCTCTGATAATGCTTCATGTTGTGAGCACCGCTGTCATATACCTCCACGATCATGTGAATGGTATCCCCATTCTTTGCATCAGTTGGTACCGTAAAACTCATGCGGTCTGAGGAGGCTCCCGCCATCTCAATCTTTCCGTCTACACTTCCCTTGTAAGTGTCAGCTTCATAGTACTGCCACCATTTATAGGTCAGCTTGTCCCCATCCGGGTCACTTGCCTTTGCGCTGATGCTCACACGCTCGCCTGCTGCTGCTGTGATATCCAGTCCGGTCGTCACCTCAACGGTAGGTCTGTGGTTTGCCTTCCCATAGCTGTCGGCTACACACCAATCGGCCCTTGCTCCAAAGTCATTCTGAATATCGTCAAACCATCTGGTCAGTGTGTAGGTGGTATCGTCTTTCTCTGTATAAATATTGAAGTCTTTTGCAGTGTTCTCGTAAGTTCCGGTATTCGGATCTTCCTCAAATCTTCCGCCCCAGCCTCCGTAGGTGGGATCTTCCATACTCCTTAAGCCTGTATCGAGCAGGTAGAAGAAGGACGGAGAGTCTCCCTCTGAGATAAAGTCATAGCGGTCGTATCCAGTCCCTATGATACGGTTCTCCCAGCCTCTCTGCTCGCTGTCCAGCTCGCCCTCAAGGGTGGTTCCGTCTCCCATGGTCTTGTAATTGGCAAGCAGTGGACCGTGATTCTTCAGGATATTGGTGTAGAACCAATCTCCGCTCAGTTTTGTGGTCAGCTGCTCCGGGACCTGTTTCCACATATAGGCAAATCTCCAGAAGTTTCCTCCATCATGGATTGCCTTAATGTCCGGCCAGTTCTTGGCGATGTAGTCTGAGTAGGTGGCATCCTGGTTCAGGATGATGTAGATGACTGCCTTGTCACAGACCTTCTTATAGATCTCATCCCACTTGTCCGTTCCTTTGTACTCTTCCTCAATGGACTTCAACGCTCTAGCTGTGGTATTGGTGCCGCCCCAGGTTTGGATGTAGGTGGTTCTCTCGTCATCGTCCAGAAGAAGCTTCTTCATAAACTCAGAACCTTCCGTAATCTCATCCATTTCGCCTACATTCTTGATGTTACCGATTTTCAAGATACTCTTTAAGTAATTTGGTGACGGATAACCGTCTGCGTGAATCTTTAAGTTGTCATAAACCTCTGCATAATCGTCCAGCACTTCCCCTGCCCATGCTGTTCCGGTCCAGCGGTAGGGGTCAATCCCCTTATCCGGATCACCCGCATAGTGGTAGGTGGAGCTTGTCAGGATGATTCCTGCGATATCCATCTCGTTGAGTAGAGCATCAGACGCATAAAGGAGTCCATGTCATCCACTTCGCCGTCTGTGGTTACGATAGTCCTGACCTTGCTGTTCGCAGGATCATTAGCAGCTCTTGTCACGGTAATTTCAAGGCTGCCCTTTACTGTACTGTCAGATTTGGAAACTGCAGTTATAATGACTGTTCCCACATCAATACCGGTAACTGTGCCAGAAGCATCAACTTCGGCAATTGTTTCGTCTGAGGATTCCCATGTTACCGTTTTGACATTTGCTGTTGCCGGGAGTACCTCTGCCTGAAGTTTCGTAGTTTTGCCTGTTTCTAATGCATTACTGCCTTTTACCTCTACGCTCTTTGCTTTAGTGGTCTCACCAACAATAATTACAACCTGCTGATAACGTGTAAGAGAATGTGTTCCATTGTCGGTAGCCTGAACTAGGATAATCAGATTGTCGCCATCCTTTGCATCCTCAGGTACCGTAATGGTAGCCACATCTGAGTTTGCGCCCTTGATGTAAATGCCCTTATTTGTTTCCGGCTCTTCATAAGTATCTGCCTCAAAATACTGAGACCATTTCACAGATACATAGTCACCGTCCGGGTCGCTCGTCACCGCGTGTAGCTTCAAGGTTTCACCGGGTTTTGCAACAAAATCCAGACCCTCTTTAATACTCAGAGATGGATTGTGGTTTGCATCCTCGTATTTCGGTGTAATACACCAGTCTGCACGTGTTGCAAAATCATGCTGCAGATCTGCTATCCATCGCCAGTCAGAGTTCACCATCTTGTCCTGCAGCGGATCGTAATCCTGAACGGTCTTATACCAGTTCAACTGCTGTCCCTTGGAGTTCTTCATGCTGGTATCCAGATAGTAACGTCCGCCGTAGCTTCCGAATGCAGGAGCTTCCAGTGATCTAAGCCCTGTATCCATCAGGTAGAGGAAGCTGGGTGAATCACCCTCAGAGAGGAAATCATATCTCTGATACTTCATTCTTCCCCCACCAGGCAGTGCTGTCCAGCATGGATTCGTTGGTACCAAACTGGCTGCCTTCTTCCTCGCCATCCAGATAGGTTCCGTCTCCCCATGTCACATAATTGTCCAGCAGCGGACCGTGTCCATAATCCAGATTCTCTCTCATCCAGGCTCCGGACATTGTTCGCTTTGCTTCACTATCTGCATCCCCGGCTGTTCTGGACCATGCGTACCCATAAGTAGTTCCTCCGCCTACATTCATGAATGGGATTTCAGGCCATTCTTCGGCAATGTACTCATCATAGGTCTCATCCTGTTTTCCAAAAGCACCGATCATTGTCTTATCAATAATCTTTTTTGTACAGACGCCCACTGTTCTGTGTTTTTATATTTTTCTTCAATACTCATCAGTGCACGGGCAATGGTATTTGTTCCGCCCCATGCCATAAGGTGAAGGGTTCTGGAGTCATTATCCAAAAGTGCCTTTTCCACTAACCTGGAACCATCTGTCTCTTTTTCAGATCACCTTTGGATGCGATATTTCCCACTGCAATTATGCTGCGTATGTAATCTGGTGTGGGGTAAGCAGAATCATGAGTGCGCAGATTTTTGAAAACTTCCTGGTAATCATCAGCAAATTCGTTCATCCACTCTGTCCCCGGCCAACGGTAACTGGTCTGAGATGCCTCATCCTCCGCATCCGGATCACCGATCCAGTGGAACTTAGAACTGGTCTGAACGATTCCCTGGAAATCGATCTCATTAGCGTAGAGCAGTGCATGTATCAGTGAGTTTTGGTCATCCACCTCAGCATCCTGGGTGATGATGGCTCTCGGCTTATCCATGCTTGTCACTGTCACGTGTACAACTGCCTTGACACCGCTTCCGTCTGCAGCCTGAACAGTAATGTCTGTGCTGCCCTGTGTGATTGCGGCAATGCTGCCGTTTGCATCCACAGTTGCCGCGCAGGGATCGGAGGATGTATATTTCAATCCCTTTATTCGTGGCGTTCGCAGGTGCCACTGCAGGTTTCAGCTGATACCTCGCACCTGAGTCCAAAGTCAGGGCTGAATCCACTGCGATATTGGATACCTTGACTTCCTGGGGTGTGGGCGGCGGTGTCGGTTTTGTCTTTTGTCTTTACGGTAACCTTTACCGTGGCCTTTTTCCTTTGCTTCCGTCCGTAGCACTGGCCGTAATCGTGGCCGTTCCAGCCTTCTTCGCTGTGATCTTTCCCTTTGTGCTCACAGATGCCACACTTGATTTGGAACTCTTGTAGTTCAGCTTTTTAATGCTGGCATTCTTAGGCTTAAAGGTTGCCTTGATGGCCTTTGTCTGACCTTCAGTCAAGGTCACCTTCGTGACATTCAGCTTCATGTTCTTGATCAAAACAGGTTTCTTGACCGTAACCTTGCAGGTAGCCTTCAAGGTCTTATTATTTTTTCCTTTAACGGAAGCTGTGATTGTTGCGGTTCCTGTGCGGATAGCGGAAACAACCCCCTGCTGTTTACCTTGGCCACCCTTTTGTTGCTGCTCTTCCATTTCGCCGTAAACTTGGCTGCCTTGGGGCTGCTTTTACCTTCAGCGTCTTTTTCTGCCCCTTGTAAATCGTCAGCTTTGAGGAACTCATGGTGATCTTAGTTACTTTTTGGGCAGCTGCCTGTGCCTCCATTGAGGCATATAGCTTAAGGATGAGGTAACCATTGCTGCTGCCAGCACCATCGCTGCAGTCTTTTTCATTCTGGATCTAAAATTTATTTTTTTATCCATATTTCCTCCACATTATATTGCTGCTTAACTTTTCATTACCTTCAATTGGAATACAAAACCCATTTAGGATCTCCTTTTCAATGGGCTTTTCTTACTTTGAAAATCATCTTACGGTCTGTGCATTATTGCACAGACCTTCAGATACGTTACCATGCTATTAAATTTCCCTATGTTTTCTTATCAAATTATTCCTGATAATCAAAAGCGTTCAGGTTGTCCGCATTGTCCTTTGTGATTGCGATACAGTCTACCAACTGTTTCTCTTCCAGACCGGTTGTGCCGTTCTTCAGGTAATCATCTGCCTGTACGGCTGCCATACGTGCGATCTCTGCACACTGCTGAAGTGCGGTAGCCAGGATCGTACCCTCTTTGATCTTATCTCTCACATCGTCAGATCCGTCCACGCCGATGATCTGTACATCTTTCAGGCCTGCTGCTGCGATGGCTGCCTCAGCGCCCATTGCCATGGTATCATTTCCGCAGATAACGCCCTTGATGTCCGGGTGGGACTGTAAATGGTCTCCATCTTCTCAAACGCCTCTGTCTGCTCCCAGTTTGCGGACTGCTGTTCTACCATAACCAGATCCGGATACTGATCAATTACTTCATGGAATGCAGAAGAACGAACGGCTGCATTTGTATCAGATTCTTTACCTAACAGCTCAACATACTCGCCTTCTTCGCCCATTGCCTCTACCCAAACTTCAGCCACTGCCTTTGCTCCCTGGTAGTTGTTTGCTACGATCTGTGAAATAGCTACACCCTCTTCGTTGATCTCACGGTCAATGAGGAATGGGGGATTCCGGCATCTCTGGCTTTCTTTACTGCCTCAATGGTTGCGTCAGCACCTGCGTTGTCACAGATGATTGCCGCAGCTTTATCCGCGATGGCTGCCTCGAAGTGCTCCATCTGTTTTGTGGCGTCATCATCGTGGGACAGTGTCTTCACTTCATAGCCTAACTCCTCAGCCTTTTTCGATGCAGCGTCTGCCTCAGTACCGAAGAACGGATTGGAGTGTGATGGTGTGATAACATAAAGGATATTACTTCCTCCTCCCGGAAGCGCCTCCGCTGCCTCTGACTCTGTAGCCTCCGTAGCCGGAGATTCTGTGTCCTGAGCCTCTGTAGCTGGGGCATCTGTAGCCGGTGCCTCTGTGGCCGGTGCCTTTGTAGCTGCCTCAGTCTGAGGCGCTGCGGCTGTCTCCGGCGTCTTTGCTCCTCCGCATCCTACCAGCATGGAAGCTACCATAGCTGCGCTCAACAGTACACCTAACATTTTTTTCTTCATCTTATTGCCCTCCCATAACATATATTGGTTTAAAAGTTTTATAAAGATTTATATAAATTTATTTAAAGAAACCACATAAATCTTTACATAAACATAGTTTAGCAAAATGAATATGGAGAAAAAATAACGATTCTGGTATAAAACAGTACGATTCTGCTTTTCTTTTCTGATTTTGCGTTTTGGAACAGATTTGTGTAAATATTTAAGAAAATCTGTTTAGCCAGGCTGCCGGCCGCAGGGCACAAAAAACCACCCTTTTCACTCTAGATGTGAAAGGATGGCTTCTGGCCTTTACTTATTCTCTTTCCATTTTAAAAACTGCTCCCTTTTATTCTCAATCACCTGGTCAATCCCATTCTCCTCCAGCTCCCGGTTCATTTCGTCAAGCCCCTCCCTGGGATTTACCAGTCCGTTTTCCAGGATCACCTTATACTTTTCATAGATGGATTTCAGTGCAAAGTACTCTGTTGACACCTGAGAGATGTCAAAGTTAAACCCAATGTCGCAGGCATGGATGGACTTCTCATTAAATTCCCGCATCTTCTCCCACAGATCCTTTGGATTTCCCTCCCAGACATGAGTGATAAACTGATTCGGCATTCTCCAGGCATTTTTTATGAAGATATTTACATTCATTCCCTCAGGAAAGGTGATGACGCCGTCCTCAGTCTTTACATAGTGCTTTGCCTTCTATTCCGTAGGACAGTAGATTCATAATATCCGGGTCTGTGTAGAGCAGGTTCAGAAGCTGCATGGACTTTTCTGCTGAGACGGTATTCTCCGTGATGACCCAGGGATATGCTGCTATGGAATTGTAGCTGATGGCATTCTCCCCAAACTGCACAAACACCAGCTCCCGGCCGCATCCCAGAATTTCCTGCTGCAAAATTCCGGGTTTTCCTATGGTCTGAAAGGAGAACAGATCCCCGTCCTGGATTCTGTCGGCGATCCCCCTAGTCTCCTGGATCACCTCGTCCCCCATAAATCCCTTTTAGGTACCAGCGGCGTACTCTCTTTAACGCATCGTAATAGAGGTCTGACTCAAAGATATTGGTCAGTTCCTCATCCCTTCCATAGTCCATATGGACACCGCTGGGAAAGTTGTACATTCCGTCTGCAAAGTACAGGTTGGAGAGCATACTACCTGAACGGTTGGCTACCATCACCATATCCGGCTCTCTCTCTGGATAAATTCATACAACTCTTCCAGGTCTTTAAGATCCTTCAACTCCCCGGGGTCAATATGATACTTGTCGAGAATGTCCTTTCGCAGCATATAGGCATTCCACCCTGCTGCGTAATCCCGGTTATTGGGAAGTCCGTACAACACTCCGTTAATATCGCAGGCGTGGATCGTCTCCTCACCCACCTCCTCTATGATTCCCTTCCCGTACTGCTCCAGCAGCCCGTCCAGAGGGTGCAGGTACCCTTTCATATACATCTCCAGGTACATGCTTCCATTGGCAGAGATAATATCCAGAGGCTCCTTCCCTGCCAGCATCAGGTTAATCTTTGTGGAATACTGGCTCTCCATCACCTTAAACTCAATCTCAACCCCCAGCTTTTCTCTGGTGATCTCATTGATGGCTTCCTCTACCAGCCCCTGGTCATGGGTCAGCGCTGCACTGCAGGGATAGGCCATGACCAGCTTTGTATACTCTTTTATCTTCTCCGTTCCCTCCCAGTCTCTCTCCGGGATCCGCCGCAGCCCGTTCCCACTGCTGCAAGGAGTAACAGAAGAATCGTTCCTGCCAGAATCTTTTTCATGTATTCACCTCATTTTCGCCTCTTCCGTCTCTACAGGCAGGTCAATATTTACTACCGCTCCGCCCATCTGCCGGTTCGCAAACACCATCCTGAACCGATCCTGGTACAGAATCTCCAAACGCTGGTACACATTGTATATTCCAATATGCTCTCTGCCAAGGTCATGTATGATTTCATGCTTTTTAAGCTTTTCCAGAACCTCAGGCCTAAATCCTCTCCATTGTCCTGAATATAAAGGTTCAGATACCAGCCGTTGAAAGAATCTCCCTGGAGGGTGATTACTATCTTGATCTTCAGCTGTATATCCGGTGAAAACTGGTGTTTAACAGCATTATCCACAAAGGTCTGGACCAGCATAGTGGGAATCCTCATTTTGCCCAATGAGGGCTCCATAATGATTTCAATGTCAATCTGATCCTCATAGCGCAGTTTCTGCAGCCTCCAGTAGCTGTCCACATGCTCCAGCTCCCGCTCCAGCGGAATCACTGTGCTGTTTGTGAGGGAATAACGCATATATTTGCTCAGGTATACGGCTGCTTCTTCCACCTTATCGTTCTCCCCGCACATGGAAAGATTCCGGATCAGATTCATACAGTTGGTTAGAAAGTGCGGGTCTATCTGTACCTGGAGGTATTGCAGTTCCGCATTCTGCTTGTTCAACATTTCTTCATAAACATCGATTTTCAGCTGCTTAATCTCCTTTGTCATGGACTCAAAGGCCTCATTGACTTTTGAAATTCCTCGTAATTGCCACGAGCCTCAACCATAACGTCCAGATCCCCGTCCTTTAACCGGTTCATAGCCAATACCAGATTGTCCAGAGGTCTCATAAAAATCTCTGAAAGGTTAGCCAGCAGGCTGCCACCAGCACAACCAGGCCCAGAATGGCGGTCACTACCGAGATCATAGCGGGTCGTCCCAAGCTAGCACTCCCTGGTGTCTCTCCACCATCAGCACCACAGAGAACCCCTGTCCTTCACCTCTGAGGTGAGTCTAACATACTTATGGCCCTTGATCTGCTCAGCCTTCACCTCCGTCAGAGAATTTCCCTTCTGATCATAGATGCGCACCAGATACCCTTTGTCCGTATCCACCATCTCCTCCGCCTGCGCAACCAGCTTATCCGCCCTCACCCAGCTCCCCACATAGACCCCCTGAAGGTCCAGCATCTTTATCAGATAGTAGTTTCCCTGAAGATGGGCGGCAAACCAGCCTCTCTCCTGCCCCTCTGTCTTCTCAAACATGTCTGTGAGACTCTGTATATGATACTTGATTGTAGTATTTTCCTTGCTGCTGACCCCGCTTCCGATGCGTCCCTGATACACGTCCGCAGCGGGACAGTACATGAACAGGCCGTCTATGTCCTTGAACCGTTCTATGGACTCCCTGTAATAGGATGCGATCGCAAGCTCCGCCAGATATCGGTCTATCTCTTTTTTTGGGATTCTCCAGTTTCTGAAACTCCACCCCCATCTGGTTCTGTGCAACCAGAAAATTTTCCACTTCCCCAGGCTGTCACTGAGCATCTTTGTGTAAAAGTCCAGGGACCGCTCCAGAGAGGTCAGAAACTGCTCATCCTTCATTTGATAGATATAGATATTGTAGGAGATCACAAAAGCGCTCATCACCAGCATAATCGCCCCAATCATAATCAGCATTCGATACCTCAGGGCATGAAACCATTTCATACGGATTCCTGTTCCTTTCTAAATTCCTTGGGTGTCATCCCGGTTGCCCGCTTAAACAGCTTGGTAAAGTAGGCGGTATTCGTATACCCCACCTTCTGGGAGACTTCAGAAATTCTCCCCTCTGTGGAACGCAGCAGGACCTTGGCTCTCTCCAGTCTGGCGTGTATGATATAGTCTGATATTGACATCCCTGTCTTTTCTTTAAAAAATATGTGAGAGGTAATCCGGATGCAGAAACACCTTGGCCGCCAGATCGCTCCTGGTCAATTCCTCCTGGAGGTTTTCCTCTATGTAAGTCTCCAGCTTGCGTACAATGTTTGGAGTCTTTTCTGCCTCATAGCTGTAGTAGGCCAGAATTTCTATAAGTTCCCGAATCCATATCTGCATGTCCTCAATGGAATGGGAGGACTCATTGAACAGGGGCACCAGTTTTTCATTTTTCAAGATAGAGTTGGCCTGAATACCCCCGTTTTTTCAAGGCCCCGTACAATTCCTGCAGAAAGTCTTGCTGAAAGCAGTTGAGGACATGGCCGTTTGCCTCCCGGAAGCTCCCAGCGTATTCAAATAGCTCTCCATCTGCAGGATTACTTTTACGGTATCCCGGCTCAAAAAGCTCCCGAATCCATTTTTCCATATCCGGCTTCTGATATTGGCCTGATCTCTGCTCCAGCTTATGAATCCGTACTATTCCTCCGGACTTTTTCACATCATTGTCCTCTGACTGCAACAACGCGAAGGCAGTCTTCCGGACTTGGGAGATCTCCGCGGGTTTGTCCACATAGCAGGTGATACGGCAAAACCCCAGGATCGCTCTGCACTGCTGAAGCATCAGCTCCAGTTTTTCCGTGACAACCTGCTCCGGCTGAGTATCCATGCGATAGAAAATGAGAATTCTATGTTTCTCGTTGAGCAGATTCTTTTCCCCGGGGGATTCCCACAGCAGTTCTGACAAAACATTCTCCAATGCAAACTCAATGGTTGAGTCATCCCAGGCACTCCCCTTTCCGTGCTTTCGCTCCCATGCCACCAAAATCGGGAAAAAACGTTCCCCCCTCTTTCAGAGAGAGACCGTGCGCCTGGGCCATATGTGCGTAGTCGATGGAGATGCTGCCCGTATCACTCTCCAACAGCCTTCTCCAAAATTCCTTCCGTAGAATCTGCTGGCTGGAGTTCCAGCGCTTGCATACTTGCGGTTCTGCTCAATCTGCTCATTGAGCCTCACCTGCTCCGCAGCGGCATTCAGGGCCGCCTCCAGCTCTTCTTTCACTACCGGCTTTAGAATATATTGAATTACCCCCAGCCGGAGAGCCTCCTGCGCATAACTGAAAACTGCATGGCTTGTCAAAAAGATCGGGATTGTATCCAGCCCCTGTTCCCGTATCCATTCCACCAGCTCATGCCCGCTTCCCCTGGGCATCTCTATGTCGCTCAAAAGTACCGTTATGTCGTGAAGCTCCATCACCTCCACGGCCTGTTTTAAGCTGTAGGCACAGTATATCTCGTCCACACCAAACTTGTGCACGTCAATCATGCGACGTATCACTTCTACCTCCAGTTTCTCGTCATCTACAATCAAAATATTCAAACCGCCGTCCCCTGTTGCCCGTACTCAAACGTTTTCACTAGTTTTAAGTAAATTTTCACAAAAATGTTTCGTTATTTTACTCCAAATATATCCCTTTTTTCAAATTTTGTCTACTATAAATTTATCCGCCCCCCGTTCCCAAAAAGGTCTGGCTGATTTATGCGCCGCTTAGTGCCTTAAGGCATCCTTCCATGCAGTAAAAAGAATCCTGCGGAGCATTTTTTATTTCATAGGACGAACTTTCCTATGAAGATTAGGGGTGTCAAAAGGTCAGTGACCTTTGATATAAATTTGTACCTTGAAAATTTAACACGATATATATCGTAAATACCTGATATTTGTTATAATTAAGTTATCAAATATGGAGGTGATGAAATGGCTTTTGTTGCTAATAATAATCAACAATTATCTTTAATGGATAGTACTTTCAATCTTACTGAAAGAGAAAACGCGTATTGGAAAAATCATGGGCAAAAGCTTTTGCTGAGTATGTTTTTCCTGCTATCGATGAAACTATTTTTTCAGAATTGTATAGCAGTAAAGCGTCACGTCCAAATACTCCGGTAAATGTTATTGTAGGTGCTCTTATTCTAAAAGGAGCTCTTGGAGATACGGATGATGAATTGGTAGAAGCGCTTATGTTTGATGTTCGTTATCAGTATGCACTTCATACAACAAGTTTTGAGGAACAGCCCCTTAGCGATAGAACGCTCAGCCGGTTCAGAGCACGTGTGCTGGCTTATGAAACAGAGCATGATGTTGACCTCATTCATGAATGCACTGTAAAAATGGCGAAGGAACTGTCAGAATTTATGAAAATCACTCCAAATATGCAGCGAATGGACAGTCTTATGATTGCAGCTAATATTAGAAATCTTTCATTACTGGAGCTTTTTCTATACTTGCGTTGCAAATTTAGCAAAGATTATGAATCAACGTGAAAAAGAAATCCCTGAGAAACAACATCATTACATCGAAAAAGATGATTATAATCGTTGCATCTACCATAAAAGGGATATGGATGCTGCAGAAAGAACCATTGCTGTAATGCACGATGCCGAAGTGCTTATTCAACTGTGTGATAATACAGGTGACTTTGATGATACAAGTGAGTACCAACTTCTAATTCGCTTGCTAAAAGAAAGAACGATTATCGACGATGATGGTTCCCGCCGCCTTCTTGAAAAAAAAAGAGATTAAAAATACTTCTGAAGTTTTGTTAAATCCTTCAGATCCAGAGGCGACGTTTCGCTATAAAGCTGGTGGGAAAAATCTCGGGTATGTTGGTAACGTAGTAGAATCTGTCGGTGAAACAGGCAGTCTTATCACTGATTATTCATATGAAAAAAATGTCTATGCTGACAATCAATTCATGAAAGATTATCTTCACAACCAGCAGACTTTTGAAGAGGAAGCATTTATAGTCGCTGATGGTGCTTACAGTGGTGAAGAGAATTCCAGGCCGGCAAAAGATCATAATCTTAAGCTTGTAACTACAAACTTTACAGGACGCAAACCAGATGAAATCTATGCTGAATTCAAGTTTACGCAGGACGGACAGTATTTGATAGAATGTATAAATAAGTGTGCTCCAGAAGAATGCATATACGATCCGGAGTAAGGATCGTTCGGTTGCATATTTTAAAATTGAGACCTGCAACTCATGTCCCTACAAAGAAAAAATGTCTGCCCCGCTTCTTAAAAACAAGAGTCCGGAAAGAGGTCTCATGGAAATCGGTTGGAAGAGCAAAACAATTACACTATATGAAAACGGAAGAATTCAGCCAGTATGCCCGCTTTCGCAATGGTGTAGAAGCAATTCCGTCTCTTCTTAGGAGAAGATACCACGTAGATAAAATACCAACGCATGGAAAGTACAGAACCCGTTTTCATTTTGGGTTCAAAATAGCGGCACTAAATTTTCAAAAAGCTATTAAATTACACTAATAGCCTGGCTAACTGTGACCCAAAATTAAAAGTAGTATAAAAAGTCATAGGAAGATACTTCATCAGGTAACCTCTAACTACCATCTTTTATTGTCTAAAACCATTTCGTGTTAAATTTTCAAGGTACAAGTCGATTATTATTTAAGTGGCTTTTGACACCCTAATCCTATGAAAAAAAGTCCAGCTTGCAAAAAGCTGGACTGTATCTTTGCCGGTAAATTATTCTCCCTGTAATTTTCTTCCGATATATTCCGGAACCTGATCCACCTGAAGCCCAAGAGCCACCGCCAGTTCTCCAAACAAGAGGTTTTCCGCCTTTTTCATACTCTCCGCCTCATTGATGGTCAGGCTGCGCCCCCCGCTCACGTTTGTTCATCCCCAATTGAAACAGTCCATTGACCATGGCCGCCCATTTCTCTTTGTCGCCGGACACCAGCATCTCCTTACAGGCCTGCAGCCGTTCGTTACGGTTGGCATACTTCTCCACCTGAAACTTTGGCAGCTGCTCAATAAAGACTTCCGCTTCCTCTCTGCTGATCACCGGGCGCATCACCACCTTTTGGTTGTCAACAGGTATATAAATCATACTTCCCCTGTCAAAGACCGGTACCAGGGTATAGTACAGTTTTTATCCCTCATGAAACTCAGTCTTGATATCTCCTTCACCTGGCATACTCCCACGGTTCCGTACATCATGTAATCTCCTGCCTTAAACTGAAGCGCCATTTCCATGCAAATTCCCTCTAATGCGCATTATATCCTTTTTTGCTTCCTCACAAAAAAAAGAATAGCCTGTGCCCACGGCTGGATTAACACTACGGTCCACACGCTATTCTCAGATTTATTATAACAGGATTGAGTATTTGATGTAATAGTATAATTTCACAAAGTTATAGTATGCTATTTTTATATAATATAACCTATTTCTCGGTATTGTCTATATATAACACCTACCTCCCTTTTAGCACTCCTAAATCATTTTCTTACAGTCAGCGCAGTAAAATGCGCAGACCTGTTGAATCGTTATCTTATATCATCATTTAATCACAACAGCAAATTTCCCTGTCTGCTCAAACAGTTCCTGAAAGGCATTCATATCCCTCTCGATGATTCCTTCCAGGGGATCATTGACGGTCACTGTATTCTGCTCCATGTCATACCCGGACAGCACTACGCAGTGCTCCTGACTGTACCAGGGATAGGTTATTCCGTTTCGCTCATAGATCTCCTCTGTAAACTCTGGCTCTGACATATACATGGTGTGCCAGAGAATCACAGGAATCCCCTCTGCCAGATACTTCTCCAGGAGCACATCAAAGTCAGTGCCCGTCACATCCTCCGCCACCTTCCCGGCTCCCTGTTCGGACAGGTAGCGGTTGGCAGTCTCTACAATTGTCGGCGGAAAGCATCCGGCTCCCTGCCGGGACTTGGGATCACCCACATATCCTCTCGTAAAATCACCATCTTCGCTGTAAACCAGATATTCATCTGCAATGGTGGTCTTCTCCAGATCGTACCCCTCATACATCAACGCCATAGTCAGCGCCACGGACTCGCATCCGGTGGGAAGCTCCGGTTTCTGCAACAGCTCCGGTACGTCCAGTTGAACGGCCTGGGGGGCCTGGGACTCCTCCTGGACAATCCGGGACAGCTCGATCTGCTGCACATGCTCCATGACATATGCTTTTTCTGAGGTCTCCTGACTCTCCAGATCCATAGATCCCTTTTCCCCGCACCCTGCGGTCCCCACCAGGGCCGTTACCAAAAACACGGCAAATATTCTGTGCCTTATCCTCATCCTAATCCCCATCCACTCTGCTATAATTTGCGGCGCATAAACAGATCGGCCGTCTGATTCTGATTGTACCGCTCTGTCTCCTGAAAGCCCCTTTTTCTGTAGAGCATCACTGCATTTTGGCTGGTGCTCAGTGTATCCAGATACATCCATTGATATCCGCTGCCTCTGGCATAAGCCACAGCCGTGTCCAGCAGCCATCCCCCATACCCGTATCCCTGAAAATCACGGCTTAAGTATAGGCACTTTAACTCGCAGCATCTGTCGTCCTTAAGCCGTCCCAGCGCTGCAGTGCCGATTATCCTTGCCTCAGCCTTCAAGACCCAGAATTTCACAAATCCGGACCCCGGATGCCGCAGATGTCTATGTCTGCCAAAAGGCTCGTAGACACGCCCGGATTCGGGAAGGCAGACATGAAAAAAACGCGTCCAGTTCCCCCTGCATTTGTTTTCATATTCCATCAGCTCTATCATCTGCGGTTCCTTCTATTCTACGGATTGCGGTAACTTGTTCCGGCCTGCCGGGCCGAAACGCTCTATAATGTTCTATAATAGCACAAACTTCCCTGTTTTACTACTGGAATTCCCCAAAGCTTGTTTGCAGATCTTCCGGCTAAAAACAGCTTCCTCCGGCGCAGCCTATAACGAACCTTGCCCGTTCTGAACTGTTCCGTATGTGCAGTAAATACGCATACCTGCCTAAGCTGTTACCAGATTCTTCCTGGCCGGATAAGGCTATCCTATCTAAGCACAGCCCCCGAACAGCCAGATGTAACCTCCCTTGCGTACCGCGCCAGATACCCGCTCTTCACATTGGAGGGCTTTGGAGTCCACTCCCTCTTTCGTACCTCCAGCTCCTCTTCTGAAACCAAAAGCTCCAACCTATTTTCTGTAATGTCTATCTCAATCAGATCCCCGTTTCTCACAAGCGCAATGGTTCCGCCCACTGCCGCCTCCGGTGATACATGCCGGATGGCCGCTCCCCTTGTGGCTCCGGAAAATCTTCCGTCGGTGATAAGGGCCACGCTGTCCCCAAGGCCGCTGCCCATAATAGCCGACGTGGGATTTAGCATCTCCCGCATTCCCGGGCCGCCCTTGGGACCTTCGTACCGGATGACCACCACATCCCCCTTCTCGATTTCCCCTTATAAATAGCCTCCAGGGCCTCCTCCTCACACTCAAATACCCTGGCTCTTCCTGTGTGCCTCATCATCCCGGTATCCACTGCTGAGCGTTTCACCACTGCTCCTCCGGGGCCAGACTTCCCTTTAAAACAGCGATCCCCCCTTCCGGGCTGTAGGGCTCCTCCAGGCTGCGGATCACCTGGGAGTCCTTTCTCTTTTATTCTCAATGCTCTTACTCAATGGGCCGCACGTACAGGTCAGACAGTCCGTGTACAGCAGTCCGGCTCTGCTGATCTCATTCATCACAGCCGGTATGCCCCCGGCCTCATGCAGATCTTCAATAAAATGTTCCCCTGCCGGCGACAGATGGCAGATGTTTGGAGTCTTTTGGGAAATCTCATTCACCATCTCCAGATCCAGTGTGATTCCGCATTCCCTTGCAATAGCAGGAAGGTGCAGAACACTGTTGGTGGAGCATCCCATGGCCATATCTACGGCAAGGGCATTTGCAAATGCCTTCTCCGTCATAATATCTCTGGGACAGATTCCCTCCTCACCAGCTCCATGATCTGCATCCCCGTCTCCTTTGCCAGGCGAAGCCGTTTGGAATATACAGCAGGAATTGTACCATTTCCACTCAGAGCCATACCCAAGGCCTCCGTCAGACAGTTCATCGAGTTTGCCGTAAACATTCCGGAACAGGAGCCGCAGGTAGGGCACGCATTCTGTTCGCACTCCTTTAACTCCTCCTCCCGAATTATTCCACTGTGCAGACTTCCACTGCCTCTGCCGCATCCATATAGCTGAGTCTCCTCTTTCCTGACCGCCCTGCAAGCATGGGACCCCCGCTGACAAAAATAGCGGGGATGTTCAATCTGACGGCTGCCATCAGCAGACCGGGTACATTCTTATCACAGTTTGGAATCATCACCAGCCCGTCAAAGGGATGGGCCATGGCCATGGCTTCCGTGGAGTCCGCAATCAGTTCTCTGGTCACAAGGGAATACTTCATGCCCTCATGCCCCATGGCAATGCCGTCTGAGACAGCGATTGCAGGAAATACGAAGGGAATTCCTCCGGCCTCCAACACACCCTGTCTGACCGCAGCCGCGATCTTGTCCAGGTTCATATGTCCCGGAACAATCTCATTGTGCGAACAGACGATTCCGATAAAAGGTTTTCCATCTCCCTCTCTGTTACCCCCAGTGCACCAAGCAGAGCCCTCTGTGGGGCCGCATTAATCCCTTCTTTTATTCTGCTGCTTCTCATACTTCTCCTCCTTCTTAATCCGTATTTTTTATTGTATGATATATTATATGTTGTATGATGTCTTTTGTCAATGTATACATACTATGTATTTGCCTCCCCACTCTGCAGAGAATTTCTAACTCAGTATCATAGGGAATTCCGAAGGACTTTCCTATGGTATAAAAAAAACTCTCTTTGGCAAAATTGTCAAAAAGAGTTGTTATTCTCCACACTATTTTTTTATATCCAGCTGGTCAATGGCGTGAAGGATATGTATCTTCATCGCATAACGGGCGCCCTCTGCATTTCTGTTTTTCAGAAACTGCATTAACATCCTGTGATCTGAAATGGTATCCTCCACAGCTTCCTTCTTTGCCTCAGAAAGTATCACCCCTTTGTCAATGGCTGCAAATATGATAGGCATCAGCCGGTTCATAAACTCGTTGTGCGTGGCCCTTGCTATGGTTTTGTGAAATTCCCGCTCTTCCTTTGTCCGGTCCTTTCCATCCTGAATCAGTTGTTCAATCTGCTCCCCAGCAGGAAAATTTTCTGCATCTCCGCCTCTGTTCCCCTGAGGGCCATAGTATGCAGCCTCAGGTTCAAAGATCAGACGCATCTCATACAGGTCCCTGGCTCCCACTTTTTGCTGTCGCCAAGTCTGAAAGTCTGTCCATGGACTGATCAGAGAAATCTGGTCTCACATAAGTCCCTCTGCCCCTCTGTATCTCTACCACCTGGCCCGCTGCCAGGATGCGCACTGCCTCCCGAAGTGTGGTACGGCTCACTCCCAGCATCTCAGAAAGCTCATTCTCATTAGGAAGCTTTTCCCCAGGCTTATATTTTTTATCTATTGCTATCATGGACAGTATGTTGTCCGCTGTCTGTTCCGACAAACGTTTTCCCATGATGTATTCTCCTTTTTTAATTTCCATCACCCTCTTCTTATAGCTCTCACAATCAGCATCATCGGTCTGCGCATCTCATCCGCCATTCCCGGAAGGTGCATCATACTCTCAGGCGGTTGAGGTTCTACAATATTCTGCAGTTCAAAACCATTTTGCAGCAGCGTATTTAAGTAGGTGGTCAATGTCCTGTGATACTTTGTAACCTTCTCTCCCAAAAATACGGCATCCCGTTTCCTTCATAAAAGTACCGGTCCACAGGAAATGGAGTATGTTTCCATCTGTATCATAATGCCAGTCCTGAGAACCATAAGAGGTGAAAACCGGATGTTCCACAGAGAATACAAAAATACCCGCCGCAACCGGTCCATTTGCTGATTTTTTCGGCCAAAGCTTTGAAGTCTTTTATATAGTGAAAGGCCAGAGAACTGATTACAACATCAAAGGAGTTCTCCTCAAATCTCAGATCTTCCATAGCACTGCAGACATATTCTATTTGGGGATGAGTGTTCTTTCTCCGGGCTTCAGCCAGCATCCTTTCTGAGATATCAATGCCAAGCACAGACTTGGCCCCATTTTGTGCTGCATAAATACAGTGCCAGCCGTATCCGCATCCCAGATCCAGGACACGCTTTTGGTCAAACGAAGGCAGCAGCTTCTGCAGCTCTGACCACTCCCCCCCCCTCCAGGCCTTTCTGTGACCGGTCCATCTCACTGTACTTTTTACAAAAAATCTCTCATCATCGTATTTATTTTCTTTCACGTTAATGTCCTCCTCGCTTCTGATATATTGCCAGAGCCATAAGGTTAGTATATATCACGCCTGTCTCAAATACAAGCGCATACACATCCCTGCCATACTACTTTTGTTACATTTTCAAAAATACTATTGAGTGATGTGACATCCATGTGATAATATAGTAAACGGATATGTCCGCTGATGCAGACACCTCCATAAAGGCTTTTTATCACTTTACTTTGGGGGATTTTACTATGAGAAACATACGGAATTGGAAAATGAGCCGTTGGTTTCCCGCGATTTTTTTCTAATAGTTAATCTGATCGCTGTTCTGCTGCTGGTTGAAAGGGAAAACTATTTTATTAACAGCAGTCTGTCTGCCCACGCGCAGAACTACAAAAACAAAACAGAGGAGGTCATGCAAAATTATACCCACTCTTTCCGGCTATTTGCCAATATACTTTCCAGGGAAATTGAGAATAACCCGGAACCGGATGACATCTGGGATTCTCTTAAAGAGCTGGACTCTCAAATGTTTGCCATAGAGGGGGATACATTTGATGGACTTTATATGTATTATAAAGAGCGCTATCTGTATAGCTGGGATACGCCCTTTTCAGAATATGAAAGCACAGGATACGTTGCTACCGAACGGCCGTGGTACAAGGACGCAGTAGAAGGGGACGGTAAAATTGTTTTTACTCCCCTATATGAGCTATGCCAACCACTACATTCTCTCCACTATCTCCCAACTCCAACCGGACGGAAAGACTGTGTTTGCCTATGATATTAAAATGGGAGATATTCAGAAGCTGGTTGCCTCTCTTCAAGATTATTCCTCCGAAGAGATGATGATCTTTGATAACAATGGCACGATTATCGGAAGCACAGACACAGACTACCTTGGCAAAAGTTTATCCGCCTCCATATCGGAAACCCAAAACAGTCTGGTAAAAGCGCAGGTCTCACTTGAACAGGCATCAGATGCAGCTGATGAACAGCGCGCAAAACTGCTAGAGCAAGTGGATTCCACAAACGCATTTCTCACTTTCCGCAAACGCTTTGATCATGGACTGTCCGTCCTGACCAATCAACCTGAAAAAAGCCACGTATGTGAAAGTGGGAAACAAGCCTTATTATGGATATCTGCTCTGCAGTGACCAGTATAATTTTTCTTATTTTGGTTCCTTTTTGGTCCATGTTAATGGACAGCGTTCAAATCTGGCTGCTCCCTCTTTTAGCTTTAGATCTTTTACTGATCTATATCCTGGACCGGATCAGCAAGGGGCAGAAAAAACCGTGAGCTGGAGGCCGCCTACATTGAGCTTGGGCAGACTCAAAAAAGATTGGAGCTTGCTTTATCTGCAGCCCAGAAGGCTGCTGCCATCGATGACCTTACAGGCATGATGAATATTAAATCCTTCCGCAAGAAAGTGACTGATTTTCTGGAGACTATGGCTCCGGATGAGAGCAGCATACTCATCATGATGGATGGTGACCACTTTAAGACAGTTAACGACAACTACGGGCACACTATGGGCGATGAGGTTATTAAACTGTGTGCGCAGATGATTATCGGCCGAATCCGTACCGTAGATCTTGCCTCCCGTCTGCATGGAGATGAGTTCTCCATCTTTGTGGCGGGAACAAGCGATTACTCTGTAGCTAAAAAAATTATTGATGACATTAACAGCACTCTGGCAAGCGAAGCTGCCAAGAGACACATGCCTGGAATCACCATGTCAGCCGGCGCGGTAGTTGCCCGCTCGGGGGATACCTATACGGCTCTTGCCAAGGCGGCGGACGCTGCCCTGTATAAGGCAAAACCAACGCACAATGGAGGATTCGCCAGCGCCTCTGTCCATTAGGCATATCTATACCTGAGTTTTGGCGGAAGTCTCTGGAGCATCAGAAGATGCTGCACTTTTTCTCTCTTTTGGCGAATTAAAACGCCTCTGCACTTTTCGCTGGTGCCTCGTCTGAACATAAAAGCGGCAGATATAAACAGCAAGCAGCACTACCCACGAAAATGCCTCCGCATAAGCTATCACCATGTTCCCGAATCTCGCAGCAAACACGTAGGATGCCGCTATCCTGACCCCCAGAGACACTATCCCTGCGATCCCGGAAAAAAGCATGTCCCCAGTTCCCTCAAGAAAACCTCTCACAGCCATAGCCAGACCGTAGACTATGTAACAGCTGGCGATTGCGCGGAAGAAAGATTTTCCTATCTCTACAGATTCACGTGTCAGTCCAAACATGGCGATTAACTTCCCCCTGCCAAAAGAACCAGGGCTGTAAGGCACAGAGAAACAATGGCAATCATCAGCATCCCCGCTTTCAACGTCTTTTTTGCCCTCTCATGGTCTCCGGCTCCGATATTCTGCGCAGCCACAGTGGCAATCCCAGATCCAAAGTTTACTATCGGGAGTATAATAACCGAGTCTACCCTGTAAGCAGTTGTAATCGCTGCCACGGTCTGCTCCCAAAACCATTCATAAACCGCTGCAGGAGAAGATTTCCCACAGAACTTGTTCCAGCCTGTACTGCAGGGGGAAGACTAAATCTGGCGCCTCTGGCTATGATGGTCTTTTCAATAGTTTTCCCATTTAAACGAAATCTCAGATGACGGTATCTTTTTACTGCATATGCAACAATAAAAATGGTCATTACGCTCTGGGAAATAACGGTTGCTGCAGCCGCTCCCGCTGCACCATACCGCAGTGCAACCACAAAAATAAGGTCTAAAATCACATTCACTCCGGAACATACAAGAACGGATAAAAACGGCGCTTTGCTGTCACCCATCCCTCTCAGGACTGCAGAGTATATATTGTAGACAGCTAAAAAAGGAATACCCGCAAACAAAATCTGAATGTACTCTTTGGCGGTTCCAAAGATATTTTCCGGCGTATCCAAAAGGAGCAAAATGGAATTTGTAAACAAAATCCCCCAAGCGCGATCACCAGGAAGATGCCTCCAAGCAATACCACGAATGTAGATAGAGTTTTCTTTTACCTCATGCTCTTCCCCATTCCAAACTGTTGTGCAGCGAGAACGGAGATCCCGGAGGTGAAACCTGTAATCACCGCAATAAACAGATTGTATATAGAGGTAGTTGCCCTGATCCCTGCAAGAGCCAATTCTCCCTCCACATTCCCCACTATAAAAGCATCCACCCAATAAAGATCTGCTGAAGCAGGCCGCTCAAGATCAGAGGAACTGTAAACAGTACCAAAGTCTTCACAATACTCCCTTGTGTCATATTGTTTCTCATACTCTTTCCTCTCCGTTTCCAGCTGCGAAAAGGCATCCAAAAGCTACCATACAGCATAATCGCCATACCCCAGGGGTAACTTGTGAACGCCTCTTGAAACGCTTTATGGAATTTTCTAATTCCAATGAAACCATTATTCCTTTTCTCTCCGAATACGAATAAGACGTAAAACCTCCTGATACACTCGATTGTCAACGTGGATATCAATCATCAGCCATCTCTGCCCATTCCCCTTTTCGTAGTTTGGTACAACTCCCGTATTTCTTCGGACATCTGCGGCAAAAGATTTTCTACGCGTTCCCTCTCCTTATTACCTACCACAACCAGCACGGTAAAGTACTTTTCCTTTGGGTAAACTACACACAGAGACTTTCCCGCCTTTTTAAATTTCACATTCCAGCCGCGCGCCCAAACATCCTTACTATACTCTATTCTGCAGACTGCCTTATACTCCTCATCCATGTATTGACAAATGCCTCAAATAACGGTATGCCAATATACTTACCTATTTCCCCTAATGATGGGATGTAGCTCATATCCTTTATATCAATCATAACGTCTTAATATTCTCCTCTATTTCCCTATTTTTCAGGGTAATTTTATCCTTCCAATACCACCGCTTGACTTTTCCGTCTCTTTTTCACCGCCCTGAATCTTACAGTGTTAGTTTAGCAGAATAAATATGCCAGCTATGTGTCATGTTTGGTTCCATCTCACCGCTGATTCAGGAAACTGTAGACAGCGCTATCTTAAATGCAACTGCGCATAAATTATCTCTTAATGTTTATGTGCTGTGATAATAGTATAGCTTTTGGCATTTACTGTAATAATACATCCGTCTGTATTAATGTACCAATTTTTACCGCTCCTGGTAATCTGGGCATCCTTAGAATAAATTCTACGCTTGCACCACTCAATCACATAGGCTGTATCTAAAGATAGATTTCTTTTTATACGCTCTTTCACCCAATTCGGTGGTGTGTAGTTTTATCTAAATTTTTCAATAATTCATTATTTTCAATCATTCTATTTCTATCTCCTGCTGTGACAGATTAT
>VOFB01000419.1_pt1 | contig 194001 bp, 174 predicted proteins | sample 5384141 | NCBI WGS metagenome assembly VOFB01 (sample SAMN12384721, study PRJNA508395) | human gut metagenome | isolation source: healthy gut A | host: Homo sapiens | reverse complement strand
CGTCGGGATCTGATGTTGATCGGGTTCTCGAGCGATACCAAGAAAGGCTACGATGTAAAGGTGTTGATCGATTTTATCAGCAACATCCTCGACAGCGAAAGCCCGGTGAACATCGCCGTAATCGGTATGGGTCACCTGGGGCAGGCCATCACCAAATATTTCAACGGGAAGAGCCTGAAGCTGCGGATCACGGTCGCGTTCGACGTCGATCCCGCAAAAGTGGATACTGCGATCGACAACATTCCGTGCTACCACATGGAGTGTTTCGAGAAGGTCGTCCAGGAGAACGACATCTCGATCGTCATCGTATCTTCGCCGACCAAAGTCGCCCCCGAACTGGTCGTGCCGATCATCAACGCCGGCATCAAGGGCGTACTCAACTTTACCTCGACACGCCTGAATTTCCCGCAAGGTATCTACGTGGAGAATTACGATATTACGACTCTTCTGGAAAAGGTTGCTTACTGCGTCAAGGAATCCGAAGAGAATAACGACAATAATTAAGGTGTCGATGCGAGTATTCCACGGCTTCGAAAATCTGCCTTCGTTCCGTACCGACCAAATGGGGTTCGTCCACCACTCGAACTACATCTGCTACTACGAAGAGGCACGCTCCGACCTGATGCGCTCGATGGGGCTCTCCTACGCCGACATGGAACGAAAGGGCATCATCATGCCGATCCTGGAGGTGCAGTCGGTCTACAAACGTCCGGCTTTCTTCGACGACTGCCTTACGGTGCGCATCCTGCTGCGCGAAATGCCTACGGCGCGCATCCGTTTCGAATACGAGGTCTACAACTCGCAGGGCGAACTGCTCAACACGGGCATGACGGCGCTGGGTTTTCTCCATGCCGACACGCACCGTCCGACACGCGCCCCGCAATGGTTCGTCGAGGCGCTCGCTGCGGCGATGAAGTAGGGAAGGAATCGCGATTTCTCTAAAAACTATTTGTTTTATTTTTTATGATAAAACATTTTACTATTTTTGAGAAACTCTCAAATCATGAACCTTATGAAAAAGTATTTATGCGGATTAGCCGTTCTTTTGTTCCTTACTAATTGTCAAAAAGGATCGGAAGGAGATTCTCTCGTTGCGCCTTTTACCATCAATCTTTCTCAAAAGATGATCACTTGTTTTCCTAAAGACGTAAAAATATTCGATTTCAACGTAACGGGACCGGAAGCCACGAATTTGAAACTGGAGGTAGTTATTACTGAACCTTGGAAATATAAATTACTTAAGTTCGAACCTTCCGTAGACGGTGGATACAATGGAACAATCGAAATCACAGCACCTTCTAAGAAGTCAGAAGCAAGCAATTATTCGACGATAGATATTACCGTTCTATCCGAAACATATTCCTCCTGCGTCACGGCATCTCTCATCGTCAATCCCGCACAACCTATATTTACTGCAACAAATCTCGAAACGGATTTCAAGGTCAACGAACTGAGAGAGATCACTTTCTCTCTCAAAAGCGAAGAGAATGTTGGAGCTTTTGCATATCAACGTATGCAAGATAAGTGGAGGTTTTATTTAGGTCATAACAGTCCGTATTTCATTCGTAATCCCGATTATTCTATAACCTCCGGAAAAATGACTATTCAAGCACCGGATAAACCTTCGGAAACAGATTTAATACTTCGATTTGAAGGTCATAGACCGTATCAAGCTATGCAAGTCACCATCCACGCTGAAACGCTTCACTTAAAGTGTAACTATTAAGCAGGAGGTTGAGCAAGAGTTCAGTCTTGTTTTTGTCAGTCTCCGGCTGTCATTCTGGCAGGAAACGTGCGCTGGCACATAGTTTGATCTCTCCGCGAACGGAAAAAACAGACTAAAACCAGAATACGACTATGACAAACGGTAAAATCGGGGTGACGACCGAAAACATCTTTCCCGTCATCAAGAAATTCCTCTATTCCGACCACGAAATCTTCCTGCGCGAATTGGTGTCGAACGCAGTCGACGCCACGCAGAAACTCAAAGCACTGGCTTCGCGCGGCGAAATGCAGGGTGAATTGGGCGACCTGACGATCCGCATTGCGGTGGACACCGACAAGCGGCTGCTCACGATCACCGATCGCGGAATCGGCATGACGGCCGACGAGGTCGACCGCTACATCAACCAGATCGCCTTCTCGGGCGCCGAGGAGTTCATGGCCAAGTACAAGGATCAGGCGATCATCGGCCACTTCGGTCTGGGGTTCTACTCTTCGTTCATGGTCGCGGACAAGGTGGAGATCATCACCAGATCCTACAAGGAGGGCAGCAAAACCGTGCACTGGGAGTGCAACGGCTCGCCCGAGTTCTCGATGGAGGAGAGCGACGAGGCGCACGACCGCGGGACGACGATCGTCCTGCACCTCTCCGAAGAGGCCAAGGAGTACGCCGAAGCGGCCAAAATCGAGGAATTGCTGCGCAAGTACTGCCGTTTCCTGCCGATCCCGATTGCCTTCGGCAAGGTCAAGGAGTGGAAGGACGGCAAGTACGTCGACACGGACAAGGACAACGTCATCAACAACGTCGACCCGCTGTGGACGCGCAAGCCGGCCGACATTACCGAGGAGCAATACAAGGAGTTTTACCACGAGCTCTACCCCATGAGCGACGAGCCGCTGTTCTCGATCCACCTGAACATCGACTACCCGTTCCACCTGACGGGCATCCTCTATTTCCCGAAGATACACAACAACTTCGAGATACAGAAGAACAAGATACAGCTCTATTCGAACCAGGTCTACGTGACCGACCAGGTCGAGGGCATCGTGCCGGAATACCTGACGCTGCTGCACGGCGTGATCGATTCGCCCGACATCCCGCTCAACGTCTCGCGCAGCTATCTCCAAAGCGATTCGAACGTCAAGAAGATCTCGAACTACATCACGCGCAAGGTGGCCGACCGCTTGCAGGAGTTGTTCAACACCATGCGCCCCGAATTCGAGAAGAAGTGGGACGACCTGAAAATTTTCATCCAGTACGGAATCCTCACCGATGAGAAATTCGCTGAAAAGGCGCAGTCGTTCATGCTGTGGAAGAATACCGACGGCAAATACTTCACGCCCGCCGAATACGAGGAGCTGGTCAAGGCCAACCAGACCGACAAGCACCAGACGCTCGTCTTCCTCAACTCGACAACCACTATGTCAACTGGTACGAGTCGAAGCACAAGGAGCAGCGCTTCGTGCGCGTCGACAGTGACATCGTGGACAAATTGATCCAGAAGGAGGACTCGCTCAAGATGTCCCTGAGCGAGGCCCAGCAGGAGATCATGCGTCCCGTATTCGAGAGCCAGATGCCCAAGGACGAAAAGATACACTACAACATTTCGTTCGAGGCGATGTCGCCCGATGCTGCGCCCGTGGTGATTACGCAGAACGAATTCATGCGCCGTATGAAGGAGATGGCAGCAGCGGGCGGCGGAGGTATGAGCCAGTTCTACGGGCAGATGCCCGACAACTTCACCATCGCCGTCAACGGCAACCACCCCATCGTGATCGACATCCTGGCCGATGTGGAGAAGAGCTACGGCGACAAGCTGAAGACCATTACCAAAAAGATCGATGCTGCGGTTGCCGAAGAGCGTCGTTTCGACGAAGTGGTCAAAGGCAAGAAAGAGGAGGAACTCACGCCCGAGGAGAAATCGACGCGCGAGGAGTTGTCGAAGAAGGTCGTCACGCTGCGCGATGAGCGCAACGAGCGGCTGCGCGAGATCGGCGGCGAAAACAGGCTCGTGAAACAGATCATCGACCTGGCCTGCCGTCAGATCGACTTCGACGGCCGTGACGGAGGGCAGCAGCGCGAGATTCTTCTCGACGCTGGCCTTGCAGTGGTTGCAGCTCATGCCGCCTACGCGATAAATCTGTTTGGTCATACTCGTATCGTTTTTTCTGTGAATGAACCGTTTCATCAGGGCATAGGCCAGCAGAGCCGCGAGCAGCGCGCTCGACGCGACCTCCACCCACGAATAGCCCGCCTCGCCGTGGCAGGCCGCATGTACCGCCCCCGAAGGGACGAACCACGCTGCCGGCAGCAGATAGTCGATCGCCAGCCCGAAGCCCACGGCTCCCGCGACGATCGCTCCCAGGTAGGCCGCCAGCGTGCGGCGTCCCAGCACCTTGCCGATCACCAGAATCGACGCCGTGTTGGTCGCCGGTCCCGCCATGAGCAGCACTAGCGCCGCACCGGGCGACAACCCTTTGAGCATCAGCGCCGCCGCAATCGGAATCGATCCCGTGGCACAGAGATACATCGGAATCGAGAAGAGCAACACGACGGCCATATTCAGCAGCGGCTTGTCGGCGAACGAGGCGAAAAAGTTGTCGGGCACCAGAATCGTAATCAGCCCTGCGACGAGCAATCCCAGCACCAGCCAACGGCCGATGTCCTGGATCATATCCACGAATCCGTAGCGCAACGCCTCCACGAACCGGCTGCCGCTGCGACGAACCTCGCCGCCTTCCGCCGCCGGAAGGATACCGTCGGTCTCGCTGCGGGTCAGCCGATTGACCGTCCACCCGCCCGCCAGTGCCGTCACGAGCGCCACGACGGGCCGGATCACGGCGAAGGGAAGGCCCAGTACCGAGTAGGTCGCCACGATCGAATCGACGCCGGTCTGCGGCGTGGCGATCAGAAACGACGTCACGGCACCCTTCGACGCCCCCTCGCGCCGCAGCGACATCGCCGTGGGAATCACGCCGCACGAACACAAGGGCAGCGGCACGCCGAAGAGGGCGGCCAGTGCCACCGAGCGGAAATCGGGCTGCGAAAGGTAGCGCGCATAGAGCCTGCGCGGGACGTAGGCGTGGATGACTCCCGCCAGCAGGAATCCCAGCAGTAGGTAGGGAGCCATCGTATTGAGCAGGTAAAGAAACGGCGTTATATATTCCATGATCGTTGCAGTTTTAAGGTCTAACGGAAAATCGTCCCTCGAAAGTATCCCGTGCAGCCGCATAGAGCACATGCCGCCGCAGGAGATGCCCGACGGGCAAGGCCGGATGATCGAATCCGCCGAGGTTGCGCATCCCCAACCGCCGCATCACCCGCTCCGAACGAAGGTTCACCGCCGCCGTAAAGGAGTACACCCGCGGCAGTCCCAACCGGCCGAAGGCATCGTGCAACACGGCCCGCGCCGCTTCGGTGGCATAGCCCTGCCCCCAGACCTCGGCGACGAACCGCCATCCGATCTCGATACAGGGTGTAAACGACGCCTCGAAGGCCGCACGGTGCAGCCCCGTCAACCCGATCAACCGTCCGTCCCCGCGTCGTTCGACGGCATACAGTCCCCGACCGGACTCCGCCCATTCGGCGACGATCCGATCGAAAAAAGCGTCCGACTCCGCCCGCGACAGCGGGTGCGGGAAAACTCCATTACCCTCCGGTCGGCATTCATCGCGGCCAGCGGCTCCCTGTCCTCCGGAAGCCACTCCCTCAGCCGCAACCGCTCCGTCTCCAAACGATACACCATGTCCAAATCCGCTAAGGGAACGGGTACGGTTTTCGTGCCGCCCCGTGTTCCGAATTATTTCACATACAACCGGTAACGGATCGACCACTTGCCGCCCGGCGGGATCGAGCGGAATCCCCACCGTTCGCGGTCGGGCAGATTCGGCGCATCGGTGGCCCACGACTGCGGCTCGGGACAGCAGTAGGGCACCTGCCCGCCGTTGTTCCAGAGCGTCCAATAGAGCGTCTGGGAGTCGACCTCGTAGAAAACCCGCACTCCCGTACGGCGATTCTCTACCACGGCACCGCGGAAAGGCCGGCCGTCGACCTCGATCTCGCGCACCGAAAAACCAGCTTCGATCGCCTCGCAGCCGGTCGCCTGCAACCCTTCGGGAGCACGCAGCCGTGCAAACCGTTCGTCGAGCGGCAGCAGCCGTCCGGTCGGGAGATTGCGTCCGTTCAACTCGAAACGTTCGCCCACGGCCATACGGAGCCGGTAGTCCGCCGCATCGCCGCCGGCGAAGGGAACGTTGAGCGGCGTGTGGAATCCCACGCCGACAGGCATGGGAAGGTCGCTCTTATTGCCGAACATCACCTCCTGCTCCAACCCTTCGGCCGAAAGCCGGTAGGTGATCTTGCACTTGAAGGCGTGCGGGAAATCCCGATAGATCGCATCCGAGGCCGCATTCGAATAACAGCGTGTTTCGATCAGCATCTCGTCGGGCGTCTCGACGGCCTTCGACACCGCGAACGGCTGGCTTTTGAGGATGCCGTGATGGTAGTTGTTCTCCTCGGGACGGGTAATCGGAAAGCGGTATTCGCGGCCGTCGAACCGAAACCGTCCGTCGGCGATCCGGTTGGGCGGAAAGAGGATCGGCACGCCGTAGACATGGGGACGCCGAAGGAACTCGTCATGCTCCCGTTCCGACGGCGTGCGCAACACCTCCACACCCAATCGCGTATGGGCCAGCCGCACCAGATTCGCCCCCACCGACGGAACGAGCAAGGCCGTGTAGTCCCGCTTGGTGAACTCCACGGCCTGCGTCCCGTGCCATTCGCACGAACGGATCATCGCTCAGAGCAGTTTCGACAATTTGTCGACGATCTCCGCCTTGGTCGTCGCACCCACGATTCTGGCGACCTCCTGTCCATCCTTCAGAAAGACGAGCGTCGGGATGTTGCGCACCTTATAGGTCGCCACGATGTCGTCGCTCTTCTCCGCATCGCATGTGCAGATCAACACGCGGCCTTCGTACTCTCCGGCCAACTCTTCGACAATCGGCGCCACCATGCGGCAGGGACCGCACCATTCGGCACCGAAATCGATCAAAACAGGGAGTTTCGAGGCGGCGACCTCGCCGTAATTTTCAGTTGTCAGTTCAATTGCCATAATTCACCTGATTTTTAATTTGTTGTTTTGATTATATAACAGTATACTTTATATCATTGTCTTCGAAGAACGACACCAATTCCTGCGTAAGGCTCACCTTGTAACTCTTCGAAAAGAGATTGAGCGACACCTGTGCCTGCCGGTCGTAAACGTTCAGCCGCAGCAGGGTATTGCCCTTCGCCTCCTTGACCGAACGGCCCATCCGTGCGATCAGGTCGCGCGTGATCTCCTCGACGGCCAGCTGCACGTGCACCTCCTTGACAGCTTCCTGCAACTCCGACAGCTGCATCATCGACGTGATGCGGAATTCCAGCTCCTGGTCGTTGTAGGGGCGCGGCTGTACCCGTCCCCGAATAAAGAGGAAATAGTCCGAGAAGAGGTATTTGCGGAAATTCTCGTAGTCCTTGCCGAACAGCGCGAACTCGTGCGTGCCGTTGTAATCCTCCAGCACGAATTTGCCCCACGGCTTGCCGGTTTTGGTCATCAGGTTCTGCACGCTGACGACCATGCCCGCCACGGCGATCTCCTTGCCCTTCAACTCGTCGAGGTGATCCAGATCGCCCACCTGCGTCTTGCACATGTTGCGGATGATCACCTTGTAGTCGTCGAGCGGATGGGCCGAGAGATAGAGTCCGATCACCTCGCGTTCCTTGTTGAGCTTTTCGAGCTGCGACCACTCGGCGCAGGCGGGAATCACCGGCGGCGTGATGTCGGTCGTCCCGGTATCGCCGCCGAAGAGACTCTGCTGGGCGTTGTTCTTCTCGGCCTGGAAACGCTGTCCGTAACGCATCAGCTGTTCGATGAAGGTCACGCCGTTGTTGTCGCGCTGATCGACACCGAAAAACTTGCAGCGGCTGAATCCCGAAATCGAATCGTACCCTCCGGCATAGGCGATATTTTCCAGGCACTTGCGGTTCACGAGCGAATAGTCGACCCGTTCGATGAAATCGTAAATGTCCTTGAAGCGCCCGTTCTTCGTCCGTTCGGCGATGATGCTCTCCACGGCGGCTTCGCCGACGCCCTTCACGGCCCCCAGACCGAAACGCACGTCGCCCGCCTTGTTCGACGAAAAGGTGCGCATCGACTCGTTGATGTCGGGGCCGAGCACATTGATGCCCATACGCTTGCACTCGTTCATGTAGATCGTCAGCTGCTCGACGTTCGTCAGGTTTCGGCTCAGCACCGCCGCCATGTACTCCGAGGGGTAGTTGGCTTTGAGGTAGGCCGTCTGGAAAGCCACCCACGAATAGCAGGTAGCATGCGATTTGTTGAAGGCATAGGAGGCGAACTTCTCCCAGTCGCCCCAGATCTTTTCGAGCACTTTCGGGTCGTGGCCGTTGGCCTGTCCTCCCTTGATGAACTTGGGCTTCAAGGCGTCCAGCTTGTCTTTGAGCTTCTTGCCCATCGCCTTGCGCAACGTGTCGGACTCGCCGCGCGTGAAGTTGGCCAGTAGACGCGACAACAACATGACCTGCTCCTGGTAGACCGTCACGCCGTAGGTGTCTTTCAGATACTTCTCCATGACGGGAATATCGTAGACGATCGGACTGCGGCCGTGCTTTCGGGCGATGAAATCCGGGATATAATCCATCGGGCCGGGCCGATAGAGCGCGTTCATGGCGATCAGATCCTCGAAGGTCGACGGCTGCAACTCGCGCAGGTATTTCTGCATTCCGGGGGACTCGAACTGGAACGTCCCGACGGTACGGCCCTCGCAGAAGAGCTTGTAGGTAGCCGGATCGTCGATGATCGAGAAGTCGTCGATATCGATCTTCCTGCCCGTCGTGAGGCGGATGTTCTCCACGGCATCCTTGATGATCGACAGGGTCTTCAACCCCAGGAAGTCCATCTTGATAAGTCCCGTATCCTCGATCACCGAACCTTCGTACTGCGTGACGAGCATCTTTTGCCCCGTCTCCTTGTCGTCGGCCGTCGAAACGGGCACCCAGTCGGTGATATCGTCGCGGCAGATGATCGTACCGCAGGCGTGAACACCCGTACCGCGCACGTTGCCTTCGAGCATCTGGGCATAGCGCATCGTGTCGCGCAGAACGGGGTTGTCCGACTCCGCCGCAGCCTTCAATTCGGGGACATACTCGATTGCATTCGGCAGGTTGAGCTTCTTGTCGGGAATCTTGTCGGGCACCAGTTTGCAGAGGCGATCGGACTCCGCGAGCAACAACTTCTGCACGCGCGCCACGTCCTTGATCGCCATCTTGGTGGCCATCGTACCGTAGGTGATGATGTGGGCGACCTTCTCCTTGCCGTACTTCTGCGTCACCCAGTTGAGCACGCGACCGCGGCCGTCGTCGTCGAAATCGACGTCGATATCGGGCAGCGAGATACGGTCGGGATTCAGGAAACGCTCGAACAGCAGGTCGTAGGCGATCGGGTCGATCTGCGTGATCCCCAGGCAGTAGGCCACGGCCGAACCGGCCGCCGAACCGCGGCCAGGGCCGACCGACACGTCCAGCTCCTCGCGTGCGGCGCGGATGAAGTCCTGCACGATGAGGAAGTAACCCGGAAAACCCATCGTCTTCATAATGTGCAGCTCGAAATTGAGCCGCTCCTGTTGTTCGTCGGTAAGCTGCTCGCCGTAACGCTTGCGCGCACCGTCCATCGTCAGCTTGCGCAGGTAATCGGCCTCCAACTTGATGCGGTAGAGCTTGTCGTATCCGCCCAGTTTTTCGATCTTCTTGCGGGCCTCCTCCTCGCTGAGCACGACGTTGCCGTTCTCGTCCTGCGTGAACTCGTCGAAGAGGTCTTTCTCCGAAAAACGCAGCCGGTAACCCTCCTCGGTTCCGAACTCGGCCGGAATTTCGAAGGTAGGCATGATGGGGGAGTGGTCGATGGAATAGGTCTCGACCTGTTCGCAGATTTCAACCGTCGTAGCCATCGCTTCGGGTACATCGCCGAAGATCGCCGCCATCTCCTCGCGGGTTTTGAGCCACTCCTGCTTGGAGTAGAGCATTCGCTTGGGATCGTCGAGGTCCTTGCCGGTCGAGAGGCAGATCAGCCGGTCGTGCGCCTCGGCGTTGTCTTCGTCCACGAAGTGCACGTCGTTGGTACAGACCAGACGGACGCCGTGTTTCGCGGCCAGTCGGCGCAGATGCTCGTTCACTTTGAGCTGCATCGGATAGGCTTCGTGGTTGGCCCGCTCGACGGTGGCCTTGTGCAGCTGCAATTCGAGGTAATAGTCGTCGCCGAAGAGTTTTTTGTGCCACAGGATCGCCTCCTCGGCCTTCTGCATGTCGTCGGCCGTAATCGCGCGGGGCACCTCGCCCGCCAGGCAGGCCGAACAGCAGATCAGCCCCTCGTGGTATTTCTCCAACTCGACGCGGTCGGTACGCGGACGCATGTAGAATCCTTCAGTCCACGCTTTCGACACGATCTTGATGAGATTGTGATACCCTTTGAGATTCTTGGCCAGCAGGATCAGGTGGTAACCGCTCTGATCGGGTTTTCCCTCCTTGTCCTGCATCCGCCGCCGCGCCACGTAAACCTCGCTGCCGATGATCGGCTTGAACGCAGCCTTGCGTTTCAGGTCGGCCAGTTCGGCCCGGCAGCGGGCGATCTCCGCCGGATCGGCCGGCGCCTGCGAGCCGTCGACGAGCGCCGCCAGACGCGCCTCGGCTTCGGCGGCCTGCGCCTTGTATTTTCCCTTGACTTTCTTGACGTAGTTATAAAATTCCTTGATACCGAACATGTTGCCGTGATCGGTCAACGCGATGCCCGGCTGTCCGTCCCGCATGGCCTTGTCCACCAGCTTCTGAATGCTGGCCTGGCCGTCGAGGATCGAATACTGTGAATGGACGTGCAGATGCACGAAATCGGGAGGGGTTGTCATAACGTCGTCTTCTTTTTACCAAAGATACGATTAAGCCGAGCGCAATGCAAATTTATTTGCGATTGCTGAGGCGGAGTATCTTCGGCGTCAGCCAAAGTACGATTAAGCCGAACACAATGCAAACTTTATTCGCATTTTACGGGGCACCGTATCTAAGGCGCAGTCAAAGGTACGCATTTAATGAAAAAAAGACAACCGTCCGCCGGACGAATTATCAACAATCCGTCGACCGCAGCCGCTTACGAATTGTCTGGCAATATTTTTGGATTTATCGCCGAAAGAGTTTATCTTTCGTGCAACCTAAATCTACGGAACTATGGATAACAATGAAGAACTGGTGGTAATTCGGGAATACGACTCGATTACCCGGGCCGAAACGGCCAAATCGCTGTTGGAAAGCGAAGGCATCTTCGCCACGATCCGCAACGAATACATGTCGGCCATCTATCCCGTCGGAACGATGCCGGCCCAGATCGTCGTCCGCGAGGAGGACGCCGAATGGGCGGCGGCCCTGCTCCGCTCGATGGACGGAGAAGACGCCGCTAAATAACGCCGTTCCAGATACGCCACGACGCCTCGGCCTGCGCTTCGAGCATGGGAAGGCCGTTGAGCGTGCGCGCTCCCTGCCGCTCGCCGCGCAACAAGAACTGCGTCCGTTCGGGATTATAGACCAGATCGAACAGGTAATGCGCCGCCGTCAGCGCCTCGTAGGGCAGCAACGGCGCTTCGTCGACATGCGGAAACGTCCCCACCGGCGTAGCGTTGACGATCAGCCGGTGTCCGGCAACGACCTCTGGCCTCAGATCGTCGTAAAGGAAGTTCCCCCGTGCCGGATCGCGCGAAACGACCGCATAGGGGATTCCCGCCTCCGTGAGCGCATACTGCACCGCCTGCGAAGCTCCGCCGGTGCCCAGCACCAGCGCCGCTTCGGGAAGATCGTCGCCGAGCAGAAGGCGCAGCGAAAGGCGGATGCCCTCGATGTCGGTATTGAAACCCGCCAACCGCCCGCCGTCGCGGCGCACGCAATTCACGGCCCCGATCCGTGCGGCCTCTTCCGACACGTCGTCCAGATAGTCGAAAATCCGCTGTTTGTAGGGAATGGTCACATTGAATCCCTGCAATTCGGGTTGCGCCCCCAGCAATTCGGGCAACGCCTCGATCGAAGGCAGCTCGTAAAGCGCATAATCGCACCCCGTAATCCCCTCCCTGCGGAACTTAGCTGCGAAATAACCGGCCGAGAAGGAGTGGCCGAGCGGCCGGCCGATCAACCCGTACCGTTTCATGCTTCGCCCTTTTTGGCGGCGATACGATTGCCGACGTACTCGATTCCCCAAATGAGCAGGAATCCGCAGGCGCAGAGCGCCACAGCCCATCCCACCTGCGCCTCCGTACCGGTCAATTCCGTAAAGGTCGCAGGCAGCACGTTGCGTTCGACGAGCGGATGCGCCGCGCCGTGACTGTCGAAATAGCTTTCGAGCGTCTCTTTCCACGGCCACACCTTGTTGAGCGATCCGACCATGAAGCCCATCAGCAGGGAGATCGTCACGTCGTGATAACGCCGCAACAGCCACGACAGCACGTGCGAAAAGCTCACCAATCCGGCGACCGCCCCCGTTGCGAACAGCGCCAGGATACCGATGTCGAACGACGAAACGGCATTGAGAATAAACTGGTATTTGCCCATCAACAGCAGAATGAACGCACCTGATATGCCGGGCAGGATCATCGCGCAAATGGCGATAGCACCCGACAGCAGGATGAACCACCACGTTTCGGGCGTCTGCGACGGCGACGCCACCGTAATCCACCACGCTACCGCGATGCCGCACAACAGCGAAACGACCGATGCGGCATTCCAGCGCGTAACGTCGCGCGCCACCAACAGCGCCGAGGCAACGATCAGTCCGAAAAAGAAGGACCAGATTTCGATCGGGTGATGCGCCAGCAGGTAAGTCATCAACCGTGCCAGCGAAAAGACCGCTACGAGAATTCCGACGAAAACCGCCGCCAGGAAATTTCCGTTGATCTCATGCCAGAACTCCCGCAGACGCAGTGTAGCCAACAGCCGCAGCGACGGGCCGCCTAGCTTTTTGATCGACTCGATCAGTTCCGTGTAAATTCCCGAAATAAAGGCGATCGTACCGCCCGAAACGCCGGGGATCACGTCGGCCATTCCCATTGCGCAGCCTTTGAGCGCCAACAATAGATAATTCGTCATTGGATCTGCTTGCAAATTATGGTTTCGTCCGCAGGGACACGCAGGCCGGAGACCTCACGGGAGCGATCCGACCGAACCTGAACGACGCGCATGCGGAGGGTTTTCCTTGCGCAAAGATAATCGAATTCCGCAACATAACGCCGCCTGCTGGCCGACTCCGAAGTTAATTTATCCTTAATTTTAAGGTTTATCCCTCTTCACGACGCACGCCGGCCGCTCCGCCCTTCTCCGACGACGGCGAAACGACGCGAGTCCCGCTCGAATGGAGTCCGCCGTGCGGGACGGCGGCATCGCCGGGCGATGCCGCCGCTCAACCGGAAACCGGATTCCGAAGTAAAATCGCGGATAAGCGTGTTCATATCCCGACGCACCGGTCGTTCGGACCCGCCGCACAAAAAAATGTCGTATTGTGAAATACGACATTTTTTCATTCCGAAACGGGACCTTCCGTTTTCTGCCTTGCGGAGGCTTCGTCCGCCCTTTGACACGCAGCGATAAAATCCAGCACCTCCCGCAACGTTCTGTCGAAACGGGCGAAATCTTCCTTGTAAAGAAAAATCTTATGCCGGTCGAAAACGACCGAACCATCGGCGACGGTCGTCTTCCGACTTTCGGTAATCGTCAGGTAATAGTCATTGCCCCGCGTCGCACGAACATCGAAAAAATAGGTTCGGCGACCCGCCTTCACGGCCTTCGTCAGAATATGTTCGCCGACCTCTTCACTCTCTTTCCGCGGTATATCCGTTCGAGAAAACATGATCCAGGTGTTATTTAGGTTTCAACTGTCGTAACCCGCGCCCGCCGGATGCGCGCCGATCGAATTCCGGCGGTTATGTATTGCACGGTAGACGAAAATAATAAAAATATCCGGAATATCCAAACGAATCTTCCGAAATTCGCTTATTTTCTTTTCGAAAGGATCTGTTTCCCCTGTTCCGACCATGCCCCGAGCAGTTCGACCGCGCGCCGGAACATCGATCCGTCGGCCGCATTCATCACCCGATAGAAGCCTTCGCGCGGGAAAAGCCGCTCGGCAACCAGTGCCTTGATCTGCAATTTCAGGAGCCCGTCCGACTGCGCCGCCTCATCCCCTGCGGGTTCGATTCCCTGCGCCGCAGCCATCTCCGCCAGTTCGGACATCATCGCGGGCGATACGGCGAATCCGGCATCGAACCGTTCGAAATCGGGATAGCGGGCCGTCAGTTGCGGCCGTTCCCGGTCCAGATAGCGCAGCACCAGTTCGTTGACTACGCCATGACGCATCAGCGCCAGCCAGTAACCGGTCTGCCCAACGGTATCGGCTTCGACCCGAACGTCGGGACGGATGCCGCCTCCGCCATAGACCGGCCGATGCGTGCGCAGGGTCTCGAACTGCGGCGTTTCGGCCGCTACGCTGTCCGCCTGCGCGCCGGTCAGCCGCTCGCGGTGCGCGGCATAATACTCCTCGCGGTGTCCCTTCTCATAGGGTCGCTGAATAACCCGCCCCGAAGGGGTGTGGTAACGCGCCACCGTGACGCGGATCGCCGAGCCGTCGCCCAACCGGAACTGACGTTGCACCAACCCCTTGCCGAAGCTCGGACGACCGACGACCACCGCCCGGTCCCAGTCCTGCAACGCCCCGGCTACGATCTCGCTGGCCGAAGCCGAGTTCTCGTCGATGAGCACCACGACCGGCCCGCGGAGAAAAGCGCCGTCGACCGGCGCCGTATAGGCGCGGGGCGGCACCGCGCGCCCCTCGGTCGAGACGATCCGGCTGCCGCGCGGCAGGAAGAAGTTGGCCATAGCGACCGCCTGATCGAGCAGGCCGCCGCCGTTGCCCCGCAGATCGAGGATCAGCGAACGCACGCCCTTCATCCCCTTGAACGCCTCGACGAACTCCTGCATCGTCGTCCGCCCGAAACGGTTCACCTTGATATACCCCGTCTCCGCATCGACCTTGTAGGCCGCGTCGACCGTATGGAGCGGAATATCGCCGCGCGTCACGGTAAATGCCAGCGGCTCCTTCACGGCATGACGCGACACCTCCAACCTCACCTGCGTGCCCGACGGGCCGCGCAATCGTTCGGGCACCTCGGCCCGGCTCAGCCCGACGGCCCGCTGCCCGTCGATCCCCACGATCCGGTCGCCCGGCAGCAGTCCCACCTGCGCCGAAGGGCCTCCGGCGATCGTGTTGACGATCACCACCGTGTCGTTCAACACATTGAATTCGATCCCGATACCGCCGAAACTGCCGTCGAAGCTCTCGTCGACGCCCTTCATCTCCTCCTCCGAAAGATAGGCAGAATGGGGATCGAGCCGCGTGAGCATCCCGCGGATCGCCTCCTCGACCAGCGGCGCCGTATCGAGCGAATCGACGTAGTCGGCATCCACATAGCGATAGGCCTGCACGAGTTTCTGCAACTGCGCGGCCGCCGCATCGTCGAACTGAGCGCGCACGCTCCACGGAGCCGTGCACAACACGCCGACGATCAACGTAATCAGACGTTTCATAACTCTCCTTGATTCATACGACGCAACGGAGCCGCGAGGCCGGGCCGAACGCCTCCGCCGCACGACTCCGTTGCAATCCGGTCGTTCTACTGCAAACTTGCGGCCAGCTCCGCGAAGGGCACCTGCCGCTGTTCGCCGGTGCGCATATCTTTGAGCGTCACCGTCTGCCGCGCCAACTCGTCGCTGCCGACGATGGCCACGTAGGGGATCGAACGGCGGTTGGCATACTCCATCTGCTTCTTCATCTTGCCCTTTTCGGGATAGATCTCGGCGGCGACGCCGGCATCGCGCAACGCCCGCAGCAGGCCGAGCGACGCAGCCTCCTCGTCGGCCCCCAGATTGACGAAGAGCACCTTCGTCGAGAAGTTCACCTCCTCAGGGAAAAGTTCCAGCCCGACCATGACGTCGTAGATGCGGTCGGCACCGAACGAGATGCCCACGCCCGAAGTGTCGGGCATACCGAAAATACCCGTCAGGTCGTCGTAGCGGCCGCCGCCGCAGATCGAGCCGATGGCATAATCGTTGGCCTTGACCTCGAAGATCGCCCCCGTATAGTAGTTCAGACCCCGCGCCAGCGACAGATCCAACTCGACGGCGAGCGCGATACCCAGCCGCTCGACATAACCGAAAACCGTCTCCAACTCCTCGACGCCTTTCAGCCCCGTCTCGGAACCGCTCAATACATCGCGCAACGCAGAGAGCTTACGACGGTTGTCTCCTCTCAGTTCGAGTATCGGTTGAAGTTTGTCGATCGCCGCATCGTCGATACCGCGTTCGCGCAGTTCGGCCTTCACGTTGTCGATACCGATCTTCTCCAGCTTGTCGATCGCCACCGTGATGTCGATCATCTTGTCGGCATGGCCGATCGTCTCGGCGATACCGTAGAGAATCTTGCGGTTGTTCATTTTGAGCGTCACGGCGATGCCCAGCTTGCGGAAAACGCGCTCGACGATCTCCACCAACTCCACTTCGTTCAGCAGCGAACGCGAGCCCACGACATCGACGTCGCACTGGTAGAATTCGCGGTAGCGGCCTTTCTGCGGCCGGTCGGCGCGCCAGACAGGCTGCACCTGATACCGCTTGAACGGCAACGTCATCTCGCCCTGATGCTGCACGACGTAACGCGCGAAAGGCACCGTGAGGTCGTAACGCAGCCCCTTTTCGCAGATTTTCGACGCCTGCCGCAGTTCGTCGGGTGCAAGTCCCGCCGCATAGTCGCCCGAATTGAGTATCTTGAAGAGGAGCTTGTCGCCCTCGTCGCCGTATTTGCCCAGCAGGGTCGAAAGGTTCTCCATCGAGGGGGTTTCGAGCGGCGCGAAGCCGTAGGTGCGGAACACCTGCCGGATCGAGTCGAAAATATACTGGCGGCGCATCATCTCCGCCGGCGAGAAGTCGCGCGTCCCCTTGGGAATCGAAGGTTTCTGCATGATTACTTTATTTGTTTCACTATCTGTTGTTTTTTATCCATATAGGCCGACCAGCCTCCGCTTTCTTTCACCCGCAGATACGGAGACAGAGGCGCCAACCGCCGACGCAACTCCTGATCGTCGCGCCCGAAAAAAGCCTTCACGATCGGAATAATCCGATCCATTCGTTCCGTTTCGTACATCTCCACACGGCGGAAGAGGCGGTCGATTCCAAGAAAACGTTTCTGCACGGGATAGATGTAACCTACCCAATAGCTGACCTTCCGGCTGCCGGCCAACCCCACCGAAATGAACACGGAGCGGTCGGTTTTCAAATCGGTGACGGAAACCGTTGGCGACAGCGTCGGGTTCCGCTCGGCCAGAACGGCCTGATCGTACCACGGGAAACGTTCGATCTCGGCAAGGAACCCATCGAGATCCGTCTCGCCCTTTATATCGGACTCCTCCTGCGCCATGCCAGCCGTCTGCACATCCCAGCAGAAAGCGTCGATACATGGATTCTCCCGAGCGCACGATAAAAATGCAAACATCCCCATAGCCATCAACGCATATTTTCGCAATACGCACGACACAGCCGACGGATTACTCCATCAATTTCTTGTATTTCACGCGGTGGGGCGTCGCGTCGCCGCCCTGCGCACGCTTCCACTCCTCGAACTCGCTGTACGATCCCTGATAGAAGACCACCTTCGAGTCACCCTCGAACGAGAGGATGTGCGTGGCGATGCGGTCAAGAAACCAGCGGTCGTGCGAGATCACTACGGCACAGCCGGCGAAGTTCTCGAGGCCCTCCTCCAACGCACGCAGCGTATTGACGTCGATGTCGTTGGTCGGCTCGTCGAGCAGCAGCACGTTGCCCTCCTTGAGCGCCAGCGCCAGGTGCAGGCGGTTGCGTTCACCGCCCGAGAGCACGCCGCACTTCTTCTCCTGATCGGCTCCCGTAGAAGTTGAAGCGTGCCACATAGGCCCGGGCCGGCACCTGCCGGTTGCCGAGCTGATGAGGTCGCTGCCTGCGAGATCACCTCGTAGACGGTCTTTTCGGGATCGATCGACTTGTGCTGCTGATCCACATAGGCCAGCTTGACGGTCGGGCCCACGCGGAAGGTTCCCGCCCGTAGGCTGCTCCAGCCCCATGATCATGCGGAAGAGGGTAGTCTTGCCCGTACCGTTGGGACCGATGACGCCCACGATGCCGGCCGGCGGCAGCGAGAATTCGAGATGCTCGTACAGCACGCGGTCGCCGAAGCCTTCTTCACGTCGTGCGCCTCGATCACCACGTCGCCCAGGCGCGGGCCGTTGGGGATATAAATATTCGAGCTTCTCCTCCTTCTGCTTCGTGTCCTCGTTCAGCATCTTGTCGTAGGCCGACAGACGCGCCTTGACTTGGCATGGCGGCCCGAGGGGGACATGCGCACCCACTCCAGCTCGCGCTCGAGTGTCTTGCGGCGCTTCGATTCCTGCTTCTCCTCCATCTCCAACCGCTTGGATTTCTGGTCGAGCCAGCCCGAGTAGTTACCCTTCCAGGGAATACCCTCGCCGCGATCCAGCTCCAGGATCCAGCCCGCCACGTTGTCGAGGAAATAGCGGTCGTGGGTGACGGCGATCACCGTACCCTTGTACTGCTGCAAATGTTGTTCGAGCCAGTCGATCGACTCGGCGTCGAGGTGGTTCGTGGGCTCGTCGAGCAACAGTACGTCGGGCTGCTGCAACAGCAGGCGGCACAGCGCCACGCGGCGGCGCTCACCGCCCGAGAGCACCTTCACCGACTGGTCGGGGTCGGGGCAGCGCAGGGCGTCCATGGCGCGTTCCAGCACGCTGTCCAGCTCCCAGCCGTTGACATGGTCGATCTGTTCGTACAACTCGCCCTGGCGCTCGATGAGCCGGGCCATCGTGTCGTCGTCCATCGGCTCGCACAATTGCTGGTTGATCTGCTTCGTACTCTTTGAGCAGCGCCACGGTCGCGGCACACCCTTCCTCGACCACTTCACGCACGGTCTTCGAGTCGTCGAGCCGGGGTTCCTGTTCGAGGTAACCCACCGTGTAACCGGGCGAGAAAGACCACTTCGCCCTGGAAATTCTTGTCCAGCCCGGCGATGATCTTCATGAGCGTCGACTTACCCGAGCCGTTCAGGCCGATGATGCCGATCTTGGCGCCGTAGAAGAATGAGAGGTAGATGTTGTTGAGAACCTTTTTCTGGTTGGTAAACGTCTTCGAAACGCCCACCATCGAAAAGATGATTTTTTCGTCTGCCATGACAAAGATACGAATAAGCGAGAGCAATGTCAAATTTTATTTGAACATTGCCGAGCGGGAGTATCTAAGACGAAGTCAAAGATACGAAAAGTCGGGCGCAGAAGCAAACATTCAGGTTTGATTATGCCGAAACGAAATATCTAAGCTGTAATCTAAGATACGGAAAACCGGCATAAATATACCGACACAAGTCGGCAAATCGCAAGATAAGCCGATCCTATACTCCTATAAAAATAAAGAATCGCTATTCCTGCCGAACATACGACAATTTTTCGTATCTTTGTTAACGAAAAAACAGAAACCACTTAACACATTAATAAATTCAGTTATGAAAAGCATCAAAGGAACCAAGACCGAGCAAAATCTGCTCACGGCATTCGCAGGCGAATCGCAGGCGCGCAACCGGTATACCTATTTCGCAAGCGTAGCCAAGAAAGAGGGTTACGAGCAGATCGCCGGCATCTTTCTCGAAACGGCCGATCAGGAAAAGGAACACGCCAAGAAATTTTTCAAGTACCTCGAAGGCGGCTGCCTCTCCATCACGGCCAGTTTCCCGGCCGGCGTGATCGGCACCACGGAGGAGAACCTCAAAGCCGCTGCGATGGGCGAGAACGAGGAGTGGACGGAGATGTACCCCGAATTCGCCAGAATCGCCGACGAGGAGGGCTTCCCCGAAATCGCCGCCACGTTCCGCATGGTGATCGTCGCCGAGCACGAGCACGAGGATCGTTACCTCAAACTGCTGAGCCGCTTGACCGACGGTAATTTCTTCATCCGCGACCACGAAATCTGGTGGCAGTGCCGCAACTGCGGTTACATCTGCAAAGGCACCGAGGCACCGAAAATCTGCCCCGCCTGCAAGCATCCCCAGGCCTATTTCGAGCCGAAGCGGGAGAACTATTAGGCCATCCGGGCCGGAAAATAGAAGCGGACCCTCTTTTGAGAGTCCGCTTCTATTTTCACTCCCACTCATCGAGCAGCCGGCGAGTATCCTGCATGAACCGGTCATAAGCCGCACGTGCGTGGGGCGGCATCGCAAACGTATCGGCCACTTCGGGCGGCAGAATCCGGTAGTCGGGCAGGGCAACCCACACCGGAACGGCCTGTGCGGCATAGTGCATCGTCGGCACGCCCGCCGCAATGCGCTTGACGACTTCCACTTCGGCCAGCAGTCCGCCGTCGCAGTAACGCCGCCGCTGGTTCGAGACGAAATTTCCCAACGAGTAGAAGACGGCACCCGTCGAATCCTGCTCGAAGGGCTGCACGACGTGCGGATGACTGCCGACGACCAGATCCGCGCCGTGCCGTCGCAGGAACCCTGCCAGCATCCGTTGTTCGCTGTCAGGCCGGCGTTCGTACTCGTTGCCCCAATGCACGAAGGCGATAACGCAATCGACCGAACCGCGGTCGACGGCCGCCAGATCGCGGGCGATGACCGTCGTATCGATTCGGTTGACCGTCGTGCCCGCAGGCACTGGCAGACCGTTGGTGCCATAGGTATAGTTGAACAGCGCGAAACGGATGCCGTTCGCCGCGAGCCGCAGCGGGTGGTCGGCACCGTGCCGCAACGAGTCGACGAACGTTCCCGTGTGGCGCAGACCCGCATCGTCGAGCGCGGCGAGCGTCGCGCCGATACCCCGCGCGCCGCCGTCGCAACAATGGTTGTTGGCCGTGACGGCTACGTCGACACCCGCCCTGCGCAGGGATCGAGCCAACGACGACGGGGTACGGAAACAGGGATAACCCGTATGGGGAGCGGCGGCGGAGAGGGTAGTTTCGAGATTGACCACGACCAGATCGGCAGCATCGAAGCGGGGCTTCACGAGGCGGAACTGTCCGAAGAAATCGTGCGTTCCGTCGGACCTCCGTGCCGCGGTCAACTGCGGCAGATGGGCCATCACGTCGCCCGCGAAGAGCAGGCGCGCACGGAAAATGCGTTCGTCGGGCGGAACCGTCGCCGGAACGACACGCTGCATCCGCACGCCGCGCAGATACCCTGCACTGACGACGACCGCGGCGATCATCGACAACAATACGGCACAGGTACCCAACCGCTTCATCGGCCGCCCCGTCGGTTTTTCTTTTCGCGTTTCGGAAACCAGCCTTTCGCCACACGTTCGCGCTGCTCGAACAGTTCGCCGATCCCCCACAACGACGATGCACCCCACACGGCCAGCAGGATCGAGAGAATCAGGTTTTCGACCCACAGCGACGCCGCGAGCGCCGCGACGCCCGACACGGCGAAAGCCCACCAGCATCGCACGCCGAAATAGTACTCGCCCTTGATGACGAACGGGTGAAAAACGCCGATAATGAGGAAGGTCGCCGCGCCGACGACGATTCCCACGAGATGATATGTCTCCAAAAATTCCATCATGTCGACAAAGATAGTGCAAGCCGAGTGCAGAACCAAATTTATTTGGGTTTTGCCGAGGCGCAGCCTATCCGAGCGGAGGCTCGTCCTCCGCAAAGTGTGCAAGCCGAGAGTAGAACCAAGAGCTAAAAAGGCCGGAATCCGCATCGTTTCCGACCCGATCTTCCGACCGTCGAATAACGGAAACGAAACCGGCGATCCCGTAAAAAGGATCGCCGGCCATACCGACGCGACTGCCGGAGAGGCCCCGCGCACCGAAGGGAGGGAACCCGCACCGCAGGCAATCGTCGTTTAGAAATTGTACTGCACCTGCATGCTCACGCGGTTGGCATGGTTCTTCATGCCGTCCCTGTTTTCGCGGCTGCCGTAAAGGTATTCGGCGGCGATGCTGCAACGCGAGGTGAAGTTATAAAAGATATTTCCGAAGATATACTGGCCGTTACGATACTGGTCGCCCGAGAAATAGCCGTGCTTCTGCTGGATATGCGCTTCGGAATAACCTCCCGATATGAAAAGACGCTGCGGCAGGATATTGATGCGCGCCGCACCGTACCAGCCCCACATCGGCATGGTCTGCACCTTGGCCGGATCCTGCGGATCGGGGGTGAAGTCGTAGCCCAGTCCCGACAGGTCCTGAATGTAGTTGGTGATGCCCTCGCCGTAGACGCCGTTGCCGTAGATCGTCAGCACGCGGGCCAGATTGATGCAGGTGCTCGCCTGCACGCCCCAACCCAACAGGGAGGTATTGTTCCCCGTGGCGGCATTGTGCAGATAGAGATCGCGCACGACGCCCGTCACGCGGAAATGGCTGTCGCGTTTGGCCCCCCAGGCATACTGGAAATAGACCGGAAAATCGGGCACGCGCTGCGGAATCGGATCGAACGTCTCGCCGAACGTGCCGCTCACGCTGGGCAGCTCGGCCGCCAGACCGAATTTCAGATGATCGTTCGCAAAGGGAACTTCGTAGCGGATCATCGTGGCAAAGGTGAAGTTATAGGCGTTCGGCCCCTGGAAGTCGATCGTCGTGGGGCCTGCGTCGAGATCGCAGAAGGTCGTCACGTCGCGGCCGAAGGTAAAGCCCTTGAACGACACGTAGGCTTCGCGCAGGCGCGGCGTATAGCTGCCCTGCGCACCGCCGCGGAAGTCGGTGGAGACATAGACTACGACACGGCCCAGCGCACGGGTGTTGGCAATACCTTTAAGATAGATGCGCGAGGTAGAGGCATCCATCGACAGCCGCTGCCGCGAAGCGTAATCGCCCGGAACCGGAATCGACGAAGGGATGAAGTCGGTGGCCGACGGCGTTCCGTCGAAGTCGTAACTGGTACGCAGGGCGATGAACCCTCCGAGCGCCAGCGAATACTTGTTCTGTTTGTGCGCGAAGAGGAACTGCGGCCGCCCGGGCTGCTGGAAACCGGTGCGGTGCGTTTGGTTGTAATCGTCGACGGCGTCCATCATCGCCATCCGGTTACGGGCCGCACGAGCTCGCCACTCGCAGGGAATGAGCGTATCGGTCTCCTGAACCGAGATCATGTAAACCGTAGGCGAACTTCCGTCCCGGGCGGAGGATGCGTTAGGCTGCGCCGAAGCCGCAACAGTCAGGAACAACGCAACGATGAAAAGTCGAACTGTCTTCATAAGCTCTTGTGTGTTTTTTTGATTTAAAACCGTTTATTAATGTTGGATAACAGCCAGTTAATATTCGCTGCTACCGAAAGCAAGATATATGCCAAAGAATTTGACCCGATTCTTGAATCGACGCGGTCGGATATTCCGCCCCTTTTCGTATATTTGCAACGTCTTCATAATCTATCAGCTATGATGTGGATGCCGCTTTTCCTGATTCTGTTGCCGCTCGCCGCCGACGGTTGGCATTTCCGCCGCCACCGCAAAGCGTACCGCTACCGGAACCTGCTCCTGACGCTCGTCGCGGCGGGCGATCTGCTGCCGCTTGCCGGGATCGTCCTCTTCTGGCTGGTGAAGGACAACACCGGCGGCCTGGTGACGGCAGCCATGTGGATTTTTTTCGCCTATCTGCTGCTCACGCTGCCGCGCATGGCCTACTACGCCGTGCGCGCGTTCGGCAAGGGCCGTGCGACGCGCATCCTCGCACCGATCGCCGCGCTCGGCATGGCGGGTGTACTGATTCACGGTGCCGTGTCGGGCCGCCGCACGCTGGCCGTACACCGCGTCACGCTCCGCAGCGACCGGCTGCCGGAGGCGTTCGACGGGCTGCGCATCGCACAATTCACTGACCTGCACATCGGGACGCTCGTCGACCCCGACCGCGAGATGAGGGCGCTGGTCGACTCGCTCAACGCTCTGCGGCCCGATCTGGTGATCTTCTGCGGCGATCTGGTCAACATCCGCTACACGGAACTCGATTCGACGGCCATGCGCCTGTTGGGCGGCATCCGCAGCCGCTACGGAACCTTCTCGATCACGGGCAACCACGATACGGGCAACTACGTCCGCGATACGCTCTCCCTGCCGCCGGCGACCAACATCGCCGCGCTCGTCGAACGCCAGCGGGCGATGGGGTGGCGCGTACTCGACAACGAAACGGTCTACCTACGGCGCGGCGACGATTCGATCGCCCTGTCGGGTATCTCCTACGACCGCTCGCTGGCCCGTCAGCGCCACGATCGTACGCTGCCCGGCTACGATTTCGGCACGACCTACCGCGACGTGCCGCAAGACCTCTACAACATCACGGCGGCGCACATTCCGCAACTCTGGGAACAGATTCTCGATGCGGGCTACGGCGACCTGACCCTTTCGGGGCACGTTCACAGCATGCAGTGCAAAATACGGCTCTTCGGCCGCGCCTTCTCGCCCGCGCAACTGATGTACCGCCATTGGAGCGGCCCCTACGAGAAGCAGGGGAGGACGCTCTATGTCAACGACGGCATAGGATATGTAGGATTTCCCATGCGGATCGGTGCAAATCCCGAAATAACCCTGTTCGAATTACGACGATGAACGTGTACGCTTCGGTCGCCCTGTCGGGCGACGGCTATATGGACGATCGGTCGCCCAGGCGACTGATTCTCTCGACACCCGCCGACTGGCGCGAGGTGATGCGCCTGCGGGCGTGGGCCGATGCGATCCTCGTGGGGGCGGAGACCGTGCGCCGCGACGACCCGTCGCTCACCGTGCGCGACGAAGCGCTCCGCCGGGAGCGTCTTGCGGCAAACCGGCCGGCCGACCCCGCGAAGGTCACGCTGAGCCGTTCGCTGCGACTCGCCCCCGCGTCGAACTTCTTCACCGCAGGCTCGGGCGCACGGATCGTCTTCACCGACAACGCTGCCGCATCGCCGCTCGAAACAGCGGCCGAAATCGTCCGTATCCCCGACCTTTCGGCGGCGCAGATCCTCACCGAACTGGAAAAGCGGGGCTTCGAACGGCTGCTCGTCGAGGGAGGCCCGCGCACACTCGGCCTTTTTTTTGCGGAGGGGCTCGTCGACACGCTCCGCATGGCCGTCAATCCCGCCGTCCGCGTCGGCGACCCGCACGCCCCTCGTTTCGAACCGCCTTTCGATCCGGCACGCTTCCCGCAGCAGCGCCGACGGCTGGAAGGAATGGAGGTGACGACCTACACGCTGCATCCCGACCGCACGGAGGAGGATCTGCATTACCTGCGGCAGGCCATCGCCCTGAGCCGCCGCTGTACGCCCTGCGCCACCTCCTACCGCGTGGGGGCGGTCATCGTGACCCGTTCGGGCGACCGTTTCACGGGGTATACCCATGAAACATCTCCCACGCACCACGCCGAACAGGAGGCGATCCTCAAAGCGACGGCCGCCGGAGCCGATCTGCACGGCGCGAGTATCTACTCCTCGATGGAGCCGTGCTCGACGCGCAGCAGCGAACCGGAGAGTTGTTCGGAACTGATTCTGCGCCACGGCTTCTCGCGCACGGTTTTTGCTCTATACGAACCGTCGTGCTTCGTATGCTGCGAAGGAGCGGTGCGGCTGCGCAAGGGCGGCGTCGAGGTGCGCGTCTATCCGCAGTTGGCAGGCGAAGTACGCGCGATCAACGGCCACCTCGGTCTCCACGAATAGAGAAAAAGTGGACTAAACGGACTAAAAATGTCCTTTTTATCCTTACAAAAACACATTTGAAGCGGATAATCTCTATCTTCGCAACATCATAAGTATAAAAGATATGAAAAAAGTCACGCTGGTTATGCTCGCCCTGACGGCCGTCATGCAGCTTCCCGCACAGGAACAGGGGCGGACGCTGTCGCTGGAAGAGGCACTCGAAATGACGCTTTCGGACAATCCGGCCATTCGGGCCGCCGAGTTCAACCGCCGCGCCGCACAACAGGAGCGCCGCGCTACCATCGGTCTGCGTATGCCGCAGATCGGCATCACGGGCAGTTACGCCTATCTGGGTAAGGACATCGAAATCGATCTCAACAATATGAAGACGCCGGTGCAGAATCTCGCGGGACAGATTCTCCAAAGCGGCATGATCCCGTCGGACTACATCCCCTCCATTTCGCAAATGTTGAGCGGAGCGATGGCGGCCAGCTGGGCACTGCCGCTGCAAGACCGCAGCCTGGGATTCGTCGGCGGCGACGTGACGGTTCCGCTGTGGATGGGCGGCAAGATCAACGCCGCCAACCGTGCGGCGCGGATCAACGAACAGACGGCCCGATCGCAGGGAATCCAGCAGCGCAATGCACTGGTATCGGAACTCGTCGAACGCTACTACGGGCTGGCGCTCGCGCGGCAGGTCGTCGTCGTACGGCAGCAGGTGGTGGACGGCGTGCGCAAGCACCTCGAAGACGCCGCAGCTCTCGAAGCACAGGGCATGATCTCTCGCAGCGAAAAGCTCTACGTCGAATTCAAGATGGCGGAGGCCGAGCGCGACCTGCAAAACGCGCAGTCGCAGGTCGAGACGATCGCCGCCGCGCTGAACAGCACCATAGGCCAGACAGACGACTACCAGCCCGTCACGGCGATGTTCATACTCGAACGCATCGAACCGCTCGACCATTTCCGGACACTGGCCGCCGAACGCAACCCGCTGCTCGATCAGGTCGACCAGAAACGCCGGCTGGCCTACGAAGGGGTACGCGCGCAGCGTTCGTCGTTCCTGCCGCAGGTGGTGGCCATGGGCGGCATGTCGTTTTACGACTATCAAGTATCCAAGGTGCTGCCGCGCTGGGCGGTGGGCGTGGGGGTCAACATCAAGATCTTCGACGGCCTGAACCGCGAGTATAAATATTCGGCGGCCAAGCAGACCGTACGCCGGGTCGGCGCCTTGCAGAACAAGGCCGGCAAGGACATTTCGGTGCTGGTGGAGAAACTCTACAACCAGATGATGAACTACCGCAACCAGATGACCTCGATCGACGCCTCGCTCGCCTTCGCCGAGGAGTACCTCCGCATGAAGAACGCCGCCTTCCTCGAAGGCATGAGCTCGTCGACCGACCTGATCGACGCCGAGCTGAATCTGGCCAAGGTAAAGACCGAGCGCATCGAAGCCGCCTATCGCTACGACGTGTCGTTGGCGCAACTGCTCGAAGCCGCCGGCATCAGCGACGAATTCACCGCCTACATGCGCCGGCAGGACGCCCGCCGCATCACATTCGAGAAATAGTAAAAACGAAAGAGATATGAAGAAGAAAAACATCATCGCAGTCCTCGTCGCCGTCGTCGTCATCATCGCGGCAGTCCTATTGGTGAGCCGTTATTTGAAGGCCAGGACGCCGATCCTCCTTCAAGGCACGACGGAATGTACGACCTACAAGGCTTCGTCGAAAATCGCCGGCCGCATCGTCGACATGAAGGTCGAGGAGGGGCAGCGCGTCGAGCGTGGCGAACTGTTATACACGCTTTCCACGCCCGAACTGGACGCCAAACTGCAACAGGCCGAAGCGGTGCGGAGCGCAGCGTCGGCAATCGACCAGAAAGTGCTCTCCGGCGCCCGCGTGCAGCAGATCGAAGCGGCGCTCAACATGTGGCAGCAGGCGCAGGCCGGACGCGAACTGGCCAAAAAGACCTTCGACCGCGTGAAAGCGCTCTACGAACAAGGGGTCGTGCCGGCGCAGAAATTCGACGAGGCGCAGGCGCAGTACAACGCCATGACCGCGACCGCCGCGGCCGCCAAGGCGCAGTACGACCTGGCGGTCGACGGCGCCTCGAAGGAGGAGAAAGCCGCCGCCGCGGCACAGGTGCGGCAGGCCGCAGGCGTCGTATCGGAGGTGGAGAGCTACCTGAGCGACGCGATGGTCTATGCGCCCGTGACGGGCGAGGTTTCGACCATCATCGCCGAGCAGGGCGAACTGGTGGGCAGCGGCTATCCCGTGGTGGCCATCCTCGACATGAGCGACATGTGGGTGACATTCAACATCAAGGAGACGCTGATGCCAAAGATCCGAATGGGCAAGCGCCTGCGCGGCTATGTGCCCGCACTCGACCGCGATGTCGACTTCCACATCACCTACATCGCTCCGCAGGCCGATTTCGCCACATGGGCCGCGACGCGCACGCAGGGCGGATTCGACATCCGTACCTTCGCCGTCAAGGCCAAGCCGCTCGGCGCCGAAGAGGGGATACGCCCCGGCATGAGCGTTCTGGTCGACTGGGACGCAATCGAGTAGCCGATCGGAGCCATGCGCAACTACTTCAAAGAAACCGATCAGGTCGTGCGGCGCGAACTGCGGCGCATCGTCCGTCAGCCCATGTACTGGGTGCTGATGGTGGTGCTTCCCGTCGTGTCGTTCGCCTTCTTCGCCGTCATCTTCGAGCGGGGCGTGGCGCGCAACATCCCGATCGCCGTACTGGACGAAGACCACACGTCGCTGTCGCGCAAGGTCACGCAGATGATCGACGACACGCCGACGGCGATGGTCTCCTACGAGGTGCAGAGCATGGAGGAGGCCCAGCGGCTCATGCGCGAAGGACGTATCTCGGCCATCGTCCACATTCCGGCGTTTTTCGAGAAGAACATCCTCAGCAACAGCCAGACCCATATCGAATGTTCGGTGAGCGGCACGAACATCACCGTCAACGGACTGCTGTCGAAAGACCTGCAAACGGCCGTCACGACCTTTCAGGCAGGCGTGCAGCTGCAACTGCTCATGAAGCAGGGGTTGACCGAGAAACAGGCCATGGCGCAGCTGATGCCCGTGCGGTTCAACAAGCACGTATTGTTCAATCCCTATATCAATTACGGCTATTACCTCTCGCCGAGCTTCATGCCCATGATGCTGATGATCTTCGCCATGCTCGTCACGATCTTCGCCATCGGCACCGAACTCAAGCACGCCACCGCGCGCGAGTGGCTCGACACGGCGGGCGGGTCGGTATTCCCTGCGCTCGTCGGAAAGATGCTGCCGCTCGTAGTCATGATGCTGCTCATGACGCTGATGATGTTCCTGATCCTGTTCAAAATCGTAGGGGTACCGCTCAACGGCAGCCTTACGGCCCTGCTCTTCGGCTGCATGCTGTTCGTGCTGGCCTACATGGCCATCGGCGTACTGATCGTCACGCTGCTGAGCAACCTGCGCCTGTCGCTCTCGATCGGCGGCGGGTACTCGGTGCTGGCCTTCACCTTCTCGGGCCTCACGTTTCCGATCATGGCGATGTACCCGTGGGTGCAGGCGTTCAGCAAGATCTTCCCCTTTACGTTCTATACCGACATCTTCATCGATCAGGCGCTTCGCGGCGCACCGGTCGTCGATTCGCTGTGGGACATGGGGTATATCGCACTCTTCATCGTACTGCCGATGCTCTGCCTGCCGCGCCTGCGCAAGATCTGTTCCGATGAAAAATACTGGGGGAGGATGTAACGATGGGACGAATCAAAGAGATACTGCAAGCCTACCGAACCGAACTGGCTTCGGTCATCCGCAACGAATACAAGGCGGTCTTCACCGACGGCGGCGTACTGCTGGTCATGGTGCTGGCCATCTTCATCTACTCGACGCTCTATGCGTCGGCCTATGCTCCCGAAGTGCTGCGCAACGTCCCGATCGGCGTGATCGACGAGAGCCAGACCCCGTCGAGCCGCGAACTGATCCGCACCTTCGACGCCGGCCCCAATACCTACGTGGCCTACGAACCGAGCGGCATGGAGGAGGCCGAAGAGCTCTTCTTCGCCCGCAAGATCTACGGCGTGGTCTACATTCCGCAAGATTACGAGAAGCAACTGCTGGGCGGTTCGTCGGCCGCCGTGTCGCTCTATGTCGACGCCAGCTACTTCCTCATGTACCGTCAGGTGTTCCAGGAGCTCGTGACGGGCATCGGACAGACGGGGGCCATGGTACAGTTCCAGCGCCTGATCGCCAAGGGGGCGGACATCCCGCAGGCAAAGGCCACGACGCAGCCCGTAATCTACCAGTCGCACAACCTGTTCAACCCCTACCTGGGATACGGCACCTTCGTCATGCCGGCGATCATCATGGTCATCATCCAGCAGACGCTGCTCATCGGCATCGGCATGATCGGAGGCACGTGGCGCGAATTCGGGCTCTACCGCAAACTGATCCCCGCCAACTGCAAGCGCATGTACACGCTTCCGATCGTGCTGGGAAAGGCGTTGGTCTACATCTCGATCTACGCCGTCACGCTGCTTTACATCATGACGGTGCATTACAAACTGTTCCACTATCCCTCCAACGGCTCGACGGAGGCCGTCGTCGGACTGCTCGTGCCCTATCTGCTGGCCTGCATCATGCTGGGAATCGCCATTTCGACGCTGTTCCGTTACCGCGAACAATCGCTGCTGCTGCTTTTCTGGACATCGATTCCCATCCTGCTGCTCAGCGGCGCTTCGTTCCCGCGCGAAGCCATCCCCGAATGGCTCTACACGCTGGGGCAGGTCTTCCCGAGCAGCAGCGGCGTCAACGCCTTCATCCGGATCCGGACGATGGGCGCTTCGCTGCGGGACGTGATGCCCGAACTGAGGATTCTGTGGGCGCAGGTCTTCGTCTACGGAGGGTTGGCCTGCATCGGCATCCACGTGATCCTGACACGCCAGAAGCAGGACGAAGGCGGGCAATAAAACCTCGCCGAAAAATCGACGAACCCCTGCCGCGAACCGCAGCAGGGGTTTCCGTGTTCGGGAGCGAACTTTTCAACCGACGTTCCGGATCAAAACATCGGGCCTCTGCCGCCCGGAGGAGGCCCCATAGGCGGACGGCCGACACCCCTGCGGTTTCCGCCCAGCGCCCCCATGCCGTCGTAATCCTTGATGTCCTTGGAACCGCGCTTGCCGAAATTGCGCAGGTTGTAGACGAACTGCACGGTATAGTAGCGTCCGATCACGCTGTTGATCGAATTCTGGGTATATCCCGAACCGGTCGTGCGCGAGAAGGCCGTATTCTGGTCGAACAGGTCGTTGACGCCGAACATCACCTCGCCCCGACGGTTGCGGAAGACCTTCTTGCCCAGATAGACGTTGCACAGCACGTAGGAGTTGTCGTAATCGTTCGTGAAGCCGATATTCTGCTGGTAGGAAACATTCCCCGTGAAGGTGAAGCTTTTCAGGAAGACGAACTTCATCGCCGCGGTCGCCACATGGTTGAAATAGCGGTTCTTGTTATCGGAATCATTGACGACCAACGAGTTTTTCGCGATGTTGTAGGCACCGTGCCACGAAAGGGTGAAATCGACGTTCTCGGAGATGTTGCTGCCCAGCACGGCGCGGAAATCGTAGCTCAGACGGCTGGCGTCGTTGCGCTCGCCGCCGACGATTTCGCCGTTGTTCAGATAGACGCTTCCGTCGGTCGCCTTGCGCGCCACCAGCGTCGGCGTAAGCGTGTAGTTGACGCCCGCCATCACATTGAGGTTGCTTTTCAGGAACGAGACGGGCAATCCGTAGCTCAGATGCGTGCGCAGGTTCCAATAGCCGTCCATGTTGGTATAGGTGGAATAGGTGTGCGGATTGTAGGTTTCGGTCACGGGATCGCCGCCGCCGTCGACTTCGCCGGTCGGAACCTCCACCTCCACGTCGTAGGCCATGCTCGACGTGATGTAGTTCGACGTATTCTGCATCGAGAACATCCACATGAACGTACGTCCCTTCTCGACGTTGGAGTTCACGTAATGGAACCGCACGTTGTTCGAGTAGGAGGGACGCAGATGGGGGTTACCTTTCGAGATGCTCTGCGCATTGGAGATATCGTAGACGTTCTGCAACTCGCCGATACCGGGATTGTCGGTCGAGGAGTTGATGAACAGCCGGATCGAATTCTCCTTGTTGATGTTGAGCTGTCCCATCAGGAAATAGGTCAGGTTGTTGAATCCGTGCGACGTCTTCGCATCGTCGCCCGCCCCCATGACCTTCGTCGCCGAGAGCACCTCGCCCGTCAGCTGGGCGCGCTGGTAGGAGACATTGGCCACGAAACGGTTCTTGCCCTTCACGATACGGAAACCCGGCCCGATGCGATGCGTCAGATAGCCCGTGTTGGACGATTGCGACAGGCTCGGATCGGGTTCGACGCCAGCCGTTTCGAACCGGTCGTCCGGCGTCACGTAGACCTTCTTGTCGCTCTCCTGATAGTTATAGGCCACACGGTATTGCAGGCTTAACTGCGCATACTGCGAAACCGGTTCGGTATAGGTCACGTCGCCGCGCAGGTTGTAGCTGAACGACGGCGAATGCGCACGCTGGTAGCGCAGCAGCAGGGTATCCGTAGGAACGACGATCAGATCGGGATCGATACCCCGCGCCTGGTTCGAATAGCTGTCCGTATCTCCCCTGTTGTTCCGATAGCGCACGCTGCCGTCGAGCGTCAGCGTGCGGCCGTCCTTGCCCAGCTTCGTGCGATAGGAGAGGTACTGGTTCAGATTGACTCCCGTGCGGTCGCCGTCGCTGAAATTATCCACCACGCGCAGACCGCTCTCTCCCCACTGGTGGCCATAAGTCGTGCTGTAAGGATCGTAGCTCTGGAAACTGAGCCCCGTGCGCGACATGAGTGACTGGTTCTCCGAAATACGCCATTCGAGACGGGCATTGAGGCGGTGGTTGCCGTTCGTATTGTTCGAATAGCCGTCCGTATGCAGCGTATCGATCGGCGACGGAGTTTCGTACCACTTGTCTATCGTCGAGTAGTTCTTGGTCGTCGTACGGTTGAAGAAATAACTGGCCTGCAACGTCACCTTGTCCTGCCGGCCGGTCTTTCCCCAACTGTCAGAGTAGTTGACGCCGAACGAGTTGACCGACGCCACACCGCTCTGCGGCCGCACCATCAGCGCCCCCACGCCACCGCGGCCGCCCGAACCTCCCGACACGCCCAGAATGTCCTCGAACGAAAAATTCTGCTGGTTGACGTTGTTGAACAACCCGATCACCGACACGCGGCTCGACCCGTGGAACAGATTGACGTTGCCGCCCACGTTGTACTTGTGGTTTGACGTCGTTCCTTCGGTTTCGGGCTGGTAGCCGTAACCGGCATAGAGCTTGCCGAACTGGCCCTGACGCATGTTGGGCTTCGTGACGATGTTGATCGCCTTATAGCTTTCGCCGTCGTCCATACCCGAAAACTCGGCCGCGTCGCTCAGCTTGTTGTAGACCTCGATCCGTTCGACCGCTTCGGCCGGCAGCGACTTGATCGCCGATGTCACGTCCTCGCCGAAAAACTCCTTGCCATCGACGAAGACCTTTTTTACAGTCTCGCCCTGTGCCTCGACCTCGCCGTCGGTAATGGTGATGCCGGGCATCTTCTTGAGCAGCCCTTCGACATCGGCGTCGGCCGTCACCTTGAAGGCTCCGGCATTGTAGCTCACCGTATCGCCCTTCTGCGACGTACGCATCGACTTCACCTCCTTGACCACGGCCTCGATCTCGGTCGACGAAGGCGTCAGCTCGAGCGTGCCGAGCGACTTTTTGGCGGCCGACAGTTTCAGCTCCTTTTCAAGCGTTTCGTAGCCCAGAAACGAAACGGAAACCTTGTAGGTGCCGTAGGGAACCGTCGCCTCGACGCGCCCCTTGTACCCCGTCGTGAAGTAACGTTTCTGCGCCGCAGGATCCGCCGGCGCAAACTCCACGACGGCACCCGGCACGCCCTCGCGCGTCGAGGCGTCGATCACGGTCGCCGTCACGCTGCCCGACTGGGCATAAATTTCCATCGCGGTGAACAATGTCACAAACAGTAAAATCGTTCGTCTCATCTTCTCTTTTATCTTTCTCCCGGGATCGTTCCGATCGCCTATCGGCAAATCTTCGCGAAGATAGCCAAAATCCGGCAAACCGCCGCGAATACCCCGTCTATATTTGTCCGCTCCGGCGTCCGAAACACACGGACCGGCCTTCCAAAAAACAGGGTGTCAAGAGACTTGACACCCCTTTCACCAAATCAATTCTGAAGCCCTATTAAAATGTGAAGTGGTTTATCGAACGACGGTAGGACGCCGGATGCGCCCCGTCCGCTGCGCCGCACGCCACGGCGAAGATGATGCACAGGGTCCGCCGACCGCTGCTTCTCCCATTGTTGACGGTGTACGTCGTTTAACACACGCTTCATAGCCGACCTCTCGGCGACAGCCACTTTTTCCAACCTTCTACGACGTACGTCGGCGGCCCTGCGCTTCATCCGAATCGTTTTCTTCCGACGAGCCCGTCCGGCCGCAACTCCGCCGCAGCGGCATCTCCTTCCGTCCATCGGACAGGAGGCCCCTCCGGCCGCAAGAGACGGCATCAGTCCCCGAAACGCTATGTCGGCAATCGATCTCATCGTCGGATTTATACGAAACAAAGATAACGCCCCGAACGGCTTTCCGGTGCCGAAAGCGGGGTCAATGGGCAAAATCAGCGGGTGAACCGACTAATCGGCAGGGTGAACCGACGTAAGCCAACGCTTGAATTCGGGAACCCGGGCCTTGGAGATGACGATCCGTTCGGGTGTTTCGACGCTCAGACGCAACGCCAGCCGGCTGCCGAACCAGACCGCGATCTCGGCGACGGCCTGCCGCGCGACGATGAACTGGCGGTTGGCACGGAAGAAATCGCTCGCCGGCAACAACGTCTGCAATGTTTCGAGCGGCTTGTCGAGCGGATACTTCTCACCGTCGAGCGTACAGGCCGTCACCCGCTCGTCGCTCGTGTAACAATAGGCGATCCGCTCGCGTTGCAGAGGAATGAACTTGTCGCGCACGCGCACCAGGAAAACCTGCTGCCGCTCGTTGGCACGCTCCGCCAGCCGTTCGACCCGCTCGCTGTAACGGCTGCGTTCCAATCCCGAAAGCCGCCGCAACTTCTCCAGCGCACGGCGCACCTCCTCCTCCTTGATCGGTTTGAGCAGATAGTCGATGCTGTCGACCTTGAAGGCTTCGAGCGCATAGCGGTCGTAGGCGGTCGTGAAAATGACGGGAGCCGTGAGCGAAACCCGTTCGAAAATCCGAAACGCCTCGCCGTCGGCCAGATGAATATCCATAAGCACAAGATCGGGCTGCGGATGCGTCCCGAACCACTCGACGCTCTCCTCGACCCCTTCGAGCACCGCCGTGATCTCCACGGCCGGCGCCACACGGTGCAGGATCGACTGCAAGTTGACCGCAGCGGCGGTTTCGTCCTCGATGATTACGGCTTTCATTTCGTGCGGGGTTTCAGAAGCGACATGCAGACCGAGAAGATCTCCCCGCTGCGGTCGATGCGGATGCCGTGGCCCGTGATGAGCTGCCAACGGCTGTCGAGGTTGTGCAGGCCGATTCCCGTACAAGGTTCGGCGTCGAGCTTCGGCAAGAGGGGATTCGACACGACCAGCTGGCCGTTTTCGACGCGGATCGAAACACGCAGCGGACGGCGTTTGGTAATGGCGTTGTGCTTGACGGCATTCGACAGCAACTCCTGCAACGTCAGCACGGGCAGCCGGTAATCCAAGTATTTCGGGGCGACGTCGACATCGAAAAAGAGCTTGTCGGCATAGCGTATCTTGAACAGATAGCCGTAGGCTTCGGCGAAACGTAACTCCTCCGCGAGCGTCGTCAGCATGTTCTGACCGTTGCGGATGATATAGCGAAACGAGAAGGAGAGCTGGTCGATGTAGGTGAGTGCCTTCTGTTCGTCGCCCTCGCGCACGAGCATCGCCAGCGAATTGAGCGAATTGAAGAAGAAGTGGGGGTTGATCTGGCTCACCAGCATGTTGTAGCGCGTCGTGAGGTTCTCGCTTTTGAGTTGTTCGTTCTCGACCTCCATCGCCTGCCGCTGACGAAGCAACAGGCTGATCTGCCCGTACAGGAGTACGACGACCAGCGTGAACGAACACTTCATGATCAGGTTATAGTCGAGCCAGCTGCCGCTGAGCGCCAATATCGTCAGCTCGTGCGTCCGCCAACGCACGACAGGGGCGATGAAATAGAGCCCGACGGCAAGCCCCGCACACAGCAGACCGCGTTTGAGAAATCCCGACATCGGCCGCACGCGGTCGCCCAGCCGCAGGAGCGAAAGCAGCAGGAAAGCCAGCACGAAGAAATAGAAGAGCTGCAACGCGAAGATCACCCCCTCCTGCGGACGTTCGAAGATCACTCCGTAATCGAACGGCTCGCCGTTGCGTTCCAGCACTTGTCCCAGCACGAGCCGTCCGCCCGAACGGTGCGATTCGAGCGCGTCGGCCAACAGATGGTCGCCCGACCGCAACCGCAGGAAGCGCGCCGAATTGCGGGGGATATAGACGCTGTCGCGCGCCGGTGCGACATCCGCCAGCCCCGTAGCGGCGGCATCGCCGTCCGAAAGCCTCTCCGGCGAAACGTAAAGCAGATAGCCGTGCCCGTCGGGCGAAATCCACACGTCGCCTTCGACGCGGACAATCTCCCGATCCGTCCGCAACTCCCGGCTGAAAGGCGGATGCCGGTCGTCGCTCTTTTCGACCACGAGCAACAGCACGTAGGAGAAATTGACCACCAGTGAAATGGCCACGGCGATCAACAGGTTGACGACGATTCCGCTGTATTTCGACGGTCGGGACATTCGCTATCGGACAGCTATTTGCCCTCCTCGTACCACGAGGCGTACATACGGTAGTCGCGGGCGATGCGCAGGATGATCTCTTCGCGTTGTTCGGGCGTAATCTCCTTGACCTTGCGGGCCGGGACGCCGGCATAGACCGAATCGGGTTCGAGTTTCGCGCCCGACAACACCAGCGCGCCTGCGGCCACGATGCAGCCCGACGCCACGACGGCGTTGTCGAGCACCGTGGCCCCCATGCCGATCAGGCAGTTGTCCTCGATGATCGCACCGTGGATCGTGGCGTTGTGACCGATCGACACGTCGTTGCCGATATGCGTCTGCGAAGGGTGGGGCGCGCCGTCGTAGAGCGTATGGATCACCGTCCCGTCCTGGATGTTGGTCCGGTCGCCGACAGTGATCGAATTGACGTCGCCGCGCAGGACGGTGTTGAACCAGATCGAACTGTCGCGGCCGACGGTCACGTCGCCGATCAGCACGGCCGTTTCGGCCACGAACGTCCCTTCGCCCACACGAGGCGTATGCCCCCGTACCTCTTTTATATATGCCATATCGATTCCTCCTTTTCGTACTGCGGATGCGGAAACGCCCCGCACCCTCTATCTTGCAAAAATAGGAACTCCGCACGAGAATTCCAACTCTTCGGGCGGCGAAGCGGTGAAAAATCTTTCGGCCTGAATCCGTCACGCAGCTCCGCGCGGTTCGCCGCCGCCGGCAGACACAGCACGAGCCGCAGCGGATCGCAGTCCGCCGCATGGGAAGGGGGGGGGTACACGAAGCAGGGACACCCTTACGCAAAATGCGAATAAATTTGCTTTTGCGCTCGACTTTTCCTATCTTTGCGCGTCGCAATTCCGCAAGGGAGCGCGGCGATGGAATGTGGAAAGATTTGACTGATTGCAAACCACAATAAAAAATCGCTAAAACAGCTTTTTTATTCCCAACAGCCAATTTTTCCCGTTTCGATACGTTTAACTCAGCGAACGATCTTCCGCCCACAACGGAAGACTCGAAAGGGTTGTCCGATCGAAGGACCGGCCTGCATGTGACAGGCCACGGAGTGAGTCCGGCAAGTCCCGCGTCGAGGCCCTCGACAATTGACAAATCTTGCCGGACTCACACGTTAAATTGTATTGAAAATGGGTTATCTATTCACGTCGGAATCGGTGTCGGAAGGACACCCCGACAAAATCTCGGATCAGATTTCGGACCGCCCGACATTAACCAGGGTGTCGTGCGCGAGGCCGAAGAAGAACAAGGCGCGGGCGATCAGGGCATCATGTTCGGCTATGCGTGCAACGAGACGCGCGAGTACATGCCTGCGACGCTCATCCTCTCGCACGTCATTCTCAAGGAGCTGGCCGTCATTCGCCGCGAAGGGCAGGTGATGACCTACCTGCGCCCCGACTCGAAGTCGCAGGTAACGATCGAATACGACGAAGCGACGCACCGTCCGCTGCGCGTACATACGATCGTGGTTTCGACACAGCACGACGACTTCATCGCCCACGAGCAAGGGCGTCACCGAGAAGATGGCCGAAAAACGCATGCAGGAGAAGATCCGCGAGGACGTGCGCACGATCCTCATTCCGCGCGTCAAGGCCCGTCTGGAACGCGCCAAGGATAAGTTGGCGCGACTGATCGGCGACGACTACATCCTGCATGTGAATCCTACGGGCAAGTTCGTCATCGGCGGCCCGCACGGAGATACGGGACTCACGGGCCGCAAGATCATCGTCGATAGCTACGGCGGACGCGGTGCCCACGGCGGCGGCGCCTTCTCGGGCAAGGACTCCTCGAAGGTGGACCGTTCGGCAGCTTACGCAGCCCGCTACATCGCCAAGAACATGGTGGCTGCGGGCATAGCCGACGAGGTACTCGTCGAACTTTCGTACGCGATCGGCATCGCCCGGCCGTTGTCGGTCTATGTCGACACCTACCGGTCGAAGCGTCCCGCAGCGATCGACGGCATGACCGATGGCGAGATCGCACGCCGCATCGAGCGGTTGTTCGACCTGCGTCCGGCGGCGATCGTCAAACGGTTCGGCCTGACGAACCCGATCTTCGAGGCGACGGCCTCCTACGGCCACTTCGGCAATCGTCCGTATACCCGCACCGAAAAGCTTTGGCGCGACGGACACGAAGTCGAACGGGAGATCGAGTATTTCGGCTGGGAGAAACTCGACGCCGTAGAACTGATCCGCAAGGAGTTCGGACTTTGACCCTGCGCCGCAGAAGGCGTAAAAACGGGACGACGGCCGCAAAGCCGTCGTCCCGTTTTCCATTTCGTACGAATGATTCCGACAAACCTTGCGGAGTAGCGTGAAAACAGGGTGCATGGTACCATTCTTGCGGCGAAACGACGAACCTTAAACAAGCAACGACATGAGAAAAATCAAGCTGCCGACCGACCGCATCCCCGACGGAATCGGCGAAATCGGCGAAGACGACCGTCCCGTCTACGACGAGGAGGGGTACACGCACGCACCGGGAGAGTGACGCCCCCCCCCGAAAGCAGACGCCGGAAACCGTTCCCGCACCACGGCGTCGGCCGCATCGCCACACTAAGCGGCGCCTTTTCCGGAATATCCCGCACGGACGCGGACAATCCCGCCCCTCCCGGCAGAGGCCCCGTCCTGTATATCCCATGCGCGTTTTTTCAACCGGCGATAAAATATTTCACGGCAAGGCACGTTAGTATGTCAGAATTTGGAAACGAAGGAATTTGCCCATGATAGAATTCGCCTAAAAGTTTAACGTAATTTTCAGAAGCGATGAAAAAGACTCTTTTATTTTTAGGAACGATTGCAGTTTCGGCCGTCACGAGCGGCGTAACGGTGTGGGCGGTAGACCGCTCGCACACCGACAAAATCGAATATATCGAACGCGAGGTCGAACGTACGCCCGCCCTCGGTTCGCACTTTACGGCCTACGAAGCCGATAAATATCCCGATCTGACCTATGCGGCCGAGAATGCGGTCAAAGCGGTCGTGAACATCGAAGCGATCCAGCAGGTCGACGTCTCGTCGGGTTACGGCGGAGGCGCCTACGACCCCTTCTTCGAATTCTTCGGCATTCCGCAGGGCTACGGCCGCCGCGGCGGCCAGCCGCAGACGCAGGAGCGCCGTGCCGGCGGTTCGGGCGTCATCATCTCCGACGACGGATATATCGTGACGAACAACCACGTGATCGAAGACGCCACGAAGCTGCGCGTGAAGCTCAACGACGGCCGCAAGTTCGACGCCAAGGTGATCGGCACCGACCCCACGACGGACGTGGCGCTCATCAAGGTCGAGGGCAAGGATCTCCCGACCATCCCGTTCGGCAATTCCGAGGGGCTGCGGCTGGGCGAGTGGGTGCTGGCGATCGGCTCGCCGTTCGACCTGCAATCGACCATCACGGCAGGGATCGTGAGCGCCAAGGCGCGTCAGCTCGACGTGATTCCCGACCAGTTCCGCATCGAGTCGTTCATCCAGACCGACGCGGCGGTCAATCCGGGCAATTCGGGCGGCGCACTGGTCAACACGCGCGGCGAGCTGGTGGGCATCAACACGCTCATCAAATCGCAGACGGGAAGCTACATCGGCTATTCGTTCGCCATTCCCGAATCGATCGTCAAGAAGGTCGTCGTCGACCTGAAAGAGTACGGCGTCGTGCAGCGGGCTCTGCTGGGCATCTCCTATCGCTATATCGATCAGGACTTTATCGACCAGATGGGCAAAGAGACCGGCATCAAGGAGTTGGGCGGCGTCTACGTTGCGACCGTCTCGGAGGACGGTGCGGCTTCGGCGGCAGGCATCCGCAAGGGTGACGTGATCGTAGCCATCGACGGCGTAAAAATCGACAATGCCTCGGCCGTACAGGAGCAAATCGCGAAGCACCGCCCCAACGATAAGGTAAAAATTACGGTAAAAAGAGACGGGGCAGTGAAACTTTTTGATGTGACCCTGCGTAATAAGGCTGGTAAAACGGAGTTAATCACCCGCGAAGCGGTCGATGTGACCGCCGCTCTGGGCGGCAAGTTCCGCGATGCCGGCACGAAGCTCTGCCAGGAGTTGGAGATCAAGGGCGGCGTGCAGGTTGTAGGCATCAAATCGAACGGAATTCTGGCCAGGGCGCGAGTGAAAGAGGGTTTCGTCATCACGCACATCAACGATCGTCCCGTCTACTCGCTCAGCGACATGGAGCGCATGAGCGACAAGATAACGTCGATCGACGGTATCTATCCCAACGGCCGTGCGGCCAGCTACATGCTGGTCGAATAATCCGAAGAGGCCGAACCGTCCGCGCACGGCGTGCGCGAACGACCGCCTCGCAGGAAGATTCGGTTACACGCCTGTCGGGATTTCGGGAAAAGAGAGAGAGTGAGTGAAGAGAGGGTCCCGGAAACCCGACGGGTTTTCCATAACGACGATTTGCCGGGGAGGAGTACGAGGCTTCTCCCCGCGTCGTGTGAAACGGAAGAACGAATTAGTATATTAGGTTTAGTTAGAGTATGCGTCAATTAAAAATTACAAAATCCATCACCAACCGCGAGAGCGCCTCGCTCGACAAATATTTGCAGGAGATCGGCAAGGAGGAGCTCATCACGGTGGAGGAAGAGGTGGAACTGGCCCAACGAATCCGCAAAGGCGATCAGGAAGCGCTCGAAAAGCTGACCAAGGCCAACCTGCGTTTCGTGGTCTCGGTAGCCAAGCAGTACCAGAACCAGGGACTCAGCCTGCCCGACCTGATCAACGAAGGGAACCTCGGCCTGATCAAGGCCGCCGAGAAGTTCGACGAGACCCGCGGTTTCAAGTTCATCTCCTACGCCGTGTGGTGGATCCGTCAGTCGATCCTGCAGGCATTGGCCGAACAGTCGCGCATCGTGCGTCTGCCGCTCAATCAGGTGGGATCGCTCAACAAGATCAACAAGGCGTTCGCCCGTTTCGAGCAGGAGCACGAACGCACGCCGTCGCCCGAAGAACTGGCCACGGAACTGGATCTGCCGCGCGAGAAGGTGACCGACACGTTGCGTGTGGCGGGCCGCCACGTTTCGGTCGACGCGCCGTTCGCCGACGGCGAGGACAACTCGCTGCTCGACGTGCTGGTCAATCCCGACTCGCCCAACGCCGACCGCGGACTGATCAGCGAATCACTCTCGACCGAAGTCGATCGGGCGTTGGAGACGCTCACCGAGCGCGAACGCGACATCATCAAATATTTCTTCGGCATCGGCTGTTCGGAAATGACGCTCGAAGAGATCGGCGAGAAGTTCGACCTCACGCGCGAACGCGTCCGCCAGATCAAGGAAAAGGCCATCCGCCGCCTGCGCCACTCGTCGCGCAGCAAACTGTTGAAATCCTATCTGGGATAACTTCCCGCACAGCGGTTGCCCGCATAAAAGACCTGCGGCTGCAAGATTCGATCTTGCAGCCGCAGGTCTTTTTTCCGGCCGAAGGATCCCGCCCGATCCTTCGGTCCTCGCCGTGCGACTATTTCTTTTCGCGGCGAACCTTCGGCGCCTCGCCGCATTCGGGTCGGCACTCCGGCCCTTTCGCGTGCGCTTTCTTCCCGACCCGCGGAGCGTGACCGCGTCCCGGACGACTCTGCATCTGCGACCAGCGCATGAACTGCTCGGTGGAAAGGATCGATTTCATCGCCTCGGCCTCCTTCATTTTGACCACACGCGCCTGCTCGCGCAGCGCTTCATCCGCTTGCAGCCGTTCGAGCGTAGCCTCATAGGCCTGTTCGGCCTGCTTTTCGGTCAGTTTCAACTGTGCGGTCATCCGGTCGGTCGCCTTGCGCGCCAGCTGTTCGGTCGTCGGACGCTCCCGGGGAGGCGCCACCGACTTGTTCTCCTGCGCGAACGCGCTCGTCCCTGCCATCAGCAAAAGGGCCATGACGGCCGTCATCATCTTTTTCATCGTCGTAAATAGTTAAAATTATACATCGCTCCGACCGGAACCGAATCCGGCCTGCGGAACATTCCGATAGCAAAGATAGGACGAAGCCGCACGATACGGACCGCGGAGCGGCCCAAACGGCAAAACTGCGGGATCAACCGCCTCCGAGGCGGGGCGAACCGACCGCCGATCGCTCCGGCGGGGCGGCCGGCCGCAAAAAAGCGGCGGGAATCCTGCAACGGATTCCCGCCGAAACGACGACGCGCCTCTTCGTTCACTTGACGACGGGCGACTGCACCGTCACGAAGGGGCAGCCGTTGCCTTCGCAGGTCGAGACGACGCGGATCGCACGGATCGGCTTCGACGGCCGGCGGATCGTCAGCCCGCCTTTCTCCAACTCGCCGACGCGCTCGAACGTCTCGCCGTCGGTACTCGATTCGACGTATCCCGTCGTGAAGATGAAACGGGGCAGTTGCAGGTTGCCCGTACGCACCGCCAGTTCGCGGCTCGCGAGCGGCTCGGCGAAATCGTAACGGATCCAGTCGCCCTTCCGGCAAGTGCGCGCCGTGCGGGCGATACCGCGGTACTCCTCGGCACGTGCGTAGGGGAACTGCTTGCTCTCGCCCATCGACGTGGTGATCTTCACAGCAGGTTTCAGCGTGCGGTAATAGGCCGGTGCGCCCACCTCCGGACTGCGGCCGCTGCGGTAGCTGCTGCGGAAAAGGTAAAGTTCGGGACGCTCCGTCCGAATCGGACCGGTGTAAGGCTGCGGCTGCGCACCGTCGACGGTGAAGGTCAGTTGCGAATCGTCGTCGACAGCAGCGGTCAACACGCCGTCCTTGTAGCTCACACGGGGCGGCATCAGGCGGAAGCGAATGCCCTGCGCCCCCATGCGATCGTAGTGCGACCGCAGACGGCGGTAAAACTCCGTCCACTCGCGCACCCCTTCGCTCCAACCCAGTTCGGCCAACGCGCAGGCGCGCGGAAAGGTCATGTAGTCGAGATAATCGGGTGTTTCGGGATTGTGCGAAACGTACAGTTCGCTGAAAAAGGCCCCTTCGACACCCAGCACGTTGGCCTCCTGCGCCGGCGTGAATCCGCAGCGGGCGAAATCGAACGAATAGGTCTTGCGCACGTCGAAAATCGCCGCCCAGTCGTGCCCGTCCTCATGGGACGACTGGCGCATGTCGAAATAGAAATATTGGCCGGGCATCACCACCGTACGGTAGCCCGCCGCCGTGGCGTCGAGACAAGCCTTGACGCTCTCCCAGCCGTGGACACGGGTGCTGCGGGCCAACTCCCCGCCCTCGATCGCCTCGTTCCACACGGCGGGACGCTTGCCGTTGGCTTCGAGAATGCGGGTCAGCCTTCCCAGAAAGTACTGTTCCAGCGCATGTCCGTCGGCCATTCCCTCGCGCGCCATGAGTGCCCGACAGTTCGGGCACTTCTCCCATTGGCTCATGTCGACCTCGTCGCCGCCGATATGGAGGTACTCCGACGGGAAGAGCGCCGCCAGCTCGCCCAGAATATCGGCCAGCAGCCGATAGTTCTCCTCGCGCGAAGCGCACCACACCGAGCGGTAGTCGTAACCGGCCGTCGGACGCAGGTCGGGGGTATAGTCGCAGAGAATCTCGGGATGCACGCGCGCGAAGTTGCGGCTGTGCCCCGGCAGGTCGAGCTCGGGGATGATCTCCACGTTGCGCACGGCGGCATAACGGATCAGGTCGCGCATCTCGTCCTGCGTATAGAACCCGCCGTATTTCTCGTCCCATTTGCCGTAGACGGGCATCACGGGTGAATCGCCGCCGCGCCAGGCCCCGATCTCGGTGAGTTCGGGATGCGACTTGATCTCCAACCGCCACCCCTCGTCGTTCGACAAGAGCAAATGCAGCTTGTTGATTTTCAAGTGAGAGAGCAGGTCGATATGGCGCTTCACGCGATCGGCGTCCATCCACGTGCGAACCACGTCGAGCATCATGCCGCGGTAATGGAAGCGCGGCGCATCCTCGATGCGACAGGCGTCGACGGCCAGCGGCAGGGTGGCCTGCCCCGTATAAACCTCCGGCGGCAAGAGTTGCAGCAGGGTTTGGAGGCCGTTGAAAACGCCTCCGTAGTCGGCCCCGACGACCTGCACCCCTTGGGGCGTCACGGTCAGCCGATAGGATTCGTCGTCCATCGTCCCGTCGAGCGAGAGCCGCAGCGCAGCCCCCGCCGTCCAGGTGCGGTCGTCGAGCCGCTGCAAGGGAATGTAGTCGGCGATGTACTCCGCCAGCGGTTCCAGACCCGAAGCATAGACGACGGGAATACCCGTCGTAAACACGAATTGCCCGTCGAGACGGGTCGCCTCCTGCGGCCGCGGAATCAACGTCCCGGGCGCCGAACGGACGGTCGCGCTCAGCGTCAACGCCGCAAGCAGGATAAAGAGTGGTCGTAATTTCATTCTGTCAAGGATTAGTGAACTCGTTTCGTTTTTCCGCTCCACGCCACGACGTCGAGCCGGACGATCTCGGTACGTGCGAACGACGCTTCGGCATACCGCAGCCCCGTCGTCTTATGGGCAGGGGAGTACTTCTCCAACAGCAGTTCCAGCGCCCTCATGCGCTCCCCGGGCGGCAGGCCGCGGCGGGCGCGGCAGTCGAGCACGATGCTCTCATAAGCCGTCGTGAACTGCGCCGGACACACCTCGGTAGCCCCCACGACGCAGAACGACACCCTGTCACGGCGGTCGATGCAGCGGAGCTTGCGCCCGTCGGGCGCACAATGGACGTAGAGCGAGTCGTCGCCGTCCCACACGTAGTTGACGGGGATTCCGTAAGCGCCGTCGCCATCGACGAGCGACAGGACACCGAACCGGCCGCCCGCGAGCAGTTCGCGGGCACGCGCTTCGTCGAGCAGCCGGTCCTGTCGCCGGACGGCGGAGTTGTCGTAAGGCATCGTTCGCATCTTTCGGTTGACAAAGATAACCTTTTCCCGGGAAAAAATGCAAAATCGCCCCACGCTTTCACCCGGTATTCCGACAGACGGGCCGGCCACAGCGGGAAGGGCGGCCGCGGCATCCGGTCAGGGGGATTACCAGACGTTCCGGTGAATCCTATCTGCCTTCCTGATCTCTTTCTGCCTGCACACGTGTGCGTTTTCAGCGGCATAACCGACAGCGAGGAAGCAGGTGAATTCGTATTCCTCGGGAGCGCCTACGAGCCGTTTCACATGTTCCGGCTCGTTGCCGATGGGAATCCGGAACGCGCACGACAGCCCCTCAGCCGTCGCCGCCAGCAGGATATTTTCGACCGCCGCCCACGCCGAGGCGAAATAGTTGAGCGAACTTTGATCCGTCGGCCTGCACAGCGGGCAATCCTTCTGCCGGAAAAACGGCAGTACGAGGCAGTCGCTCTCGATGAGCATCCGCCGCTGTTTGGGCAAAGCATCGACGAACATGGCGCGTTCGTCCTCATCCATCGCTTCGGCCGCCTCCAACCCTGCTTGCTGGATATTTCGGGTATTTTCCGTTACCGGCGCTACGAGCCGTGCGATGTTCTCCCTCCCGCGCACGACAATGAACTCGAACTGCCGCAAATGGTCGTTGGTCGGAGCCTTGAAAGCCGCCGACAGAATTTTTTCCAGCACTTCGTCCGTGACGATTTTATCGGAAAAGTCACGAATGGTTCTTCTTCTCTCCAATACCTCATAAAATTCCATGACAACAAATATTTTTAAGTTCCGACTTTTGTTTACGGATACAAAGTTACGCCCGTCTATTGTTGTCGATTTGTGCATTCGTTTCCTATACTTGTCGTATATTTGCAATCGAGCGCAAATCCGAGTTTTCATGGAAGAAACAGCCATTCCCTACGAATTACCCGAAGCGGAAAATCACTCGTTCTTCTTCATAGACCAGCGAGTCGAAACCGGTATCGAAGCAAAATTGCACCGACACGATGCATGGGAGTTGTATTACGTCGTTCACGGATACGGCAGCCGGACGGCGGGCGACACATGCCAGCCCTTTACGGCCGGCGACGTAGCGTTGATACCTCCGTCCATGCTTCACCGGTGGGAGTATGCGCCCGAGTCGGCGGATACCGACGGGCGTATCCGCTATCTGATGGCTGCGTTCGACCACTCGCTGGTGAAGCGGTGTATGGAGGCGTTTCCCGAAGTACGGAACCGGTTGGCCGGCATCCCTTTCCCGACCGATGCGTTGAAATTCGGGCCGGAAAGCTCCTGCATCATCCGCAAACTGCTATCTGAGATGACCGGCATGGATGAATTGGAGCGCCTGAGCGCGATGCTCCGCCTGCTGCCGACCGTTTTCACGTCGCCGGATCACACGTTCGCCGGTCGGCCGATGCGCATCGAGCGGGACGTGAGGCGGATGCAGCAGATCGCGGCATACGTCATGGCGCACTATGTCCACGCCATCTCCTTGAAGGAGATCGCTGCGGAAGTGGGAATGAACCGTTCGGCGTTCTGTTCGTATTTCAAACGGTGCAAGGGAATGACCTTTTCGCAGTTCGTCACGCAATACCGTTTGAACACGGCTTGCGAACTGCTGAAACATTCGCAGAAGCAAGTGTCGGAGATCTGCTACCTGGTCGGGTTCAACGACGTTCCGCATTTCAACCGCATGTTCAAAAAGGCGAAACGCATGTCTCCCAAAGCGTACAGGAATGCCGAATCGATAAAAAGCCCTTGACTGTCCTGTTTTCCGGTGAAAAACCCTACCTTTGCATTCGAAAACGATTATTGCCAATGGAACAGGACAAACGTGCCGCGGCAACGCTGCGACTGTTGAAGATCATGGACGAATTGCGCGAAAAGTGCCCGTGGGACCGCAAGCAGACCTTCGAGACGCTGCGCGGCAACACGATCGAGGAGACCTACGAACTGGCCGACGCCATTCTCGACCGCAACATGGAGGGCATCCGCGAGGAGCTGGGCGACCTGATGCTGCATATCGTCTTCTACTCGAAACTGGGCGCCGAAGCCGGAGCGTTCGACTATGCGGATGTGGTCGACGGCCTGTGCGACAAGCTGATCTACCGTCATCCGCACGTCTACGGCGACATCCACGCCGACACGCCCGACGACGTGAAACGCAACTGGGAGGCGCTCAAACTGCGCAAGAAAAACCGTCGCAGCGGTACGCTGGGCGGAGTTCCCGTCAGTCTGCCGGCGATGGTCAAGGCGCTGCGCATCGGCGAAAAGGCCGCCGGCGCAGGATTCGACTGGGAGCGACGCGAAGACGTCTGGGCGAAAGTCCGCGAAGAAACGGCGGAAGTCGAGACCGAAATGCGCCGCGGCGATCACGAAGCGATGGAAGGGGAGTTCGGCGACCTCTTCTTCGCGCTGGTCAACGCCTGCCGGCTCTACGGAGTCGATCCCGAAGCCGCACTCGAACGCACCAACCGCAAGTTCATCCGCCGCTTCACCGCGATGGAGGAAGCCGCCGCCGGACAGGGGCGTATGCTCTCCGATCTGACGCCCGACGAACAGGAAGCGCTCTGGCAGAAAGCCAAGCAGGAGGAGCGGTAAAAGCGACCCGTTTCCGTTCTCCCGAACGGATGCTCCGATACGAAAAATCGGTGCGGGAAGAAGAATTCCCGCACCGATTTTTCGCTCCGCCCGGCACTACCGCACGACGGCGCCGGCCTGCCGTTCGAACTGCGCCTGCAAGTTGTTCATCACCCGCTCGATGGCCTTGTCGGTCAACGTTTGGCTCTTGTCCTCCAACACGAAACTCAACGCATAGGATTTCTTGCCTTCGGGCAGCTTGTCGCCCTCGTAGACGTCGAACAGCGAAACGCTCTTGAGTAACTTGCGCTCCGTGGCCAGTGCAATGGCGCGCAACTGCGCGAAGGTCACCTGCTTGTCCACGAGCAGCGCCAGGTCGCGCTTCACCTCGGGGAACTTCGACAGCTCCTCGAAAGCGATGCGGTGCTTGCGCGTGGATTTCACGAGCGCATCGAAATTCATCTCCAAATAGTAGACCTCCTGTTTGAGGTCGAACGCACGGCGGATCCGCGGCGCCACGACACCCATTTGCAACAGCTCCCTGCCGTTGCCCGCCGACAGCGAAATGCCGTCGCCGAAGAGGTCGCTTTGCAGCGGCTCGCATTTCAGGGCGTAAATATCCAGCCCGAAGCGGCGCAGCAACTTTTCCGCCACGGCGCGCAACGTGAAGAACGACGACGCCTGCGGTTTGGCGTTCCACGACTGCGGCACGGCGGCACCCGTCACGGCGATCGCCAGCCGGTACTGTTCGGAGTAGGCCGACAGCGGCTTTTCCGCATCGCATGCCGCCTCGTCGTAGAAATAGCAGTTGCCGAACTCGTAGAGTTTCAGGTCGCCGTTGCGGCGGTTGGCGTTGAGCTGCACGGCTTCCAGCATATTGAACAGCAGCGTCTGGCGCATCACGTTCAGGTCGGCGCTCAGCGGATTGAGGATACGCACGCAGCGGGCGGCGGGGTAGGAGGTCAGCCCTTCGTAATAGGACTCTTTGGTGAGCGAATTGGACATGATCTCGGTAAAACCGCCCGCCGTCAGGTAGTCGGCCGCAAGATTCATCAGCCGGTTGCGGTCGGGCTTCGCGGCATAGGAGAGCGTCGAGCGCACCTGTACCGGGATCTCGACGTTATTGTATCCGTAGATACGCAGCACCTCCTCCACCAGATCGGCTTCGCGCTGCACGTCCACGCGGTAGGGCGGCACCGCCACACGCCACACACCGTCGCGCTCGTCGAGGATCTTCACGTCGAGCGCATCGAGGATCGTGCGGTAGGTCTGTTCGGAGAGCTCCTTTCCGATCAGGGCATTCGACCGCGCGGGCGAGAAGTCGAAGACGAAATCGGCGGGTTCGCCGGCACTCACCTCGACGATGTCGCTCGAAATCCGGCCGCCGGCCAGCTCCTTGAAGAGCAACGCCGCACGTTTGAGGGCATAGACCTGCAAACGCGGGTCGACGCCGCGCTCGAACCGCCACGACGAATCGGTATTCAGTCCGTGCCGCTTGGCGGTCTTGCGCACCCACACGGGATTGAAATAGGCGCTTTCGAGGAAGATGTCGGTCGTATCGTCGCCGACACCCGACGCCAGCCCGCCGAAGACGCCGCCGATGCACATCGGACGTTCGGCCGAACAGATCATCAGGTCGCGGTCGCTCAGTTTGCGCTCCACGCCGTCGAGCGTCACGAACGGCGTTCCCTCGGCGCAGGTTTTCACGACGATCCTCCGCCCCTCGATCTTACGGGCGTCGAAGGCGTGCAGCGGCTGGCCGAGCTCGAAGAGAACGTAGTTGGTGATGTCCACCAGATTGTTTTTGGGATGAATGCCCGCCGCACGCAGCGCGTTCTGCATCCAGTCGGGCGAAGGGCCGATCTTGCAGCCGGTGATCGTCACTCCCGTGTAACGGGGTGCGGCCTCGGCATTTTCGACCGTGACGCCGATCTCCAACGCATGATCGTCGACCGCGAACGCCGACACGTCGGGCCACAGCACCCGTGCCTCCGCATCGCCCTTAGCGCGCAGATAGGCCGCCAGGTCGCGCGCCACGCCGATATGCGAAGCTGCATCGACGCGGTTGGGCGTCAGACCGACGCCGATCAGGTAGTCGTCCTCGATATGCAGATACTCCTTGGCCGGCATCCCGACCGGTGCATCGGCCGGCAGCTCCATAATGCCCTCATGCGAAGCTCCGATACCCAGTTCGTCCTCGGCGCAGAGCATGCCGAGCGACTCCACGCCCCGGATTTTGCTCCGCTTGATCTTGAACTCCTCCTCGCCGCCGTTGGGGTAGAGCACCGCACCCACCGTAGCGCAGAGCACCTTGAGTCCCTTGCGGCAGTTGGGGGCGCCGCAGACGATCCGCAAGGGCTCCGGAGCGCCCACGTCGACCGTCGTTACGTGCAGATGATCCGAATCGGGATGCTTCTCGCAGGTGAGCACTTCGCCCACGACGACGCCTTGCAGGCCGCCGCGCACGGTCTCGATCTTCTCGAACGACTCCACCTCCAGACCGATGTCCGTGAGGATAGACGCCATCGCCTCGGCCGACAGGTCGGCGGCGATGTACTTTTTCAGCCAGTTGTAAGAGATATTCATATCGTTTCGAATTTTCTTTCCGATGAAATATAACGGACAAAAATACGAAAAAAATCGGCGAAAACGCTCGGTACGGCCAGAAAAATCGACTGCAAGCAATTCATTCTCTACCGCAGTTTCAAGTTTCCGATTTTTTTCTTATCTTCAACCAACAAAAACGAAAATCATGTATCGCATCCCCCGCATCGACTGCAACGTCGCATGTCCCGCATCGCTCGAAGAGGCCTTCGCACGCACCGTGCGCGAAACGGTCGCCTGCAACAACTGGCCGGCCGATTTCCCCTATGCCCCGCAAGTCGGGTTCCGCATCTTCCACACGGGCGCCGATCTGCTGCTGCGGTTCGACGTCGCGGAACGCTGTACGGCGGCCCGCACGCTCGACGACAACGGCCCCGTATGGACCGACTCCTGCGCGGAGTTCTTTTTCCGCCCCGAAGGGAGCGACTCCTACTACAACTTCGAATGCAACTGCATCGGCACGCTGCTCGTCGGGCACCGGCGCGACCGCACGCAGGCGGAACATGCCCCCGCCGAAGTGCTGCGCACCGTGCGGCGACGCGCGACCTATCCGCACGCTCCGCTGCCGGAAACCGAAGGCGACAACCGCTGGACGCTGACGCTCGCAATCCCCGCCGCCGCACTGTTCCGCGACCGGATCGCAGGGTGGGATGGCGTGCAGGGTGCGATGAACCTCTACAAATGCGGCGACGACCTCTCGTGCCCGCATTACCTCTCATGGCGGCCGGTCGGAACGCCTGCGCCCGATTTCCACCGCCCCGAGTTCTTCGAACCGGTATTTTTCGAACCGAAAAAACAATAAACGTCCGATGAAACCCAAGTACATTCTGGCGCTCGACCAGGGGACGACCTCCTCGCGCGCCGTCCTGTTCAACTCCCGCTGCGAGATCGTCTCGATGTCGCAGCGCCCCTTCAACCAGCAGTTCCCGCAACCGGGATGGGTCGAACACAACCCGCTCGAAATCTGGTCGACGCAGTCCTTCGTCATGGAGAACGTCGTCAACAAGGCCGATATCGAATGGAGCGACATCGAAGCGCTGGGCATTACCAACCAGCGCGAGACGACCGTCGTATGGGACCGCCAGACGTCGGAACCCGTCTACAACGCGATCGTGTGGCAGGATCGCCGCACGGCCGACTACTGCGACGCGCTGCGCGAACGCGGTCTGACGGAGCGCATCCGCGAAAAGACGGGATTGATTCTCGACGCCTACTTCTCGGCGACCAAAATCCGCTGGATTCTGGACAACGTACCCGGCGCACGCGCGCGCGCCGAGCGGGGCGAACTCTGTTTCGGCACGGTCGATTCGTGGCTCGCATGGCGGCTTTCGGGCGGGCGGCTCCACATCACCGACGTCTCGAACGCCTCGCGCACGATGCTCTTCGACATCCACACCCTCGACTGGGACGACGAACTGCTCGACCTGTTCGACATCCCGCGCTCGATGCTGCCCGAAGTCGTACCCACGAGCGCCGTATACGGCACGACCGACTGCCCGCAGGTACCGGTGCCGATCCCGATCGCCTCGCTGGCGGGCGACCAGCAGGCCGCGCTTTTCGGGCAGCAGTGCATCGCCCCCTTCTCGGCCAAGACGACCTACGGCACGGGATGTTTCATCATGCTCAATACGGGCGACCGGCCCCACGCCTCGGCCAACAACCTGCTGGCCACCGTGGCGTGGCAGCTCGGCGGCAAGACGACCTATGCGCTCGAAGGAAGCGTCTTCGTGGGCGGTTCGGTCATCCAATGGCTGCGCGACGGGCTGAAACTCTTCTCCTCGTCGGCCGATTCGGAACCGCTGGCCGCATCGGTCGAAGATACGGGCGGCGTCTATCTGGTACCGGCACTGACGGGACTGGGCGCTCCCTACTGGGACCCCTATGCCCGCGGCACGATCGTCGGCATCACGCGCGGCACGACCTCCGCGCACATCACCCGGGCGGCGCTCGAAGCGATCGCCTTCGAGGTCGACGACGTGGTACGCGCCATGGCGGCCGATACGGGACACACCTCGACCGAGATGCGCGTCGACGGCGGTGCCGTGGCCAACAGCCTGCTGATGCAGTTCCAGGCCGATCTCACGGGCGTGCGCATCATCCGCCCCTCGGTCATGGAATCCACGGCGCTGGGGGCAGCCATGTTCGCCGGTCTCGCGGTGGGATTCTGGCATTCGACCGACGAAATTTGCGCCCTGCTCAAACCCGACCGCACCTTCTCACCCAAAGCCGCTCCGGCACTCATGGAACAACGCCGCAAACGCTGGCACGAGGCCGTGCGCCGCAGCCGGCATTGGGTCGAAGAGTAACGACAACCGTAAAAACGACTCGTCATGACACCTGTTCTGGCCGAATTCATCGGAACCGCCGTGATGCTGCTTCTGGGCACCGGCGTCTGCGCAAACGTTTCACTGGCCCGCACCAAAGGCAACGGCGCGGGGTGGATCGTCGTCATCGTCACCTGGGCGATGGCCGTCTTCACCGGAGTAGTGATCGCCGGTCCGTACAGCGGCGCACACCTCAATCCTTCGGTCACGCTGGCCTTCGCCGCGACGGGGCAGTTCCCGTGGAGCGACGTGCCGGGCTACGTGCTCGCCCAGATGCTGGGCGGTGCGGCGGGCGCGCTGGCCACATGGCTCTTCTACCGTCCCCATTTCGATCTGGAAGAGAACCCCGACACCATTCGCGGCGTTTTCTGCACCGCCCCCGCCGTCCGCAACCCGGCATCGAATCTATTGAGTGAGATAATCGCTACATTCGTATTGATTTTCACTATTTTCTATATCACGGAAGGACACCTTGCGTCGACCGAAGGCAACGTCCCTATCGGGCTGGGATCAGTCGGTGCGCTTCCCGTAGCGCTGGTCATCCTGGTCATCGGCGGCGCATTGGGCGGCACGACGGGCTATTCGCTCAACCCTGCCCGCGACCTTTCGCCGCGCATCGTCCACGCGCTGGTCCCGATCCGCCACAAGGGCGGCAGCGACTGGCGCTATGCGTGGATCGCCTCGGTCGGACCGCTGCTCGGGGCGCTGCTCGCCGCAGGAGTTCAAGTGATGATCCGCTCCTGAAACACGAAAGCCGGAATCTCGATTCCGGCTTTCGTGTTCGAACGGGCAGGTATTCCGCAGGCATAGTTTTTGTTTCCGGAGGAGGAAAACGACAAGCCGGATGAGCAAATTCAAACCCCACATCGCCCTGTTGGTGTGCAACATCCTTTGGGCGATGGACTATCCCTTCTACAACATCGTACTGCCCGAGTACGTCCACCCGATGGCCATGGTATCGGGCTCGCTGATCGCAACGGCGCTGCTGTCGCTCATTCCGCTCGCCTGGGAGAAATCCGAAAAGGTGGCACGCACCGACATCCGCAGACTGATCGGGGCCGCACTGCTCATCGGCGTGCTGCGCAAGGTCTTCATCATGTACGGACTCTCGATGACGTCGCCCATCGACGGATCGATCATCGACACGATCGTTCCGCTGCTCGTGCTGGTCGTCTCGGTGTTGTTGGGAATGGATCGCTTCACGAAACTCAAAGTCGCCGGTCTCGCGCTCGGCATGGCGGGAGCCGTCGCCGTCGTACTGACGGGCATCTCGGCCGCCCACACCCATTCGCACCTGTGGGGCAACATCCTGATTCTGCTCTGCGCCTGCGTTACGTCGCTCTACATGGTCTGGTTCAAACGGCTGATCGCCAAATACCGAATCACGACCGTCCTGCGCTGGCTCTATTGCACCGCCGCGATCGTCGCGCTGCCGTTCGGACTGCGGGCGATCATCCACACCGACTACGCCGCAATCGCGCAACATGCGCTCTTCCCGACCCTGTTCGTGCTGATCGTCCCGACCTATCTGCCCAACCTGATGCTCAACTATGCGCTCAAAACGGTGCAGCCGACCGTTTCGAGCATCTATACCTACCTGCAACCCGTGCTGGCCATCGCCATGTCGGTGGCAATGGGGCTGGACAAGCTGCACCTCGACACGGTGATCTTCGCCCTCGTGATCTTCACGGGCGTGGCACTGGTGCTGCGTTCCTACGCCACGCATCCCGACGCGCCCGCCTCGCGGACGCACTGAGAGGCCCGGCGGCTCCGCCGTTCTACCGCGAACCGATCCAGAGGAAGACCATACCGACGAGGATCAACGCCAGATCGATCGCCTTGGCGCGCAGGTTGCGTTCGCGGAAGAGCAGCGCGCCGAATCCGAACGAGACGACGACCGAGCCGCGGCGGATCATCGAGACGACCGAAATCATCGCTTCGGAGTCGCTCAACGCATAGAGATAGCAGAGATCGGCCGCCGACAGAAAAAGCGAAATGAAGGGAATGGCCCAGCTCCAATGGAAGGGCGTCGTACGCCTCCGGCGCGGCCACCAGATCAGCAGCACGGCCGCGGACATCATCCAGAACTGATAGAAGGTATACCAGCTCTGCACGAAGACAGGGTCGAGCCGGCGCGTGATGAACTTGTCGTACAACCCGCTCGCAGCCCCCAGCACGGCGGCCGCGGCGATGCAGTAGATCCAGACGTCGTGACGGAAATCGACCCCTTCCCTGCGGCTCGACCGGCTCAGCAGAAAGAGCGATCCTATGGCCAGCACCACGCCGACCCACTGATACCCGTTGAGCCGCTCGCCGAAGATCAGCATGGCCCCCACGAGCGTCATCACCGGCCGTGTGGCGTTGATCGGCCCGACGATCGTCAGCGGCAGATGTTTGATGCCGAAATAGCCGAATACCCACGAAGAGAGTACGATGCACGATTTCAACACGACGAGCAGGTGAGCGTGCAGATCGCCCGCAGGACAGCGCAGGGGCGTCGCGTCGAACCATCCCCAGCCGCCGGCCGTCGAGAGGATCGTCGGCAGGAACAACAGCGACGAAAAGAGGGTATTGAGCAGCAGCACCGGCAGCACGGCATTGTCGCGCAAAGCCTGCTTCTTCGCCACGTCGTACAATCCCAGCAGCAGCGCCGAGGTAAAAGCCAGCAGCAACCACATGGGGCGGCTACATCAGGTCTTCGCCGTAGACGGCGCCGGGCAGGTCGTGGAGGTTGTAGCGCGACGCCATCGACATGCCGTAGGCACCGGCCGACTTGATCGTCAGCAGGTCGCCGCGCACCGAACGGCGCAGGCTCACGTTCTCGTCGAACCGGTCGGTCGACTCGCAGGCCGTGCCGACGACCGTGTACTTGTCCGTGCGGTCGGTTTCGGCCGTGATGTTTTCGATGTTGTGGTAGGAGCCGTAGAGCGCGGGGCGGATCAACTCGGTCATCGAGGCGTCGACGATCAGCAGCTTGCGCCCCGTGGCGGTCGTCTTGTTGAACAGCACGCGCGTGATGAGTTCGCCGCACTCGCCGACGATCGACCGGCCGAATTCGAAATGCACCTCGCGGTCGCCGACCCGCAGATGGTTGTGGACGATGGCGAACAACGACGCGAAGTTGGGGATCGGCTCGTTTTCGGGCATGTCGTAGTTGATGCCCAGACCGCCGCCCACGTCGACGAAACGGAACGAAAAGCCCAGCCGTTCGAGGTTCTCGACGATGACGTTGACCTTCTGGCACATGTTCTCGAAGACGTGCAGTTCGCGGATCTGCGAACCGATGTGCAGGTGAACGCCCACGATGCGCAGGTGTTTCAGCGAACGGATCCGCTCGGCGTTGTCCAAAATCTCTTCGTAGGAGATGCCGAACTTGCTGTCGGCCTGACCCGTATCGATGCAGTGGTTGGTCTTGGGATCGATGTCGGGATTGACGCGCAGGGCGACCTCCACCGTACGTCCCGCCTCGGCGGCCATCGCGTCGAGCACGAGCAGCTCCTCGATCGATTCGCAGTTGATCGCCATGATCTCCTGCCCGATGGCGTAACGCAGCTCCTTGTCGCGCTTGCCGACACCCGCGTAAACGATGCCCTTGGGGTCGAAGCCCGCCTCGATGGCCTTGCGGAGCTCGTTGCCGCTGGCACAGTCGATACCCAGCCCGTATTCGCGGATGATCGCCAGCAGATGGTCGTCGTAGTTGGCCTTGATCGCGTAATGCACCTTATAGTTGTACCGTTTCGACTCGTTGACCACGCTTTCGAGCGTCTGGCGCAACAACTCCGTGTCGTAAAGGTAGAAGGGGGTCTCCATGTCCCGCAAGCGGGAAGCGATACGTCTGCTTAACATAATCCGAATCTATTTAAATTAACTAACCTGCAATCAATTGGGCGATCACGAAGAGCGCCAGCGTGAGACTCGCCAACCCGTTGAGCGTGCCGAAGGCGATGCCGATGTTGCGCTGGCGCGAGGGGGTCACCAGCAGATGTTCCGCCGCGAGAATGGCCACGAACAACGCCTCGCCCGTCCACAGCAGCGCCCCCTGCGGACAATAGCTGCCGAACCACAGGAGCGCGCCCACGCTGACCGCATGGAGCGCCACGCTGATCGCGAGCGCCGTGCGCAGCGAAAACCGCTGGGGAATGGAGTGCAGGCCGTGCGCGCGGTCGTAGTCGGCGTCCTGCAAGGCATAGATGATGTCGAATCCCCCGCACCACGTCAGCACGAGCAGCGCCAGCACGCACGGCTCCCAGTCGAAACGCCCCGTCAGGGCGATGTAGGCACCGACGGGCGCGATCGAGAGCGACAGCCCCAGCACCAGATGCGCCGCCCAGGTGAAGCGTTTGCAATAGCTGTAACCCATGATGACGGCCAGCGCCACGGGCGACAGCAGCGCCGTCAGGCGGTTGATCGTCGCAGCGCACGCCACGAAGAGCAGAGCGTTGACCGCGACGAACGTCAGCGCCCGGCGGGGCGAGATCACGCCGGCGGGAATCTCCCGACCGGCCGTGCGGGGATTCGCGGCATCGATGCGGCGGTCGGCCCAGCGGTTGAAACCCATGGCGGCATTGCGGGCGAAGACCATGCACAGCACCACCTGCACCAGCGGCACGCACCACCACAGCGGTACCGGACAGACCTCCGCCAGCGCATATTTCCACATGGCATAGGCAAAGGCCATGAGCGCGAAGGGCATGGCGAAAATCGTGTGCTGGAACTTCACCAGACGCATATAGTCGGCAAATCGGGGCATTTCCGTAAGGGTTAACTCCGGCAAAGGTATGCAAAATAGCGATTCGGACGACCGTTCGACGGAAGAAAATCGCGCGGAAGGCCGGAAAAGACCGCCGGCATTTGGCGATTTTAAATCCGTATCGTATCTTTGTCGTGGATAAACCGCCCGCAGCGACGGCCCCGACCGAACCGATATACGCGGTTCCGCGATCCGGCCCGCACGCCCCGAAGCGGGAGAGACAAAACAAGCGGATTTACATGAAGAACATACGCAATTTCTGCATCATAGCCCACATCGACCACGGCAAGAGCACGCTGGCAGACCGCCTGCTCGAAAAAACCAACACCCTGAATCAGCGCGAAATGCAGGCGCAGGTGCTCGACGACATGGATCTCGAACGCGAAAAGGGCATTACGATCAAGAGCCACGCGATACAGATGGAATACACCGCCCGCGACGGCAGCAATATACGCTCAACCTGATCGACACCCCGGGACACGTTGACTTCTCGTACGAAGTGTCGCGCGCGATCGCCTCGTGCGAAGGCGCGTTGTTGGTCGTCGACGCCACGCAGGGCATTCAGGCGCAGACCATATCGAACCTCTACCTGGCCGTGGGGCACGACCTGGAAATCATCCCCGTGCTGAACAAGATCGATATGGATTCGGCCATGATCGACGAGGTGAAAGACCAGGTGATCGACCTGATCGGCTGCAAGCGCGAAGACATTCTGCTCGCTTCGGGCAAAACGGGGCAGGGCGTCGAGGAGATACTCGAAGCCATCATCGCCCGCATCCCCGCACCGAAGGGCGACGACAACGCCCCGTTGCAGGCGCTCATTTTCGACTCGGTATTCAACCCCTTCCGCGGTATCATCGCCTATTTCCGTGTCTTCAACGGCTCGATCCGCAAGGGCGAGCACGTCAAATTCATCAACACCGGCGCCGAATACGACGCCGACGAGGTGGGGGTGCTCAAACTCAAAATGTCGCCGCGCGACGAGATCCGCTCGGGCGACGTGGGCTACATCTGTTCGGGCATCAAGAACTCGGCCGAGGTGAAGGTCGGCGATACCATCACGTCGGTGGCGCGCCCCAGCCGCGAGGCGATCGCCGGCTTCGAGGACGTCAAGCCCATGGTCTTCGCGGGCGTCTACCCCGTGGAGGCCGACCAGTACGAAGATCTGCGCGCCTCGCTCGAAAAACTGCAGCTCAACGACGCCTCGCTGACGTTCGAGCCCGAAAGCTCGCTGGCGCTCGGCTTCGGGTTCCGCTGCGGATTCCTCGGGCTGCTGCACATGGAGATCATCCAGGAGCGGCTCTACCGCGAGTTCGACATGGACGTGATCACCACCGTGCCCAACGTCTCGTACCGCATCACCACGACGCGGGCGACGTGGTGGAGGTGCACAATCCCTCGGGGCTGCCCGAAATCACGAAAGTCGCCAAAATCGAGGAGCCCTATATCCTGGCGCAGATCATCACCAAGGCCGAATTTCTGGGCAACGTCATCAAGCTCTGCATCGACAAGCGCGGCGTGATGAAAAACCAGACCTTCATCACGCAGGACCGCGTGGAGATCAATTTCGACATGCCCCTCTCGGAGATCGTCTTCGACTTCTACGACAAGCTCAAAAGCATTTCGAAAGGCTATGCCTCGTTCGACTACCACCGCACGGGCTACCAGCTCGTTCGAAGCTCGTCAAGCTGGACATCCTGCTCAACGGCGAGCCGGTCGACGCGCTCTCGTCGCTGACCTATACCGACCATGCCTATGATTTCGGGCGCAAGATGTGCGAGAAACTCAAGGAGCTGATCCCGCGCCAGCAGTTCGACATCGCCATACAGGCCGCGATCGGCGCCAAGATCATAGCCCGCGAAACAGTGAAGGCCGTGCGCAAGGACGTGACGGCCAAATGCTACGGCGGCGACATATCGCGCAAGCGCAAGCTGCTCGAAAAACAGAAGAAGGGCAAGAAGCGCATGCGTCAGATAGGCAACGTGGAGGTGCCGCAGTCGGCATTCCTCGCCGTTTTGAAAATGGACTAACCGGCGTCTCCGGCCGCCGCGGCCGGCGCGATACCATAACACGCCCTCGCTATGAAAAAGACCATCATCGATCTCTTTGAGGATTCCGTCGGGAAATACGGCGGGAAAACATTTCTGCTCGAAAAACGCCACCACAGGTTCGAGCCGACGACCTATGCCGAAACCCGCGAACTGGCACTCGAAGTGGGTGCGGGACTGGCCGCCTCGGGCATCCGCCCGGGCGACAAGGTGGCCATTCTGGCTGAGGGCAGCAACGCATGGATCATCTCCGAACTGGGCCTTTTCTACGCCGGAGCCGTCAGCGTCCCCCTCTCGGTCAAGCTCGAAGAGTCGAACGACCTGCTGTTCCGCATGCGCCACGCCGAAGTCAAGGCGCTCTTCGTATCCAAACACCAGCTGCCCAAGATCCGCCGCATCCGCGCCGAACTGCCGCAGATCGAGCTCGTCGTCGTGTTCGGCCACATTGCGCTGGAAACGGGGGGAGACGGCCTACGGAACGCTCCGAAAACTCGGCCGCGACTACCTCGCAAAACACCGCGAGGAGTTCCTGAAAATCGGGCAGGCGATCTGCAACGACGACTACGCCACGATCACCTACACCTCCGGCACGACGGCCGATCCCAAAGGCGTGATCCTCACGCACCGCAACTATACGGCCAACGTCGAGCAGTCGCTCACGCGCATCGACATCCCGCCGTACTACCGCACGCTCATCATTCTGCCGCTCGACCATTGTTTCGCCCATGTCGTGGGATTCTACATCATGATCGCCTGCGGCGCCACGGTGGCCACCGTGCAGATCGGCCGCACGCCGATGGAGACGCTCAAAAACATACCGGTCAACATCCGCGAAGTCCGGCCGCACTTCCTGCTGTCGGTTCCGGCGCTGGCCAAAAATTTCCGCAAAAGCATCGAATCGTCGATCCGCGCCAAAGGCCGCATGACCGAAGGGCTGTTCCGGCTGGCGTTGAAGACGGCATACGCCTACAACGGCGACGGTTACCGCCGCGGACGCGGCTGGCGATGCGTCCTGCGCCCCGTCGTAGCACTGTTCGACGTCACGCTCTTCCGCAAGGTGCGCAAAGCCTTCGGCGGAGAACTGCGTTTCTTCGTCGGCGGGGGAGCGCTACTCGATGCGGAATTGCAACGTTTCTTCTACGCCGTCGGGATGCCGATGTTCCAGGGCTACGGTCTCTCGGAAGCGACACCCGTCATCTCGACCAACTCGCCCCGGCCCCGCAAATGCCGCTTCGGCTCGTCGGGCACGCTGGTGCAGCCGCTCGACTGCCGCATCCTCGACGAAGAGGGTCGCGAAGTTCCTCACGGTCAGAGAGGCCAAATCGTCGTCCGCGGCGAGAATGTCATGGCCGGTTATTGGAAAAACCCCGAAGCGACGGCCGACACCGTGCGCGACGGCTGGCTCCATACGGGCGACATGGGCTACCTGACCGACGACGGATTCCTCTATGTGCTGGGACGTTTCAAAAGCCTGCTGATCGCCTCCGACGGCGAAAAATACAGCCCCGAAGGCATGGAGGAGGCGATCGCCGACGCATCGCGGCTGATCGACCAGATCATCGTCCACAACAACCAGAATCCCTACACGGTCGCCATCGTCGTTCCCAACCGCGACGAACTGCGGCGGCGTTATCAAACCTGCGGGAACGATCTCGCCGCATTGGCGCGGGAGGTCGCAGGCGAGATCGACGCTTTCCGTGCGGGCGGAGTCCATGCCGGCGAATTCCCCGACCGCTGGCTGCCGTCGGCCGTCGCCATCGTCGACGAAGCGTTTACCGAGCAGAACGGACTGGTAAACAGCACGATGAAGGTCGTACGCAACAAGGTCGAAGAACACTTCCGCGACCGGCTGGATGCGCTTTACACTCCCGAAGGAAAACGTCCCGACAGCGCACAGAACCTCGCTTCGCTGAAAAAACTGGTGGAATAAAGCCTCCCTTACCGAAATACGGGGACGGATCGTTGCGGTTCGTCCCCGTTCGGTTTACCGGCGAAGCCTGCCGCACACGATCCGGCGGCGCGACCGCTCCCAGAACAGGAACAGCCGTCCGGCAAAAATTTTACGGCATCGGACCGTCCCGTCGCAACAGCCGGTCTTCTCACGCCCCGTCCCGACAGACCGCGACATCGTACAAAAATTATGTGTCGAGAGACGGATTCTACCCGCAGGAACGGTACAACAAGATAACGCCATGCGATCGATTCCGATTTTTTTTCGGGCGACGCCCCATAAAAATGCGAAACCAGTTGGAGATTCACCGTTTTTTTATTACTTTTGTCCTGCTTTCGGAGTTTTTCCATCGAAAAGTGACATGCAATGCGGGAGTAGCTCAGGGGTAGAGCATCAGCTTCCCAAGCTGAGGGTCGCGGGTTCGAATCCCGTTTCCCGCTCCGGGCTTCTTTGAAAGGAGGAGCAAGAATGAGTAAAAAACCTTATGTATCAGCGATATGTAAGGTTTTTTCGTTTTTAGGCGATGTATTCGAGCGCATAAAAAAGCAGGTTGCCCGGACCTAAATCGTGACCTGTTTCGCTCGAACTGAAAAGAGGTCACGATTTACGACCGATGCGTTGAATCACATCGTTTTGCGTCCAATAATCTCTATGCTGCATACGTTTAACCGATTCAACCCATGCAGCATGATGAAACGCACGACATTCAGTGTGGTCTTCTTCTGCAAGAAGACGAAACTCACGAAGAAAGGCACTGCCCCGATCTATGCCCGTATCACGACCTCCGGCCAAATTTCCGAAATCCACACGCAGTGTCAGGCCGTACCGGGACATCGGAACCAGCGTTTGGAACGCGGTCTCCACGCAGTTACCGCAAGGTATTCGCCCGAAAAACACGATCACCGAGCAGATCGAGAACCTGAAAGGGCAGCAAGAAACGCTGCCGGTAGATGTTAGATATTACAGCTTTGCAGGCGCAGTGAAAGGCCGTGCGGACGGACTATGACGCCATCGACGAACAATGACGAAAGAAGAAAGAGGAGCCGGCGAAAGCCGAGGAACCTGCGCAGCCCCGCCGCGGGATCGAAGCCGGCAAACTCAAAGGTATGGACGTAGATGCCACGGCCGAAGCCGTCGAGCGAATCGGAAGGTTGTTCCACGATCCGAACCCTCGCAATACGAAAAGCAGATCACAGACTCGCAGGGGATAATTGCCGACAAGTACCAGCGAATCGGAAAACTGCAACAAGAGATTAAACGATGCACACCGGATATGAGAAAGAGGTCGCCAACCTTAAACAGGAGGCACAACAGCTATTGAAAACATCCGTCCGCATCGATAACCTGTTCCCGCACGAAAGGGACTGTCGAAATGGGAAAACTATTGCAAGACCATCGGGCCGAGCGGGGTCAAGTTCACAGCAAACGCAACAGACGCCCCGTGGTTCAAACAGCAACGAAAGGAATTTGACCAGAAAATCGGAACCGACATCGAACGAGCGGAGGAAAGGCCGGAAATGGAGATTTCACCACAAAGCGGGTCGGAACGAAAAGGCTGTCCCGCTTTCATTTTTCATTCAAACAAATGGCCCCAAATTGAAATAACATTGTTCAGAATCAATATTGATTTTCAGAATTTTTTTACCGAAATTTGCTTTCGCAACAGCTCGAAAAAAAAGAAGACGGCAATTGCATTTTCCGGATATGTTTTCTACATTTGCATTGACATATTGGAACCACGGAAAGTGTAAGTTTATTCTTGACTGGACGAACGTAGGAAATTCATCAGTGAAAAGAATAGGCGAATATCTTCTTACGTCGTATCCTTCGGGGTATAGGCGTGGGGCTGTTGCTTATTTTTTCACGAAGGTAATCCTACGACCTGTCCAGTTGAAATAAGTTTTCGGCACCACGCTTTTCTTTTTGTTAAAGCCGCCGAGGTGCGGACGGCATTTTTCGAAACTTATGAAAAAATTGATTTTGTTGGCGTGCATCATATTGTGCGCCGGGAGTGCGTCGGCACGGCGAGTGGGCGTCTACTGCTTCTTTGCCGACGGAGCGAATGCCGTCTATGAAGACGAGAATCTCAAAGTCATGATCGGAATCGACGGCGGACACCCCTGTTGGATAGTGGCAAACAAATCGGACCGAACGCTCTACATAGACAAAGGAAATTCATTTTCTTACAAAAACAATACGCCGACTTGCCTTTTCACCAATGCATCCTACACGAGCGGTAAGGAGAAAAACTCGGGCGTCGGAATCAATCTGGGAAGTGTCGCCAATGCTGTCGGAATCGGAGGGATTGCCGGAACACTCATGAACGGCATGAACGTCGGCGGAGGACGTACTACACAAAATTCGACGACGATTCAAGAACAGCGTGTGTTAGCACTCGCCCCTAAGGCGGTCTACAAACTTTGCGATTGGACAATCGATGCTTCCGACTTCGCCCAGATAGGCTTCCGCCCCCGTAAAATCGGCCGGACATGGCATTTCGAGAATACGAACACGCCCTATTCGGTACGAGGCGTATTGCGTTATTCTCAAACGGAAGATTTCGCGGAAACACAGGATATAACAGTGTCGAACTATGTTAACGACATTGTGCTGGACAAACGCCAAAGCCTCCGTAAATTCAAAAAGGCCCGAGTCGTCAATAATCCTATTTATGCAAATCGTAGTTTTTGCGTTTTCCTTGAAGGGCAAAATTACGCTGCAACCGCATACCTCGTCGGAGGCTGCCTCGCTGTTGGAGTCATTGCAGGAGCAGTAGCAGCGTCCGCCTAATTCGAAGGTAGAGAGAGAGGTAGTTTAAGTCAACATATAAAACTCTTTATCTTCCCGATTACCTCCTGTGACAAAAATATAATACGGAAACCTCCAAAAACAGATCGGTTCAAAACAGATTAAAATTATTTCCATCCATAAAAACAAATTCTTATTCTTATAACCCGTCGACGGAATCGAATCAGCGTATTTAGTTCCGTCGGCGGGTTATGGAATAATATCCGGCGAACGAATATTCCTGTTATCGTGATTAGTTATCCAGAGCGGTAAAGCACGGCGCTAACGGAAAGATGAACCGTCGCCAAATCATATAATCAGCAAGTAATATCCGTCAAACGGCTGTTTCAAAGAAACAGCCGTCGACTGAGCAAGAGGAGGGGGCGGCTGATAATTCTTCGAAAATCAAGATTCGGGAAACAGTCGGACAAGAAAACGCAAAAAAGCAGAGTTTACGACTGCGTTTCCATATCGTCACCTGTCCGATTTTACGAACGTATTCATACTATACGGACATTTATTTGCGCCCTATTCCACCGCGATAGGTTAAGATATTTACAGACCGCCACCCTGAATTTCAGGGTCGTCGGACGCACCGTACCTTCCAAATCCGAAAAACACCGAGACCAGCTTCCGTCGCCAACCGCTATCGCGTATCAGCTACGATGCCCAGTCCCTGCGCCTCGCACCACAGCCACGCCTTCGTGTCGGCCGTCTTCACCACCTCGAATTCGGCACTGCCGGCTTTCAGAGCGAACCCCGTACCCTCGTAGCGTGCGACTATCGTCACGCCGCTCTGTGGACGGGAAGAGAAGGTGCACGCCAGCACGCTGCTCTGCTCCGTATTCTGGATGCGGAGCGTCGTTCCCTCGCTGTCACGCACCAGCTGATCCTCTGTGCGGCAGAATACCCGCACGGGCACACCGTCGCTGTAAAGTCCGTATTCGGTCGCCGCAGCGAGAAACGCCTCGCACTCGGGTGAACCGTTTTCCACGGTCTCACCGCCCTTCTCGCAGGCGGTCATCACTGCGGCGACCGCTAAAACAGCCGCAATTTCCATGCGGAACGCTATATTTCCCATCACTTATTCTACTTTGATATACTTCGTTATAATCTCCGTGCGACCGCCGTCGGTCACACGTAACTCGACTTCATGTTCGCCGGCCGCAAGCCGCACGACGCTCTCGGTAGTCGCCTCGCCGTCGACCGCCCAGCTCAACTGCGCCTCGTCGGAGACGTTGATCGCTTCCAGCAATACAGGCGCTCCGACGGCATACTCCGACTGCAAAGCCATGCCTGCATAACGGCCGCTCTGTGCCGCCGTCGTGAAATAGGCGATCCGATAGCTCCGCTCCGCCTGGCCGGAAAGCTCGGCGATCCGTACGACATAGTCCTTTTGCCGTTCCAAATCATCGATATCGAACTGCGACTCGGCGACCGTCTCCGTACCGATATAGAAAGCCGAATCCATCGGCCGCCACTGCACGCGCCACGCTTCGGCTTCCGAAGCACTCCACGTCACGAAGGCCGAACGCTCGAATGGCTGCACGGCAACCTCGAACGTCCCGTCGCCCCGATCGAACTCGTCGGATCGGAGCAGCGGCACTTCGAGCAGCGTCATGCCCTCCGTTACCGTCGCCGGCACGGCCTGCTCCGGATACCCTTCGCATGTGAGCAGCAGCGAATAGTCGCCTGCCGTCACTTCGTCCACCTCACTTGTGAAGCAGCCGTCGTCGCCGCTGACGAAAGCCGCGACTCGCTCGCCGTCGGCGTCGGACATCTCGATCGTCGCACCGGCCGCTGCCTCGCCTTTCCCGTTATATACACGACCGCGCAGCATCCGTCCGTCGACCACCTCTATATCGAACGCCGCAGCCGCACCAGTCGATCCGGCAACGGCACGTACGGTTGTCATACCCGCCCGCAGGCAATGCACGACACCCTCGCCGTCGACCGAAGCGACCGTTTCGTCGGAACTGCTCCACGCCAGCTCCCCGACGGCACCGGAGGGCATCACGATAGCGCGCAGGAGAATCGTGTCGCCCGCAACTGCCCGCTGGCGCCCCTCGATACGAACGTCCTCGATACTTCCTTCGGCCATACGCACCGAGAAACGGATGACGCCCTCCGGGGATTCCGAGATGTCGTACAGTTCGGCCGCCGGCGAGGCACCCGACCAGCTCTGCGCTGCCGGCCGGCTGGCGGCCGAGAACTCCGTGTTTCCGGTCTCGCCGGGATAGGGCATGAACGCCTCATAGCCGTCACCCGAATCGGGACGCGCCGTCACGAGGCGGAAACAGGGATGGCCGGCCACGTCATTAGGCATATTGTAAGTCCAACGGTCGCGGGCCGAGTATCCTTCGACGATCCGCTGCGAACGGTCGACGTGGTAAATCAACATGCCGTGTCCTTTGAGCGCTCTGTCCCATCCCGTCTGCTGACGGTTTTCGAGCAGGAAAAATTCACCTTCGGTATCGGTCGCAATCAGGTAGGCCTCGTTTTGCTGAATGGGATTGAGTTCGTAGTCGCCCGAACGGGTGAGCGTCGTCGGGGTCAGCCATCCCGCCATCATGCGCTCCATCGCCGTGAGCGACGGCGGCGTGCGGCCTCCGTCGTTCCGACTGCCCTGACACATGAGCGACCAGTTGAAGACGCCGACTCCCGTACCGAAATCGCTACCGTTCGTATCGTAGAAATCGGGCCAGCCGAGCACATGACCGAACTCGTGGCAGAAGGTTCCGATGCCGGCCATGCGGCTGTCGAAATCGGGCGAACCGCTCAGCTCCGACGTACAGGCGTAGACGCACAGCTCCTTGCCGCCGAGCATCTCGCCCGGATAGGATATTTCACCCCGGTGCGGCCACACGGTATTCATACCGCCGCCGTCGGATTCGTTGTGACCGGCATAGTAGACGAAGACGTTGTCGATTTTACCGTCATTGTCGAAATCGTACTGAGAGAAGTCGACGCCGGCACGCTCCGCCTTGCGGCAGGCCTCGATAATCATTCGTTCGGCATTCTCGTCGCGATAATCAGTATTGGCGCCGTAATAAGCGACGGGATGGTCGAGCGTCACAGGACCCACCACGTCGAAGGTCGGGCGGAACCGTCCTCCCGAGTTATCGAGGTAGTAGTCACGCGCACTGCCGAGCGCTCCGTTGTCAGAATACCCCTCCTCATTGAGCATCCGTTCGAAAGCACGCTGCGGATCGGGCACCGTGAAACCGACGTCACTGAACGCTGCCAGAATCACCACCGAACGGATTTCGCCCGTCGTAGGGAATCCCGTTTCCAGTCCGGCGCGCGTCTCGCTGCGCAGCCTATGCGCGCTCGCGCGCAACGCCGTCGCCACCACGCCCGGGCGCAACGTCTCCAACAGCCGGCGTTCGTCGGCTGTGCGGCGGCCGCGCTCAGACACGCGGACATTGCTGCGCACGGGACGGCCGTCACGCTCGACCAGATAATAGTAGAAACCATCGGGACCCTGATCGACGGAATAACCATCGGAGGTGACAGCATAGTGGAAAAACTCGTCGCCGCAAATTCGCAGCGACAGCGTCGTGCCGTCCGCCTGCCGCACACGGGCAAGCCTGCCGGTATCCGCCGCCCGTAGCGATGTCGGCACGCATATCATTGCGACGGCCAGCACGCATGTCGCAAACCGTACAATCGTTTCGTTCGCTCGATTCATAAATGACAATACATGATAGCAGCACGAGGAGTGCCGCATCGGTTCGAGTAGCTAATGTACGAAAAAAAAATTGAAACGAACGTTTTTTATGATTTTTTATTATATTTGTGCGAAACGCATACCGACGCGACACCTCTGCCGGCGGTCGTCCCCAATGCCTGCGGAGAGTATGCGTTCCGTGTCCCTTGACAATATCTTCACATATTATATGTTATGAACAAACTGTACCCAAATCACCGGAGAACGTGGCGCCGCACGGTGACCCGTCTCTCCCTGAACGGCCTTGTTTCGCTATCGGCAGTTACAGGTCTGTTTATCGCCCCGTCATGTTCGACGACCGAACCGGAGGGGGGGGGTGAAACGAACCTGCGCATCACACTGGCGCCGAGCATTACGACGCGCGTCACCGGAACGGCCTTCGACGAGGAGGACGCTATCGGCCTGAGCGTCGTGCCGTGGAGCGATGGCCGCGAACAACCTCTTTCAAGTTCACGCTGGGAAGACAACGTGAAGTTCGTCTACCGCGACGGACAATTCGTTTCATCGGCAACTGCCTACTTCCCCGATGCCACGACGGCCAATACTTTCTATGCCTACTATCCCTATAATCAGACCGGATTCCGGTCCAATACCTCGTCGCTCGCCGTCGCTGTCGCGACCGACCAAAGCGACGCCGCGAGCCGCACGGCTTCGGACTGGATGGTCGCTGTCACGCGCAACGTGAAGCCGGACGGGCAGGCTGTTCCCGTCGCATTCCGTCATATCCTGAGCCTCATGCAGATCCGTATGACGGCAGGCGACGGCGTCACTGCCGACGAGCTGCTCGAAGCCGAGGTGCTCCTCAAAGATTTTTGCAGTACGGCACTCTACGATGTCGATGCCGAGACATTCGGCGAGCCGGCCGACGTGACCGACATCCGTCCCTACGGCACGACGCGAATCGAGGGCAACTACGTCACCGGCCTTTCTGCCGTCGTAGTCCCGCAGACACGCGAAGCGGGCGAGACGGTCATCTATTTTACGTTCAAAGGCAAGACAATGGCCTACAAACCCAGTTCGGAATTCACCTTCGAGCCGGGCAAGAGCCATCTCTTCACCGCTACAATCGGCATGACGCCGCAGGGCCCGACGCTCGCCGTCAGCGCCCAAATCGACGATTGGCAGGAGGGCGGCGTCATTACGGGCGATGCCTCCAAACCCGAGTTGCCCTCTGTCAGCGACTACGATGGCAACACCTATCCCGTCATCGAAATCAACGGCGTGAAGTGGCTCGCCGCCAACCTCCGCACCACGCACTACAACGACGGCACGGAGATACCGGTCGTCGACGGCGGCACGGACGCATGGGACGCACTGACCGCGCCCGCCGCCTGCATCACGGAGAATAACGCGTACTATCGTGAAAAATACGGCCTGCTCTACAACTATTATGCGGTCGAGAAGGGCGACCTCTGCCCGAAAGGCTGGAAAGTTCCCTCCAAAGAGGAGCTGGGGCTGCTGCCGTTCAACGACGAGAAAGGTGCCTATTCGCTGATGGCGCCCGACGAGAATTGGAGCAGCGGTTACAATCCGACCAATACGACAGGCTTCTCCGCATTGCCGGCCGGCATGTCCGTCGGCAACGGCTGGATGACGGGCGACGCCTACTTCTGGAGCTCGACCTGCGACGATACGCAGACCTTTCCTGCATCCTATCTCTATCTGGCGATGTATTCTGGTATAGACACGCATTACAAATACGCAGGCATGTCCATCCGTTGCATCGAAGACGAAGATGTTCCGGAACCCGAGCCGGAACCCGAACCGACAGAGACGGTCAAGGACTACGACGGCAATGAATATCCCGTCGTGAAAATCGGCGACTTCTATTGGATGGCATCCAACCTCAAAACACAGCATCTGAACGACGGCACGCCGATTCCCGTCATCGAAGGCGGCTGCTCCGCATGGGACGGACAGACCGAGCCTGCCGCATGTATCTTTATGAACAAGAGCGAAAACGAGGAAAAATACGGTCTGCTCTACAACTTCTATACTGTTGCGACTGGGAAACTCTGTCCCGAAGGCTGGACAGTGCCCGACTGGGAGCAGACGGACGCTTTGCCTTACGGTTCTATTGCTCAGAATGTCGCCCTGATGGCACCCGACGATAACTGGACGGCACTCGCCTCCGACCCGACCAATACGACAGGGTTCAGCGCACTGCCGGGCGGCAACTCGTCGTGGGCTTTCTGGGAAAGAGGCAGCGCCTATTTCTGGACATCCTACACAAGCGACAGCGGGCCGGCCAGTTTCACGCTCGGCGGAACGACCATGATTTCTCAGTCGTATTACGAAAGCGCCGGCTTGTCTGTCCGCTGCATAAAAAAGGCCGAACCCGAACCAGAGCCCGAACCCGCAGCGACGGTCAAGGACATTGACGGCAACGAATATCCCGTCGTGGAGATCGGCGGCCTAACGTGGATGGCTGCAAACCTCAAAACACTGCATCTGAACGACGGCACCGAAATTCCTATCGGCAAGGGACAGGAGGCATCGTGGGATACCTTTACGACTCCTACTGCCTGCGACTTCATGGACAAGACCGAGAACCGAGCCACTTACGGTCTGCTCTATAATTTCTACACCGTCGACACAGGCAAAATCTGCCCCGAAGGATGGACGGTACCCGACTGGGACCAGATGCAGTCGCTACTCGACGCCGTACCCAAAGCGGCAGATCTTATGGCGCCCGACAGCCGGTGGAACCACTACAATCCTACCAACGCTTCCGGATTCGGCGCCCTGCCCGGCGGCATCCAATCCTATTATTATTGGCTGACATCCGATGCCGGCATCTGGACATCCTATAAAGGAGACGATAGCCCCGGATACCTCTATCTGTCCAACATGCCCTACATTGCGCAATCCTACCTCTACTCGGGCATGTATGTCCGCTGCATAAAATCAACGAATACAAGCGATTTATGAAACGATACAGCTATCATTTGCGACTACTCGCCCTCGCATGGGCGGGAGTCCTGCTCGTCGGCGCCACAGCATGTGGCGACGGCGACGATCCGAACGAAACGCCGGAGCCGCCCGCCACGCAGCCTGTACTCATCGACGGCAAGTTCTCCTCATGGAACAGTACGTCGGCCGACGGCATCTTCGACGACGGTGCAGCCATCGGTCTCTTCGCCGTCGAGGGCGCATTCACGGCCGATGCACCGCGTTACATCAACAATGCGCGTCTCACGTTGAAGGAGGGCCTGTTCCGAAGCGCAGCCTCACTCATGCTCAAACCTTCGGCCGGTACGCTGGCAGCCTATACCCCTCATGCCGACCGGATGCCCCTCGCCGGCACGACGGCGACCGTCACGGCTGCGGCCGACCAATCGGCCGCAGCAGACTTCGCCGCTGCCGATTTCATGGCCGCGACGGCACTCGTTCCAGCCGACCAGCAGGGAGCCGTGCAGATGACTTTTCACCGCATGTTCTCGCGCATCGACCTTTCGTTCACGACGGCTGGTGAACCCACGCTCGATGAGTTGGCCGATGCCAAGGTCACTTTGACGTTAGACCTGTCCGCCGACGTGGACTTCGCGACGGGTAGCGTTACGGGATCGTCGAATCCACAAACAACGACACCCAATGGCACGCTGGTGCCCGACGGATCGACGATCAAGGGACTTTCGGCCATCGTCGCACCGCAGCGGATCGCAGCCGACGAAGCGGTGCTCAATCTCAAAGTCGGAACATTCGAAGCCTCCTACCCGTTGGGCAAGGAACTGACGCTCAAAGCCGGTATGCAGTACGACTTCGCCATTACGGTGGGGCAGGCCGTACCGGATATTACCGTCACGGTGGACGTCACCGAGCATGAATGGACGGAGGGTACGTCGGTCGAGGAGACTGTCGAAGTCGACGACAACATACCCAAGTCAATCACCGACATCGAGGGCAACAGCTATCCCGTCGTGAAAATAGGCACGCAATATTGGGATGGCCGCCAACCTCGCCACGACTCGGTATAACGACGGTACGCCCATCACGCGAATGGACGACGCCGAAATGTGGACGAACAACGGAACGACTCGCACGGACGCCTACTGCTACCCGAACGGCGAGTCGGCCAACGTCGAACGCTACGGTCTTATTTACAATTACTACGCGGTAGCCACCAACAAACTTTGCCCCGAAGGGTGGCATGTGCCCACCATCGATGAAATCCGCATGACCATCGAACTGTTGGGCGGTGAAGATATCGCCGGCGACAGGATGAAGAGCGACTCGGGCTGGAAATACAAGGGAGAAGAAAACCCCGCTTATCAGGGTACCAACAGCAGCGGCTTCAACGGGCTGCCTGCCGGTTCGCGCGAGGATAACGGCGCGTACTGGCAATTCGAAAGCTATGGCTATTGGTGGAGCAGTTCAGCAGTGGGGGCTTCACAGGCCAATGGGTTCTATCTCTACTACAACCGCCCGACAGTGTATGTCACCTCGCCGCAGCAGCGAACCGGCTACTCCGTCCGTTGCATCCGTTACAGAAACTAAACACCGCACGATTATGGACAAAAAACAATATAATAGCATTTGGGCAGGTTCGTTAGCCTTGCTCCTGCTTGCAGGCAGTTGCAGCAAGAGCGATGAAACGGCGGCGCCGGAGCCAGCCGACGGTCGGATCGTCGTCCGCGCCCTTGCGTCGGACAGCGGGCAGGCGCCCTCGTTCGACCGCTTCGGTCTTTACATTGTACAGAAAGCGGCCGAGGGTTCAGAGGCGCTCGCCGGCGAACGCCTCCATGCGAACGTGGAGTTCACTCGCTCGGGCGACACCTATGTCTCGACACCCGCCATTGCGTTTCCAGGAGCAAAGAAGTTGCGGTTCGACCTCTACGCCTACGCTCCCTACCGTGAAACCGCACTCGAAGCCGGTGCCGTCACGTTGCCGCTGGCGCTCGCTGCCGACCAACAGGACGACGCAGCCTACACGGCAGCCGACCTGCGCTTCTCCAAGCGGACAAACTACGCTGCCGTCACGGGCGACGTGGCGATGGAGTTCGTCCATGCGATGAGCCGTATCGACATCGTACTCAAAGCCGGTTACGGTTATACGCTCGACGACTTCGCTTCGGCAGGGGTCGTTCTGAAAGGGTTGAAGAACGAAGGTGCGTTCTCATTCGTCGACGGCGGCAGCACGACTTCCGGTGCGGCGGCCGACATCGCGCCGCACGGTACACTGACGCGGCAGGACGATTGTTTGGAGGGATTGTCGGCCATCGTCATTCCACAGAATGCCGCAGCAGGCGAACCGCTCGTCGAAATTACGGCGAACGGCGAACGCTTCGAGTATTCGCCTTCCGAAACGTTCGTCCTGCAAAGCGGTAAACGTCACACGTTGACGCTCGTGCTAAGCCGATCGTTCGAAGGCGTCACCGTACAGACCGACGTCACCGTCACCGACTGGCTGCCCGGCGGCGAGGAGTCGATGAACGGCGAGGAAATTCTGCCGCCGACGGGCACGACTGTCGAGGATGGCGACGGCAATAGTTACGGCATCATCCGCATCGGACGTCAGTATTGGATGGACGAGAACCTTCACACGACCAAATACAACGACGGCACCGCCATCGCCCATATCACCGACGGCAAGGAGTGGATGGCTGCTATCGAAGGCGCCTATTGCAGTTACGGCAACGACGACGCCAACGCCGCACGTTACGGCTTGCTTTACAACCGCGCTGCCGTGAGCACGCACAAACTCTGCCCCGAAGGGTGGCACGTGCCCACCGTCGACGATTGGAACAAGCTGGGTTCCGCACTGGGCGGTACGCTCAACGATTTCGACTCCTGGGTCGGCGTCGCCTCGAAACTCAAAGCGACGGCAGGCTGGCCTGCGGGCGAAAAGGCTACCGACGAGAGCGGCTTTGGCGGACTGCCCGGCGGTGCGTTCCGCGCCGACCCCAACGACACGGCGACGGCCAAGTTCTACTACGCTGAAACGAACGGCTATTGGTGGAGCGACAGCGACTTCTCAGGCGAAATGACCTATTACTACGGTCTGCGCACGCAGGGGGACAATCTCGACCAATACGTCGGTGACCGGTGCAGTGGGATGTCGGTTCGCTGCGTTCATGATTTTTAACCCTCAAACGAACACGTTATGAAAACAAGAGATATAGTGTCTTATGCGACCCTCGCCGTAGCGGCATTTGTAATGGCCGGCTGCGAAAAGTCGAACGACATGCCACAGGAGAGCGGCCCCGGCCACCCTGCGGAAATCCGCTTCGCGCCGGCCATCGTGCCCCTGACCCGTGCGACGGGCACCGCATTCGAGGAGGGCGACGCCGTCGGCATCTACTGCGTCGAGTCGACCGACGATCCGGCCGCAGCCATTGTCGGCGAACGGTATATTGACAACAAACAGCTCACGATGACGGCGGGAACGCTCACCGGAACCACGCCCTGTTTCTGGCCGACGGAGTATACGGGACCCTCCGACTTCTACGCCTACTTCCCCTATAACGAAAAGGGGTTGAGCGGCGACAAGCAGAGCTATGAGATTTCCGTTGCGCTCGACCAGAGCGACGACGAGGCTTTCCGCACGAGCGATCACATGCTCGCCCGTGCCCAGAATACAGCGCGCACCGAGAAGGCGATTCCGCTCGACTTCAAGCGTCTGATGTCGCTGCTCGATTTCGTGCTGCTGCCCGGCACAGGTTACGACGACGTCGACGGGATACTCGCCGCCGAGGTGCAGGTAATGAACATGGCGCAGGTGGCCAACGTCGATTTCGTGACGGGCGAAGTGTCATCGCCGGCCATCAAGGCCAACATCACGCCGCACGGATCGTTCCGCGCATCGGACGGCAAAGCGGTCGGCGTCGAAGCCATCGTCCCGCCGCAGCACGTCGACGCCCGCAGCTACCTGTTCAACGTTCGTATCGGTGAGCGCAACTTCCGCTGCACGACCGACAAGGAACTGACCTTCGAAGCAGGCAGGCGCTACACCTTCACGCTGACAATCAACCGCGCCGCAGCGGGCGGCGAGGTTGCACTCTCTCCGACGATCGAGGACTGGACGCCCGGCACTGCATCGAGCGAGGAGACTGTCGAGGTCGACCCCGACCTCGATGCGAAAGTCGTCCGCGACATCGATGGCAACGAATACGCTATCGTGCGCATCGGCACGCAACAATGGACGGGTGCCAATCTGCGCACGACGCATTACAACGACGGTACTCCCATCACCCTGCTCGAAGATCAAGAAGCATGGGCGCAGTGCGAAAACAGCGAGGAAGCGGCCTACTGTCTGTACGACAACGACGCGACCAACAGCGAGCTCTACGGTATGCTCTACAACTGGCATGCGGCGAACACCGGAAAACTCTGCCCCGAGGGATGGCACATTCCATCGGTTGAAGAGTGGAAGACACTCTCCGACTATCTGGGCAGCAACGCCGGCGCCATGCTGAAATCTACGTCGGGATGGAGCGACACATGGGGTGAATCGAAGCCCGAATATCAGGGCACCGACGACTACGGTTTCACCGCCCTGCCGGGCGGCGCCCGCAAATGGAACCAGTTCGAGACTCTCGGTTCGAAAGGGACATGGTGGACGACCGACGCCGTTCCTGACTATCCATTGTCGGCTTCCTACGCCCGTCTGGATGCCTCCGACCAGATTCTTTCGACCGGCAGTTCATGGGGCAAGGAGACGGGATGTTCGATTCGCTGTCTCAAAGATTAAACGTTAAACGAAAAGAATCATGAAAAACGAACTCATCATATTCGCGGCCGCGATCGCATTGCTGGCTGGATGTTCCAAAGAGGAGGGAGCTCCGGCGGCCGAACGTCCCTGCATTCGCCTCTCGACAGGCGTCGAGGCCGCCACGCGCGCGACGGATGTCGCATTCGAAGAGGGCGACAACTTCGGCCTCATCGTCCTCAGCCGCACGAGCGAGACAGCACCGTCGCTCGACGGCGCACGTTACCTGAACAATGGTTTGTGTACGCAAACAGCGGAGGGCGTCGAAATGCCGGCAGTCAAATACCCCGAGAAATCGGCCGATTTCTACGCTTACTATCCCTACCGCGAGGAGTTTACCGCGGGGAGCAGTTTCACGTTCACCGTGCAGAGCGACCAGAGCGCAGGCCGCAACTACACGAACAGCGACCTGATGAGCGCCGTACGGCAGAATGTTGCCCCGACGGCCGATGCCGTCGAACTGACCTTTTCGCACCGGCTCACACGGCTCGACATCGAGCTGATGCCAGGCGAAGGATTCGCTGCGGCGGATGAGTTGAAGGGAGCGACAGTTACGGCCAAAAACGTCAAGAGCAGTTGTCTGTTCAACCTGAGCGACGGTTCTGTGAGCGAAGCCGGCACACCGGCAGATTTAACACCGCGAGGCAACGGCGCGAAGGTCACCGGCGAGGCAATCGAACCGATGCAACTCATCGTCGTTCCGCAGACGCTCGCCGCCGGCGAGATACTCTTCGATCGCGCTGGGCGACGAGACATTCTTCTATGCGCCCAACGAGGAGCTGGTGCTCGACGGCGGCAAATACTACCGCTTCGAGATTCGCCTCAACCGCACGAATGTCTCGGCTACCAGCGTCCGCATCACCTCGATGCCGCTGTAACGACTCCGCCGCAGGCAGTCGTTCGATACACGCTTCCGAAAAATATCCCGTCCCGAATGGACGGGATATTTTTATGAAACCATACGCCTCCGGGTTCTTGTTTACCGTTTCGTATTCTTCCCCCGTTCTTCGCCTAAAATCGCAGAATGACAATCCGCGACCGCATGGTCGGGCACAGGAGGCTTTTGACTATTTTCATCAACCCGAGCGAACTGCAATGACCGAATGCAAACACATCAGATTTGCGAATTCAAAATCGGCGTATTGCAGTACCTCGCTTATTTTCTCCGGCGAACGGTTCCGCTTCGGAATCGCTTTCATCCGGATTGCCGGAGAACGGACGACACGGCCGCCTTCTTGCAACGTCGATCGGCGATAGCTACATCCTCCTATGCCGATGCGAAGTATCCGGAAACTGTCCCTTCCGGCAATGAAACTCATGCAGGCAATCCGCTACTTGCGTTGCCGGCAATCTCTTGACCAATATCACATAGAGCCTCAGCAGCTCCCTGAGTTTCCGAGGAATCACGACACCGGTAAGACGGTCGGAAGGGTAGTGCAGATAGTGGCGGAAAGTGTTCTTTCCGATACCGAACAGCTCCCGAACGATGAGCGAATAGCATCGGCTGTGGCACCGGCAGGCGTCGCCGGGTTCGTAAAACAACGAATCGACATACCGAACGACGGCGATGCGGTAGAGACAATGTTTGTCCGTGAAGACTGCGCTCCCATGTCGGAGCGTCTTTTGTTTTGAGTTTTTCATGATGGCATATTGTTTGAAATGTTCGTTTCAACAATATGCGCGGTCTCGGCTCGCCAATCGTGAATTCAAAAGGTCTGGTAATCCTAAAAGCGACAAAAACTCGCCAAGAACCGCGCATATAACGGCCCTTAGCTGTTCATCTTTGTCGCTTAGTTTACCAGACCTTCTGATTGAATAAACAGCTGTCGAAATAGTCTATATCATAAATCTTGAACTAAATTAACAAACATATTTCAAAATACAAAATTATATTGCTATTTAATTGCCCCCAATCAAATCCAGGGTCGCCGAGCCAAGCTGTCGTACAATATCGACGGAGTTCTGCTTCCGTGCATCCGGTCGTTTATCCGCCTCATTTATCCGGCAGGGATACTTCCAAACGTACGCTCGTACGTCAGCGGCCGGCGCCCGCCATCGAACGATAACCAGTTGCCGCTGTCGACATAGGCAATGCATTCACCACATACGGCAGCGCAAAAGCCGGCACCTCGGCCGGCGATGTTTCCGGCAGTTTCGTCAGGCCGCCTTCGGCTGCCCTTTCTTTTCCCGTTCGCCCGAAGGACTCCGCTTTCGATATCCGCGTTTGGCCCCAGATTTGGAGTTTCGATCGAAGTCGTCCGCCGCTGATCCGACGGAATTTCCATATCGCAGATTTACCGGTAGCACAAACTCAAAATGATCAAAGGCTCTATCTTCATGTTCATATCCTCCTTTATGGCGCTGTTTCCTGTGGCGAATCCCGTAGGGGCGGGATTTCTCGTGAACGGATTCTTGTCGGGACTCGACCAGAAGACCCGCATGTCCATCATCCGAAGAATCGTCACCGACTACCTGCTGGTCGGCCTGGGAAGTCTGGCCGTCGGGCATTTCGTACTCGCGCTCTTCGACCTGTCGCTGCCGATCATCCAGTTGGGCGGCGGCCTGCTCATCTGTCGCACGGCGCTGCAATGGCTCGGCGACTCCGACGCTTCGGCCGGCCGCGTATCGAAAAGAAACGCCGACCCCATCAGTCTGCGGGCGGTCGAATCCCGGATATTCTATCCCATTACCTTTCCGATCAGCATCGGCCCCGGCAGCGTCTCGGTCATTCTCACGATGATGGCTTCGGCCAGCATCCGCGGCGACTGGGTCCGTAGCCTGCTCAACTACGCGATCATCGCCGTCGTCATCGTATTGATGTGCTCGATCCTCTACCTGTTTCTTACACAGGGACAAAAGATCATCCGAAAAATCGGCGACAACGGCAGCATCGTCATCAATAAAATGGTCGCGTTCTTCACCTTCTGCGTCGGCATCCAGATCGTGGTGACGGGCATCGCCAAAATATTCCACCTGACGGCACTGTAAACCGCCGGAAAATCATTCGTCGTATGGACTCGCAGCTCTTACTGAACAACGTCGAAATTTTCAACGGAAAGGACGCACGCACCTTCTCCGGCAACCTCCTGATCCGGAACAATCGGATCGAGACGATCTCGGCCGCTCCCATCGAAACGCCGTCGGAAAGGCCCGTCACGGTGATCGACGGAAAGGGACGATTTCTGATGCCCGGTCTCATCGATGCGCACTGGCACGCCTATCTGTGCTGCAACACGATGACGGACCTGCTGGCAGGCGATCCCTCGTATACACATCTCATGGCAGGACGGGAGGCTGCGGAGACCCTGCAACGGGGATTCACCGCCATCCGCGACGCCGGAGGTCCCGTCTTCGGACTCAAACGGGCCATCGACAGCGGGACGCTCCGGGGCCCGCGCATCTATCCGAGCGGAGCCATGATCTCCCAGACCTCGGGACACGGCGATTTCCGAATGATCTATGAACACGCCCACGGAGGTTGCGGCTGCGAAATGGCGCACGTCGAACAGATCGGCGCCTCGAAAATCGCCGACGGCGCCGACGCCGTGACGGCAGCCGTCCGCGAGAACCTCCGGCAGGGCGCATCGCAGATCAAACTGATGGCCGGCGGCGGTGCCGCATCGCTCTACGATCCGCTCGATGTGACCGAATTCTTCGAGGAGGAGCTCCGTGCGGCAGTCCGTGCTGCCGAGGATTGGGGCACCTACGTGATGGTTCACGTCTACAACCCGCGGGGGATCGCCCGGGCCCTGAAAGCCGGTGTGCGAAGTATCGAACACGGGCACCTGATCGACGAGCCCACGATGGCCCTGCTGGCCGAAAGCGGCGCATGGCTCAGTATGCAGGCCTTCACCGTCGAGGACAACACCTATCCGTCGCCCGTCCAGCAAGCCAAACACCTGCAAATCTGCAACGGAACGGATCGGACATACCGCCTCGCCAAAAAACACGGCGTAAAATTGGCTTGGGGAACCGACCTGTTGTTCGATCCCGCCAATACGAAAAATCAGAATCACGGGATCGTCAAGTTGCAGAAGTGGTTCACCAATTTTGAAATTCTCAGAATGGTTACCTGCGACAACGCCCGTCTGCTGGCGCTTTCCGGCGCACGCAACCCTTATCCCGGCAATCTCGGCGTTATCGAAGAGGGTGCGTTGGCCGATCTTCTGGTAATCGAGGGCAATCCGCTCGAACGGATCGAAGTACTGGAAAATCCGCACGACAATCTCCGCGTCATCGTCAAAGACGGAGTCGTCTGCAAAAACACGCTCTGATTCGAAATCTGCCCGCCGCACCGCCCTCGGCGGCACGCACTCTCAGCGTGATCCCGCACCTCCGGCGAAGGACTTCACCCAAAAGTACGATACGAACCGAATCTCGATGTTCGTCAGCGAAATCCCCGCACGGTACGGATGAGCCGCGGAGCTATCCGAAAAGCCGCAGGGCGATCTCCGCACAGGCTTCGGCGTCGGCCAGTGCATGGTGGTGGCGTTCTAGCAGGTATCCGCAGGCTGCGGAGACCGTATGGAGCTGATAGTTGGGCAACCCTTTGATCCGACGGCGCGAAGCGCTCAACGTACACAGGAAACGGTAGTCGGGATAGGGTAGTCCGTAATGGGCGTGGACAGCCCGCAGACACCCCTCGTCGAAGGGCGAGTTATGCGCCACAAGCGGCAGTCCCTCGATTCGCGGAGCGATCTCGCCCCACACGTCGGGAAACGACGGTGCATTCTCGGTATCGCTGCGCGTGAGACCGTGGATCGCCGTAGTGAAGGCGGAGTAATAGTTGGGGTAGGGACGGATCAACCGGTAGATGCTCTCCGACGGACGGCCGCCGCGAACGACGACCACGCCTACGCTGCATACGCTCGTGCGCTGCCCGTTGGCCGTCTCGAAATCGATCGCCGCGAAATCCCTTATCCGCTCCATTTTTTCTTAACTATCACAATCGAAAGAAGGCCGGAATCGCCCCGGCCTCCACTATCCGATACACCCCCGCAACAGGCGAAGGCGCCCGTTCGCTCAGCGTATCTTCACGCAGCGAACCTGCATACCGCCGGCGGCATACTGCAACGCCGCACCCTGGAACGACGAGCCTGCACGCGTGCCGTTGATGTCGAACGAGAAATCCATCGCATAGGCCTCTTTGCCTTCGCCCGTCGAACTCCAATAATACCCCGTCCACGGAGTCGGACGCACCTCGTTGTCGTTCATGTTGGTCAGCGCGCCGGTGTAGAAACTGCGGCGGCCGGCTCCGGGGAAGAAGGCTTCGTTCGTACCGTCGCTCAATGTGAAACCGTAATTCTTCTCCAGCTCGGGCGAAATAACGTCCTTGATATGCAGAGCGGCGAAGACCTCTTTCGAAGGCACCTTCCAGCCTTTCGGACACGGGTCGTTATTATTTTTCTCCGTCCCCCACAACGACGCATCGGCCGTCTGGAGCCAATTGTAGCCGCTCTCCTTCGTACCCGTGATGAAGGTCATGGCATGAGCCGAGGCATAACCCGCCGACCCCCGCTCGGCATCCGTCGCGGCGTATTCGGGATAGACGCGCAGATTCTGGCTGTCGTAGACCTGCGCATCGGCCGAATCGGCCATGTTGTAGTAGCGCGGCCCGACGAACGGATCCTTGCGCCCCCACTGGTAATAGACACCGTACGAAGCCAAAATATCCTCTTCGGATGTGCCCGAAACGACGCCTGCACCCAAATTGCGCTTCATCATCACCTCGCCGCCCAGTTCGACCTGCTCGTCGGCAGGATCGAACTCTGCGCACCACAGGTGCCACGACCACAGCAGATTGCCCGCCGCATCGAAAGCGCCGAGGAGAGCGTTTCCGTGATTGAAAAACTCCTTCTCATCGTCGTCGGTGCCGATCGCATGATAGAAATAGGCCTTGCCGTCGACCAGCTTCGGGAATTCGATCACCTTGTAGGGCGTCTCCCACAGGATCGCCACGCTGGCGGGCGACATCGTCGCTTCGGTATCCTCGCCCTTGCGGGTCACGTCGATGCAGTAGCGTGCATTCGACTTGTTGATGATGTAGCAATTGGAGGGTTGCCCCGTGAGATCGACCGTCTCGGCGAGCGAAACATAGAGCGAAGTGGAAACGCTCGATCCGCCGGACGAACGCCCCGTCAGATAGACGGTTCCGAATCTGACGTTGGTATTCTCCTCCTCTTCTTCCTCCCCGTCGGCCAATGTCTTCGGGTCGTCGGGAAAGGTCGTCGGCGCAGTCACGGAGATGCGGCGTTCGTTCATGTCGACCGTCACCGACCAGCCCTGAGGAACGGTCGTCGGGGTCACCGACGAGATGTTGATCGCCGTAAAGCCCAGCGACGTCGTACCGCCCGGCTCCTCGACGAAAGCGCCCCGTTCGTTGAGGAGGAACGAGTAGGTCTCGCTGTCCTTTTTACACGATTGAAGCAGCACCGCCGCAACGACGAACAGCCCCACGAAGATTTTCACTGTCAGATTTTTCATTTGTATAAAGCGACTCGTTATTTTCCAAAATATCTGCAAATATACCAAAAAGCGGAGAATAATCCGCTACACCCGCCGAATTATTTACGGTTAGGAATAATTCTTGCCCGTTGTAGGAACGTTCGAACGGCCGGAATTAGTATATCGCCGGTACGTTACCGACACCTATTCCGACGGACTCTCTCCGGAAAACACGTTTCGGAAACATGCCGGCAGCCGATCCGGCGTCCCGAGGACGCCGCAATGCGAGGAGGGCGGGATTTCCTGCCGGCACGACCGTATAAACCATCCAACCATGCCTTCCTCCCGCTCGTATATGAAAAAGATCGACATCGAAAAAGGATCGAAACGGGCCGACGCCCGATTCCGCATCACCGTCGAAGAGACGGGCCCCTATCTGGTCTACGGACAGCCGCCGCTGGCCCAGCAGTTCATCATGCCCGACGCCGAGGGCGAAAGCTGGTACTTTCAGCAGGGTGCGCACTTCCCGACCGACGACGAACCGACGGCACTGTGCCGCTGCGGCGCCTCGAAGAACAAGCCCTACTGCGACGGAGCACACGTCCACGCGGCGTGGGATCCGCGCCTGACGGCCGACGACGCTCCGCTGCTGGACAACGTCGAACTGACCGAAGGCGAGACCCTCTCGATGACCGACAACCCCAAATACTGCGTCTTCGCACGTTTCTGCGACGCCAAGGGGCAGGCGTGGAATCTGGTCGGGCAACCGGAGAACGACGAGGCGCGCGAACTGGCCATCCGCGAGGCTTCGATGTGCCCCAGCGGCCGGCTGATGGCGTGGGACAACGAGACCGGCACTCCCTACGAATTCCGCTTCGAGCCGTCGCTGGGACTCATCGAAGACGTCGCCATCGGAGCCAGCAGCGGCCTGTGGGTGCGCGGCGGAATTCCCGTCAGCCGCGAATCGGGCGAGACCTACGAGATCCGCAACCGCGTCGTGCTGTGCCGCTGCGGCGCGTCGTACAACAAGCCCTACTGCGACGGCACGCACGCCTCGATCCGGTTCAACGACCGGCTCGAAGGGACTCCCGAAGGCGAAACCCTCCCCGAAAAAGTCTACTGATCGGCGCGGAGGAACGTCCGACGCCCCGGCCCCCACGATTCACCCCTGCCGGAACATTCCGGCAGGGGTGATTTTCATTCGCGGAATCATGCGGTTCCATGTTGCAGTCCGCCGCTTCGTCTCTGCCGATTTACCTTCGGCGGCTCGCGCAGAGCGCAACTTCCAAAGCTGCATTCCGTTTTCACGTCCGGATAAGGGGAAGCCTCTTTCCGAACGAAATGAAGTTCAAAAACGGAACTTATCCTTTTTTGGGGATTCTCCGCTCGCACGGCACATTGACCTGGCACTTGCCGCAGCCGAAGCGCGGCGCATACTTCTCCCGCAGCGTGTCGAAATAGGAACAGCACAGATGATGCGACTTGCCGTGTTCGAGCGAAATGGCCTGTGCCGGACAGTTGCGCACACAGGCTCCGCACATCGAGCAGTAGTCGTAAAGCCCCGTGTAGCGGCGTTTCGTGACGGGCAGCGGGGCGTCGGTCACGACACTGCCGAAACGGCCGCTCACCCCGCGTTCGGTGATGAGCCCCTTCGAAAGCGAAAACGTCCCCAGCCCGCAGACGTAGGCCACGTGCCGCTCCGACCAGTTGCTCGTGAAACTGAGCGACTTGTCGGCGATTTCGGCATTGGTTCCGGCCTCGAAAACATACCGGAACCCGGCGCTCGCATAGGGAGCGACGGCCCTGTAACCGCGCTCGCGGAACCATCGTTCGAGGAAACGGTTCACCTCCGTAAGAAAAGCCTGCCCCTCCACGCGCGCATAGAGCCAGCCGTTGCCGACATCGACCGCATCGCGTTTGTTGCCCTCCACGACGAAATCGCTGAACGGGGCGAAATAGGAGACCACGCTCACGGCCTCCGGCAGCCACTCCTTCGGCGTGCGGAACAGATGTCCGACGGCCTCCGGACGCTTCATCTCTTCCCATTCGGGATCATCGGCCGAACCGACCCGTACGAGCGGCGTATCGTAGAGCCGCTGCCCGACATCGGACGGCACGAGCGCCATCGCCTCGTCCACATAATTGCGGGGCGATTCCCGGATATACGTTTCGAGCGCGTATGTAAGTTCCTCAACCGACATGTCGCAATCCCCGCGGCAAACGGGTCTCCTATTTTTTATCGACGGGCTTCGAGATCGCTTCGCGCATGGCCGTATCGGCCATGACGTTTTTCATCTTGTAGTAGTCCATGATCCCCAGATTGCCATTGCGGAACGCCTCGGCCATCGCCAGCGGCACTTCGGCCTCGGCCAGAATCACCTTGGCACGGGCGTCCTGCGCCTTGGCGCGGTTTTCCTGCTCCAACGCGACGGCCATCGCGCGGCGCTCCTCGGCCTTCGCCTGGGCGATGTTCTTGTCGGCCTGCGCCTGATCCATCTGCAACTGGGCGCCGATGTTCTTGCCCACGTCGATGTCGGCGATATCGATCGAGAGGATTTCGAACGCCGTACCTGCATCCAGTCCCTTGTCGAGTACCACGCGCGAGATCGAATCGGGATTCTCCAACACGACCTTGTGGCTCACGGCCGAACCGATCGACGAGACGATACCCTCGCCGACACGTGCCAGCACGGTCTCCTCGCCGGCGCCGCCGACCAGCTGTTTGATATTGGCACGCACCGTCACGCGCGCCTTGGCGATCAGCTGGATACCGTCTTTCGCCACGGCCGCCACGGGAGGGGTGTTGATGACCTTCGGGTTGACCGACATCTGCACCGCCTCGAACACGTCGCGGCCCGCCAGGTCGATCGCCGTAGCCATCTTGAAGTCGAGCTGAATATTGGCCTTCTGCGCCGAAACGAGCGCATGGACGACATTGGGAACGTTGCCGCCCGCCAGGAAATGCGCCTCCAACTCGTTGGGATCGAGCGAAAGCCCTGCCTTCGTACTCTCGATCATCGACGAGACGATCACCGAAGGCGGCACCTTGCGCCAGCGCATCAAAATCAACTGCAACAGGCTGATTCTGACGCCCGAAACCAGCGCAGAGAACCACAATCCCACCGGAATGAAATAAAATATCAACCACAGCGCGACGAGGCCTGCAAAGACCGCGATCGCGATAATTCCCGTTTGATCCATCTTGAACTATTTTTAGATTAGTAAATTCATGCGGAGGGTTCGTCGGCGACCTTGCGCACGACGACGTTGAAATTCTCGAACCCGACCACCTCGACCGTGCTGCGCTGGTCGATATAGACATCGGTCGACTTGGCCTCGTAAATCCTGCCGCCGATCTCGACCTTGCCCATCGGAGCCAGGCGCGAGACCGCCACTCCGCGGTCGCCCGCCTTCACCTCGTTATCGGGAAGGGGCATACTCGACGACTCGATCTTCTGTTTCAGCGAGAAGCGCTGCCACGTCTTCGAGCGCAACGAAAGCACCGTAGCCACGAACGACAACGCCAGAATGATCAGCACGACGATACCGCCCGTGAAGGGGCCGTAATCGGCAAAAGCCGTATAGATCGCGCTGCCGTAGCAGACCAACGCGAACAGCGCACCCAGCGAGACACCCGGCAGCAACACCAGTTCCGCCACCAGAAACAGGACACCCAATAAGATCAGGAGGATAATGAGCCACATAGATTGAGAGGTTTAGTTTCTGGAAAGATAATCGATTTTTTCGAATTATTCAACTATTTCCGCAATTTTCACCTCCAACGACGCATTCTGCTGCATCACCGCTTCGGCGACCTTGTCGGCTACGGCCTTGTCCGCCAGCGGCCCGACGATGAAATGCCGGCCCGCACGCGAAATTTCGGATTCGCCGGCCACAGCCTGCACCGCCGCGCGCAACTCCTCCGGAAAGCCGTCCAGCCCGCCGATCTCGACGCGGAACATCGGGGCATTGCCCTGCTCGGCCGCATCGGCCAGGTTGGTGCGCTCGCCGTCGTTCCATACGACGATCTCAGGACGACGGAATCCCTTCTTCTTCATCTGCTCCTGCGCCGCACGCGCTTCGTCGAGCGTACGGTACCCGCCGGCATAGTAGGCGTATTTCCCCTCGACCTTTTCGTATCCGAGCGGATAGGCGCCCTTGAAGAGGTAACCGCCGTTGGTGCGGTTCGTATAGGTGCCGAGCAGAATCCGGTAGATCGTTCCACGCTCGTAGACCTTTACCTCCGGAATGTGGTGCGAGGCATTGTATTTGGCCGGCGTGACGAACCCGATCGGCTCGTATTCGAGGAACATGCGCTCTTCGATGAAGAGTTTCGGCAGCCGGTAATCAACGATTCGCAGGCCGGCGGCCGCGCGCGCCAGCGAATCGCGCGCCGCGGTCAGCCCCAGCGCTCCGGCCAACTCCGTCTCCACGTCGACGAGCGCCCGTTTCTGCAACAGATAGTCGGTCAGTTCGTCGGCATAGTAACGTCCCCGCTCGGAGGCCATCTGCTGCCGCACGCCGGCCAGCTGCTCCTCCGTCTTGGCGAGCAGGTCGTCGCGTCCCAACCTGTCGAGCACGTAGGCGTAGGCGTAGTTCTTGTTGTCGTAGACCGCGCCCCACACCCGTTGCAGCGAATCGCACAAGGAGCGGTTGAGCGATTGCAAGGTACGGTAACGTTCGTACAGCACGGCGGCCGGCGTCTCGGCCGTGATCGTGTCGTAGGAGATCTTCAACTCTTCGATCGCTTCGTAGTTCGCCGCACAGGCTGCCGCCAGGTCGAATGCCGTGCGCTCTCTGCGCTGCGCACTCAGCAGTGCCCGATAGTCGGCCTGCGGAAGCTGTTCGCGGAAATAGGCGTTGTGCACCAGATCGGCCGTCTGCAACGAATCGGGCAGGGGAGTGCCCGCCGCACGGCCGGCCGTCGTCGTCGACGGACTGCTCAGGTCGAGATTCGCCAGCACCCAATCCTGTTCGACCGTATTGATCCGATCGGTCAGCCGCCCCCGTTCGGTGCGGATCGAAAAGAGCTGCTCCTCGCACCGCAGAATCTCGGCCGAATAGACCGCCCGCTGCGCCGGATCGTCGCGCAGCTGTCGACGCACCCGGTTGACGACCATCGTCACCGAATCCTCGCGCGCCTGCAACGACGCCTCTTCGCGCAGCATCTCCATATACTCCGCATTGCCTTCCAGTCCCGCGATACGCGCCGTCACCTCCTGCGCCGAGGCTTCGGCGGCACCCGCTGCGACCAACACCGCCAAAAGGAAAAATCCTTTACGCATCATCTCCACCATTTTAGAAAAAACAACTGCACGAGTCCGAAAATCTCCAAACGACCCAGCAACATCAACATCGTATTCGAAAACTTCATCACGGCCGGCAGGTCGGAGTAGTTGCCCAGCGAGCCGACCATGCCGAATCCAGGCCCCACGTTTCCCATACAGGCCACCGCCGACGAGAAACTCGTCTCCATATCCACTCCGCACATCGTACCCACGACCGTTCCCGCGAGCAGCGCCAAAAAATAGGCCACGATGAACACCACCGCCGTCGAGGCGATCTTGTCGTCCAGCACGTTGCCGTCGATACGCACGCGCACCACGGCGTTGGGATGCTGCTGTAAAGAGAAACGCAAACGCAGGGTCTTTATTGCCAACAGGAACCGGTCGGTTTTGATACCGCCCGTCGTCGAACCGGCACAGCCGCAGACGATCGAAACGGAAATCAGCAGCACGATCGCCGTCGCCGGCCAGACGGTGGTGTCGGCCGTAGCGAATCCCGCCGTCGAAATCAGCGACACGACCTGAAAAGCCGCATAGCGCAACGCCCCCGCAACGGTGTCGTACACCCCGCCGAAATAGAGGCTGCCGGCCACGACGACCGTCACGACGGCCACGATCGAAAGATACCACCGCGTCACCTCCGAATGGAAAATATTGTTCCGGCGTCCCGTCAATGTAGCGAAAAGCACGCCGAAATGGATACTGGCCAGCAACATCGTCACGATCAGGATCGATTCCACGGCCACGCTGTCGAAATACCCGATGCTGGCGTTCTTCGTGCTGAATCCGCTCGTTGCGACGGCCGACATGGCCTGCGTCAGCGCGTCGAACCAGTTCATGCCCGCCAGTTTCAACGCCAGCGTCGAACAGAACGTCAGCCCCAGGTAGATGAACAGCAGGATCTGGGCGATCATCGACGCCTTGTAGTGGTAGTTGTGCTTGGCCATCGACGACAACTCGACGTTGGTCAGCAGCGCCTTGTTCGTCCCCAGCGAAGGAAGAATCAGCAGCGCGAACATCACCACGCCGACACCGCCCAGCCACGTCGAACACGACCGCCAGAAGAGCAGCCCGCGCGGCAGCGCCTCGACGTCTTTCAGGATCGACGCGCCGGTGGTCGTATAACCCGACACGCTCTCGAACCAGGCGTTGACGAGCGAGAACTCTCCGCCCCACATCAGGTAGGGGAACATCCCCACGACGCTGGCCACGATCCACGATCCCACGACGATACAGTAGCCCTCCTTGCTGCTGAGCTGTTCGGTGCGGTCGACGAAGATGAGCGGGAAAGCGCCCAGCAAGGCCGTCAGCAATGCCGAAAGCAGCAGCGGGTAGTACCCGGAGTCGGTATGGCTGACCAGCGACACGCCGGCCGAGAGGAGCATGAACAGCGCCACGACCAACATGATGATTCCCACGTATCGCAATACGACGCCCAGTCTCATCGTTGTTCCGGTTTCGTTTTCCTGGCCAGCTGGATCACGTCGTCGATACGATCCTTCAACTCGGCCACCTCGTCCTTGACTTCGGCCTTGATCCTGAACGGAAGGCCGAAACGCAGATAGTCGCCCAGACTCTTATTCATCGCCAGCACCGGACGCACCAGATAGGCCGAAACGAAGTAATAGAGCATCAACACGATAGCGATCATCACCAGCAGCGAGATCAGCACCGGCGTCACCGCACGGTAGGCGTTGCGTTTGAGCTGCTCGGTACGCGGGGCCAGCGAACTCTGGGTCGAGATCATGTAGTTCTTGATCGAACCGGTCAGTTTGTCATAAGCCTTCGAATAGGCTTCGGCATACCAGCGCGCGCCGTCGAAATCCATTTCGACGCTCTTCATCGACAGCGAGTCCTTCCCCCCGCGCAGCTCCAACCTTCCCGAAGCCTCCGACGCCATGCGCTGCGCTTGCAGACGCAGGAACTCCTGCGTAAGGCGCTGCACGTTCATGGCCGACGCCGAAAGCGTGTCGAGATAAGCCTGCTCGACCGCCTCCCGACGGACGACCTCCAACGTGCGGGCCATTTCGGCGATGCTGCCCATGAGCACCGTATCGTAATCGCGCTGCCGGAACACGATGCTGTGCACGACGGCCTTGTTCTGCCGCGCAGCGGCATCGAGCATGTCCTTGGCAAGTCCCAGATTGCGCTCGCTGGCACGCAAAATCTCCTCCGTGTCGGAGCTCACGCGCCGGAGCTCGAACAACGAGACCAGCCCTGCGAAAAAAAGCAGGACCACGACGCTGAGAAAACTCACCAACACCCGTTTGCGGATTCCTTTCATCTTTCAATGAGAATTTGTAGCAAAGATACGATTAAGCCGAGAGCAATGCAAATTTATTTGCAATTGCCGAGGCGGAGATTTAAGGCAAAGCCAAAGATACGAAAAGTCGAGCGCAGAAGCAAGCGTTAGCTTGATTATGCCGAGACAAAGTATCTAAGGCGAAGCCAAAGATTACAAACGCTCCGTTTCGCCGTTATCGCGCACGATCTCCCCCGCAAGGTCGTGCGTACCGTCCATCGTCCCCAGCCTGACACGACAGATCCGGTTGATAAAGGCCCGCTCGTAAGGCGCTTTGACGCGGATGTAGTTGCCCGTAAAACCGAACATCATCCCGCCGCGCATCGTACTCTCGAAGAGCACTGCCGACTCGGTGCCCTCGGCGCGCCGGCAGAAATCGCCGTGCAGGCGGTCGCACAGCGCTTCGAGCCGTTTCACCCGCTCAGAGGCCACCGAAGCCTGCACCTTGCCGGGCATCTCCACGGCCGGCGTGCCGGGACGTTCCGAGAAGGGGAAAATATGGAGGAACGCCGGAGCGATCCCCGTCAGAAAATCGTAGGTCGTGCGGAAATCCTCCTCCGTCTCACCGGGGAAACCGACGATCACGTCGATGCCGATGAAGGCATCGGGCATCAGCGCGCGTACGGCGGCGATCCGGTCGGCGAAGCGCGCCGTGGTATAACGGCGGCGCATCAGGCCGAGAATCCTGTCCGAACCGCTCTGCAACGGAATATGGAAGTGATGCTGGAATTTAGTTGACGAGGCGCAAAACGCTATGATTTCATCCGTTAGAAATTAGGTTCGATGGACGAAATCCGGTAGCGTTCGATGCCTTCCTTCGTTCAGGGCCCGCAGAAGATCGATGAACCGCTCGCCGGTCGTCCGGCCGAAATCGCCGGTATTGACGCCCGTGATGACGATCTCGCGCTGACCGGCGTGTTCGGCGATTTGTTCGGCTTCCTTCACCAGGTCGGCGATCGGCAGGTTGCGGCTCGCACCGCGGGCATAGTGGATCGTGCAGTAGGCGTTCAGGCATAGTCGCATCCGTCCTGCACTGCCGTGCTCACGGCGCTCGTCGTCGCCGGCGCCGCGCTGTGGCTGCGTCCGGTAATGTACGTCGCCTTCGACCGCGAATTCGCCCGCAGCCAGGGCATCGCCACGCAGACCGTCTCCTATCTCATGGCGGCCCTCACGGCCGTCACCATCGTGCTTGCCATCCGCGTCATGGGCATCGTGCTGCTCATCTCGCTGATGACCGTCCCCGCCGTGACGATGAACACGCTCTCGAAATCCTTCCGCACGATCGCCTTCGGCTCCGCCGTGCTCGGCGCACTGGGCGGAGTGGCCGGCCTGGCGGTCAGCTACCAGTGGGAACTGCCCTCGGGCGTGGCCATAATATTTGTCCTCACCGCGTCGCTTATTGTGGCAAAACTATTATCTTTGCGACACGAAAGCGCCAAAACCCGCCGCGGATGAAAACGATTCACAAGCTCGTATTGAAGTCGTATCTGGGACCGATGTTCCTGACCTTCTTCATCGTGATGTTCGTCCTGATGATGAACATCGTGTGGCGCTACATCGACGAGCTGGTCGGAAAGGGGCTGAGCGCCGGCATCATCATCGAGCTGATGACCTATTTCATGGCCAACATGATCCCGCTGGGGCTGCCGCTGGCCATGCTGCTGGCGGCGATCATGACCATGGGCAACCTGGGCGAGAACTACGAGCTGCTGGCGATGAAGTCGGCGGGCATGTCGCTGCCGAAAATACTCAAACCGCTCATCATCGTGGTGGGCATCATCGCCATCGGCAGTTTCTTCGTGGTGAACAATCTGGTTCCCTATGCCAACAAGAAGATGCTCAGCATCCTCTACGACATCCGCCAGCAGAAACAGGTCATCGAATTCCAGGACGGCCTGTTCTTCAACGGCATCGAGGACATGAGCATCCGCGTCGGCAAACAGGAACCCGAAACGCACCTGCTGCGCGACGTGCTGATCTACGACAACCGCATCGCCGACGGCAACATGAACACCATCGTGGCCGATTCGGGATACATCCGTCTTTCGGACGACAAGAAATACCTGCTGGTGACGCTTTTCAACGGCGAGACCTACGAGCAGACGCGCAACTGCCAGTGGTACAGCAAAAGCGCGCTGCGCCATCACATCTTCGAGAAGCAGGACGGCGTCATCCCCATGGAGGGTTTCGGTTTCGAACGCTCGGACGCCAACTTCTCGAACCAGAGCACGACCAAGAACATCGCCCAGCTCGACCGGGCGATCGACTCGCTGGAGCTGACGGTCAATTCGGCCACCACACGCTCCTACGAACCGCTGCTCAGGGAGCAGATCTTCGCCAACGACAACCAGGTGCTGCCCCTGCCCGACAGTGCACGCATCGACAAAAGCGGATTCCGCGACGCCCTCATCGCCGACTCCATCGCACGGCTCGGCCTGCGCGACCGGGACAAGGTGTGGGGCATCGCACGCGCCAACGCCAAGAACTCGCGCGGCCTCTTCTCTTTCGACGAGTCGACCGCCAAGGAGGCGCTCAACCAGCTGTACCGCAGCAAGGTCGAGTGGCACAAGAAAATATCGCTCCCCGTGTCGATCATGATCTTCTTCCTGATCGGGGCTCCGCTGGGCGCCATCATCCGCAAGGGCGGCCTGGGACTTCCGGTCGTGGTGTCGATCATCTTCTTCGTGATCTACTACATCATCAGCCTCTCGGGCGAAAAGGCTGCGCGCGAAGGCAACTGGGAAGCCGTATACGGCATCTGGCTCTCGACGTTCATCCTCACGCCGATCGCCGTATACCTGACCTACAAGGCCACCAACGACTCGGTGCTGCTCGACGTCGACTGGTACACCGGACGTATCAAATACTACAAGGAGAAGTGGGGGATCCATACTCCGAAATGGATGTCGGCGCTCGCCGGCAGGTTCAAACGCAAACCCGAAGAGAATAAATAAAATACGAGTGCAAATTATGGCTAAGAACGCTATTTTCAATACGGTCGAAGAGGCTATCGAGGATTTCCGCGAGGGCCGGATCGTGATCGTCGTCGACGACGAAGACCGCGAGAACGAAGGCGACTTCATCGTCGCGGCGGAGAAAATCACGCCCGAAATCGTGAACTTCATGCTCTCCAACGGCCGCGGCGTGCTCTGCGCACCGCTTTCGGAGTCGCGCTGCGAGGAGTTGGAACTGAACATGATGGAAGAGAACAACACTTCGCTGCTGGGCACGCCCTTCACCGTGACGGTCGACCTGCTCGGCAACGTTGCACCACGGGCGTCTCGATCCACGACCGCGCCGCCACGATCCGTGCGCTGGCCGATCCCGCCACCCGTCCGTCGGATCTGGGGCGTCCGGGCCATGTCAATCCGCTGCGTGCCCGCCAGAAGGGGGTGCTGCGCCGGCCGGGGCATACCGAGGCGGCGATAGATCTCGCCCGGCTGGCCGGCTTGCAGCCCTGAGGCGCTCTGATCGAGATCATGAACGAGGACGGCACGATGGCGCGCCTGCCGCAGTTGCTCGAAGTGGCGAAGAAATACGACCTGAAAATCGTCTCCATCGCCGATCTGATCGCCTACCGCCTGCGCAACGAATCGATCGTAGAACGCGGTGAAACGGCCGAGATGCCGACCGAATACGGCATGTTCAAAATCACCGTGTTCCGTCAGAAGAGCAACGGGCTGGAACACATGGTGCTGACCAAGGGCGAATGGACCGAAGACGAGCCGGTACTGCTCCGCGTGCACTCCTCGTGCGCCACGGGCGACATTTTGGGATCGTGCCGCTGCGACTGCGGCGCGCAGCTCCACGAAGCGATGCGCATGATCGAGAAGGAGGGCAAAGGCGCCATCGTTTATCTCAGCCAGGAAGGACGCGGCATCGGACTCTTCAACAAGATCGCAGCCTACAAACTCCAGGACGAAGGACTGGACACGGTGGATGCCAACGTACGCCTGGGCTTCGGCGTCGATGAGCGCGACTACGGCGTGGGCGCCAGCATCATCCGCGAAATGGGGATCAAACACATGCGCCTGATGACCAACAATCCGCTCAAAAGAGTAGGGTTGGAGGGTTACGGCCTGAAGATCGACGAGATCGTACCGATCGTCATCGCCCCCAACAAGTACAACGAACGCTACCTCGAAACCAAACAGGAGCGCATGCACCACAAACTCAACCTCTGCAAACATTAAAATACTAAAGATATTACCGGAGAATCGTCCGAAGGGATTTTCCCGGTTTTGCCACAGTCCGAAATCCTTGTCCGCAAGGCATGAACGGAACGGATGGCAGAACTGGGCGATGCCCCGTCTGGGAACCTTCAACCTGCACGCCTCGCTGCTTCCCGAATACCGGGGGGCGGCCCCGATCAACTGGGCCATCATCAACGGCGAACGCGAAACGGGTATCACGACGTTCCTGCTCAACCACGAAATCGACAAGGGGGCGATCCTCGCGCAGGAGCGTGTCGCCATCGCGCCGGAGGACAACGTGGGAACGCTCTACGAACGGCTGATGCTGCTCGGCGCCGAACTGGTCACCGCGACCGTCGACCGCATCGCAGCGGGGGACTGCACTCCTGCGGAGCAGATGCACTTCGACGAAAGCCGCCTGCACCCCGCACCGAAGATCTTCAAGGAGGACTGCCGCATCGACTGGCGGCAGCCGGGCGAGCGCATCGTGAACCTCGTGCGGGGACTGTCGCCCTATCCGGCCGCATGGACGCCGATATTCAAGAAGGGGGAGCCGAGCGATACGGCCAAAATCTTCGCCGTGCATTTCGAACCGGGCGGGGTAGTGCAGCGGCCCGGCACCGTCGAGACCGACAAGCGCACCTACCTCGCGGTCGCCTGCGCCGACGGCCGCATCGTCGTCGACGAATTGCAGATCGCCGGCAAACGCCGGATGTCGGCGCGCGACCTGCTGCCAGGTATGCGCGATCTCGCGGATTACTCCTTCGGAGAAGAGGCAGCCGAAGCCTGACGCCAGCGGCGGTAACGGTCTACGGGCCATACCGCCGCAATACCGACCACGGCACCGACCGTCGCCTCCGAGAAGCGCAGCAGTCCGTTGGCCAATGGCGACAGGTCGGGGGAACGTTCCGAGACGATCAGTACGATGATAAGTGTGATCGTAGCCATTTTGCCGTTGTCCGGCACCTTGAACATCATGCAAATCACCTCTTCCAATACGACGGCGACGACCATTCCTGCCGGCGAAAAGCGGAAATTCACCAGATAGACATAGGCCACGACCGCACCGATGAAGGTGCCCAGCACCCGCAGCCACCCCTGCTGAACGGCGTGGCGGATATCGGGTTGCTGTTGCACGACGATCGCCGAGACACAGGCCAGCATCGCCCCCGTCAGGCTCGACGCTTCATGGAAATGCGACGTAATCGCAAAACCGAGCAGGTAGGCGAGCGTGACGGCGACGGCTTTCGCAATCACTTCGAGCGGCTGCACGCGGCGCAGTATCTCCCACGGTGTAATCATCTCTCCCGTCCCCACGGCAAGAAACGCACCGGAAAACTCCTGTCCGTCCCGAAATCCGCTCCGAATCCCGAAAAACCGCCGCTACCGTGTCCGGTACCGAATGCCGATCGTTGAAAAAACTGCCGAAAACGAACCTTTTCATTAAGCCGAGCGCAGAGACCAACGCAGTTCGGGCCATGTCCGCCCTCGCGGATTGCACCTTCGGAACCTGACGCCAACCGGCGACAAACACTGAAAATCCCTGTCGCAGTCCGACAGCCGCCACCAGAAGATATTACCGAAAAAGCCGCGCCTGCTCAGAAATTGAGCAGGCGCGGCTTAACACTTATCGCCTGAAATCTTTGTAAATGGTACAATATCTCGGATTCAAACTATCGTAAGCAACAATACAGGAATCCCCCTCCCGAGGCGGTTTCATGGAAAAGGTTTCAATCCGAGGATAATAACCAACACCTCTTTTATAAATTTTGCCGTCATGTTTATATATTAAAAACACCGAAACACGTCCTGGTCTTCCTGCTATTCCACTAATATATGCAGTGGTATATTTTGCATGTTCTCGAAGAGATCGGTCAATATCTGGACCTTTGATACAATAAATCCACATGACAAATATAATACCTGCACATCCCAGTATTATCGCCGCCGTATTCATTATTTTAGCTTGAATTCGCTCTATTTCTTTTTTCTCCGATTCAGTCATTTTCATAGTCGCAGTTTGTTATACCATCGAACCATTATATGCAGGGAAGTTACGAAAACTCCGCAATATTTCCAAACCGCTCAGGATATTCGTCGTCAATATCGTAACGGCCTCCCAACCTCCGAAACATCGTAAAAGACGAACGCAGCAAGCCGACGGGCTTGCTGCGTTCGTCTTTTTCTTTGACAGGGGAGGGCTTACTCCTCGACCGGCTCGAACTGGTCTTTGCCGACACCGCACAAAGGGCACACCCAATCTTCGGGAATATCCTCGAACGCCGTTCCTGCGGCAATACCTCCGTCCGGGTCACCCACGGCAGGATCGTAAATCCATTCGCAGACCGTGCAACGATACTTTTTTTTCATACGCTTATTCTTTTGAATTCGATTTGTTTCGAACAAATGTAACATCATTTTTCGGAAAAACCAAATCGGAAATCCCGATACCGCCATCAGCAGAAACAATCGCCGTACCAAACCGCCCAAACAGGAGACCTCTTTCCGCCGATGAGGCGCGCCCCTTCACGACGACCGCCCGTTCCCCGCACTCCCGCACACCGACGCTCCGAAAGTCCGCTTCCGCCATCGTCCCCGGACAATCGCCGTCCGCTGTCCGAGCGACCGCATCCGTCCGATATAACCCGCATACTATTCATCGGCGAAATAGCGGACAAAAGGCTATCGAAAATATTCGTCGAAATATTTCCCCCCCCCGAAAAAATTTTCCTACATTTGTCCGCCCTCTCTCCGATAATGTCGAACCAAGAAGACCCGAACCATGCACAGATTCCGCCTCATCCTACTGCCTCTATGCCTCTTTGCGACGGCAACGGCAATCGGTCAGACCGTCCCGGCCGCATCGTCGACGAGCGGCAGCAACCCGTCGCAGGGGTCGCGGTCGTCATGCAGACGCCCGACTCGGTCTATGTCGACGCCGTGGCGAGCGACCTCGAAGGGCGGTTCGCCATCGCATCCGGCGTCCGTCCCTACCGACTGCTGTTCCAGCATCTCAGCTACGACCCGCTGACGGTGGAGCGTTCGGGCGACGACGCCGGCACCGTTACGCTGACCGAAGCGACGAACCTCGTGGACGAAGTGGTCGTCCGGGGCGAACGCCCGCTGGTGAAAGTCGAGCAGGGGCGCCTGAGCTACGACCTCCAAGTCGCCGCACAGGGCAAAATCGCCGCCAACGCCTACGAAGCCCTCACCAAACTGCCCGGCGTGAGCGAACGCGACGGGGCGCTCACGCTCGCCGGCGCCGCCGGTGTGACGGTCATCCTCAACGGAAAACCCTCGACGATGACGGCCGAACAGCTCGCCGCACTGCTCAAATCGACCCCGATCGAGCAGGTGGAGAAGGTCGAGGTGCTCTACGCCGCACCGCCGCAGTACCACATTCGCGGCGCGGCGATCAACGTCGTGCTTCGCCGCCGTTTCGGCCGCTCGTTCTCCGGCCAGGTCAACGGCACCTACGAGGGCGGCTACTACCACTCGTGGGGAACGGGAGCGAGCGCCGTCTATTCGACGCCGACACTCTCGGTCGACGCGCTCTACCGCGTCGGCGAAGCCCGTTCGATGCGCAAACTGCCGCTGACCTCGCAGCACACGGTCGGCAGCGACACGTTCGACATCCGGCAGGAGCAGCGCCTTGCCGACGACAACCTCACGCACAACCTCCGCACGGGGCTTTCGTGGAAAACCTCCGAAAAAAGCCATATCGACCTGGCCTACACCGCATCGTTCACCCCGTCGGGCAAAGGCGACATCTCGGCCACGGGCAACTACGTCGCAAGCGACTCGCATATCCGCGACGACGCGGCGATGCACAACCTCGCGCTCTCCGCCTCCACGGGTTTCGGAATGCAGATCGGGGCCGACTACACGCATTACAACACCACCAGCCGGCAGGAGATGTCGCTCCTGCCGGCCGACGGCGCACCTTCGTCGTTCCGCACCGACGCCGGACAGTGCATCGACCGCCTCTCGCTCTCGCTCGACCAGAGCCACGACCTCGGCCGGCAGTGGACGCTCGACTACGGCGCCCGCTTCGTCTATGTCCGCGACAACGACTACCAGTATTATACGTCGGAAGAGGCGATGAGCGACCGCGACACCGACCTGCGGCTCGACGAATACACCTACGACCTTTATGCGGGTACGAGCCGGAACTTCGCATCGGGCGTCTCGTTCTCGGCCTCGCTCACAGGCGAATACTATCGCCGCAACGGCTACGACCGCTGGGCGTTCTTCCCCCAGGCCTCGCTGAGCTGGATGGCGTCGGCCGACCATATCCTGCAAGCGGAGTTCTCCTCGGACAAAAGCTATCCTTCGTTCTGGGACATGTCGGGCGCCGTCACCTACCTCGACGGCTATGCCGAGGTTCACGGTACACCCGGCCTGCGCCCCTCGTCCAATTACGGTCTCACGCTGACCTACGTCCTCAAACAGAAATACATCTTCCAGCTCTTCGGCAACCATCGCGTCGACGCCTTCACCCAGTCGGCCTATCTCTCTCCCGACCGTCCGGCGCTCATCTACCAGACGTCGAACTGGGACTATATGTCCTCCTTCGGGGCGCTGGCCGTCGTGCCGCTGCGTATCGGCGAACGGTTCACGTCGCGCATCACGCTTTCCGGATTCGATTACCTGCTGCGCAACCGCGATTTCTACGGCATAGACTACAAACGTTCGAAATGGGTGGGATACGCCGCTCTGGACAATACGCTACGCCTCTCGCGCAAACCCGATCTGGCGTTCGAGTTCGGAGGGTACTATCAGTCCGAAGCGATCCAGTGCACCTACGACATCGGCGCTTCGTGGCGCCTCGACGCAGGGGTGAAATGGACGTTCGCCGCCGGCAAGGCCGAGCTGAGCGTCAAGGGCAACGACCTGTTCGACAGCATGACGCCCGTCTCGGAGGTCGATTTCGGCGAACAGCGTCTGCGCATGGGCAACGACTTCCACACACGCAACGTGACGGTCAACTTCGTCTACCGCTTCGGCGGCTACAAGGACAGGGAACGCAAGAAGGTCGACACCTCGCGATTCGGCCACTGAAAAAGGGGTGGCCTAAACTATTTTCAAGAAATAATCGTATATTTGCAACAGTGAGAGATTTATAACACCATTTGCCTATGAATAGATAACCGCAGCATCTTTTTTGATTTTCCGTACCGTCCACGCACGAAAAGCGCCGGTACATACATATAAAAAGCGTTAGCTTTATTTCTTGTCTTCTGAAACGTCGCAACTTTCACAAGCAGCCAAGAGTAAGGCGTAAACGCTCACGTTTCTACGTGGGCTTTACTCTTTATTTGGCTGCAAGGTATGCGACACCTCAGAAGACAGATAAAAGTTTTGTCCCACGTTTTTTATGTACCTGTTCCAACCCAATACCAACCACGCCGAAGGGACACGGCCTTATCTGCATAAATCTATGAAACAGTTCATTACATTGATCTGCGCAGGGCTGTTAATGAATTCTTGCGCCACTATTTTCTGCGGTTCAAAAACCAAAGTCACTTTCGACGGTGAGATTTCCGAAAAGGCCACCCTGACCATCGACGGAATGAAACACACCAACGTCACGTTCCCCTATACGACCAAAATTCGCCGCGGCTTCGACGAAACGGTCGTCAAGATCGAATCGCCAAACTACACGGCCGAACCGATCATCATCAACAAGAGTTTCAACGCCGTATCGGTCATCAACCTGTTGGATATTCTCGGCTGGGGTATCGACGCCGCGACGGGCGCCATCACCAAACCGGAATTCAAATTCTATCAGATTGATTTCCAACCCAAAGAGACGACGGCCCCGAATCAAAAGTAACCCATTCCGTAGCGTCGTTTTCCGACCGCAGCCGGCGGGGGATATTTTCCAAGCCGCAGTTGGCGAGGAGCCGCCCTTCTCGCCTCTGCGGACTGCCGTTTCCGGCCACGGCCGAAGAACGCACCACGACAAAGTAACGATTGCAAACATCCTCCGCCAAAACGACGTCCGGCCGCTCCTTATCGGAGCGGCCGGACGCATTCCATAGAGGGTTCGTCAGCGTACCTGCCGGATGATTTCGGCACCGTGGCGGATCGCCTTCTCGTTCTCGGGCAGCATCTTCCATGCCCGCTCGGGCAGCGACTTTTTCAGGCCGAGCGCCACGTTTTCGAGCGTCACCACGGGACATACTTTCAGGTATCCGCCCAGAATCATCGTGTTGAACAACTTCGAATTCCCCAGCTTAGCCGACTCCTCGGCCGCGTTGATCGTATAGATACGGATGTCGGTGCGGGTGGGATGGTGCGTGATGCCGTTCGTATCGTAGATCAGCGTACCGCCCGGGCGCACCTTCGCCTCGAACTTGTCCATCGACTGCTGGTTGAGGATAATGGCCGTATCGTACTGGTAGGCGATCGGCGACGAAATCTTCCGGTCCGAAAGGATTACCGTCACGTTGGCCGTACCGCCGCGCATCTCGGGGCCGTACGAGGGCATCCACGTGACTTCGAAGTCCTGCATTACGCCCGAGTAGGCCAGTATCTTCCCCATCGAGAGGACGCCCTGGCCCCCGAACCCTGCGATAATTAAAGTCTCTTTCATACCCTTATCTTACGTCCTTGATATCGCCCAGCGGATAGTAGGGCAGCATGTTCTGTTCGAGCCACTCGTTCGAGGCCACGGGCGAGAGTTTCCAGCCGCTGTTGCAGGTCGAAACGACCTCCACGAGCGAAAAGCCCTTGCCGGCCATGGCCGTCTCGAACGCCTTGCGGATCGCACGCTTGCACTTGCGCACGTTGGCGGGCGTATGCACGCTCTGGCGCGTGATGAAGGTGGCACCGTCGAGGTGCGCCATCATCTCGGCGATCTTGTAGGGATAGCCGTTCAGGCGCGGGTCACGGCCGTAGGGCGTCGTCGCGGTCTTCATACCCAGCAGGGTAGTCGGGGCCATCTGGCCGCCCGTCATGCCGTAAATGGCGTTGTTGATATAGATCGCCACGACGTTCTCGCCGCGTGCGGCCGCGTGGATCGACTCCGCCGTGCCGATGGCCGACAGGTCGCCGTCGCCCTGGTAGGTGAAGACCAGATTGCCGGGATGCAGCCGCTTGACGGCCGTAGCGACGGCCAGCGCGCGTCCGTGCGCCGCCTCGATCCAGTCGATGTCGATATAATTGTATGCGAATACGGAGCAGCCCACGGGCGAAACGCCGATCGTGCGGTCGGCCATGCCCATCTCCCCGATCACCTCGGCCACCAGCTTGTGCACCGTGCCGTGGCTGCAACCCGGGCAGTAGTGCATCACGTTGTCGGTCAGCAACGGCGACTTGCCGTAGACCAAATTCTCCTGCTTTATTTCAACTTCCGCCATTGTCTTACGCTTTAATCAGTTTCTCTTTCAACGCCGCAAGCACCTCGTCCGGCGAATAGATCATACCGCCCTGACGGCCGAAGTGCTCGACGGGAGCTGCGCCGTTCACGGCCAGCCGCACGTCCTCGACCATCTGGCCGGCATTCAGCTCGACACTCAGGAACCCCTTCACCCGTGCGGCCAGTTCGGCGATCGGACGGGTCGGGAAAGGGTAGAGGGTGATCGGACGCAGCATTCCCAGCCGAATCCCTTCGGCGCGCGCCATCTCGACCGTGGCCGAGCAGATGCGGGCCGACGAGCCGAAGGCCACGATGACGTAATCGGCATCGTCGCACGCAAGGGCTTCGTACCGCACCTCGTTCTCCTCCATGGCCTTGTACTTGGCCTGCAAGCGCAGGTTGATCTTCTCCATCGCTTCGGACTGCAATTCGAGCGACGTGACGACGTTGCGCGGACGGTCGGCAGGCTTGCCGTAGGTAGCCCACGAGCGGCACTCGGCAGCGATCTCTTCGTCGGTCTTGCGGGGACGCTGCGGCGCGAGCACCACCTTCTCCATCATCTGCCCGATCGCCCCGTCGGCGAGGATCATCGCCGGATTACGGTACTTGAAAGCCAGATCGAAGCCCAGCGCCACGAAATCGTGCATCTCCTGCACCGAATTGGGCGCCAGTACGATCATGTGGAAATCGCCGTGGCCGCCGCCTTTGCAGGCCTGGAAATAGTCGCCCTGCGAAGGCTGGATCGTACCCAGCCCCGGGCCGCCACGCTGGCAGTTGACGATCAGGCACGGCAGTTCGGCGCCCGCGATATAGCTCAGCCCTTCGGCCATGAGCGAGATGCCGGGCGACGACGACGAGGTCATCACCCGTTTGCCGGTCGATGCGCCGCCGTAGACCATGTTGATCGACGAGATCTCCGATCTCGGCCTGCAGCACGACCATGCCCGTGGTCTCCCACGGCTTGAGTTCCATCAGTGTCTCCATCACTTCCGACTGGGGAGTGATCGGGTACCCGAAATATCCGTCGCAACCGTAGCGAATCGCCGCATGGGCGATCACCTCGTTGCCTTTCATCAGTTTTACCTCTTTCTCTGCCATAGCTACTCGAATTTTTGCCGGTATACCGTAATACAACTGTCCGGACAGATGATCGCACACGAAGCGCAGCCCGTACAGGCGTCGGGGTGCGCCATCATGCACATGCGATACCCCTTGTTGTTGACTTCGACCGAAAGGGCCAGCACGTCGCACGGACACGATGCCACGCAGACGCCGCAACCCTTACAGCGTTCTTTATCAACGACAATCGTTCCTTTTATCTTTGCCATAATGCCGTTTTGAGTTAAGTTTCTTACAAATGTAGCAAAAAATCGCCCTCTTTGTTCCGATTCTCCGAAAAAATCGCGTCCTGCCCGTCGAACGGCAACCGCCCCGCATCCGCCGGAAGAGGCGGAGGGCAGCAACGGATATTCCGCAAAAAATACTATCTTTGCAATCGTTTTCAGCGACATAGGAAGCCATGAATCCGACACCATACCGACATGCGGCAGACCGGATCGTCTCCCGAATCGCCGTTCCCGTCCTGCGGGAACCGGTCTTCTTTTGCTTCATGCTGCTGACCTTCGTATGGCCCCAGCTGACGAGCGACCTGTTCCGCATCGAAGCGACGCATTGGGAGATACTCGGACTCTACATCGCCTATGCCTATGCGGCGACGCTGCCGCTCGGCATACTCGGCGGCAAAGCCCGCCGCTGGTACAAAACGGCAGCCTACACGCTCGCCTATGCCGTTTCGATGGCCGAATGCTTTCTGCTCGTCTTCTTCCGTACCTTCATCACGCCGTCGCTCATGAGCATCGCCACGGATACCGATCCGGCCGAAAGCGCCGAATTCATCGGGTGCTACCTCTTCACCGGACGCTTCGCACTCTTCCTCGCGGCTTGGAGCCTCGTCGCAGGCATCAACCTCTTGCTGGAAAAGGTTTCGCAGGCCCGGCGCACCGCACCGATGCCCCATGCCGGCCTGCGCACCTGCCTGCTGACGACCGTACTGGCGGGGGGGGGAATTTTCGGACTGACATCCAACGCCTCCGCCTTCGAATCGGCCTGGCGGCTCTCCCGCATACACGACCGGCATGAGCTGCACGAATTGTTACGCGAAGACCCTGAACTCTGTCTCGAACGCCGTTCGGCACCCGAACGCCTGTTTTTCAGTCTGCGGATGCAGGCCTTCGACCGAAACGCGATCGGGAGCCTGCATGAAGCGATGGAGTCGATTGCGATCGACTCCTGCACGTTCCGCTCTCCGGAAATCGTCCTTATCCTCGGCGAATCCTACAACAAACACCATGCAGCATTGTACGGATACCCGCTGCCGACGACGCCCCGACTGTCGCAGGAAGAGGCGGCGGGCCGTCTCTATCCCTTCACCGACGTGGTATCGCCGGCCAATTTCACGGTGAAAGCCATGCATCTGCTCTTCTCCTTCGCCAGCCAGGACCGGCAAACGGCGTGGTGCGACACACCGCTATTCCCCGCTCTCTTCCGGCGTGCGGGTTACGATACGCTGATGTTCGACAACCAGACGACCTTCACGCTCGAAAACGACGACGTGTGGGATCAGGAGATCCGCCATTTCCTCTACCATCCCCGGCTCTCCCCGCAGCTCTTCACGCATTGCAACGCCGACAAATACCCGTTCGACGAAGGACTGCTCGCCGATTTCGACCGACAAGACCTTCGCTTCCGCAATCCGCACCGGCTCACGATCTTCCACCTGATGGGCCAACACGTGGCCTACCGCAACCGCTTCCCCGCCGAAGCGGGTTACTTCACGGCCGACAGCATCCCCGAATATTCGACCTCGGGGCTGCGGCGAAGCCGCGACGAACGCCGCATTGTCGCCGACTACGACAACGCCGTCCGCTACAACGACCGTGTCGTGGGAGAGATCCTCGACCGTTGCCGCACACGCGACGCCGTGGTCGTCTACCTCTCCGACCACGGCGAGGAGGTGTTCGATTACGCCCACCGCAACGGACGCATCCACGATGCGACGCTCTCGCCCGACTGCTGCCGTCACCAATACGAGATTCCCTTCATGATCTGGATGTCGGACCGCTATCGGGCCGCACGTCCCGAACTCGCGGCGGCGATCGCCCGTGCGGTCGACCGGCCCTACATGACCGACGACCTGCCGCACCTGCTGCTCGATCTGGCCGGCCTCTCCTGCCGTTGGTTCGACCCGACGCGCAGCGTCGTCAACGACCGTTTCGATGCCTCGCGCCCCCGATTGCTGCGCGACGACAAGGTGGACTACGACCTCATCATGCGGCAGGCGAAGGGCAGTGCGGAAACGAACAAGGGTGCCTGATACACTCTCAGACACCCTTGTCTATCTCCTTGCGGAACCGGCGGATCGCCCGCCGGCGCTCTATTTTCCCTCCTCGAAGGAATGGATCACCACGCCCGAGCGGAGTTTCGGCTCGAACCACGTCGTCTTCGGGGGCATGATGTTACCCGTGTCGGCGATGTTGATGAGCTGTTGCATCGAAACGGGGTAGAGGGCGAACGCCGCCTTCATCTCGCCGCTGTCGACACGCCGCTTCAACTCTTCCAGGCCGCGAATACCGCCGACGAAATCGATCCGTTTCGACGTCCGCAGATCCTTTATATCCAACAGCTTGTCCAGCACCAGATTCGACAGCACGGTGACGTCCAGCACCCCGATCGGATCGTTGTCATCGTAAGTGCCGGGCTTGGCCGTCAGGCTGTACCAACGGCCGTCGAGATACATCGAGAAATTATGCAGACGGGCAGGGCGGTACACCTCGCCGCCGATCTTCTCCACCTCGAAATCCGTCCGCAGCGCCTCGACGAACTCCGCGGGCGTCATGCCGTTCAGATCGCGGACCACGCGGTTGTAGTCGATGATGCGAAGCTGGCTCGCAGGGAACGTAACGGCCAGGAAATAGCAGTACTCCTCGTTGCCGGATGGTTGGGATTGCGGAGCATACACTCTTCGCCCACACGCGCCGCAGCCGCCGTACGGTGGTGGCCGTCGGCGACGTACAATGCCGGTATATCCTTGAAAATCTCCGTAATGCGGTCGTTCACCTTCCGGTCGCGGATGACCCACAACCGGTGGCCGAAACCGTCCTCGGCCGTAAAGTCGTAGTCGGGCGCAGCACCCTTCACCACGCCCTCGACCAGCGCATCGATCTCGGCGTTGTCGGGATAGGCGAAGAACACCGGTTCGATATTGGCCTGCTGGTTGCGCACGTGGATCATGCGGTCTTCCTCCTTGTCGGGACGCGTCAGTTCGTGTTTCTTGATCGCACCACTCCGATAATCCTCGAAATGGCAGCACATCGCCAGTCCGTACTGCGTCCGTCCGTCCATGGTCTGCGCATAGACGTAATAGTGTTCTTCCTCGTCCTGTTGCAGCCAGCCCCGTTCGCGCCACAGACGGAAATTCTCGACCGCACGGTCGTAGACCTCCTCGGCATGTTCATCAGCAATCGGATCGAAGTCGATCTCGGCTTGATGATGTGCAGCAGCGAGCGCTCGGTAGCTTCAGCTTTGGCCTCCTGCGAGTTGAGCACGTCGTAAGGACGCGAAGCGACCTCGGCGGCATGTTCCTTCGGCGGGCGGATTCCCCGGAAAGGTTTGATTCTTACCATAGCGTACAAGATTAAAAGACGGGGCGAAAGACGACCCGCAGGCCGCGTTCCGCCCCGTCGTGAATCGAATTACCTGTTGACCTGGAAACGGGTGTCGCCCGTCTTGAAGAAATCGACGATCTGCCGCAGCGGCCAGTCCTGCGTTGATATTGGCCTCCGCCGTCTCGGCACCCATCTTCTTGGCCGTAGCGAAGAAGCGCTTACCGAACTTCTCGGCTCATCTCGGCGGCAGCCTCGGGAGCGATGTCGGTGATGTATTTCAGATCTTCGCGCTCGGTCATCGCACGCACCACGCCTGCTTCGTCGATCACCTCCTTGCGGGCGGTATTCACCAAGGTAGCGCCTTTGGGCATCGAAGTCATCAGCTTGTGGCCGATTGATTTCTTGGTTTGCTCGGTAGCGGGAATATGCAGCGACAGGTAGTCGGCCTGTGCATAAAGCTCCTCGATGCTGTCCACCTTCTTCACGCCGTCAGCCTCGAATACCTTTGCATCGGTGATGAAAGGATCGAAAGCGATCACATTCATACCCAGCGCCTTGCCCTTACGACCGACGAGCTTGCCGACGTTGCCGTAAGCATGGATCGCCAGCGTCTTGCCTTTCAGCTCGCTGCCGGTACCCGGTGTGAACTGGTTGCGGGCCATGAAGACCATCATACCGAGCGCCAGTTCAGCCACGGCGTTCGAATTCTGACCCGGAGTATTCATCACCACGATACCTTTAGCCGTTGCGGCAGCCAAGTCCACATTGTCGTAACCGGCACCCGCACGAACGACGATCTTGAGATTCTTGGCAGCTTCGATCACCTCGGCAGTCACTTTATCGCTGCGGATAATCAGGGCGTTGGCATCGGCAACGGCTGCGAGCAGCTGGGCCTTGTCCGTATATTTCTCCAGAAGGGCTACTTCGTAACCGGCATCCGTAATGATCTTCTTAATTCCATCAACAGCCTTCTTTAGCGAAAGGCTTCTCGGTTGCAACCAATACTTTCATATCGTTGAATTTTATTTTGATGCCCGGCAGAAATAAATCCTCTTTCCGTTCATCGAAAACGTCCATTAATGTATAAAAATCTATGGCGCCGTCCTCCTTACGTTTCGGCGTAAAAGTAAAGAACTGCGCCATAGATCAAATCCGGTTAATTATTTCTTGTGGTTCTTCTCGAACTCCTGCATGCAGGCAACCAGCGCCTCGACGCTCTCCTGCGGAAGTGCGTTGTAGATCGAAGCGCGGAAACCGCCCACCGGACGGTGACCCTTGATGCCCACCATGCCCTTCTCCTTGGCGAAAGCCATGAATTCAGCCTCCAGATCCTCGTGGCCCGGAGCCATCACGAAGCAGACGTTCATCATGGAACGGTCTTCCTTCACGGCCGTACCGACGAACATCGAGTTGCGGTCGATCTCGTCGTAGAGCAGCGCCGCCTTCTCCTGGTTGCGGCGGTAGATTTCCTCGACACCGCCGCCGTCGCCTTCAGCCAGTTCAGCGTTTCGGTGCATTACGTAAATGGCGAACACGGGAGGCGTGTTGAACATCGAGTTGTTGGTCACGTGCGTGCGGTAGTCGACCATCGTGGGCAGATCGCGCTGAATCCGGTCGAGCATATCCTCGCGGATAATGGCGAACGTGACGCCCGCCGGAGCGACGATTCTTCTGCGCGCCGCCGTAGATCATGGCGTACTTGCTCACGTCGCGCGGACGGCTCAGGATGTCGGAACTCATGTCGGCGATCACGGGCACCGGCGAATCGAGGTCGGCCGTGTACTCCGTACCGTAGATCGTGTTGTTGGTCGTGATGTGCAGGTAGTCCAGATCGGCGGGGATGTCGAAGCCTTTGGGGATGTAGGTGAAATTCCGGTCCTCGGACGAGGCGACGACTTCGGTCTGGCCGTAACGCTTGGCCTCCTTAATCGCCTTCTTCGCCCAGACGCCGGTATTGACGTACCCCGCCTTGGTGTTGAGGAAATTGGCGGGCACCTCGAAGAAGTGGGTGCTGGCGCCGCCGCCGATGAAGATGATCTTGTAGTTATCGGGAATATCGAGCAATTCGCGCAGCAGCGAATCCGCCTGAGCCATCACCTCGTCGAACTCCTTCGAGCGGTGTGAAATCGAGAGAATCGACAACCCCGTCCCGTTGAAATCGAGGATCGCCCGGGCCGTCTTCTCATAAACGACTTCAGGCAGGATCGAAGGTCCTGCGTTAAAATTGTGCTTTTTCATAGTCTGATGATTTAGATAACTGTTACTCCGATAACACAAAGGTAAGCAAAAAATGAGAATCCGCAACCACGACGGCCCAAATATTTTCAGATAATTCGCCGGCAGCCATTTTTCGAACGGAATCCTTCCCCGTTTCGCATTTGTTTACTATTTTTGCAAAAATTTACCTCGACCAATGATCAGATCCATGACCGGTTTCGGCAAGGCCGAAAGGCTCGCCCCGAATAAGAAATTCAGCGTCGAAATCCGCTCGCTCAACTCCAAACAGCTCGACCTGAGCATCAAAATGCCCTCGGCGTACCGTTCGCTCGAACCCGAAATCCGCACGCTGGCGACAAAGGCGTTGCAGCGCGGCAAGGTCGAAATTTTCGTCACGGCCGAGAGTACGGCCGTCGAGACTTCGGCCCATATAAATAAGGAGCAGTTCCGCGCCTACGTCCGCCAGTTGAGCGATGCGCTCACCTATGCAGGTATGGAGGCCTCGTTCGACGCCATGATGCAGTCGGTGCTGCGAATGCCCGACGTGGTTTCGACGCCTAACGAAACGGTACCCGAAGAGGAACATGCCGCGCTGCTGGCGGCGGCGGGGGAGGCCGTCGCCCGGCTCGACGACTTCCGCTTGCAGGAGGGCGCCACGCTGATCGCCGACCTGCTGCGGCGCGTAGACAAGATCGAAGGCTACAAGGAGGAGGTAGTCCCCTACGAAAAGGCGCGCACCGAGACGATCAAGGCCCGCATCCGCGAGAATCTGGCGCAGCTCGACGTCGAGGTCGATTCGAACCGCCTGGAACAGGAGATGATCTTCTACATCGAGAAGCTCGACATCACCGAGGAGAAGGTACGCTTGCAAAACCACTGCCGCTATTTCCGCGAAGTGGCTGCCGACGAGGAGACGCCCGGGCGCAAACTCGGTTTCATCGCTCAGGAGATGGGCCGCGAGATCAACACGATGGGTTCCAAAGCCAACAACTCCGAGATACAGATCCTCGTGGTCAAGATGAAGGACGAGCTCGAAAAAATCAAAGAGCAAGTACTCAATATTTTATAACGGTCAACCCGAAGCAGAGCTTAATATCCGGTCTCATGGGAAAACTCATCATCTTTTCGGCTCCGAGCGGTTCGGGCAAGACCACGATCGTACGGGAGCTGCTCCAGCGATTCCCCAGGTTGGAATTCTCCGTCTCGGCCACTTCGCGGGCACCGCGCGGTACGGAGCGGAACGGCGTGGACTACTATCTTCCTCTCGCCCGACGAATTCCGCCGGGCGGTCGACGAAGAGCGTTTCGTCGAATGGGAGGAGGTCTATGCCGGCACCTGCTACGGCACGCTGCGCAGCGAACTCGACCGCATCTGGGGGAAAGGGCATACCATTCTGTTCGACGTCGACGTGCGGAGGGACTCAACCTCAAACGCATCTTCGGCGCCGACGCCTGCTCCGTCTTCATCATGCCGCCGTCGATCGAGGAACTGGAACGCGAGCGGCGAACTCCGGGCACCGATTCTCCCGAAACCATCGAATGCAGATCGCCAAACGGGTTCGAACCAAAAAGCGGAGTTCGACCATGACCAACGACGACCTTGCCCAGGCCATCGAGGAGGCGACCACGTCGTCGTTAACGACGCGCTCAAAATCCGACGGATATGACACGGCCTGTTCCGGAGGTCGAACGGATCATTCGTGCGCGAACCGAACGAAAAAATAAACCAAAACGAGTCGTGAAACACGTCGTTCTCTATTTCGGTTCGTTCAATCCCGTCCATCGGGGGCATATCGCATTGGCCGAGTGGGTAGCCGAGCATGTCGGCTGCGACGAGGTGGTGCTGGTCGTCTCGCCGAAGAACCCGCTCAAAGCGGACGATTCGCTCGCACCCGAGCTGAACCGTTTCGAAATGGCCGAACTGGCCTGCGCCCGCTCGCGTTTCCCCGAACGGATCAAACCCTCGGTCATCGAATTCCTGCTCGAAAAACCCTCCTACACGATCGACACGCTGCGGTACCTCTCGCGGAACTACGGCGGACAAATGCGTTTTTCGGTACTGCTGGGCGCCGACCTCGTCCCGCAGCTCGAACGCTGGCGAGACTACCGCGAGATCCTCGACGGCTATCCGTTGCTGGTCTACCCGCGCAGGGGCTTCGAGACGACGCAATACCTCGACCGGATCACCCTTCTGAACGAAGCGCCGCTGTGCGACTTCTCCTCGACCGAGGTGCGCCGCGCATTGGAGCAGGGCGACGACGCATCGGCGATGCTCACGCCCGAAGTGCTGGCCTACATCCGCGAGAAACGGCTCTGGGACCCCGTCCGCTACGCCGAACGGCTCACCAAACGCATCGGCGAGGAGCCGTGCAACGCCGCGCTGCTCGTCGAACGCGGTCAGTGGCACTACCGCCGCAAGGAGTGGGGCGAAGCGCTCAACGACTTCAACCGGGCGTTGCAAATCGATCCCGACCGACGAAGGGACTGGCACTACACGTCGCCCGACGGACGGCAATGGCAGGTCGATAAAAACGACTTCTCGATCACCATCGACGGCGACCGCAAAACTTTCGACTACGCCCTGATCCTGATTCACGGCACACCGGGCGAGAACGGCCGTCTGCAAGGTTACCTCGACATGATGGAGATTCCGTACTCCTCCTGTTCGATGACCTCGTCGGTGGTCACCTTCGACAAAATCACGACCAAACGTACCGTAGCCGAATTCGGGATTCCGCTGGCCCGGGGCTTTTTCTTCAGCCGCGACAGTCGGATCGATCCGAAGGAGATCGTCCGCACGCTCGGCCTTCCCGTATTCGTAAAACCCAATGCCAGCGGCAGTTCGTTCGGCGTAACTAAAGTAAAGAGCGAGGCGGATATCTTGCCCGCCGTCGCCGAAGCTTTCACCGAGAGCGACGAAATCCTGATCGAGGAGTGCATCCGGGGTCGGGAGATGGGATGCGGCATGCTGATCGCCAAAGGCAGGGAGTACATCTTCCCGATCACGGAGATCGTTTCCAAGAAAGAGTTCTTCGATTACGAAGCCAAATACACCGCCGGCTGCTCGGACGAGATCACCCCGGCGGACATCGCGCCCGAAATCAAGGCCGAACTCAACCGCCTGACGGCGCTGGCCTACAAAGCCTGCCGCTGCCGGGGCGTGGTGCGCGTGGATTTCATCGTCACGCCCGAGGGCAAGCCTTACCTGATCGAAATCAATTCGATTCCCGGCATGAGCGGCGGCAGCATCGTCCCCAAACAGGTACGCGAAGCCGGCATGACGCTCGGGGAACTGTACGACCTGATTATCGAAGACACTTATGATCGAGATAGACGATAAGATCGTCAGCGCCGACCTGCTGCGCGAATATTTCGCCTGCGACCTGGCGGCCTGCAAGGGTATCTGCTGCGTGGAAGGCAACGCGGGCGCACCGCTCGAAATGGACGAAGTCGATACGCTCGAAGAGGAATATCCCAACTATAAGCCCTACATGACGCCCGAAGGCATCCGGGCCGTCGAAGCGCAGGGATTTATGGTCGTGGACGAAGACGGGGACTACACCACGCCGCTGGTGGACGGCTCCCGGCAACGACGCAGTGATGATCGTCCTGTTCAACGACAACACATGGAAATACCTCCGCAACCGCGACTACGTCAAGGACAGCGAAATCTACACCCGCTGCTGGGACACGACCAAACTCTTTCCCTACCGCGACGTGGTGAAGCTCGCCGACCTGCCGCGTTCGGTGGACATCGAGCTGGTCGACTCGCTCAAATGCTACCACTATCCCTACAAGGCCGCCATCCGTTCGAAGTTCGGTATGCGCCGCCGGCGCAAGCATCAGGGCGTAGACCTGCCGCTGAAAACGGGCGACCCGATCTACGCCACCTTCAACGGCAAGGTGCGCATCTCGATCCCGTCGTCCAAATCCGGCGGCTACGGCAACCTGATCGTCATCCGCCACGACAACGGACTGGAAACTTTCTACGGCCACCTCTCGGAGCGGATCGTCCACGCCGACGAATGGGTCGAGGCGGGGCAGATCATCGGCTACGGCGGCAGCACGGGACGCAGCACCGGCCCGCATCTCCACTTCGAGACGCGCTACTGCGGACAGTCGTTCGACCCCGAACGACTGATCGACTTCCAGAGCGGCAACCTGCGGCGCGAAACCTTCCTGCTCAAAAAGAGCTATCTGGATATCCATTCGAGCGCCTCGCAGGACTTCGAAGACGAGGAGGCCGAAGCCAACGACGAAAAGAGAGCCGAGGAGGCGCGCAAAGCGCTCGCTTCGGCGCAATACCACAGGATCCGTTCGGGCGACACGCTGGGCGGCATCGCGGTGCGTTACGGCACGACCGTTTCGCGGCTCTGCCAGCTCAACGGCATTTCGCGCACCACGACGCTGCGCATCGGCCGCTCGCTGCGCGTACGGTAGCCACGGTCCGACGATAAAAGGCGAAGGCCTGCTTCCGATAAGGAAGCAGGCCTTCGTTCCTTGGCAATGATACCAAAAGGGAGAGCGCTTCGGTTTTTCAAATACCGGAATATTTTTCTCTTGCACGCTGCAAACCAACGACGTATTACAGAATTGCGAACACATCCTTTCGACATCGCTACCTTTTCAGTCTGCATCATTTTTTTCGCAAAAATCATTGAATAGACGGCTGAATTCAATAACTTTGTATTGAAACGATGAAACGTTTTTAAACATTCCGGTTTTCTGTATCATAATTCACAAGATTCACGGAAAACATCCGACGATTCATTTCAAACCTAAAACCATCACGACATGAAATCCAACGTTCTGATTCTGAAAGCAGTCCTGCTCCTGCTGGGCGGAAACCTCGTTGCGTGCGATGACTCGAAAGAACCCGAAGTCGTCGGCACGCCTCCCGTCGCCGCCTCCGAGGAGGTAACGGCTTTTTTCACGACGCATCTGCCGGAGAGTTCCTACAACTGCTCCGAAGTAAAATTTAACTTCTCCGAAATCGATTTCGGTGAAACGGAATGTTTCCTGATCAACAGCACGGAAGAGTTCGAGGCCGTTGCGCCGCCTTCGGTTGTCCTGCCGGTCATCGACTTCGAAAAATACACGCTCATCATCGGACAACATCTGTTGGGCGACCCCGGATACTCTTTCGGGAAGCAGGCTGTCGATACCGACACCGAATCCGGTAAAATGACCTTAAATCTGGTATACAGTAGAATGGGAGGAGCCTCTCCGACGGTCATAACTACGTTTTACGTTTGGGGACTATACTCCAAACTTCCCGGAAGCGCGATCGACGTTAAGATAACCATCATTTAGATACCGAGAATCATGAAATGACCGCCATGCGACACGGCATCGCCTCTTCACCCCAATCGGAATAAGAGACCAAAAATCGGCAGGATAATCGAATTCGATTATCCTGCCGATGAATATAATTGGATCAGTCCTCTTTCACAAAGGACACCGCACTACTCGAAACGGGGTTTCACATAGCCGTCGTCATACGACGTGAAGACCAGCCCGGGCAGGGGAGTCCGCTCCGACCCGTAGACCATCGAATCGATCAGCCGATACTCCCGCCGGGCGTCGACCGCATAGTAGCGGTCGGCTCCGGCACCCGTGACCCGCACCGTCCAGTCGAACATATTCCCGATGACGGTCAGCGACTCGCTCTCGGGGTTCCAGCCCGGAATCCCCACGCGGACGATCTCGTAGGAGGGTTTCGACAATACATGGAACCCGTTCTCCGTATCGGTCAGGAATCCCAGCGTACGACGCGACGGGAACTCCGTCACGAAGAGATGTTCGGGCTGCACCCCTTCGGGCAGATCGATCGCACGGACATAGGGACGCCCCTTGACCTGTTTGAGGTGGAACAACTGCCGCGAAGCGTCGAGCAGCAGATAGCCTTCGTCGTACTCCTTGCGCGTCGACGGATTGCCCGCCACCGCAAGCGCCGGAAAGCGGAAGCCCTTGCGGGTCATCGCCTCGGTGAAACGGTCGCTCTTTCCGCGGTCGATGCGATTGGTCGCCATGACGACGAACTCGATACCCGAGGACGTGATGCGGAAGACGTCGTCGGGCATCTCCAGATCGACGCGCCCCGACATCGATTCCAGCAGCGGATAGAGCCCCGTACGGGGTTTGTTGATCTCCGCCGGCGTCGAGCGGAACATGAAGTTCTCGCTTTGCAGCAGGCGGGGCGTGACGGCCACGCCGCACAGCGAATCGGGAAACCGCTCGTCGTTGAGCAGCTGACGCGCATAGAAGGTCGGCAGGATGCTGTCGAACTCCCAGTCGGTGTAGGTGCGGCCGCCGCGGTCGCGGCGCACGATCCCGTCGCCCGCGAAATCGACCACGGCGAAATCGCCGACTACGCAGCTCCACAGCGTGAAGGGCGTCCGTTCGGGTTTGTAGAAGGCGAAATTATAGGCCCACGGCAGCAGCCACAGAAGCAACACGAACACGGTGAAGCCGAAAAATAGTTTGCTGAAACGTATCATATATCCACACTGTTATTCGTTAATCCTGCCGTCCCTCCTTGAACCGAACGACCGACCACCACGACCAGGAGGCGGTGCACAGGGTGCAGAGCGTCAACCACGGCAGGAAGCCGTCGTAAGCTTCGGGAGCAGGCGCCAGAAAGAAGAGCCTCAGCACGCACGCCGCGACCGCACCGTAGAACAGCCGGCGCCGCCACGTCGGTTCCAGACAGATCCACGCCGCGAGCAGATAGGCGGCGATCCCCGCCGCATACCACGGTGCGGCCGTCAGCAGGATATGCCGTACCAGTTCGGGCGCCAGCACCGCCCGAAAGGCGACGAACAGCACGCCGAGCGACACGGCGAACAGCACCCCCAGCAGCAGCCCGCCGTAGAGCAGCATCGCACCGATCATCCTTAATTCCGGACAGGGCAGGTGAAGCGTCAGTTTCAGGCACTTGCGCTGCATTTCGGGCACGAACTGCACCACGGCGAAAAGCAGCCCCACGACCAGCGGCACGAATTGCAGCAGGTCGACGAACACCGCGTCGCGCAACAGCATCACCTCCCACAGGTGGGCGATGCCCTTCAATCCCGCCGCACGGAAGAAATTCAACAGCACATAACCGACAAAACCGAGCGAGAGAAGCACGGCGACCAGATAGTACCAGCGCGTTTTCAGCCACTCCTTGTAAAAAATAGCACGTAACATAATTCATCAATATTTTCCGGTCAGACCGATAAAGGCGTCTTCGAGCGACGTCACCTGCTCGGAGGTAAATTCGCCGTAAGGCACCTGCAACCGCCGCAGCGTCCGCTCGACCTCGGCGGGCGGCAGGAACGAAAAGAGTTCGGCCCGGTTGCGGATCACCGACGGGTGGTAAAACTCCTTCGCGTCGGGAATCTCGTAGCCCTCGGGCACGGTGAAACCGTAACGCCGCACTTCGGCCAGCAGCTCCGCGACGGGGCGCTGCGTCAGGATGCTGCCGTAGTCCATGATGATACAGTCGTCGACCAGGCGCTCCATATCCTGAATGATATGCGAGGTCAGAAAGACGGTTTTCGACTCGGCGCGGGCATATTCGCGCAGGTAGTCGACGAAGAGCCGGCGATAGCCCGGATCAAGCCCCAGCGAGAAGTCGTCGAGCACGAGCAGTTCGGGATTCTGCGCCAGAATCAGCCCCAGCGCCACCTGCGAACGCTGGCCGCACGACATGCGCGAAATCCGCTGCCCGGGTGCGACTTTCAGCTTGCGCATCAACTCGTAGTAGGCGTCGCGGCGCCAGGCGGGGTAGAAGACCGAGTAGAACTTCTCGATCTGCTCGATGGTCATGAAGGCGTACTGCACGTGTCCCTCGATCAGCAGGCCGATATTGCGCCGCAGCACGGGATCGAGGTTCTGCACCTCCTGCCCGAAGATGCGGCATTCGCCGCTGCGGGGTTTCAGGTAGCCGCTCAGGATGTTGATGGTCGTGGTCTTGCCCGTACCGTTCTTCCCCAGCAGCCCCAGAATCCGCCCCTGCGGCACGTCGAAGCTCAGGTCGCGGTAGATCAGACGCCGCCCGTAATAATGTGTCAGATTGCGACACTCGATGATTGCACTCATACGTTGAATCTCATTCTTCGTTTTCCCGCCCCGGTATCCCCCGAACGAGTCCGGCTCTGCGCCCGAGACTTATCGAAAACATTTAAAAGAAAATCAGGAACAACAATGGAACGGCGATACCGGCGGCCAGTTCCACGCCTCCGCGCCCCCGAAGCCCCTTCGGCCCTTTGAGCAGCAACAAGCCGCTTGCGACGATCGCCACGAGTCCCACGGCGAACAGATCCGAGAACCACGTCCACCACCGCCCGGGATTGTAATGCAGGCGCGTCATGGCCCCCAGCACGGGACGGCGCGTCAGCTTCTCGTAGAACGCCTCGCCGTCCGATAGCCGTACGGTGAGGCTCGAACCGCCTTTGAGGAAGACTTTGAGCACGTCCGATTCCGGAAAATAGTGTTTGGTGTAGTTGTCGGCCTCGTCCAGCGGCGCGAGCAGACGGACGACGTCGTCGCGCGTCAGCCGATCCCGTGCGGGAAGCGGCTCCCCGACGACGTAGCGCCGCTGCTCGACCGAATAGTTGGGATTGATCGTATCGCGGTGGTTCATCACCAGCCCCGAAACGGCGTAGATAAGCAGCATTCCCGAAAAGAAGAACGACAGCTCGCGGTGCACGTTCCGGCTCCAGCGACGCAGCCGGTTAGCGGTCGAATTCATACGACTGCGCCTCTACGAAATAGAACGACAGATAGGGTTTCCCTTCGGCCGCATTCCGTTCGGCGATCTTACGACGGAAGTCGGCGATACGGCCCTCGACGGTCGCAGCCGTTTCGCCGCGGGCCTTCTTCTCCGAATCGCAGCCGGCCGCAGTCGTTCCGTGCTGTTCGCCCGCCTGCGTGCGAACCTGCTCCTCCCAGCTGCGCAGATAGTCTTCGTCCACACGCTGTTCGCGCAGGATTCCCTTCACGCGGACGATGCTGCCCACGCACTGCGGATCGAATTTTCCCAGCTTGCCGCTCTCGACGCGAATCGTCTGCGTATCGTCGCTGCCCATGAGGAAGATCTTGCGTGCGCCGTGCTTGCAGGCATGGGTGCATACCCCCTCGATCCACACCTCTTTTCCGGCCAGCGAATCGGCCCCGGCCAGCAGGTCGTCGATCTGCAACGCCTCGCCGACCGCGGCCTCTGCGGCAGCGACGGCAGATTCCGCCTTCGTCGTACGATTGCCGCACCCGACACCTGCCAGAAGCAACAGGAAAGCGGTCGCCGACAACATCAATTTGTTCGTTTTCATCACTTTGCGAATTTTAGTCATTTGTACGGGCAAAGGTAGGGCAAATCCGCCGACACCCCCATACCGAAAATCAGGTATTTAAGCAACGGGGAAACCCCAATAAAACGGTATTGCCCGCCCGACGGATGCGGGTTACTTTTGCTGCGTAAATAAATCAAAGAGGACGTACGCGAAACGCATGAAACCATATACTCTTCTGTTGCTGGGACTCCTTCTCGCTTCCGCCGCCGAGGCACAGACTACGGACGAAGCGCGACTGGAAGTAACCGTGACCGACGCCGCTTCGGGCGAAGCGTTGGGATACGCCGTCTGTTCGCTCCGTCCGAAGGAAGGAAACGGGAAGGAACGGGCCGCGGCGGCCGACGCCCGGGGCGTATGTCTGCTGGAAGGACTGAAACCGGGACGTTTCGAACTCCGTCTATTATACATGGGACACGTATTTCTGCAAGGCGAACTGCAACTTCCCGCCGGACTGACCCGCCGCCGAATCCGGCTCGACATCGATCCGGTGGCCATCGGCGAGGTGCTGGTGACGGCCGCCGAATCCAAAGGGCCCACGTCGTCGTCGAAGATCGGCCGCGAAGCCATCGCCCACATCCAGCCGTCGAGCATCGCCGACCTTATGGAGCTGATCCCCGGCGGCCGCGCCACCGACCCCTCGTTCGGAGCGCCGCAGGAGATCCGCCTGCGCGAAGCCGACCCTTCGAGCTCCGCCAATTACGCTACGTCGGCATTGGGTACCCAGATTCAGGTAGACGGCATCCCCATAAGTAATGATGCCAACCTGCAATATTCGACCTCCTACGGGTCGATCCAAGAGTACGCCAACGTCAATCGCGGCGTCGATACACGTGCGATCTCGACCGACGACATCGAATCGGTCGAAATCGTGCGGGGCATCCCTTCGGTCGAATACGGCGACCTGACGAGCGGACTGGTCAAGGTCAAGCGCCGCGAGGGCGGCCGCGACCTCACCGCCCGCTTCAAGGCCGACATGAGCAGCAAACTCTTCTCCGTCGGAAAGGGATTCGAACGGAAGGGGGGGGGTGACGCAGAACGCACGACGCTGAATATCAACGCCGACTACCTGACGGCCGCCTCCGATCCCCGCAATCCGCGTCAGAGCTACCAACGACTGACCGGTTCCGTCCGCTTCGGCCGCCACTGGCAGGGTAGCGCCTACCGCTACTCGGCGGGCGGCAGTCTCGACTATACGGGTTCGTTCGACGACAAGAAATCCGATCAGGACCTCGACAACGGTCTGGGAGGCCCCGTCGAGCGCTACAAGTCGAATTACAACCGCACGCAGTTCGCCGCGACGTTCGCCGTAGAGGCGCGGCATCGGCAATTTTTCCACAGTCTCGACCTCACGGCATCGTTCAGCGCCGAATTCGACCGTATCGACCGTTGGAGGTTCGTGGAGACCGGTTCCGATTTCGCCAAGACGTGGGGCACCGAGCCGGGGGAGTACGACGCCGTCATCATCCCCGCCTCCTACGACGCCACGCTGCTCGTCGACGGCAAACCGTTCTACGGCTATGCCAAGGCCGTAGCGACCTTCAACGCCGACACCGAACGTTCGCGCAACACGCTGCGCGTCGGGGCCGACTGGTCGATGGACAAGAACTACGGCCGCGGGCTGGTCTTCGACGTCGCCCGGCCGTTCAGTCCGCAGATGGATTCGCGGCCCCGCGCCTACGACGCGATCCCCGCCCTGCACAAACTCTCGCTTTTCCTCGAAGACGCCACGACGCTCGCTCTCGGAGACTTCCGCGTGGAGGCTACGGGAGGCGTGCGCGCCGCCTCGATGTTCAATCTGGGACGCCGCTATACGATTCAGGGGAAATTCTATTTCGATCCGCGCGCCAACGTCGTCGTCGCACTGCCGCGATTCCATGTCGCCGGCCGGAATCTCACCCTGCGATTGGGCGGAGGTGTCGGCTGGCACACCAAATTCCCGACGATGGACAGCCTCTATCCCGACACGGAGTATTTCGATTTCACCCAGCTCAACTACTGGCCTGCGAATCCCGCACTCCGGCGGATCAACCTGCGACTCTACACGCTCGATCCGACGAATTACGACCTGCGTGCCGCACGCAATTTCAAATGGGAGGTTCGCCTCGACGCCGGCTGGAACGACAACCAGCTGTCGGTGACTTATTTCCGCGAAGACATGACGTCGGGATTCCGCACGACGTCGGACTATCGGAGCTTCACCTTCCGGGATTACGACGAAACGGCGATCGACATGGAACAGTTGGACGGTCCCCCGTCGCTCGACGGCATCCCCTATACGGAAGAGACGCGGTTGGGCGGGTACTCCCGCTCGACCAACGGCAGCCGCACGGAAAAGTCGGGCATCGAATTCGCCTTCACCTCGCAGCGCATCCGCGCGATCGCCACGCGAGTTACCGTCACGGGCGCCTATTTCCGGACGAACTACTCCAACATGCACCCCGAGTACCTGCTGCCGACCTCCGCCCCCGGAGGACAGACCTACCCTTACGTCGGGTATTACTTTTCGACGGACGGTTACCTGCGCGAAATGTGCAATACCAATTTTCTGCTCGACACGCAGATTCCCCGCCTGAAACTCATCCTCTCCACATCGTTCCAGTGCATGTGGTTCCTCGGAAGCCGCAATACGCCGGTTTCGGCCTGGCCGATCTCGTATCTCGACGAGGATCTCGTCTCGCACCCGTTCACGGCCGAATCGGCTGCCGACGGTTTGCTGTCGGCACTCGTACGCGACAGCGACCCCACGCTGTGGCGCTATATAACCACCCCGTTCAGCATGAATGTCAACCTCAAAATCACGAAAAAGCTCTATCGCGACAAGATGGCCGTGGCTCTGTTCGTCAACAAACTGCTCGATTACACCCCCGATTATCACACATCCGACGGCCGCCATATCCGCCGCGAAGTCACGCCTTACTTCGGCATGGAGCTGAATATTAAGCTATAACGACCCCGACATGCGACGTCTTCTACTCTTGTTTCCGCTCCTGAGCCTCTGCTCGACCGCCTGCGAATCGGACGGCCGGGAGTTGTTCACGCAACTTTCCGTCCGCTTCATCCTGCCCGACGACCGTCCGGTCGAGCGCATCGAGCTCCTCTCCGACATCTCCTATTGCGAGAACATCAACACGAAGGAACGGGTCTTCTTCACCGTCCTCGACGGACGGTCGGCGACCCTCACGCTGCAAAAGGGGGTCTACACCCTCATCGTCGAGGCCAACCTGCACTACACCGACGGAACGGTGCAATACGTCCGCAACGCCGACCATAACACCCCGTCCGAAGCGCTCGCCTGGATGGACGACCGGAGTTCGATCGTATTGTTGTTAAAATACGTCAACTGACCATGAAACCGCTGCGCCTCCTGTTGCTCTGTCTGTTGCCGCTGCCTTTGTGGAGCGAAGCGCAAACCGCAGCCGTGCGCGACTCGCTCGGCATACTCCGCCGTGCGGAGTTCCACAACGCCCCGCTCGCGACGCTGGATGCTTCGGCCTACGAAAGTTCTCCCGCAGCGATGCTCTACCGCTATCCGGTCTCGTACTCCACGCTGAGATTGCAGGGCGACCTGCGCAGCGAGAGCCGGCCGATCCTGCAACCCGAGGGCGACGGCGCACTCGTCGGGACGTTCCGCGCCGACTCCTATCTGCGACTCGACGAGCGGTCGGTCGTCACGGCCGGCGCCTCCTACGAACGGGGACGCACGGACAACGTTCGCTGGAACTCCACAGCCGACTACCGTCTGCTGCGCCCCTTCGTCCTGGCCGATTCGGTGGGCGGCGACCTTTCGACCGAAGAGTACGCCTTTCGAGGCGCATACGTGCGCCGCGACGGGCGGATCAATTACGGGATCGGCATCAATTACCGCGCCCGTCACGAATTCCGACAGGTCGATCCCCGTCCCCACAACATCGTCAACGATCTGACGGGCACGATCGGCGCCGGATTCTCGACGGATCGATCCCTCATCGCCCTGACTGCGCGCGGACGCATTTACAAACAGTCGCAGGAGGTCGGATTCTTCGACGAACGGGGCGCCAACACCGTCGAATTCCTCATGACGGGACTGGGCAACTATTTCGCACGTTACGTCGGAGGCGAAGACCAGTCCCTCTTCTACAAAGGCAAGGGATACGCGCTTTCGCTGACAGCAGTCCCGAGCCGCACCTGCGGCTGGTCGGCCCTCCTGCAATACGAGCGTTTCTCGAATCGCAACATTTTCAGCGAACTCAATTACGCCCCGGCAGGCCGACTCGTGACGCAAACCCTGTCGGGCAGCGTCGCACGCCGCTACGAGCGGGGAGGTTTCGCAGTGGAGGGCTCCTACGAATTGAGGCAGGGATTCGAAAACGTCGTCGACAACGGCGAGACGGCGGACTACCGGATATTGGGCGAGTTCGCAATGTACCGCAACCGCACGCTGCGACTCACTGCCGGGGGGATGGTGACCTGGAATCGCCCGCAAACGGACTATACACTCGCACCGTCGGTCGGGTACTTCCGCACGTCGGCCGATTATCCCTACCCGAAGCGGGAAATCGCCCTGTCGACGGCCAGCGCGGGCTGCGACCTGCATCTGACCCGTCACGGACAGCGCGGTACGCTGCGCGCGACGGTCGGCGGCCGCTACGCGGTCAACCTGACCCGCCACACGCTGTTGTCCGACAGCCGTCTCGATCCCGATATCGGCGCCATGCTCTTCGACAGCGTCGACCGCATGACGGCCGACGCCGTCGAACTCACGGCAGCCTTGCGCGCCGAACGGGAGCTGCGCCGTTCGCTGGCGCTCTTCGTCGACGCCTCGTGGCGCCCGGGCATCTACATGGACGGCGTGCGTGTCCACTTGGCCACGATCGCCTGCGGAATCTGTTTTTGAAACGATATTTATGTTTAATTTCTAATACTGTAAAACGATGAGAAAACTCTTTGCAATGCTGACGGTCGTCGCGCTGGCGACCGGCATGACCGCCTGCTCCGACGACGACGGAACGGAGACACCGAAAGATCCCACCACGACGAACTTCAACCTCCGCGCACGCGGCGGCAACGTGATGGTCACGCTGACGACTTCGGACTACACGATCGACATTCCCGCCGCCGACGCGGACTGGATCGGCCTGAGCGAACAGAGCCAGGGCGAGGTAGTCGTCCTCTCGGTAAAACCCAACACGACGGGCGCCGAACGTTCGACGACCGTCACACTCGCGGAGAAAACGACCGGTACGACGCTGGCCTACATGAATATCAAGCAGTCCGAGAACAGCCTTTACAGCGGCGATTTCCTGATCGAAGAGTCGTTCTTCACCTCCTGTCCCCTCCCCGCCACGGGCAAGGTCGACAAGGCTCACGGCGACCAATACATCAAGATCCGCAACAACACCGACCAGGATCTCTACGCCGACGGGCTGCTGATTATCACGTCGTCGAAGATCACCTCCGTCCAGAACATCTCGTTCAACGAGGGCGAAGATCCCCGGCCGAATTACTGCATCGTCGACGAGATTCTCTGCATTCCGGGCGACGGCGACGACGTCCTGGTCAAGGCCGGCGAGTCGCTCCTGATCTGCAACAACGCCCAGAACCACAAGGCGACCAACCCCAACTCCTTCGATCTGACCTCGGCCGATTTCGAGTGGTACAACGAGTCGACAGTCGAATCCATGCTCGATATCGACAACCCCGAAGTGGACAATCTCGACATCTGGTACACCTACACCAAGAGCGTCATCATGCTCGACGCTGCGGGTAAACGCTCTTGCGCACTGGCTATCCCTCCCATCGGAATGACCCGAGACAGGTTCCTCGCCGATTACGCTTTCACGGGCAGCTACATCTTCCATTCGCCCAACGGAAAGGACTACGACATGACCTTCAAGAACTGCTTCAAGGTACCCAATTCGTGGATCGTCGACGCCGTCAATCTGGGTGTTTCGTCCGAGTATCTGACGAATCCGTGGGATACAGAGCTCGACGCCGGTTACACCTATGCCTGCGAGACGAGCTCCGACCAGACGAGCTACGGTCTGAGCGTACGCCGCAAGGTCGCAGCCGACGGCAAGCTGATCGACACGAACAATTCGACCAACGACTTCACGCCCCGCGCCACACCGTCGCTCTCGGAAATCCAATAGGGTAGCGCTTCCCAACGAAACGGGCCGGTGCGATGCACCGGCCCGTTTCCATTTTCCGTCGAACCGCCTACTTGAACCACTCTTCGAGATGATCCTTCGCGTAGAAATAGTAAACCAGCAGCCCCACCCAGCTCGTCAGCAATACGAGCACCGAGGCGATCACCTTGCCGACGGTCGAAATGTTTTTCTTGAAGATGTCGAGCACCGCCAGTACGGCGCAGACCAAACCCACCAGATAGAGAATCGTTCCCATAGTTCGGAATATTTTTAGTTAAACAACAGGTTTCGCGTCCGTTCCCCGCGCCGGAACACTCCGGCAGGGTAGGCGACGTCCCACAGATAAAGTCCTTCGGCCGGCGCGCCGCCGCTCGCGCGCGACAAGTCGCGGCTCTCGACGATCGCGCGGAACTCCTCCACATCGTAACGCCCGCGCCCCACGTCGACCAGCGTCCCCACCAGCGCCCGCACCATATTGCGCAGAAAACGGTCGGCACGGATCGTAAAGCGGTACACTCCTTCGGGCGACTCCTCCCAACCGGCCCGCACGATGCGGCAGATATTGGTCTTGTTGTTGGAGTTCAGTTTGGCAAAGGAGGTAAAATCGTCGTACTCCAAAAGCGATGCCGCAGCGCGATCCATCCGCTCCACATCCAGCGGCCGGTAATAGTGCCACGCGGCCCTGCGGGTAAAGGGGTTCTTGCGCGACTCGATGAAATAGCGGTACTCGCGCTCCGCCGCACTGAAACGGGCGTGCGCATCGTCCGCGACCGGTGCCACGCCGAAGACGGCGACGTCGTCGGGCAGCAGGCAATTGAGTTTGTAGGCCGTATGCTCCGGATCGGTCAGCGGCGCCGCTACGTCGAAATGCGCCACGGCATAGGCGGCGTGCACGCCCGTGTCGGTACGGCCTGCGCCGGTCACCTCGACAGGCCCGCGCAGCAGCGTCGAAAGCGCCCGTTCGAGCGTCTCCTGCACCGAAGCGGCGTCACGCTGACGCTGCCAGCCGCAATAACGGCCTCCGTTGTAACTCAGTTCGACAAAATAACGCATCGCAACATACCAATTTAGCGCGTGTTTACGTTTTCAGACGGATACAAAAAGATAGCAAGACAAAGGTACGAAAAAATCCGGAACACCCTCCGCACTCATCGAGGATTTCGTATCTTTGGCTGACACCTTAGATACTCCGCCTCGGCAAAAAGCAAATAAATTTGATATTGCCTTCGCTTAATCGTATCTTTGGCTGACGCCTTAGATACTCCGCCTCGGCAATTGCAAATAAATTTGATATTGCCTTCGCTTAATCGTATCTTTGGCTGACGCCTTAGATACTGCGCCTCGGCAATTGCAAATAAATTTGCATTGCTCTCGGCTTAATCGTATCTTTGTCCAAATATTTTTTCGCACTATGAACGCAGCTATCATCGGATACGGGAAAATGGGACGCGAGATCGAACGTCTCCTCGTCGAACGGGGACACGGCGTGGGACTGATCGTCGACGCCGACAACCGCGGCGACCTCGACGCGGCGCATCTGCGCGGCATCGACGTGGCGCTCGAATTCACGACGCCCGCAACGGCCTACGACAACATCCGCGCCTGCATCGACACCGGTACGCCGGTCGTAAGCGGCACGACGGGCTGGACGGATCGCCTCGACGAACTGAAAACCCGCTGCAAGGAGCGGGGCGGGGCCTTTTTCTACGCCTCGAACTACTCGCTGGGGGTCAACCTGCTGTTCCGGCTCAACCGGCAGCTGGCCGAAATGGTCGGCCGCGTCGGCGGTTACGACGTCCGCATCGAGGAGGTGCACCACACGCAGAAGAAGGATGCACCGAGCGGCACGGCCATCACGCTGGCCGAAGAGATCATCGGCCGCATCGGCACGAAGGAGCGCTGGGTGAACCGCCCTGCGGCCGATCCCTCGGAGCTGGCGATCGCATCGATCCGCGAAGGGGCGGTGCCGGGTATCCACACCGTCACCTACACCTCGGCGGACGACGTGCTGACGCTGCGGCACGAGATCCTCAACCGCCGCACGCTGGCCCTGGGGGCCGTCATCGCGGCAGAATTCCTGAACGGCAAGCGGGGCGTCTACACGATGGACGACCTGTTGAAATAGGCGGCGAAGCGAGACGATTCCGATGAAAAAGTCTCCGACCATCGCCGCACTCCTGATAGAATAGCGTCGCTGCCGACACAAACCGAACAACTCCGACATGGAAAAAATCAAGGCAATCCTGCGTAACAAATGGTTCGGCTTCATCTTCTGGAGCCTCCTCTATATCCTGTGGTTCGTCGTCTGGACGGGCAACCTGTGGCTGCTGCTGGGCGAACTGGTCATCGTCGACCTCTACTTCACGCATTTCCTCTCGCGGCTCATCGGCCGGCGCAACCGCGAATGGTGCCGCCGCAGCCCGACCTACAAATTCATCTACGAGTGGGTCAACGCAATCGTTTTCGCAACGGTCGTCGCCTCGCTCATCCACATCTTCGTCTTCCAGATGTACGTCATCCCGTCGTCGTCGATGGAGTCGTCGCTTCTTATCGGCGACTACCTCTACGTGAGCAAGGTGGCCTACGGCCCCCAGATGCCCAACACGCCGGTGTCGTTCCCCTTCGTACACCATACGATGCCCTTCTCGCAGACGAAGAAATCCTTCTCGGAGTGCATCCGATGGCCGTACCACCGGCTCAAAGGATTGCGCAGCATCGAGCGCAACGACGTGGTGGTCTTCAACTTCCCCGCCGGCGACACGGTGCTGCTCCAGCGGCAGGACGCCACCTACTACGACGTGCTGCGGCAATATCAGCAAACGCTGGGACATCAGGCCGGCCGCGAACGGCTGATGCCGGAATACACGGTCATCACCCGTCCGGTCGACAAGCGCGAGAACTACATCAAACGCTGCGTGGGCCTCGCCGGGGACTCGATACGAATCGAGGGCGGCGGTTTACGTCAATGGGAAGCCGCAGGAGCCCGTCGCCGGAAAACAGTTCATGTATCTGGTGGAAACCACCTCGCCGATCACCCAATACGCACTCGACAATCTGGGTATCACCGAATGGAGCAACAAGGGCACGCTCTACTACATGGCGCTCACCGACGAAAACGCCGCAGAACTGGAGAAGCTGGACAACGTCGCTTCCGTACAGAAATACATCGCCCGCAGTCCCAATTTCGATGTCTTTCCGCAGGATCGCCGCTATGCGTGGAATCAGGACAACTATGGCCCGATCTGGATTCCCCAAGCGGGAACGGCCGTTGCGCTGACGGCCGACAACCTGCCCCTGTACCGGCGGATTATCGAAACGTACGAAGGCAACGACCTGCGTGTGGACGAAGAAGGGAAGATCTTCATCAACGGCGAACAGACCGACACCTATACTTTCCGGATGAACTATTACTGGATGATGGGCGACAACCGCCACAATTCGGCGGACTCCCGCTTCTGGGGATTCGTTCCCGAAGACCACATCGTCGGCAAAGCCTCCTTCATCTGGCTGTCGCTGGATCCCGAAAAGAGCTTCCCCGCGAACATCCGCTGGAACAGGATGTTCACCAAAGTCAAATAAAACAAGGGTAGTCGTGACCTCGGACAGTTATCATACGCTTGCCGGGCCTGCGGAAGCCATCTACAAAGAGAAAAGCAGCAAGTTCCTCGCTTATGCCTATCCGGTCGAAAGCGAGGAGGAGATTCGCACGCTGCTCGATGCGCTGCGCAAGAAATATTACGACGCGACGCACCACTGTTACGCGTGGCGGCTGGGTCCGCACGGCGAAACGTTCCGCGCCAACGACGACGGAGAGCCTTCGGGCACGGCGGGCAAGCCGATCCTCGGTCAGCTTCTGTCCAACGAACTGGTCAACTGCCTAATCGTCGTGGTGCGTTATTTCGGCGGTACGAAACTCGGAGTATCGGGCCTGATCGGTGCCTACAAGGAGTCGGCGGCCGAAGCGATCCGAGCGGCCGAAATCGTGGAGCGGACGGTCGATACCGTCGTGGAGGTGGAGTTTTCGTACCTGGCGATGAACGACGTGATGCGCGTGGTCAAGGAAGAACAGCCCCGGGTGCTGACGCAGCAGTTCGACAACCTCTGCCGGATGACACTGGCGATCCGGCAAAGTCTCGCAGGAGGTATGATCGGCAAACTGGAAAAGATCGGGGGCGTGACCCTCGAAATGAAATAATATCGGTCCGGCCCGGAACACGCACGGCGCAGGGACCGGATCCACGTAAAAAAAACATGACAAAAGAACAAAAGTCCATTTATATAAAAGGTGCACGGGTGCACAACCTCAAAAACATCGAGGTCGAAATTCCGCACAACCGACTGGTCGTCATCACGGGACTTTCGGGTTCCGGCAAATCGACCCTCGCCTTCGACACGATCTTCGCCGAAGGCAGCGCCGCTACGTGGAGAGCCTCTCGGCCTATGCCCGACAATTCCTGGGCAAGATCAACAAGCCCGATGTGGATGTCATTACGGGTATCGCTCCGGCCATCGCCATCGAACAGAAGGTCAATACCCGCAATCCGCGTTCGACGGTCGGCACCACGACCGAACTGTACGACTACCTTAAACTTCTCTACGCCCGTATCGGACACACCTTCTCGCCCGTATCGGGACAGGAGGTCAAGTGCTACACCGAGGACGACGTGGCGCAATATATCCTCTCCCTGCCCGAAGGCAGCCGCGTGGCCGTCGCAGCGCCGCTGCAACTGCGCGAAGGGCAGGGCGTCATCGAAAAACTGACCCTGGTGCTGGGCGAAGGCATCCTGCGTGTACATGCGGCGGGAGAGACTCTGCCGATCGAGGATTTCCTGCCCCGCGTGGACGAAAACACCCGTGCCGAAGATATCTCGATCGTAGTCGATCGTGCCAAAGTTTCGCAGGACGGCGACCTGCCGACCCGCCTGCGGGATTCCGTAGCCCGTGCTTTCTCCTATGGAAACGGGGTTTGCCGAATCGTCACGCCCGAAGGCGTCAAAGAGTTCTCGGCCCGTTTCGAGGCCGACGGCATCGAATTCGAGCCTCCGACCGAACATCTGTTCAGCTTCAACAACCCGCTGGGCGCCTGCCCGACGTGCGAAGGTTACGGCAAGATCATCGGCATCGACGAGGACCTGGTGATTCCCGACAAACGCAAAACCATCTACGAGGACGCCGTGGCCTGCTGGCGCGGAGAGACCATGCGGGCGTGGAAAGACCAGCTCGTAGCCAATGCCTATAAGTTCGATTTTCCGATCCATACGCCGTTCTACCAACTTACGGCCGAACAGAAACGGCTCCTGTGGTGCGGCAACGAGTATTTTCACGGCTTGAACGACTTCTTCGCCTACATCGACAGCGAGCGGCGCAAGATCCAGTTCCGGGGTGATGAAAGCCCGCTACACGGGCAAAACCGTCTGTCCCGACTGCGGCGGCTCGCGCCTGCGCAAAGAGGCCCTTTACGTCAAAATCGGCGGCAAAACCATCGCCGACCTGGTCGTGATGCCGGTGGAGACGCTCGCCGATTTCTTCGCCTCGCTCGAGCTGGACGCTCACGACACGAAAACCGCCGCCCGCATCCTCACCGAGATACGCAACCGCCTGCAATACCTCATGGACGTGGGGCTGGGCTACCTGACCCTCGACCGCCTCTCCTCGACGCTTTCAGGCGGCGAAAGCCAGCGCATCAATCTTTCGACCTCGCTGGGCAGCAACCTCGTGGGTTCGCTCTATATTCTCGACGAGCCGTCGATCGGCCTGCACCCGCGCGACACGAACCGTCTGGTCGGTGTGCTCGAACAACTGCGTGACATCGGCAACACGGTGATCGTCGTCGAACACGAAGAGGAGGTGATCCGTGCTGCCGACTGGATCGTCGATATCGGCCCGGAGGCGGGCTACAACGGCGGAGAGGTCGTCTTCAGCGGACCGCTGAAAGCCTTATTGAAAGAAAAAAAAAGCCTGACGGCCGACTACCTTACGGGACGCTGCAAAATCGCGGTGCCCACCTCGCGGCGCAGCCCGGCAGCGTGGATCACCGTGAAAGGTGCCCGGCAGAACAACCTGAAGAATATCGACGTGCGGATCCCGCTCGGGGTGATGACCTGCATCACGGGCGTAAGCGGCAGCGGCAAATCGTCGCTGGCCAAAGGCATCCTCTATCCCGCATTGCGGCGCCTGCTGTTCGACACAGGGCTCAAACCGGGCGATTTCGACGCCATCGAAGGCGATCTTTCGACGCTTCGTTCGGTCGAAATGGTCGATCAGAACCCGATCGGCAAATCCTCGCGGTCGAATCCCGTGACTTATATCAAAGCCTACGACGAGATCCGCAAACTCTACGCCGACCAGCCCTACGCCCAGCGGTCGGGATTCAACCCCTCGCATTTCTCGTTCAACATCGCCGGCGGCCGCTGCGAGGAGTGCCAGGGCGAGGGATTCATCAAGGTCGGCATGCAGTTCATGGCCGATATGGAGCTAGTGTGCGAAGCCTGCGGAGGCAAGCGCTTCAAAGATGAAATTCTCGAAGTCCGCTACCGCGAAAAGTCGATCTACGACATACTGGAGATGACGGTGGACGACGCGATCGCCTTCTTCGGCGAGGAGAAGAAAAACGCCACCTGCAAACGGATCATCGAACGGCTCCGCCCCCTGCAGGAGGTCGGGTTGGGGTATATCAGGCTCGGACAGTCCTCCTCGACGCTCTCGGGCGGCGAGAGCCAGCGCGTGAAGCTCGCTTCGTTCCTGTCGAAGGAGAGCACCGAAGGCAACGTGATGTTCATCTTCGACGAGCCTACGACGGGTCTCCATTTCCACGACATCAACAAGCTGCTCGACGCCTTCAACGCCCTGATCGCCCGGGGTCATACGATCGTGATCGTCGAACACAACATGGACGTCATCAAGTGCGCCGACTGGGTGGTCGACCTCGGCCCCGAAGCGGGCGACCGGGGCGGCAGCATCGTCTTCGAAGGCACTCCGGACGGGCTGGCCGGATGCAAGGAGAGTTACACGGGCCGCTACCTGGCGCTCCGCGAGAAAAACGAATAAGACAACGATGGAATTTACTACCTATACGCTTCCCAACGGCATCCGGGGCATTCACCGTCGGATCAAAGGCAACGTCACGCACTGCGCCCTGCTGGTAAACGCCGGAAGCCGCGACGAGCTGAAGAATCAATTCGGACTGGCCCATTTCACCGAACACGCCCTGTTCAAAGGCACGGAGCACCGCAAGGCTTACCAGGTGAACTGCCGGCTCGAAAACCTCGGCGGCGAACTCAACGCCTTCACCACCAAGGAGGATACGACGATCCACGCCACGACCCTGCGAAGCGACTTTTCGAAGGCTGTGGAGCTGATCGCCGACGTCGCCTTCCATTCGACTTTTCCCGACCGGGAACTGGAAAAAGAGAAGGAGATCATCTACGACGAAATCAATACCTACAAGGACTCTCCGGCCGACATGATCTACGATACGTTCGAAGAGATGCTTTTCGCCGGGTCGGAGCTGGGACACAATATTTTAGGCCGGAAATCGAGCCTGGCACGCTTCAGCGGAGAGTCGATCCGGGAGTTCGTCGCACGCACGCACACCACCGACCAGATGGTTTTCTCGTCGATCGGGAACCTCTCGGCCAAGAGCGTCGAAACGACCGTCGCCCGCTACCTGAACGACATCAAAAGTTCCGCACGGGATTTCTCGCGCCGGCAACCCGCCGCCGTCGAACCGTTCTCCCGAATCGTTACCAAACATACGCACCAGACGCACTGCATCATCGGTGCTCGGGCGCAGGGGATCAACGACGCGGAGCGGCTGCCGCTGGCGCTGCTCGTCAATCTGCTCGGCGGCCCTTCGGCCAACTCCCTGCTGAACGTGCTGGTGCGGGAGAAAAACGGGCTTTCGTACAACATCGAAGCCTCTTACACGCCTTACAGCGACAGCGGCATCGTGGCCATCTATTTCAGTTGCGACCACGACAACACGGATCACTGCATCGAGCTGATCGAGGGAGAGCTGGGACGGCTCCAAACCACGCCGCTCTCGGCCCGACGGCTTTCGATGGCCAAGAAGCAGTTCATCGCCCAGCTGGCGATCTCGATGGAGAGCAACGAAGGTTACATGCTCGGTGCGGGCAAGAGTTTCCTGGCGCACCGCGAGGTCGATACGATGGAGGAGGTTTATCGCAAAATACAGGCTCTCACGGCCGAAGACCTGACCGCCGTAGCTTCGTCGGTCTTCTCCTCACCATCGCGGCTCATCTATAAATAACGGTTTTCAACGACCCGACACACAATTATATATTATGGACGCACTCGAACGATATATTCACGATTTTTCGTCGCCGGAAGAGGAACTTCTGCACGAACTCGACCGCCAGACGCATCTGCAGGTCGTACAGCCGCGCATGCTCTCGGGGCATATCCAGGGTAAGTTGCTGGAGCTGCTCGTGCGGATGTTACGGCCCCGCAACATCCTGGAAATAGGCACTTTTACGGGGTATTCGGCCCTCTGCATGGCCGCCGGACTCGAGGAGGGCAGCGTGCTCGACACGGTGGAGGTGGACGACGAGCTGGAGGAGATCGCCGCCTCGTTCTTCTGCCGCAGCCCGCACGGGCATAAGATCCGACACCACGTCGTTCGGCGCTCGACATCGCTCCGACACTCGGATGCACGTTCGATCTGGTGTTCATATCGGGTGCCCTCGCTCCGCAAAGAGCCGTACGTCTGGCATTTGGACGACTTCCGCGCAGGGCTCGAATTCGAGATCAACGGCCTCGAAATCCCCGGCAGCCTCTACAAGAGCTTCACCCGGACGTGGGCCGACGTCTACGAATCGCTCGACCGGTCGGAGTTCGGGCGTTACGCCGACATCCGCAATCCCTTCAAGGACGAAGTGGCGGCCATCGTGGCACGAAACGCCGACGACGAGCGCCGGCAGCTGCACGAAATCCTCAAATTCGTACAGTCCCGCATCGCATGGGACGGAACCTACCGGCTGACACCCGAGAGTTCGCCCCATGCAGCCGTCGACAAGAGACGCGGCGACAGCGGGTCGATCAACTTCATCCTCGCCGCCGCCCTGCGCGACGCCGGATTCAAACCGGAAATCATCCTGCTCAATCCCCGCTCCGCAGGACGGCTTCCGCTGACCCACGCCACCGACCGCATCCGCACCTTCGTATTGCGGACGAAGCTCAAAAGCGGGGAGACGGTCTACCTCGATGCCACCGACCTCCACTCGGACGTCAACGTCCTGCCCACGCAGCTGCTCGTCGACCACGCCAGACTTTACAGTCCGGAACATCCTTTCGAAAACTGGATCAACCTCTCCTCGCCGGCGCAGAGCGTCGTCCTGTCGCAGATCACGGCCCGTCTGACGGAAGAGGGGGAGTTGGAATGCACCGAAACGGACACCGAAACCAATCAGGCGGCCTACGACCTGAGCCGCCGTTACAGCCGCAGCGAAAATCACGACACGTTCGTACAGGAATACGAGCAGCGGGCCGGCATCACGATCTCGGAGCTGACAGTCGATGGGCTCAATACGGCCAAAGCACGCATGAAGCTGAACTTCCGCAAGCCGGTCGATTCGGGCGGCGACTTCCTCTATATCTGTCCCACGATCGTCCCCTTCATCGAGAAGAACCCCTTCACCAGTCAGAAGCGCCAGCTGCCCGTGGAGTTCTCGTATCCATACCGCTACCGCATCATCGTTTCGCTGATGCTGCCCGAAGGCTACACCGTGGAGGAACTGCCCAAATCGCAACGCCTGTCCGCCTGCAACGAAGGCATCGCCTGCACGATGCAGGTGCAGCAACAGGGAGCGCTGATGCAATGCCTGTTCGAATTCGACCTGTCGCGCATCATCTTCCCCGCCACCGAATACACCGACCTGAGCGCATTCTACGGATTCGTCATGGACATGTGCAACAGCCGGATCGTCCTTAAAAAATCATAGCCCATGCGCAGCCGTTTATTACCGTGTCTTCTGCTCACACTGGGCAGCACGGCCGCCAGCACGGCGCAGGAGTACTCCGTCGCAACGCTCGCCGACTCGCTGCGGCAAAACGCTCAGGCAGTCGTCCGGCTCTACGAAACCGATTTCCAATACAATTCGCCCTCCTCGGCGACGGCACGGCACGACATCGTCGTCACGCTGCTGGACCGCAGGGGAGCCAGACATGCCGACCTGGTCTGCTACGTGGACATGTTCAGTTCGCTGAAAAGCTTCTCCGCAGAGATCTGCGACGCCTCCGGCCGCGTGATCCGCAAACTCGGCAAAGGCGACCTGAACTATACCGAATATTCCCAGCATCTGGCCGACGATGCGGCCTACTACTGGCTCGAACCGCCGTTATCGGTCTTTCCATGTACCGTCCGCTACCGTTACGAGACGGCGCACAAGAACGGCATGTTCGGCACGCTGCGTTTCGTCCCGCTGTCGACCGACATCGGCGTGGCACTGGAAAAGGCGCGTTTCCGGCTGTCGACCCCTGCCGGCTATGCGTTCAACTGCCGATGCACGCCCTTCCCTGTCGAACCCGTGCGGCATACGGATCGCGGCCGCGACAACTACGAATGGACATTCCCGTCCCGCACGGCCGTGCTCGACGAACCGCTGATTCCGCCCGCCCGCGAACGGCTGCCGATCCTCTACTTCGCGCCGTCGGAGTTCACCTACGACAAAACGCAGGGGAATATGCAGGACTGGCCCCGTTTCGGCGTCTGGATGGACGGACTGCTCGCGGGCCGCGGACAGCTGCCTCCGGCCTTGCAGGCCGAAATACACGACCTGACCGACACGATCCCCGACAAACGGGGAAAAATCGAGGCGCTCTACCGCTATCTGGGACGCACGACCCGCTACGTGAGCATCCAGTTGGGCATCGGGGGCTGGCAGCCGATGGACGCCGCAACGGTCTATGCGAATAAATTCGGCGACTGCAAGGCGCTCTCCAACTACCTGCACGCGATGCTGGCCGCCTGCGACATCGAGTCGTTCTACACCATCATCCACACGCAGAACAAGCATATCCCGCGCGATTTCGCCACACCGGCCATCGCCAACCACGCCATTCTGGGCGTGCCGTGCCAGCGGGACACGCTGTGGCTGGAATGCACCAATACCGACGTTCCCTTCGGCTATGTACATCAGTCGATCGCCGGTCACGACGCCGTGATCTGCCACGACGGTAAGGCCGAAGTCGTCACGCTGCCTGCCTACGCCGACTCGCTCAACACCGAATGCCAGCGCATCGACGTCCGGCTCGACGAGGCGGGCAATGCCAGCCTCTCGCTGTCGAGCGTCAGTCGGGCGCGGCAATACGAGTGGACACGGCCGATACTGGATCTGGCGCGCGACAAGCAAGCCGACTTCCTGCGCAGGTCGTTCCAACTGCCGCTGGCGCAGGTCGATTCGCTGCGCTGCGAGGAGGTGCTGGACAAGCCGCTTCCCGAGATGCACATCCGCGCCTCGATCACCGCGCTGCGCTATGCCAACAAGACCGGCTCGCGCCTGTTCGTCCCCGTAGCACCGCTGCGTTCGGGGCCGGGCCGCTTTACGGCCGAACGCAGGCACGACCTGTGGATCGACAAGGGGTATTGCGATACCGATTCGCTTACGCTGCATCTGCCGGAGGGGTACGTCGTCGAAGCGCTTCCGAAATCCGTAACGATAGAAAACCGCTTCGGAAAGATCGCATTCGAGGCCTTGTGCAGCGGCGACAGGTTGCACATCCGCATCCGCCTGCTGCGCCGTTCGGGCCGTTACCCGCAAAGCGAGTATGCAGCCTTCCGCGAATTCATGCAGGCCGTCGACCGCGTCTATTCGGCCAAAATCGTCCTGCGCAAGGTATAAACGATCGGTCGGCGACACCCGAAAGGGTAGTCGCCGACCGACTGAAAGGAGCGGCCGAAACCGGCCGCCGTATCCCGAAACCTACAATTTCGGGTTGTTCCGATGACGCTCCGCGTCGCGGGCGCTCTTCTTGGCGAAATTCGCTTCGACGGCCCGGGTCAGATCTACCCCCGTCTGGTTGGCCAGACAAACCAGCACCCACAGCACGTCGGCCATTTCGTCGGCGAGATTCTCCTTCTCGCCGGCCTTGAACGACTGGTCGCCGTACTTGCGCGCCATGACGCGCGCCAACTCCCCGACCTCCTCCGTAAGAACCGCCATATTGGTCAGTTCGCTGAAATAACGCACGCCGTACTCCTTGATCCACGTATCGACGCGCTGCTGCAATTCACTCAACTCCATATCCGTACAGAAAAAAGAGTCCTTCCGGCAGACGCGGATTTCCGAACGTTTCCGTCAAACCGGCAGGGCAGAGCCGCACCGGCGCAGGAGATTCCCTGACGGGAAGACGAACGCCGGAATCAGACGGTTTCACCCCGCCGCACGGTGCGGCAAGGGTGAAATCCGGCTCCGGAGACCCGTCGGTCCGCCCGTATCAAACGAGCTTCAATTCCTTTTTAATCGTCTCGATCTTGGCGTCCAGCCCGACCTCCACACGGTCGAAATCGGCCACCGATTCCAACTCGGCGCACACGCCGAAGTAGAACTTGATCTTCGGCTCGGTTCCCGACGGACGCACCGAAACCACCGTCCCGTCGGCGGCGAACCACTGCAACACGTTGGACGCCTCCTCCTCGATCGGGGTTTTGGCCCCCGTCCTGACATCGGTCGATTCGAGCAGTTTGAAGTCGTTGATCTTCACCACGGGCGAACCTGCAATCTCCCTGGGGGGATCGGCGCGGTAGTCGACCATCATCTGCTGAATCTCGGCAGCGCCCTCCATGCCCTTGCGGACGACCGACACGAGCCCTTCGCGGAAGAAACCGAACTCCACGTAGAGCTTCTGCAACCACTCGTAGAGCGTCAATCCCATCGTATCCCTCGTCCACGCAGCAGCTTCGGCCACCAGCGAGCAGGCCGATACGGCGTCCTTGTCGCGCACGAAATCGCCGGCCAGATAGCCGAACGACTCCTCGCCGCCGCCGATGTAGGTAGCCTTGCCTTCGTTGTTGCGGATGATGCGGGCGATGTATTTGAAGCCCGTGAGACAGTCGTAGCATTTCACGCCGAAATGCGCCGCCATGACGTTGGGCATCTGCGAGGTGACGATCGTCTTGACCACGAACTCCTTGCCGTCGAGGCGCCCCAGCTCCGACCAGCGCGTCAACTGATAGGCCATGATGAGCGACAAGGTCTGGTTGCCGTTCAGCAGAACGTATTCTCCCTTGGCGTTGCGCAGCGCGACGCCGATACGATCCGAATCGGGATCGGTGGCCAGCACCAGATCGGCGCCCAGCTGCGAACCCAGCTCGATGGCCTTGGCCATCGTCTTGCGCTCTTCGGGATTGGGGGATTCGACGGTGGGGAAGTTGCCGTCGATGACCGCCTGCTCCTCGACCAGCGAGACGTTCGTGAAGCCCCACTTGCGCAGCGACGCCGGCACGAGCCGCACGCCGGCGCCGTGCAGCGGCGTATAGGCGATCTTCATGTCGTGGAACTTGCCGACGCTTTCGGGCGAGAGCGACAGCGTATGCACCTTATTTAAGTAGATCTCGTCGAACTCCTCGCCCAGCAGCGTGATGTTGCCCGGATTGGCACCCGTGAGGATCTGGTCGATCGAGGTGATCTTCTCCACCTCGGCGATGATGTTGCGGTCGTGCGGGGCCGTTACCTGCGAACCGTCCGTCCAATAGGCCTTGTAGCCGTTGTACTCCTTGGGATTGTGCGAAGCGGTGACCACGACCCCCGAATGGCATTTCAGTTCGCGGATGGCGAAACTCAACTCGGGAGTGGGGCGCAGCTTGTCGAACAGAAAGACCGTAAATCCGTTCGAAGCGAAGATGTCGGCCACACGCTCGGCGAACATCCGCGAATTGTTGCGCGAATCGTGGCCGATCGCCACGCGGATCCGCTCGCCCGCGAAATTCTTTTTCAGGTAGTTGGCGAGCCCCTGCGTGGCCATGCCCACCGTATAGACGTTCATGCGGTTGGTACCCACGCCCATGATGCCGCGCAGGCCGCCCGTACCGAATTCCAGATCCTTGTAAAAGCTCTCGGTCAACTCCTTCCTATCGTGATCCATCAGATAGCGCACCTGCTTTTTGGTCGCTTCGTCGTAGTCGCCGTCGAGCCATTTCTGCGCTTTCGACAGGACCAGCTGCTCTAATTCGTTTGCCATAAATTATTAGTTTTATTTATAAAAAACAACGATTCATCATTTTAATACTATACGCAAATATACACAAAAAATTCCGAATATTCACTATCAACCAGTTAAAAAACGAGGCTCCGAAAACCCTTATTTTGCTATATATAAAAAATCCGAAAAAGCAACCGAAAACAGAAGATATTTTCACAAATTTATTCACACCTTTGTAAGGCCAAAAAGTACGGGTCTCCGATTCGTTCCTCAGGCAAAAATTCAATCAGACAAAAAAGACTCGCATTGGCGCATGTTCAATAACTCGCAGACATACAGCGATATATGGCAGCTTTGCCTGAACCGGATCAAGGAGCAGACCTCCGCCGAGGAGTTCGCCAAATGGTTCCAGCCCATCGTCCCGCTCGAATTCGACGGAACGACGCTGCGTCTGCGCGTGCCCAACGCCAGCTACGTCTACCAGATCGAGAAAAACTACATCCCGTTCCTGCGTCCGATCATCTCGCAGCTCTACGGCCAGCAGACGCGGCTCCACTACGCCGTGCCCAAAGCCGAGGCGCCGAAACTGGACACTGAAACCGATTCGACGGCCATCTCGCGCTTCGCTACGCAGAACGATACGGCAAATATAAAAAATCCTTTCATCATTCCCGGCCTCAAAAGGGTGCGAATCGACCCGCAGCTCAACCCGAACTACACCTTCTCGACCTTCATCGAGGGGGAGTGCAACCGGCTGGCGCGGTCGGCCGGCATGTCGGTGGCGGTGAATCCCGGCACGACGCCGTTCAACCCCTTGTATATATACGGCGATTCGGGATTGGGAAAGACCCACATCGCACAATCGATCGGCCACGAAGTGTTGCAGCGTCATCCCGAGCTGCAAGTGCTCTACGTGTCGATGAACAAATTCCAGGCCCAGTTCCAGACGGCGCACAAACGCGGCGAAATTCCCGATTTCATCCACTTCTATCAGATGATCGACGTGCTCATCATCGACGACATCCAGGAGCTGACCGGAAAGCCGGGTACGCAGAACGTCTTCTTCAACATCTTCAACCACCTGCACCTGTCGGGCAAGCAGTTGATCCTCACGTCGGATAAGCCGCCCGTCGAATTGAAGGACATCGAGGACCGTCTGCTGACGCGTTTCAAGTGGGGGCTTTCCACCCAGCTCAACCAGCCCGACCACGACACGAAGGTGAAGATCATCCGCGCCAAGGCGCAGAAGATGGGCGCGCAGATCTCGGAAGAGATCGTGCAGTTCCTCGCCGACAACATCTCGGCCAACGTGCGCGAGATCGAAGGCGCGCTGTCGTCGCTGGTGGCCAACGCGTCGTTCCTCGGACGGAAGATCACCACGTCGCTGGCCAAAGAGATTCTCAAAGCCTACGTGCAGCTCTACCAGAAGGAGATTACGATCGAACACATCATCGAGGTGGTATGCGGCTACCTGGCCCTCGATCCCGAACGGTTCAACTCTCCGGAGCGGACGCGAGAGATCGCGCAGGCGCGGCAGATCGCCATGTACCTGGCCAAGCAGCACACCAAGGCACCGCTGGCCACGATCGGCGCGGCCATCGGCGGCCGCAACCACGCCACCGTACTCCACTCCTGCAAGGCGGTATCGAACCTGCTCGAAACCGACAAGGCGTTCCGCCGGCAGGTCGAGGAGATCGAAAAGCAGGTGTTGGCATAACGCCCGCCCGACATATTATGCTACGGAAAACGCGACCTCGGGTCACGTTTTCCCGTTTCAGTTCCCGAACAAGCATGGACCAACCCAAACTCGAACGGCTGCTGCGGCTGATGAAGATGCTCACGGCCAACACTGAATACACGATCGACGACCTGGCTGAGCGGCTCATGATGTCGCGCCGCACCGTCTACCGCTATATCGACACCTTCCGCGAAGCGGGTTTCGTCATCAAGAAGAGCGGCGAACACATCCGGCTGGACAAGGAGTCGCCGCACTTCAAGGATATTTCGCAACTGATCCATTTCACCGAGGAGGAGGCCGTGATCCTCAAAAGCGCCATCGAAAACATCGACGACGACAACCTTCTGAAACAGAACCTCAAACGCAAACTCTACTCGGTCTACGACAACCGCACGCTGGCCGACACGATCGTCAAGGGCCGGTTGTCGGGCATCGTTCACAATCTGGTCGGAGCGATCGCCGAAAAACGGCAGGTAGTGCTGCAAGCCTACCGTTCGGCACGCGGAGCCGCCGTGCGCGACCGCAGGGTAGAGCCGTTCGCCTTCACCACCAACTACGTCAACATCTGGTGCTACGACACGGAAGACGGCCTCTGCAAGCTCTTCAAAACCTCGCGCATCGGCGCCGTACTGCCGCTCGGCGACGAATGGGCGCACGAAGCGGAACACCGCGAAGGTTTCATGGACGTCTTCCGCATGAACGGCCACGACCGGCACCGCATCCGCCTGCGGCTGGGGATGCTGGCGCACAACCTGCTCGTCGAGGAGTATCCGCTCGCCGAACGCGACCTCGCGCCCGACGGCGAGAGCCACTGGCTGCTGGAGACCGAAGTGGCGGGATTCGCCGGCGTCGCCCGTTTCGTCGCGGGACTGCTCGACGACGTGGAGATCGTCGACTCGCCCGAGCTGAAACGCTACGTGGCCGATTATTTCCGGCGCAACGCGGCGGTGATCGCCGACTGAATCCCTCCCCGAACAACCCCTCCCGACAACATCAAAACGGACAATTCCGTAAAATGATTCCGATATTTTTCTCTTGTGTCAAAACCTGACACGAAGGTTTCGTTCCTTTGCAGTATCGAAAAACCGAAAAACTCAGAAAATCATGGGAACAGCCTACAAAATCAAGTGCAAGCACTGCGGAACGGAGTTCCAGCACAGTGCATCGGCCTGCTACGGCCTCTATCAGGAGTGCGTCGGATGCGGTTCGTCGGTCGTCGAAACCGACATTCCGATCCGCTGCCCTTCGTGCCTGCATGTGCTCAACCGCACCGAGCAGGAGTTCAACGAACAGGTGGAAGTCGTCATGATGTGGGACTGACCTTTCCGAAAACGTCCCGAAAAGACCCGAATCCGGCGCCGAACGCGCATTTTCCGAAAAATTTCACTATCTTTGACTTCGTCTTAGATACTCCGTCCCGGCATAACCAAGCTGACGCTTGCTTCTGCGCTCGACTTTCCGTATCTTTGACATCGTCTTGAACAATTAATTCGCATTACGAAAAAATGACGACGCTCCGAGTGGGATACGGCCCCCGATTTCACCTCCGTGACGCAGGACGGCCAGCCCTTTACGAAGGCCAACCTCATGGGACAACGCACGATACTCTATTTCTATCCCAAGGACAACACTTCGGGATGCACGCTCGAAGCCAAGAGCCTGCGCGACGGCAAGGCCGAACTGGCGGCCATGGGGTTCCGGATCGTCGGCGTCAGCCCCGACAGCGAACGTTCGCACCGGAATTTCTGCGCCAAACACGAACTGAACTTCACGCTGCTGGCCGACACCGACCACAGCGTTTGCGAAGCGTTCGGCGTCTGGGCCGAAAAGTCGATGTACGGCCGCAAGTACATGGGCGTGCTGCGCACGACCTTCGTCATCGACGCCGAGGGGCGCATCGAAAAGATTTTCACCAAGGTGGACACCAAGAATCACTATCGGCAGATCGCCGATGCTTACAAACAAGCAGAATAACAACGAACGATATGGCAGAAAAACCACAGGCAAACGCGGATAAGCTCAAAGTGCTTAGCGCGGTCATGGACAAAATCGAAAAGGATTTCGGCAAAGGGTCGATCATGCGCATGAACAGCAGCGAGATCGTCGACGTGCCGGTCATTCCCACGGGATCGATCACGCTCGACATGGCGCTCGGCGTGGGCGGCTATCCCAAAGGACGTGTCATCGAGATCTACGGCCCCGAATCGTCGGGCAAGACGACGCTGGCGATCCATGCGATCGCCGAGGCGCAGAAGGCGGGCGGCATCGCAGCCTTCATCGACGCCGAGCACGCGTTCGACAGTTTCTACGCACAGAAACTCGGCGTGGACGTCGACAACCTGCTCATCTCGCAGCCCGACAACGGCGAGCAGGCACTCGAAATCGCCGACTCGCTGATCCGTTCGAGCGCGATCGACATCATCGTCATCGACTCGGTGGCGGCACTCACCCCCAAGGCCGAGATCGAAGGCGACATGGGCGACTCGAAAATGGGCCTGCAAGCGCGGCTTATGTCGCAGGCGCTGCGCAAGCTGACGGCCAGCATATCGAAGACCAAGACCGTCTGCATCTTCATCAACCAGCTGCGCGACAAGATCGGTGTGGTCTACGGCAATCCCGAAACCACGACCGGCGGCAACGCGCTGAAATTCTATGCCAGCGTGCGTATCGACATCCGCCGCATGTCGGTCATCAAGGACGGCGAGGAGCAGCTCGGAACCCGCACCAAAGTCAAGGTAGTGAAGAACAAGGTGGCACCCCCTTTCAAGAAGGCCGAGTTCGACATCATGTTCGGCGAGGGAATCTCCAAGATCGGCGAGATCATCGACCTCGGCGTGGATTACGGAGTCATCAAGAAGAGCGGTTCGTGGTTCTCCCACGGCGACCGCAAACTCGGACAGGGCCGCGACGCGGTCAAGGAGCTCTTCAAGACCGATACGGCGCTCGCCGACGAAATCGAGACGAAAGTGCGCGAGGCGATGAAAGCGCCGCAGCAGAAGTAGCCCACCCGCCCGTCCGAAGCACTCCAGCTGGCGGCCGGAGCGCTTCGGCATACGGAGCGCAAACCGAAAACGAGGGATATGGATTACACGGCCGAAGACGAAAAAATCATCGAGGAGCGGTGGGAAGACCTGCTCCGTTCCTGTACCAAAATTTGCAGGAAAGATGAGGATTGGGACTTCATCAAGCGCGCCTTTTTCCTTGCGAAAGAGGCGCACGCCGGTGTGCGCCGCCGTTCGGGAGAACCCTATCTGCTGCACCCGATCGCCGTGGCGAAAATCGTCATCGAGGAGATCGGGCTGGGAGTCAAATCGGTCGTCGCATCGCTGCTGCACGACGTGGTGGAAGACACCGAATACACGGTCGAAGACATGGAGCGCATCTTCGGTCCGAAGATCGCCTCGATGGTCGACGGACTGACCAAGATGTCGGGCGTCTTCAACGCCGACACGTCGGAGCAGGCCGAATATTTCCGCAAGGTGCTGCTCACGCTCTCGGACGACGTGCGGGTAATCCTCATCAAGATCGCCGACCGGCTGCACAACATGCGCACGCTGGGCGCCATGCCCCTGAACAAGCAGATCAAGATCACCAGCGAGACGATCTACCTCTTCGCGCCGCTGGCGTACAGACTGGGGCTTTTCGCCATCAAAACCGAACTGGAAGACCTCTGCATGAAGTACCGTTTTCCGGAGCAGTACGAGGAGATCAGCCGCAAACTGGACGAGACGGAGGCGTCGCGCCAGGAGTTCATCGCACGCTTCAACGCTCCGATCGTCGAAGCGCTGCGGCACGACGGCATCAATTTCGAGATTTCGGCCCGTGTCAAGAGCATCTACTCGATCTGGATGAAGATGCAGCGCAAACAGATTCCTTTCGAAGAGGTCTACGATCTGTTCGCCATCCGCATCGTCTTCAAACCGCTGCCCTTCCCGTCGGAAAAGACGCAGTGTTACCAGATCTATGCTACGATCACGGACATCTACACGCCCAAGCCCGACCGCCTGCGCGACTGGATCAACACCCCGAAAGCCAACGGTTACGAGGCGCTGCACTCGACGGTGATGAGCCCCGACGGCGTATGGGTAGAGGTGCAGATCCGCACGCAGCGCATGGACGACATCGCCGAAAGGGGAGTGGCCGCCCACTGGAAGTACAAGCAGGAGACCATTTCGCAGAACGAGGACGAGCTGGACAAGTGGCTCAAAAAGATCCGCGATGCGCTCAACTCGCCGACGGAAAACGCCGTCGACTTTCTGGATAACTTCAAGCTGTCGCTCTACACCTCCGAAATCGTCGTCTTCACACCGAAAGGCGAGCCTCGCCGGCTGCCCTTCGGCGCCACGGCGCTCGATTTCGCCTACGACATCCACACCAACGTCGGCAACAAGGCGATCGGCGCGAAGATCAACCATAAGCTCGAACCCGTCACGACGCAGATTTCGAGCGGCGATCAGATCGAGATCATCACGGCCGACAACGCACGTCCCAAAGCCGAATGGCTCGACCTGGTGACGACGAGCAAGGCCAAGCAATCGATCAAGAACTTCCTCAAACGCGAACAGCAGAACAACATCGAACGGGGTATGGCGACGCTCACCGAGCGGCTCGCCAAACTCAATATCAACCTTTCGGGACGTGTACTGCGCAAGTTGGTTCCGGCATACGAATGCGCGACCAAGGAGGAGTTTTACAGCAAAATCGGTGCAGGCATCATCCGGCTGGACGATATAGAGAAGCATCTGAAAGTCAACTCGGCGAGCAAGATCCTGAAATTCTGGACGCTGTTCATCCCCAAAAAGGCGAAGCCGGAGAGCGAGGACGACGAAACGCCGGCGATCGACGAGGCGGCGGACGACACGTCGCCGGAATTCGTCGTCGCCGAGTGCTGCAAACCCATTCCGGGCGACAAGGTCGTGGGATTCCGCGATCCGCAGTCGGGCAAGATCATCGTCCACAAGGCCACCTGCGAGGAGCTGAACCGGCTCGCATCGCAGTTCGGGCGCAACATCATCAAGGACGAGATCAAGTGGTCGCAGCACAAGGCCGTCTCCTACCTTTCGACCATCGAGTTGCGCGGTATCGACCGCACGGGCATTCTGCTGGATCTGGCCAATGTCATCAGCCGCGATTTCAGCATCAACATCCGCGAAATAGGCATCCAGAGCCACGACGGCATTTTCGAAGGAACCCTGAGCCTCTACGTCAAAAATGCGGAGAGCCTGAGCGTCGTCCTCGAAAATCTCCGCAAAATAAAGGGCATGGAGAGCGTGAAACGAAACTTATAAGGAGGGAAAGTCATGGATATTACCGTTTTAATCTGGGTGGCCATTATCATTCTCTGGAGCGTGAAAACGGCTTCGGATCAGAAGAAGCGTACACAACGGCAGGAGCGGCAGGCCGACGATACGGACGAAAGGGTAGCGCCCCCGGTCGAGATGGAGCCCCGTCCTGCACGACATGCGAGGCGTCCGGCCGAACAGGAGGCCCGGCGCGACGCGAGGGTAGAGGAAGCTGCCTCCGAACCGCTCGTCGTCGAGGCGGTATCGCTCGAAACGTTCGACGACGAAGCATCCGCCGCCGACACGATTCCCGCCCCAATCGCAACGCACGACGTCAGGCAGGAGACACCCGAAGAGAAGCGTCCGACATGCCCCGCGGCAACGGACGGCCCGCTCGGAGAGCCATTCGATCTGCGGCGTGCGGTCATCTATTCCGAAATACTGAAACCCAAATTCGAAGAATAAAAACAACTGCATCATGGCATCGATTTTTTCACGCATCATCGCCGGAGAGATTCCGTCGTACAAAGTCGCCGAAGATGCGAATTACTACGCATTTCTCGACATCAACCCCCTGACCGAAGGACATACGCTCGTCGTGCCCAAGAAAGAGGTCGATTACATTTTCGATCTGGACGATCAAACGCTCGCCGGCATGATGCTCTTCGCCAAGAAAATCGCCCGCAGGATCGAACGGCAGATCGACTGCAAACGGGTGGCGGTCGTCGTGCTGGGATTGGAGGTTCCCCATGCGCACATCCATCTGATCCCGATCAAAAGCGAAAGCGACGTCGACTTCCGGCGTGAGAAACTCTCCCTGACGCCCGAAGAGTTTCAGGCGATCGCCGCCAAATTGAACCGATAGGAAATCGCGGCATACTTCATAAAGGCGCCGGTCTTGACCGAAAAACTTCCTTTCCCAGGAACGTTTTCGTTAAGCCAATCGCCCCCTCCCCGGTCCTGATCGAATCGTTGGGAACTGTTCGGCTTTTCCCCGCGACGGCACACCGTCACCCGTACACCCCGGCGCAGGAGCCTCGCACAGAGCACCTTCGTCTTGAAATATCACGTAAACCGACGGTTTCCGCCATGCACGACCTGCATCGGACGACACGATACCGAAAAATTCCGAAGCGGATTTTCGTTTTTTCAGCAAAACAGGGATTTGCTCTTTTCCGAAGATAGGCGGCCCCAAGCTCCACGACATCGACTGAAACCGCTTGCGTGTCCACCGCACAAACAGCACGAAACCGAGCGCAGCGAACGCAAAGCCTCCCGGCACCTCCGACCGGAGAACAGCAAAGAATCCAACAGCGCGATCATCTCGATATTCCGCTTTTGCGACACAAACAAATGCGCCGGATCGGGCAGTCCGATAAAGTCAGTAAGCAGCATCCACATCCACATCCACATCCACATCCACATCCACATCCACATCCACATCCACATCCACATCCACATCCACATCCACACCCACATCCACACCCCGCACTGCCGACGTTCGCACAATCGTTCCGGGCGTTTCATCCCATGCCTGCTCTGTTTCCCTCTACGACAATGACGTAGCATTTACACGCTATCAAGTATGTAAATTTTGACACTCCTGTTTTTCCTGTATCCGGCACATCCGAGCATCCCCGCAACGAATCGAATCCGGCGGCGTCAAACCAATAGGGTATTTTCCCCGAATCGAACTCCGCGCGAACAAACCTTCCCGAAGAAATCAACAGCGCACTTTACCTTCAATCGACACGCTTCGCATTCCGGAGGTTCCCCAAAACCATCGGTCGAGCTCCGTCAAAAAAAGGGTAACCCCGAATATCACTCCATTTTTTCGCATCCAGCGGGAATTCGATCGGAACAGGCAGGATTTCGCCGCAGGAAACCGACTTTTCAAGAATCAAAATAGGAGCAAACCGCCTGCTCTCTCCGCCTCAAACACCCGAATCAGCGCTGAACGATCGAAAAATCATACGAGCTGAAAAGGTCATGAATGCCTCGGATTACAAAAATATAGATACCTTATAAATAAATAGATAAATGGATATGAAAGAATTATCAACAATCTGTTTTTAACATAATGTATACAACCGGAAAGGTATGGTAATTTTTAGAGAAGACAAGAGGCGAGAAATCATATTTTTCATTGAAAATAGTCACGAAAGGGTAGTATATTTACTTTTGTAAATAATTTCAAGTGAATTCAACGCCTTCTTTATTTACTTTCGTAAACGCAAATCGGAAAATCAGGTGTTCATAATTCATAATCTGTAAAAAAACATTAAAACACATTCACGATTGACTAGCCTTCGGATTTCACTAAGTGCAAATATTGAATATACGAATTTATATTACAGAATACCAAATAATTATACAGTTTATATGCACTATAAGATTTTATATATTGGAGTAAAACCAGCGCACGATAAAGGATTCTCATCACAGAAGATTATATAAGTATAAAATTGCAGAAAATCATATATTTGTCATATTCTATCTAAACATAATTAGTAAGTAAAAAGAAAATCGTGTTTTTACAGTTTTAATTTGTTTACAATTGTAAACAAATTCTTCCGTTGTTAATTGTTTACATTTTTGAATCTCGCTTGTTTTACAAAATAAAAATGTTTATATTTGTAAAAAATCAGGGAATATGGGAGAAAAATTGTTGAGACTGATGAAAAGCGAAGGATTGACTTCAAGCCGCCTTGCGGAAATTCTGGGGACAGGCGCTTCCAATATCTCCCATATCATCTCCGGACGCAGCAAACCGGGATACGATCTGCTACGAAAAATTCTGCTCAGTTTCCCGCAGATCAACCCTGATTGGTTGCTGCTCGACGACGAAACAATGTACCGCTCGGATGAAACTCCGATCAGGGAACAACCCGTTTCGCCCGATCTTTTTACGGCAGAATCTGCAACCTCCGAACAACCTTCCGGTTCCCCTTGCGAAACCGATATCGCCGGAAATACGGATACCGTCGACGCAGTCGATCCGCATCGGATCGCTTCCGGAGATTTTAGAAATATGACATCTTCTACCGTGCAACGAATCATCATCGTTTATTCCGATCGAACCTTCGAAAGTTTTACGCCGAAACAGGAATAAGAAACCTGACCGCAGCTCCGTTCTCAAATTTGCCGGACACGGATAGTCCGGACTTCAACCGGCGTTCCCATTCGATCATACGTCATCGGTTCGGACGTCTATCCGAACCTATCGAAGCAACGAATCCCGTCCGACACTTCGGACGCAGCCCCATTTCCCTGCCAACGGGTCACGATTCGTTTTTGCCAACTATCTTTTCCTCCCGTAAAATACGGTAGACGGAACCTTACCGGAATTAACATAATATAGACTCCAAAAAACAGGTTCTTAGGAGTATTTTCGGTACCCCGGAATTTCTCCAAATTCCTTGGTCGCAATTATTTCTTAATAATGCATCGGCACGGCCAAAAAGAGTCGGCGAATCGCCAGACCTCCGGCGACTTCAAAACAGATCCATAGTGGTCCAGAGAAATATTATAATCCCGCATTTTATAAAACAACAAATAATGGATTAATATTTATATTATGTTAAATTAAATATCAATCCGGCCAAAAGGACCATTCGAACGATCGGATACAGCTACTCCGACGGCGTATCAATCACTGAAATATTCCATCTTGTAATCCGAAAATGCACGATTCCATCGATTTCCCCACAGGGAAATGTGCAGTGAACCGGATTTTTCGCTACATTTGTTCTCATTCGCCGGAGCGGTTTTTGCCGTCCGGAAACGACGATACATAACGACTATGAGAACCGCATATCTATATTTATTATTCCTGTCGCTTTTCGCAACAGGTTGTACATCAAGCACCCGCCAGACAGACAAGGAGCGACTTTACGTCTCGATCCTGCCGCTGCGTTCGCTCGTCGAGCAGATCGTCGGAGACGACTTCAAAGTCGACGTATTGGTTCCGGCGGGCGCCAGCCCCGAAAGTTTCGAACCGACACCGCGCCAGTACGTTGCGCTGAACCGGTCGAAACTGGTCTTCAACGTCGGGCTTATCGACTTCGAACAAAATCTGTTACGCGATTTTTCCGATCGGGAGAAACTGGTCAACCTGAGCCGGGGCATTCGGCTGCTCGAAGGGAGTTGCGCACACGGACATACACACGAACCGACCGAAAAAGCACGCGCGTCCGAAGGGCACGCACACGGCATCGACCCTCACATCTGGACCTCGCCGCGCGCACTGAAACAGATGGCCGCCAACGCTTACGACGCGCTTCGCACATCGTTTCCCGACTCAGTTCGTTATACGGAAAATTACGAAAAACTGCTCGTCCGCCTCGACTCGCTCGATACGGCCTGTGCCGAAGCGCTGCGGCAGGCGGACGTACACACGATCGTGATCTACCACCCCGCCCTCACCTACTATGCGGCGGACTACGGACTGGAACAGCTCGCCGTCGAACACGACGGAAAGGAGCCGTCGGCCCGTCACCTGGCGCGGCTGATCGAGGAGGCACGCAGGAAAAAGGTACGGCGCGTCTTCTATCAGGCGCAATACCCCGCGTCGACGGTCAAAGTCATCGCCGAAGATATCGGCGCCCGCAGCGTGAAGATCGATCCGCTGCGTGAAGATGTCATCGAAAACATCGGGGAAATCACCCGACAACTTACCTCCGGCAATGAGTAACGTATTGATCTCGGTGAGAGACCTCTCGGTCGCATACGAGGGGACGACGGCGCTGGATGAGGTGTCGCTGGATATTTTCGAGGACGATTTCCTGGGGGTCATCGGCCCCAACGGCGGCGGGAAGACATCGCTCGTACGTGCGATTCTGGGCAACATTCCCTACCGCGGAACGGTGAACTACGCTGCCGAACTTTTCCGCGGCAAAGAGCGTCTGATCGGGTATCTGCCCCAACAGAACGTTTTCGACAGGGCTTTCCCCATATCGGTTACGGAGACGGTTCTGTCGGGCTTGCAGGGACACAAGCGATTCCGGTCACGCTACACCGCCGAAGACCGCCGGCGGGCGCTGGAACTGCTCGAACGCACCGGCATCGCCGAAGTCGCCGGCCGAGCCATCGGCGAAATATCGGGAGGGCAGATGCAGCGGGCGCTTCTGTGCCGGGCGATCATCTCCGAGCCGCGGCTGCTGATCCTCGACGAACCGGCCAACTTCGTCGACAACCAGTTCGAAAATGAACTATACCGCATTCTCCAGGAGTTGAACCGCCGCATGGCCATCGTCATGGTGTCGCACGACGTGGGGACGATCTCCTCGGTGGTGAAGAGCATCGTCTGTGTCAACCGTCATGTTCACCGGCACGATTCGAACGTCATCGACGAGGAACAACTGCGCAACTACGGCTGCCCGATCCAGCTCATCTCGCACGGCGACGTACCGCACACCGTGTTGAGCCGCCACTAATCCATCAGCCGCCGCAGCCAGCCGAGCAGCCGCTCGGGATAAGGCGCATAACGCAGCGGCAGGTCGAAGCGTTTCGACCCCAGAAAATAGGAGCGGCAGTTGGAGAAGCACTCGAACGACGCCTCGCCGTGATAGCGTCCCATTCCGCTCGCACCGACCCCGCCGAAGGGCAGGCGACGACTCGACACCTGCATCACCACATCGTTGAACGCCACCCCGCCCGACGGCACCCGCTCGCACAGACGGCGGCCTTCGCGTTCGTCGCCGAAATAATAGAGTGCCAGCGGCCGGTCGGCGGCGAGCAGCGCATCGGCCGCCTCCGACAACTCCGCGAAGGTCAGCACGGGCAGCACCGGCGCAAAAATCTCTTCGCGCATAAGACGGCTCTGCGGGTCGGGATTCAGAACGATCGTCGGTGCGACATAGCGTTCCTCTTCGAGCACCTCGCCGCCGCAGACCGTCTCGCCTCCCGCCGTGGAGAGCAACTCCGCCACACGGCGCGCATGGGCGCCGTCGACCATTCGGGGATAGTCGACCGCAAAGCGCGGATCGCTCCCCCATTGCCGCTCGACGGCCCGCTGCAACTCCACCAGCAGCCGGTCGCAAACCGATTCGTGCACCAGCAGGAAATCGGGGGCCACGCAGGTCTGACCGGCATTGAGGGTCTTCCCCCACACGATGCGCCGCGCAGCCAGCTTCAAATCGGCCTCCGCCCCCACGACGCAAGGACTTTTCCCGCCCAGTTCGAGCGTGACGGGCGTCAGGCGTTCGGCCGCACGCGCCATGATCTCACGGCCGAAAGTCCCTCCGCCCGTGTAGAAGATATGGTCGAACCGCTGCGTCAGCAACTCTTCCACAGCCTGCGGTGCGTGCGGCACCAGAGCGACCAGCTCCTCCGGAAAGCACTCGCCGACGATCTCCGACAGAACGGCCGCCGTGGCCGGAGCGCCCGGCGAAGGTTTCAGCACCACGCAGTTCCCTGCGGCCAATGCCCCGACGAGCGGCAGCAGCGTCAGTTGCAGCGGGTAATTCCACGGCGCGACGACGAGCACCACGCCCAGCGGTTCGTAGCGCACACGGCTTCGCGCCGGCCAGGCGAAGAGCGGCGTCGGGACGCGGCGAGGCCGCATCCAGCATTTCAGGTTACGCAATGCGAAACGGATTTCGCCCGCGACGATGCCGATTTCGGTCATGTAACTCTCGACAGCCGATTTACCCAGATCGGCGCGCAACGCACTGCACAGCACCTCTTCGTGCCGCCGCACCGACGCCTGCAACGCTTGCAGCGCCCAACGCCGCACCGCGATGTCGCGCGTGGCGCCCGTCTCGAAATAGGCCCGCTGGACGGCTATCAACTTCGGAATATCCATAACAGTGTGGGATTATCGATTTTCAACCGACTCGATGCCGAGGCCGGCGATACACGAAAATACGCCCCCCTCGATTGCAAGCGGCACGCCCCGGCGCACCGCGGAGGGATCGGCAGGGATACGAACGGGAGGAGACAGTCGCCTGTCGCCTCCCGCAAAATTTACCGAAAAAGGGCACTCCCCTACTTCTTCGCCTCGTTGATCTTGCTCAGCTCCTCGAACAATGCCTCGAACGACCGGACGATATCGGCACGCAGCGCAGCATAGTATTTGCGGACCAACGATTTGTTGTGCGGTTCGGTGGGATTGCTGACCTTTGCGATCAACTCGTTGCGAAGGGCGACGGCCTTCTGCATCAGCTCGAAAATTTCCTGCTCCTTCGACGGCTGGAAGGCAATGGCCATATCGCAGTCGAAAACCACCTCTTCCAGACGATAGTCGATCTCCTTCTTCAGCTCTCTTAAATTTGCCATAATAATCCTGATAGTTTGATATTTGGCGTAAAGATAATAAAAACCTCCGACAATCGCCACTTCGCCCGATGATTTTTCCGGACGGAGTCGACGAGCAAGGGCGGAAAACGCCCGCCTGAAACGGACGGGCTACATCGTGCAGGTGCAATCGAACTCGTCCATATCGATAATCAGACCGTCGGGCTGATCGTCGACAAGGATGTAGGTCGCATGGATGACCGGCTCCACTTCGGGCAGCGGAATGGGCGTGCGCTCGGTGACGACGCTGCTCTTGTCGTAGGTGAAGGCCATCTCTACATGGCGCATCGGCGGCAGGATATGCCGGCGCATGTAATTCCACGCCGCAGGCAGCCGTTTGAGCCGCATCTCCTTGACCGTCGCCTTGTCGCTGCCGTTCAGGATTTGCAGCACCTCCTGCTTGGAGGGTATCGACGAAGCCTCCACGGCCGGAACCGCCGCCCGCCACTCGTCGACTACGGCCGATACGGTGACCGGATAGCTGGCCGAAAGGCGGTAGCGGGAATCGACGTAGTTCCGGAAATCGGTCGCGCGTTTGTGCGCCAATCGCTCGTTGGGAGCATAGGGCCCGTCGGGCGAAGCATAGCCGGTGATCGTCACGCCCGTCACCCGCAACGACTTATCCTGCGAAACCTTGTCGATAAAAGCCTGCAAATCGTCCAGCTGCCGCGCATTTCCGGCCAGCGTCGACGAGAGCTGCGCCACATCGACCTGATAACGCACCGCATAGTCGGAGTTGCGGTCGGCGTGTTGTTTCACCAGATACTTGCGCACCAGATAGGTACCGTCGACATCGGCCGACAGCAAAACGGTATCGGCCTGCGGACACGATGCCGGAGCCCCGCTTCGCTGCTGGGCATCGGCCGCAGCGCATACCGCAAAGGCACATACGAAAGTAGTAAAGATCCTTTTCACGTCATTAACGATTTATGAGTGGATAGTATGATTTCGCACCAATCCATTCAACAATCGCGCCGAAACGACGAAAAACGGCCCCTGAGCAGAGTCGAGGGCCGTCGATACGTTCTTTGCCGGCTGCACAGGCAGGCTGTCCGCCGCAGGCTACATCCGTTCGGGAACGTCGATCCCCAGCAGGCGCATCGCCAGCCGGATCACGCGCGCCACCTGCTCCGACAAACGCAGCCGCATGGCACGCACCGCAGCGTCTTCCTCGCGCAGGATCGAGTGATCGTGGTAGTAGGCGTTGTATTGTTTGGCCAACTCATAGGCGTATGCCGCGACGATCGAAGGAGCGAAATTCTCGGCAGCGGCCTTCACCACGTTGGGATAGTCCGCCAACTGCTTGACGAGCGCCACCTCTTCGGGCAGATAGGTCGCGGCCGACGCTTCGCCGCAGGCAATCCCCGCCTCCTGCGCCTTGCGCAGCACCGAACGGATGCGGGCGTGCGTATACTGGATGAAGGGACCGGTATTGCCGTTGAAATCGATCGATTCGCGCGGATCGAAGAGCATCGTCTTTTTAGGATCGACTTTGAGAATGAAATATTTGAGTGCACCCAGACCGACCATCCGCGAAATCGCAGCCGCCTCGTCCTCCGTGCAGTCGTCTAGCTTGCCCAGTTCGTCCGACATTTCGCGTGCCGTGCGCACCATGTCGTCGATCAGGTCGTCGGCGTCGACGACCGTCCCCTCGCGCGACTTCATCTTGCCGTTGGGCAACTCCACCATCCCGTAGGAGAGGTGGGTGATATGGTCGCTCCAATCGTAGCCCAGCTTTTTGAGCACCAGTTTCAAAACCTGGAAATGGTAGTTCTGTTCGTTGCCCACCACGTAGATCATGTCGTCGAGATCGTTCTCCTCGAAACGGCGGTAGGCCGTCCCCAGATCCTGCGTCATGTAGACCGACGTTCCGTCGCCGCGCAGCAACAATTTCTGATCCAGGCCGTCGGCCGTAAGATCGATCCAGACCGAACCGTCCTCGCGGCGGTAGAAAATCCCCATGTCCAGCCCCTTCTGCACGATGTCCTTGCCCAGCAGGTAGGTCTGCGACTCGTAGTAGACCTTGTCGAAATCGACGCCCAGCGCCTTGTAGGTAACGTCGAAACCGTCGTACACCCAGCCGTTCATCATCTCCCACAGTCCGTAGACCTCGGGATCCCTGGCCTCCCAGCGGCGCAGCATCTCCTGCGCTTCGAGCATCAGCGGCGCCCGCTTCTTCGCCTCCTCCTCCGACATGCCCGAGGCCGTCAGCTCCTTGACCTGGGCCTTGTAGTGCCTGTCGAACTCGACGTAGTATTTACCGACCAGATGGTCGCCCTTCATTCCCGACGAAGCGGGCGTTTCGCCTCCGCCGTAGCGCTTCCACGCCAGCATCGACTTGCAGATGTGGATGCCGCGGTCGTTGACCAGGTTGACCTTGATGACATTATGGCCGACGGCACGCAATATCTGCGCGACCGAATAGCCCAGCAGGTTGTTGCGGATATGCCCCAGATGGAGCGGCTTGTTGGTATTGGGCGACGAATACTCGATCATCACGTTGCGGCCCGTCGCCGGAGCCTGCCCGAACGCTCCGTCGGCTGCGATTTCGGCGAAACGGTCGGCCCAGAAGCCGTCCGAAAGAGCGAGGTTCAGGAATCCCTTGATGACGTTGAACGACTTCACCTCCGGCATATGCGCCGTAAGGTGCTCCCCTATCTCGGCGGCCGTCGCTTCGGGCGACTTGCGGCTTCGTCGCAGCAGCGGGAAAACGACCAGCGTATAATCGCCGTCGAATTCCTTGCGTGTCTTCTGAATCTGCAACTGCTCCTCCCCCAGCGGCCCGTAGAGCGCCTCGACCGAGCGGCTCACCGCCTCCGAAATAAAGTGATCGATATTCATTTTCCTCTGATGATTTGTTGATTTAGCCCTGCAAATTTAGCTTTTTTCGGTGAATAATCAATCGCCGGCAACAGATTCCGTACAATTCTCCCCGCAGCATTTCCCGCCATCCGAAATATTCATCTCCGGCCGACGTCTTAGATACTCCGTCCCGGCAGAATCAAGCTGACGCTTGCTTCTGCGCTCGACTTTTCGTACTTTGGCTGCGCCTTAGATACTCCGTCTCGGCAGAATCAAACATGCGTTTGCTTCTGCGCTCGACTTTTCGTACTTTGGCTTGCGCCTTAGATACTCCGTCTCGGCAGAATCAAACATGCGTTTGCTTCTGCGCTCGACTTTTCGTATCTTTGCAAAATGATACGCTTCCGCACCGGACGGCCGACGCACCGGCGCAGGCGCATGAACCCGCCCGCGCATCCGGACAACGGCCGACGTACGGAACATACCGCATACATTCAATATGGAAATCGTCATCATCATCCTGCTGATCCTGCTCAACGGCATCTTCGCCATGTCGGAAATCGCACTGATCTCGGCCCGCCGTTCCAACCTCGAACTGCGTGCCCGGCAGGGAAACGCCGGCGCGCAGCGCGCGCTCCGGATCATCGAGGACCCCGACAAGTTCCTCTCGACCATCCAGATCGGCATCACGCTCATCGGCATCCTCACGGGTATCTACTCCGGCGATGCGCTGGCTGCGAAATTCGGCCGCGAACTCGCTCTGCTGGGTATTCCCCTGCGCACGGCGACGATCGCGGCCCAAGTGACGATCGTCGTCATCGTCACCTACCTGACGCTCATCTTCGGCGAACTCGTTCCCAAGCGTATCGGCATGAACACGGCCGAGAAGATCGCCTGCGCCGTCGCGCGGCCGATGCGTGCACTCTCGGTGGCGGCCTCGCCGTTCGTATGGCTGCTTTCGCGCAGCACCGCGGCGATCACTCGACTGCTGGGCCTCAAAGAGTCGGACAACAAGGTGACCGAGGAGGAGATCCGTTCGATCATCCAGGAGAGCGTCGACGACGGCGAAGTGCGCGTGGTCGAACAGCAGATCGTCGGACGCGTCTTTTCGCTCGGCGACCGCGCGGTCGACTCGGTGATGACGCCCCGCAGTGAAATCGTCTGGATCGACATCGCCATGACGACCGACCAGATTCGCGAACGGGTCAACCGCAACCCGCACAGTCTTTACCCCGTCGCCGACGGGGAGCTCGACAAACTCGTCGGCGTGGTCTACCTCAAAGACCTCTTCCAGCACCTCGCAGAACCCGACTTCAACCTCTGCAAAACGCTCCGGCCGGTCAAGTTCTTCCATGAAAGCTGCGAAGTCTACAACGCCATGGACCAGCTGCGCAGCGAACAGCTGGGCTACGGCATCGTCTGCGACGAGTTCGGTGTCACGCGCGGCATCGTCACCCTCAAAGACATCTTCGAAGCCCTCGTCGGCGAAATTCCCGAAGACCTCGACGAACCCGACATCGTGCGGCGCGAAGACGGGAGCTGCCTGGTGGACGGGCAGTGCTCCTTCTACGATTTTCTGGCCTACTTCAACATGGAGGAGGTCATTCCGCACACCGCTTACAAAACGATCAGCGGGCTGATCCTCGACGAACTGGACCACATTCCCCAAACGGGAGAGAAGCTGCACTGGAACCGCTTCACGCTGGAAATCGTCGACATGGACGGCGCACGCATCGACAAAATACTCGTCACACCCGATACAATACCCGCCGATGAAAATAGCTGATCTGGAACTGGGCGACAAGCCGCTGTTTCTGGCGCCGATGGAGGATGTCACCGATCCGTCGTTCCGCTCGATGTGCAAGGAGTTCGGCGCCGATGTGGTCTACACCGAATTCATCTCGTCGGACGGCCTGATCCGCGACGCGGCCAAGTCGCTCAAAAAACTCGAAATAACGGAGGCCGAACGCCCCGTCGGCATCCAGATCTACGGCCACCTGATCGAACCGATGGTCGAAGCGGCGCGCATGGCCGAGGCCGCCGGCCCCGACATCATCGACATCAACTTCGGATGCCCGATGAAGAAGATCGCCGGACGCGGCGCCGGCTCGGGCATGATGCGCGACGTGCCGCTCATGGTCGAAATGACGCGCCGCATCGTCCAGGCGGTCGACCACACCCCCGTGACGGTCAAGACCCGTCTGGGCTGGGACGACGAAAACAAGAATATCGAAGAGATCGCCCTGCGGTTGCAGGACGTGGGGATCGCAGCGCTCACGATCCACGGCCGCACCCGCGCCCAGATCTACCGGGGCGAAGCCGACTGGACGCTCATCGGTCGCGTGAAGAACAATCCCGCGATCCGTATCCCGATCATCGGCAACGGCGACGTGGATTCGGGCCCCCGAGCCGCCGCGATGTTCGACCGCTACGGAGTCGACGGCGTGATGATCGGCCGCGCCACCTACGGCCGGCCGTGGATCTTCCGCGAAGTCAGGCACTACCTGACTACCGGCGAGGTACTCCCCCAGCCTACGGTCGTCGAACGGGTAGAGATCGCCAAGCGCCATCTGCGCAAATCGGTGGAAATCAAAGGAGAATACGTCGGCGTACTGGAAATGCGCCGCCACCTCTCGAACTACTTCAAGGGGCTGCCCGATTTCAAACAGACCCGTCTGCAACTCGTCACGCTGACCGACATTCCCGCGCTGATGGCCACGCTCGACTCGATCGCCGAGCGCTGGGGCGATTTCGACACCTCGCAGGTAGTGCCCGCGCCGCTGTCGCACGAACTGTAACGCCCTTACGAAAACGCCTGTCCCTCGCGGAACAGTTTCCAACGTCCCTCCGCCGACCGCAGGAGTCGCGCGGAGGGTTGTTTTTCACCGGCGAACAGCTCCACGCCGACCTGCGTTCCCTTGCGGCCCCACTGCCCCACGATCCGGCCGCCGTGCAGCAGCACCGGCCGGAAAACACCGAAGTCGTTGAATGCCCGCGCACGATGCTCCGGTGCCAGCACGTCCGAACGATCCTTGTAGGCGATCAGGTACTCGTCGAACGCCGGCAACAGGTGCGCGTGCGCCGGCGCCTTTCGGCAGGTCGCCCAACTCTCGTGCAGCAGATACTCCCGCCCGCCGAACGATTCGCGAAGCAACTCCCCGTCCAGCGCCCCGACACCGCGGCGGGCCTGCCCGACGGGCAACCCCGACCACCAGACGAAATCGTCGAACGTCGCCGGAGAATGGCTGCGGAAATAACGAAGCGCCAGCAGGGCCAACGCCTCCTCTTCCGGCAGATCGACCGCCTGCGGCACCCGTTCCGCCAACAGCGCATAGGTAGGTTTTCCCGCCCTGTCGGCACCGCTGCAAACCACGCCGTCCGTTTCGGCGTGCATCATCAGACGATTCAACCGCGGTGCGTCGACGGCCATTCCGGCTCGTTCCAGCTCCCCTGCGATCTGCTGCCGCGTGAGGTGGTTGCCCCCTCCGAGTATCCGTTCCAGCAACCGGCTGCAACGCAGGTAGTCCCCCTCGTCCAACCCGCAGCCGTTGCCTTTGGCGAACGACGCATTGGCGGCACGGATCCGCCGTGCCGACAGGTGCAGCATCCACCGCACGTCCTCCGCCGCGATGAAATGCCACGTCGGCCGCATGATGTGCATACGCAGGATGCGACCTTCGCGCAACGCCTCCTCCACGGGCGCCGCTGCGGGCGTGCGCAGCCGCAACGCGACGGCCCATTTGGCCGAACCGTACTCCTGCGCCTGCACCATGCCCATCCAGCGGATCAGCTCGGCCGGATCGTCGAACTGCGGCGCGACGAGTTGCTGCGCGTGCAGACGGATGTCGGTCAGGCGGTTCATCGGAACGTCCCTACTTGTCGACCGAGAAACGATAGATGCAACGACTGTGGTAGGTCTCGCCCGGACGCAGCACCACCGACGGCCACTGCGGTTTGTTGGGTGAATCGGGATAGTGCTGCGTTTCGAGGCAGACGGCCGTACGGTGTGCATAGGGAATGCCGTGTTTCCCGCGGACAGTCCCGTCGAGGAAGTTGCCGACATAGACCTGGATGCCCGGTTCGTCGGTGAAGACCTCCAATGCGATACCCGACACGGGCGAGACGAGCCGTGCGGCCGGACGCGACAGATCGCCCGCCGTGGCCAGCACCCAGTTGTGGTCGTAACCGTGGCCGTTGCGCAGCTGCTCGTCGTCGGAGTCGATTTCGGCGCCGATGGCCTTCGGCCTCCGGAAATCGAAGGGCGTACCTCCGACCGAATCGATCCGTCCGAGCGTCAGGAAGGTCGAATCGACAGGCGTATAGCCGTCGGCGGCGATCGTCAGCAGGTTGTCGAGAATCGGATGCGTAGGATCGCCCGACAGGTTGAAATAGGAGTGGTTCGTCAGGTTGACGACCGTCGGCCGGTCGGCGGTCGCCTCATAGGCGATGTCGATGGCGTTGTCCTCCGTCAGGCGGTAGACTACCTTCGCAGTCACGGCGCCGGGGAATCCCGCATCGCCGTCGGGCGAATGCAATGTCAGGGCGAGCGACTGCGGGTCGGGCTGGTGTGCCTCGTAAACGCGATACTGCCACCCGTCGGGACCGCCGTGCAGGCAGTGCCCGTAGTTATTCACGGGCAGGCGCACCGTATCGCCGTCGAGGACGAACCGCCCGTGACCGATGCGGTTGGCATACCGCCCGATCGACGCACCGAAATCCGACGGAATCCGCACGTAATCGGCGATATTGTCGAATCCGAGCACCACGTCGCGCAGCGTTCCCGTGCGGTCGGGCACCATGACCGATACGATCCGGCCGCCGAAATTGGTGATGCAAACCTCCATTCCCGCGGCGTTGGTCAGCGTGTAGAGGTCGGTCGGCCGGCCGTTCACCTCGGAGCGGAACCGTTCGCGGTCGAGCCCCGACAAACTTTTATCGCCCGCAGCGCCGCCGCAGGCCGGAATCACGGCCGCGGCACCGAGGGCCGCCAGCCAGCAAAGTAACGTTTTCTTCATGTTCAGGTTCTTAGATCGGATAAAGATACGAATAAGCGAGTGCAATGTCAAATTTATTTGAACATTGCCGAGGCGGAGTATCTAAGACACAGTCAAAGATAGTGAAAAAATACGGTTATACGCAAGTACCCCTTCTCCGAATTGCAGGCAGTTCGCCTCCGGTAGCGCGACAGGCACAAGCGGATGCGATCCGCGCATGGAACGGCGGCGGACTGCCGACAGCACCCGCGCTGTCGAGCGAAGCGCTTCGGAAAACGAACTCGGTGGTTCGCCCCCTCGCTGCAAACGAAAAAGAGGGTCTGTCGACCCCCTTTTGCATCGGCGTTCCATGCACCGCTACTTCAACACCCGCTCGATGTAGGAGGTGTAGTCCTTCACCACGGGCCGGTAGTCGTCGTGCTCGAAGAGCGGCGACGAGATCAGGAAATCGGCCGACGAGCGGTTGATCGCCGTCGGGACGTTGTAGAGCGTCGCAATGCGCAGCAGCGCCTTCACGTCCACGTCGTGGGGCTGCGCCGACATCGGGTCCCAAAAGAAGATCAGAGCGCTGATCTCCCCGTCGGCGATCATCGAACCGAGCTGCTGGTCGCCGCCCAGCGGGCCGGATTTGAGCAGCGTGATGTCGAAATGCGAGATCTCCTCGGCACCGCCCCGCTCCGTCAGCGTCCGCGTCACCATCTTACCCGTCGTTCCGGTACAAACCAGATGGTGCCGGAGCAGAATCTCCCAATTCCAGTCGACCCACTCCGCCAGATCGCGTTTCATGTTGTCGTGGGCCACCAGTGCAACTTTCTTCTTCTCTTTCATCGTCATTTATTTTCAATCATCGCTCCCCGCGCTCGGAAGGATTCCCCGCTTGCGGGAAGCGTCGTTTCCGACAGACGTTCCGGTATCGCGGCTCCGCCCCTCCCGCCCCGATAAAACAGGGGAATCGGGCATCGGCGCATCGCAACCGGAGACAAAAATAATACAAAAAACGAATCGGCAAAACGGCCGTCCCCGAATTTTACATTTTGATAACAAAAAGCCGCCCGCATCGCGGCGGACGGCAGGTACGGACTGCGAACGGAGGGCTTATTCCTCCTCCGTCTCGGGCAGTTTGAATTCGGTGAATCCCGCGCCGAGCAGGATGTTGTACCACATGAAGACCTTCTTCATGTCCGACACATGCACGCGATCGCGGTCGTAGTCGGGCAATACCTCCGCGAAAGCGGCCTTCAACTTCTCGGGAGCCTCCTTGTGGCTGATCGCCTCCTTGCCGCCCGTGTGGTTATAAATATTGGTGAACACGTCGGCCAACGGCAGGTCGTCGCCCTCGGTGAAGATCGAGATCTCCGTCAGGGCACTCACCTTCGACGACGCCGAAGCATTCATCCGCTTCCCGTCGAGCAGCGATTCGACGATCACGCCGTTCGTCGACTGCGCCACATACTTATACAACCCGGGCTGTCCCGATATTGCCAAAATCTCCTTCAATTCCATAAACCTTCAAGAATTAAGTTCGTACAAAATAATAAGTTCTCATTAGCCTTCCGCCGCGAACGGCGCACGAGCGTCTACACCCCGCTATTTTTCCGAACCGTCGCTCTCGCCGGAATCGCCCGGCTGGTCGGGATCGGGTTCGATCGGACCGGGCACGACATACTCCTCGAAATCAGAAGAGACATAGAGGCGATGCTGCGTCGTCACTTCGATCATGAAACGCACCTTGCGACCGGTCAGCTTCGTGGCGGGAATCTTGGCCATGAAGTCGTAGGTCTCGCCCGCCACGGTCGAATAGACGGGATCGGTCGAGCGATAGCTCTCCGTCGTATTGCCCCACGTACCCGTAATCGAATCCACCTGGTAGGTCACACAGGCCTGGAACGGACAATGTTCGTTGCGTATCCTGGCCGTCACGGTCACCTCTTCGCTCTTCGACGGATTTTTCGGCGAGTAGTTCACCTCCGAAATCACGGGCGTCGAACATTCCTCGCCCTCATCGTCTCCACACGACGGCAGCACCGCAACCGCAGCGGACAACACCGTCCATACAATCAGCTTCTTCATCGTTCGTTTTCCGTATTTATTTGTCGAGATGCACATCCAGCTGCGGGAAGGGGAAATGCAACCCCTGCTGCGGCAATTCGTTGTAGAACCGTTCGTTCATATCGAAAAAGAGATCCCAGTAATCGCCGTTGAGCGTCCACGTCCGCGCCACCACGACGATCGCGCTGTCGGCCAGTTCCGACAGGGCCACGAACGGATCGGCCGGCGCATCCGGCGTATGGAGCACCCGTTTGTCGGACTCCAGCATGGCGAGCATCGTGCGTTTGGCCACTGCCACGTCGTCGCCGTAGGCGAGCGAGACTTTCCATTCGACACGGCGCATCGTCTCCGACGAATAGTTGTTGACGATGGCGTTCGAAATCGAAGAGTTGGGAATGTAGATCCGTTTGTTGTCGGTCGTGGTGACCACCGTCGAGAAGAGACGTATCTCCTTGACCGTACCTGCCTGCCCCTGCGCCTCGATGTAGTCGCCAATGCGGTAGGGATGCATGAACATGACCATTATGCCTCCGGCGAAGTTCTGTAATGTTCCGCTCAACGCCATACCGATACCGAAACCCGACGCCGCGAGCAGCGCGACGAGCGACGTGGTATTGAAGCCCAACAGCTGAACGATAATCAGCAGCAGAATGGTATAGGCCGCACCTTTGACCAGGCTGCGCAGGAACGAGCGCAGCGACTTGTCCACCTGCCTGCGGTCGAACGACGCGTCCATCAGGTGCACCAGCCGGTTGATGATCCACCGCCCGGCGGCATAGATCGCGAAGGCCACGGCGATCTTCAACGCTACCCAGATCACCTGTCCCGTAAAGTCACGCAGGAAAGTCTCGGCGTCGAGCGAAGTGAACCGTTCGACGATCTGTTTCCACTGCGCCTTCTGCACGCTGTCGGGCAGAATCAGCGTCTCCGCTTCCAGAAAAAATCCCAGCATAAGCAAATTCTTATCGTTTAAGTTACAAAAGTACTATTTATATCCGAAAAAACCACTAATTTTGTCTGCACATTTAACATCCTATCATGGAATCTCAGGTAGAAATCATCCAGATCAACATAGCCGGAAAGGACCAGCCCGGCCTCACGTCGTCGCTCACGGACATCCTGGCGCGCTACGACGCCTTCATTCTCGACATCGGCCAGGCCAATATCCATCAGTCGCTTACGCTGGGAATCCTGATCAAGACGACCTCCGACAAATCGGGTGCCATCATGAAGGAGCTGCTCTTCAAATCTTCGGAGCTGGGCATCAACATCCGCTTCACGCCCATCAGCGAGGAGCGCTACACAGCATGGGTGGGTATGCAGGGCAAGAACCGCTACATCATCACGCTGCTGGGGCGTCAGCTCACGGCGCGCCACATCGCCGACGTGGCGGGCGTGATCTCGCGGCAGGGGCTCAACATCGACGCGATCAAGCGCATGACGGGCCGCGTTCCGCTGCACGAAGACGAACGGGCGCCCAAGTCGTGCATCGAATTCTCGGTGCGCGGATCGCTCACCGAGGAGGCCACGACGGCCATTCAGGAGCAGTTCATGTCCTTCTCGAACAACGGGGTGGACATCTCGTTCCAGCGCGACGACATCTTCCGCCGCAGCCGGAGGCTGATCTGTTTCGACATGGATTCGACGCTCATCGAGACCGAAGTGATCGACGAACTGGCCGAACGGGCGGGCGTCGGCGCGCAAGTGCGCGCCATCACCGAACGCGCGATGCGGGGCGAGATCGACTTCCGCGAGAGTTTCACCGAGCGCGTGGCGCTGCTCAAAGGGCTCGACGTCTCGGTCATGGAGGAGATCGCGCAACAGCTGCCCATTACCGAAGGACTCGAACGCATGATGACCATTCTCAAACGCGTGGGCTACAAGACGGCGATCCTTTCGGGCGGCTTCACCTATTTCGGCAACTACCTGCGGCAGCGGTTCGGCTTCGACTACGTCTATGCCAACGAATTGGAGATCGTCGACGGCCGTCTCACGGGACGCTACGCGGGCGAGATCGTGGACGGCCGCCGCAAGGCCGAGCTGCTGCGTCTGCTGTGTCAGGTTGAAAATATCAACATCGCTCAGTCGATCGCCGTCGGCGACGGAGCCAATGACCTTCCGATGCTCTCGCTCGCGGGACTCGGCATCGCCTTCCACGCCAAACCGAAGGTGAAGGCCACCGCCGGCCAATCGATCTCTACGATCGGCCTCGACGGCATCCTCTATTTCCTGGGATTGAAAGATTCGTGGATCGAACGATGAGGGAATGAAACGGCCGGTCGTCATCGCGTTGCTCGCCCTGTGCGGCTTGTCGTGCGGATGCCGCGACCGTTTCGACGTGCCCGATACGCCGGCCGACGTTCCGGCGGCGAACATCACGATCGCCTCGCTGCACGCATTTCTCCATGCGGAAACCGTCGTCGTCCGCGAGGAATTGACCGTCGGCGGTACGGTCGTGTCGAGCGACGAAGCGGGTAACTTCTACCGCACGCTGGTGCTCGACGACGGCACGGGCGGAGCCGAACTGCGTATCGCCGAATACAATCTCTACACGATCTGTCCGCCGGGCTGCCGCCTGACCGTTTCGCTGCGGGGTTGTGCGCTCGGCGAGCGGAACGGCGTATTGCAGATCGGACTGCCGCCCGATGCGTACAGCCCCTACCCGACCGGTTACATCTCCTCGCGCGTACTGCTCGAACGGCTGCTGCATCCTACGGGCGAACGGCAGGAACCCGTCGCTACACCGTGCGAAATCGCACGACTCGGCACGGCGTCGTGCGGCCGTCTGGTTCGCATCGACGCCCTGCGGTTCCGCCCCGACGCGGAACAGGCCGTCCCCCAAACGTGGGAGGGCTACCGGCTTTTCGAAGACGCCGCGGGGCGGACGATCGCTGTCTATACGAGTGCTTACGCCCGTTTCGCCGATCGGGAGATTCCGGCGGGAGAGTGCTCGCTGACGGGTGTGCTCGAATACGGCACGGCCGGCAGTTACGGCAAACAATTCATCCTCCAGATGCGCGATGAGAACGACTGCACGCATTAGCCTCTGCGCACTGGCACTCCTTGCCGCCGGCATCGCAGGATGCCGCGACGACGACCGGCTATCGTACGAAAAGGATGCGCAGGAGGGTGACGTTCCGCCGATCGGTGTCCAGAGCATCAGCGTCCTCAAATCGCTCTACCACGACCGCACGATCCGCATCACGCAGGAAATATCGATTCAGGGACACATCGTGGCCAACGACACCGCGGGCGAATTCTACAAGGAGATCGTCGTAGAGGACGACACGGGCGGCATCGTCCTCTCGATCGACGACGAACGGCTCTACCGCACCTGCCGTCTGTTCGACTTCGTCACGATCAACTGTCAGGGATTGGCGCTCGGCAGCGAGGGCGGCACGCTGCTGCTGGGAACGTTCCCCACGGGCGACTATTGCGTCGACCGTATCCCCGCGGCCGACGTGGCGCGCTACCTCGCCGTGACACCGGCCGCTACGCGCCGGCAACCGCTGACGCTCGGTTTCGAGGAGGTCGCACCCCGCCACATCAGCCGCTACGTGCGCTTCGACCGGGTGCGTTTGGCCGAGGAGGCGACGACATGGTGCGACTTCGACCCCGAAACCGGCGACCCCGTCACGACCGACCGCACGCTTCTCGATACGGCCGGCCGGCAATTCGTCGTCCGCACCGACCGCCGCTGCGACTATGCCCGCAAACCGCTGCCCGCAGGCGAAGGAACGCTCTGCGGCATCGTCGAGTATTTCAACGGCCGCTACCGCCTTCGCATCACCAACCACGAAATCCTCTTCGACCGACAATAAATCGGGGTGCAACCGTCAAGATCGCACCCCGCCTTTTTCTCCCGCCGCGCCGATCAGCGCTCCGGCACCGCCGCCGCGGCTTCCATCACCCCTTCGTTCATCGTCGGGTGGGCATGGATCGTACGGGCGATCTGCCGCGCCGTGGCCCCCAGACGGCAGGCCAGCGCAGGCTCGGCGAGCATCTCGGTCACGCTGGCTCCTACCAGATGCGCCCCGATCAGCTTGCGGTCGGCGTCGAAAAGCAGTTTCACGAAGCCGTCGCGTTCGCCGGCGGCCGCAGCCTTGCCCGAGGCCATGAACGAATAGCGCCCCACCGTATAGGGAATCTCCCGGGCCAGCGCCTCGCGCTCGGTCAGGCCGACCGACGCCACCTCGGGCGAAGTGAAGACGCACGACGGGATGACCGAGTAATCCACCGGATCCGATTCGACGTCGCAGATATGTTCCACGCAGTGCAGCGCTTCGGCCGACGCGACGTGGGCCAACGCCGGTCCGGGCACGATGTCGCCCACGGCATAGACCCCCTCGACATTGGTGCGGTAGTGTTCGTCCACCGCGATCTTGTCGCGTTCGACACGCACGCCCAGCTCCTCCAGCCCGAGCCCCTCGATGTTGGATTTGATGCCGACGGCCGAAAGCACCTTGTCGGCCGTGAGCTCCTCCTCGCCCTTCTTGCCTTCGATGCGCACGCGGCACCGACCCTCGCCGTCGACCGTCACGGACTTGACCGTCGTGGAGGTCATCACCGCGATGCGCTGTTTGCGGAAAGCCCGCTCCATCGTCCGCGCCACCTCCTCGTCTTCGAGCGGCATCAACTGCGGCAGGTACTCGACCACGGTCACCCGCACGCCGAGCGCAGCGTAGAACGACGCGAACTCGCAGCCGATGGCACCCGATCCGACGACGACCATCGATTCGGGCAATTCGTCGAGCACCAACGCGTCGCGCGACGAGAGGACATGCTCGTGGTCGATCGGCATGAAGGGCATTTCGCGCGGCCGCGCCCCCGTCGCCAGAATGATATGGTCGGCCGAAACCGTTTCGTCGGCCACGATCACACGGCCTTCGCCCGCAAGACGGGCCTCGCCGCGCAACACATCGACCTTGTTCTTCTCCAGCAGGAACCCGACGCCCTTGCGCATCGTCTCCGAGACGCCGCGCGAACGGGCGACGATACGCGCCATATCGGGCTTCGCCTCGCCGCCGAGCGTCACGCCGAAAGCATCGGCCGTGCGGCAATAGTGGTAGACCTGCGCGCTTTTGAGCAGTGCCTTGGTGGGGATACACCCCCAGTTGAGGCAGACGCCTCCCAGCTCGGCGCGTTCGACGAGCGCCGTCTTGCGCCCCAGTTCCGCGGCTCGGAGCGCAGCGCCCATACCGCCCGGGCCGCCGCCGATCACCAGAATATCGTAATGGTTCATAACGTATGTATTTTCAACGGGACGGATTGTCCTTTACACAACCCGTCACCCCTTAATTTTTAATTACTTTCAACGTCTCGCCGTTGTCGGCCGCCACGGCGCGCTGCCACTTCTCGTCGTAACCCGGGAAGAGTATTTCGCCCGGGATATCGCGGCCGTTGCCGTTATCCTTGAATTTGCCGGGTTCGGTCTCGCCCTTCACATTGCCGTCGATGTACTTCACCAGCAAATATTCGTCCATCTGCTTCCACAGATCGAACAAGGTCTGGGCCATCATCACCGAATAGTCGGTCACGTACTTCACGCGCGCCTCCCCTTCGAGCTTCCGCGCCTCGGCCGTAACCTCGCGCACCTCGCCGAGCACCCGATTCTCCCACCGATCGGCTACCGCCTGCAAATCCTTCGACATGCGGTCGTAGCGCAGGTAGGCGAAATTCGTGACGCGATTGAAGAGCCAGAACATCGACGTGGGGGAATACTTCAACATCGACCCGTTGTTTTCGCTCAGACATTCGGGCACGCGATCGATCGAGCAATAGATCGGCGTAAGACACGACGTGGCGGCATCGTCGACGCCGAACCACAGAATCCCCAGATCGTCGCCCGCCGCACGGTTCGCCTGCGCCACCAGCCAGAAACCGGTCTGCTGCGTGGCCGTGGCGCGTTCGTTGACGTACTCCGTACCGTCGACTTCGAACGACATCGGCCGCCAGCGATACGGCAGCCCGCAGCCGCCGGCACCCAAATCCCTGGTCATGTCCATCGGCGTCCCCTCGTAGTGGTCGCGCATGGCGTCGAACACCTCCTTGGGCGAGACCTTTTTCGAAGGTTTCACCCACAGCGGCATCCGGTTGGCGGGATTGTGCCCCATCGCGTAGTCGGTATAGGCGTCCATTCCGTCGGCCACGCGGCGGAAAAAACTCCACACGCGGGCTTCGCAGGCACGCAGCGCCGAGAAATCGGCCGGCGCATAAGCGTCGCAGAAACTGAACTCCGCATCCGGTCCCTCGTAGTACCCCATCTCGCGGGCGAACGAGATCACGTCGGGCGAATAGAGGCAGTTGTCGGGATCGTCGAGCGGGAAGGTCGTGATGCGCGCCTGATTGGCATGGCCCGACACATAACCGTCGGGAATGCGGCGTGCCACCCACACGATTCCCTTGCGGGCGTTGCCGCCCTTGCCGTCCGGTTCGAAACCCTTGCCGATCACCTCCATGATCCACGCCTCGTCCGCATCGGCGATCGAAAACGACTCGCCTTCCGACGCATAGCCGTAGGTATCGGCCAGATCGGCCATCACGCGGATCGCCTCGCGCGCCGTGCGGGCGCGTTGCAGCGTGATGTAGATCATCGAACCGTAGTCCATGCGTCCCGTCGAATCGGCCAGTTCGCCGCGGCCGCCGTAGGTCGTTTCGGTGATGATGAGCGAATGTTCGTTCATGTTCCCCACCGTGGAATAGGGATGTTCCACCTGCGGGATGTCGCCCAGATAACGCCCCGTGTCCCACTCGTAGACAGAGAGCATTTCGCCCGGACGGAACCCGCCCTTCGGTGCGTTGAACTTATAGAGGCAGCCGTACAGCGCATGCGAATCGGCGGAATAGCTCACCAGCGTCGTCGAATCGGTCGAAGCGCCGCGCGTGACGATGAAGTTGGTACACGCTCCGGCAGGGGTGCTTTCGAGCAAAAGGAACGGCGTCAAGACCGTCAGCAGACAAAATAAAGGCTTCTTCATAAACAAAATCGGGTTTGCGGTCAAAAATACGAAAAAATTATCTAATTTTACCCGAGCGTTAACCGAAAAAAAGAGTAGAGTATGTCGATCAGAAGTCAATTATCGGACGTGCGGGAGACACTGCCCGAAGGCGTCACGCTGGTGGCCGTATCCAAAACGCACGCCCCGGCCCTCATCGAAGAGGCTTACGCCGCAGGACAGCGCATCTTCGGCGAGAGCCGGCCGCAGGAGCTGGCCGCAAAATACGAAGCGCTGCCCAAGGACATCGAATGGCACATGATCGGGCACCTGCAAACCAACAAGGTAAAGCTCATCGCCCCCTTCGTCGCGCTGATCCATTCGGCCGACAGCGAACGGCTCATCCGGGTAATCAACGACGAGGCGATCCGCAACGGCCGCGTAATCGACATTCTGCTCGAAATCCACGTCGCAGACGAGGAGACCAAGTCGGGATGGACCTACGACGCGCTGCTGAAATACGTCAAAAGCGGTGCACTGGCAGCCATGAAGGGGGTCCGCGTGCGCGGCGTCATGGGTATCGCCACCTACACCTCCAACGAATTCCGCGTACGGCTCGACTTCGAACTGCTGCAACAATATAAAAAGGAGCTGGAAGCGTATTTCGACTCCTCGTTCGACACGCTCTCGATGGGCATGTCGGACGACTATCCGCTGGCGCTGGACTACGGAACGACGATGGTACGCATCGGGTCGCTCATCTTCGGCAAACGCGACTACGCAGCCGCCGAAAAAGAGGCGACGGTCTGACCTCCGGCCGAATTCCGGCTGCCGATACTGAAAATCCGCCCCCCTGTCGCGATCGTTGCGGCAAGGGCGGATTCCGTGAGGAACGGCGCTGCTTATTTTCAAAAACACCTCAGTCATCAGGATCATTCGGCATCGCTTTGCGATGCCGGCAGTTCGCCGCCGCCCCATGCGGCGGACTGCAACTCGCCAGGGTTCGTGCATCCTGCCGCCGTCGGCGAACAGTCGATGCAACTGCAAAATTCAGTGGATTTTTACGAAGAACCAATCTCTTTCCTCTCCCTGCCGCACGGCTCATGCAATCGGTGCGATTTCCTCCCACAGGTGTTTCGAAAGATCGACACAGCCGTTGCGGCGAAACGTCACGCCCTCGTGCTCCAACAACTCCCGCTGGGTCGGCCATCCGGGCGCAAGCCTTCCGCTGCTGTTCACGACGCGGTGACAGGGCAATCCTTCGGGAGCATTCGCCAGCGCCCGTCCCGCCCGCCGCGCCCAACGGGGACGCTGCGCGAGCCGTGCCAACTGTCCGTAAGTCACGACCCTGCCCGGCGGTATCTGGCGGACGATATCGTAAATTTCGGCGTTGAACTCCCCCATTACTTATGCAGCGCCTCCCACAGCAGATCCTTCAACTGCGGAATGTTGTATCCCGTCACCGACGAGATGAAAAGCGCCGGAATCCCTTCGGGCAGGTGCGTCCGCATCTCGGCGATCAACTGCTCGTCGAGCATGTCGCTCTTCGTCACGGCCAGCAACCGCTGCTTGTCCAGCAACTCCGGATTGTACTGCGTCAACTCGCCCAGCAGGATTTCGTACTCGCGGCGAATATCGTCGGCATCGGCCGGCACCATGAACAACAGCACCGAATTGCGCTCGATATGGCGCAGGAAGCGCAGCCCCAGTCCGCGCCCCTCGTGCGCCCCCTCGATGATCCCCGGGATGTCGGCCATGACGAACGACTTGCCGTCACGACACTCGACGATACCCAGATTGGGTTCGAGCGTCGTGAAGGCGTAGTTGGCGATCTTGGGCTTGGCTGCCGACACGACCGACAGCAGCGTCGACTTGCCGGCATTCGGGAATCCGACCAGCCCGACGTCGGCGAGCACCTTCAACTCCAATACGAAAGCCCCTTCGTCGCCCTCCTCGCCCGGCTGCGCATAACGCGGCGCCTGATTCGTCGCACTCTTGAAGTGCCAGTTGCCCAGTCCTCCGCGGCCGCCTTTGAGCAGTACCAGCCGCTCGCCGTCGGCCGTCACCTCGCCCACGGGCACCAACTCCGTCTCGCCCTGCTCGTTCTCCACGACACGCTTGGCCACCGTGCCCAGCGGCACGGGGATGACGATGTCGCGCGCATCTTTGCCCGACGAACGGGCACCCGACCCGCCCTCGCCGTCCTCGGCGAACTGGTGGCGCTGGTATTTGAGGTGGATGAGCGTCCAATACTGACTGTCGCCCTGCAAAACGATGCTGCCGCCCCGTCCGCCGTCACCGCCGTCGGGGCCGCCGAAGGCGACGAACTTCTCCCGACGGAAATGCGCCGAACCGGCACCGCCGTGCCCCGAACGGGCGAAAATCTTCACGTAGTCTACAAAGTTCGAACCAGCCATATTACGTCGATTTAGGGGAACAAAGATACGAATAAGCGAGGGCAATGTCAAATTTATTTGAACATTGCCAAGCGGGAGTATCTTCGGCATCAGCCAAAGTACGATTAAGCGAGGGCAATGTCAAATTTATTTGAACATTGCCGAGCGGGAGTATCTTCGGCGTCAGCCAAAGTACGATTAAGCGAGGGCAAAAGCAAACTCGGTTGCATTTTGCCGATCCCTGCTGCGAAAAGCGGAAGCGGAAATCCCCGTCGCGGTTCAGACGCCGGCTCCGAGTATCCGCCGGACCTCCTCCCGCCAGTCGGAATTGCTGCGCGGGCAGAAGGTCCGATAACCCAACGCCGCGCCGGCGGCGGCATTGGCCGCGCTGTCGTCGATGAAGAGCGTCTCGGCAGGAACGAGCGGGGCCTCGGCCGCCATGCGGTCGAAAATCGCCCGATCGGGTTTCATGCACTTCATCTCGTAGGAGAGGAACAACTTGTCGAAATAGGCGTCGAGCGGCTTTCCGGCAGGCGAAAATTCGCTGCTGCGCGCCCAGTCCATCACGAAGGGATTGGTGTTGCTCAGCACATAGAGCCGGTAGTCGCGGCGCAACTCCTCCAAACAGGCCAGTCGTTCGAGCGGAACCGGCAGCAGGAAGAACCCCAGCCACGCCTCGCGCGCCTCGGCATAACTCACCTCCCGACCGGCGCACTCGCCCAGCCGCCGGACGAATTCGTCGGCCCCGATCCGGCCGCTTTCGAGTTCGCGAAAGAACCCGCGCTGATGATAGCTGTCCAGATATTCCGCCGGATTTTTCAGTCCGACGCGTTCGAACGCCGCCAGCGCCCGCGAAAACTCGAAGTCGGCGATGATCCCCCCGAAGTCGAAAACAAGATTCTTGATCATAATCCGCTTTTTAGAGAGGCGAATATAGGCAAATTCGGGCAAATACGCAAACGCTCCCCCCGCACGCCGGCGCATGTTCCGACGCCCGCACGATCGAAGCCGGCCGCCGAACCCGAAAAGCATCCGGTCTCCGCAAACGGATCCGGCCGCCCGCAGGCGGCCGGATCGTCCGACACGGTGCGGATCAACTTTGCAGCGGCTCGTAGGGAAGCCCCCACGCTTCGGCCACCGAGCGGTAGACGACCTTCCCTTCGACGATGTTCAGACCGAGCCGCAGCTCTTCGTTCTCGGCGCAGGCGCGACGCCAACCCTTGTCCGCCAGTTGGATGGCGTACGGCAGCGTTGCGTTCGTAAGTCCGAGCGTCGAGGTGTAGGGCACCGCACCGGGGATGTTGGCGACACAGTAGTGCAGAATGCCATCGACGAAGTAGGTCGGCTCCTCATGGGTCGTCGGCCGCGAGGTTTCGAAGCAGCCGCCCTGATCAATCGCGACGTCGACCATGACCGTACCCGGCTCCATCAGTTTCAACATGTCGCGCGTCACCAGCTTCGGCGCCTTGGCGCCCGGAATCAGCACCGACCCGACCACCAGATCGGCGTGTTTGAGCTCCTCGCGGATGTTGTACTCGGACGACATGAGCGTCTTGACATTCCGGGGCATCACGTCCGCCAGATAGGTAAGCCGCCGCAGCGAGACGTCGCAGATCGTGACGTCGGCGCCCGTACCGGCCGCCGTGCGCGCCGCCGCCGTACCGACCACGCCCGCGCCGATGACGAAGACCTTGGCGGGCTTCACGCCCGGCACGCCGCCCAGCAGCATCCCCTTGCCGCCGCGCGGTTTTTCGAGGAAGTAGCGGCCCTCCTGCGTGGCCATGCGGCCCGCGACCTCCGACATGGGGATCAGCAGCGGCAGCGAACGGTCGCTGCGTTCGACCGTCTCGTAGGCGCAGCACACGGCGCCCGACGCGATCATCGCCCGCGTGAGCGCCTCGCTGCTGGCGAAATGGAAATAGGTGAAAAGCAGCTGTCCCGGACGAACCAACCCGTACTCCGGTGCGATCGGCTCCTTGACCTTGATGATCATTTCGGCTTTGGCATAGACCTCTTCGATGGTAGGCAGCAGTTTCGCCCCCACGGCCTGATACTCCTTGTCCGCGAATCCGCTGTCGACGCCCGCTCCGCTCTGGATGTAGACCGTATGCCCCCGCCGAACGAGCTCCATGGCTCCAGCCGGCGTAAGCGATACGCGATACTCGTTGTTCTTAATTTCCTTTGGAATTCCGACGATCATAACGATATGTTTTAATTTTACGAGAGCAATTTAGCGAAATTAAAAACAAATTCCAACGATTTTCTTAGAATTTATAACTCACGGTCAACGTCGCGCTGCGGCCGTAGGCATAGAGCAGGCTCGTAGCGAACGGACGGTAAAAGGTCTCGGCACCGCTGCGCAGGCGCCGCACCCGATCGGACTCGTAGGCGGAATAGACCGTGCGACGGTCGTCGAGCAGGTTGCGTACCGACAGCGTGACCGACAGTCTCGACGCGCCCAGCCGCCACATTCTCCCCGCCGAGACATCGGCCGTAAAGGAGTCGTCCAGCCGCTCCTGCTCCATGAAAAGAGCGAATGTTTCGGGCGAATCGGAGGCCTGGTTCGCCACACGCGAAGTCCGGTAATGGAACGACGGCGCGACCCATCGTCCGGCGACCAGCGACGCATCGGCAGAGAAATACCACCCCGAACGGCCGAAATAATGCACGCCTGCCGTCGCGGCCAGCGAGGCAGTGCCGCCGGGCCGAAGACCGCTCATGTAACTCGTGACGCCGTCGGCGCGGAGCTCGTTGCCCGCATCGGTGTAGAGCCATGCCGAAGGATTCGTCGCATAGGTGTGGCTGCCCGCACCGACGGCGGCCGACAGGCTCCAATTCCACGTAAGGCGCAGTCGGGCCGCCGCCTCGGCGCCGTAATCGAGCCGGCCGATGCCGCGCACCGTCATATCGCAGTATTCGTAGGAGAGGTCGTCGAAAAAACGGGTAGTGCGGATTTCGTCCCGCGTCGCCGCGAGGTAGCCCGTCACCCGCAGCTCGAAGGCCCCGCCCGTGCGGACGAAACCCAGTTCGGCGCCGTAGCGGCGCGACAGGGACGGATCATCCACCGTCCGGTTGTTGTAGAGCGGCTGCAAAAACATATCCTCCACGTCGGGCACCGCGGCCGACGCCGACGCCGAGATTTCGAGATAGCTGCGCGATGAAAAGGCATAGCCGGCGCTGGCCCGCAACGCGTAGGGTGTGAACCGCAACCGCGAAGAACCGCCGTAGGAGCCGGCGCCCGGAAACAACTCCTTCTCATAGAATCCGCGCCGCCGGACGACGCAGCGCCCCACGCTTGCGCCGAACGCCGCCGTCCACCGGTCCGAACGGTAGCGCACCACACCGTCGGCCGCGACCTCGCAGCGGACGGTGCGGTAGTCGTAGCCGAAACGGTCACCTTCGCCCACCGTCCGGTCGGGGTGGCGCAGGTCGTTCTGCAAACGGTTGGAGTAGGTCGCGTCGTCGAGCAGGAAGCGGTCGATGTCGGTCAGACGGTCGGCACCCAGCAGGTCGCGCAGCTGTTTATACCGGCGCGGCGCATCGTAATCGACCCTGAGCGCGCAGGCGACGGTCAACTGCGGATCGACCTCGGACTCGATACGAATCGCCGTCTGCATCCGCAGCGGACGTTCCACCCGATCTTCGAGGGCATAGAGCGCCTCGCCGTCGGGCTGCATCCGGTTACGGCGGTAGAGCTCCGCCCAGTCGATCTGCGTATAGCGTTCGTCGCCGGCGCGCCACACGGCGTCGACGGCCTCGAACGCCTCGCCCGTGAAGTAACTGGGCAGGTAATGGTAGTTGTCGGGACGGGGCGTCGAAGCGTCGTACCAGGCCAGCGAACTCTGGCACCGTATGCCCGTCTCGACCGCGGCGGATGCCCGCAACAGCGTCGACCCGCCGATCCGGCCGCAATAAGCGGCGATACCCAGCGGCAACCCCTCGCGCCGCACCCTGCTGTTACGCACATCGCCCGCCTGACGACCCCATGCGGGATTGTAGTAATTGGAACCCCGCAGCATAAACGCCTCCTCCACCGAAGAGGAACGCAAACCGCGCTCGGCAAACGGCACGACGAACACCGCCGTCCAGTATCCGTCGCCCCTCGTGCGGCGGCCGACGCGCAGGGCGGCCGTCGTCTGCCGCGTATAAACGCCGTCGACGAGCGCATCGCGCCCGAAACGCCCGTCGACAGTCACGGCCAGGTGCCATCTGCGGGGCAGTTCGAACGCCAGCGAGCCTTCGGCACCGGCGCGATAGTTGCGGGTCGCCGCACGCAGGGCCAGCGCCCCGCCCGGCACCGGATCGTATTCGGTGAGCGACACCGCCGTCGCTCCGGCACCGACCGAAAGCCTCCCGACCTGCGGACGTGCACCGGCGACATACCGCGTCTCGGCCTGCAACCGCCGAAGCGCGGTCAGATAACGCCACGACACCTCCGCACCTTCCAGCAAAACGGGCGACAAGGCATAGTCTTCGCCCCGCCGGCGATACGAAACAGCCGAAAAGCGGAATGCCGACACCTCCGCCCAAAGGTCGTCAGCCTGCTGCACGGCACGGTAAAAAAGCAGCGAATCGCTCTCCAATTCGGGTATCCGCTCCTCCTCGTAGGGTGCAAAGGGGTAATAGGGTTCGTCGTCGAACGCCTGCGCAAGCGCGCCCGAACAGCGCAACAACAAAACCGAAAAGAGTATTTTACAAACTATTCGCACGGTTTATAAGCCTGATTATACTACAAATATAGCGATTTCCCCGATTATCCGCACACTGCGGGGGGGGGTATTGCTTTTTCGGAAAAGAATCGATATATTTGTGGACAACAACCTGCAAATACCTTGCACGACACTTCGCCGGCGCACCGTAACGCGTCGGTTCCAACACCTGACAAATGAAAAAACGAACGCTTCTCCTGCTGCTGTCGCTCCTGCCTCTGAGCATGACCGCACAGCAGAAATTCCTGCTGCGCGGCCAAGTCGTCGACGCAGCGAACGACTCCCCCGTGAGCTTCGCCACGACGGCCCTGCTGCGCGATTCGACGGCCGTCGCCGCCGTCGCCGCCGATGCGCAGGGGCGGTTCGAACTCTCGGCGGAAGCCGCGGGCGACTACCGCCTGCAAATCACCATGGTGGGCTACAATCCCGAAACGCAGCCCGTCACGCTCCGCACTGCCGCGACCGATGCCGGTACGATCCGCTTGCGGCAGGGCGTGGACATCGACCAGGTGACGGTCACCATCCAGAAACCGCTCGTCACGGCCGACGCCGAGAAAACGACCTACTCGGTCGAAGACGATCCGCAGGCCGCATCGTCGACGCTCGAAGAGATCCTGCGCAAAGTGCCGCAGCTGACCATCGACGCCGAGGGCAACGTGAAGCTCAACGGACAGAGCGATTTCAAGGTGCTGGTCAACGGACGGTCGTCGGCGATGTTCAAGAATTTCAAGGACGTGATCCGCAGTATGCCCGCCTCGCAGATCAAGAAGATCGAAGTCATCACCGAACCCTCGATGAAATACGACGCCGAAGGCGCGGGCGGCATCATCAACATCATCACCGCCCGCAAGGAGTTCGACGGCTACAACGGCAGCCTCAACTACAACACGGGACTCGACACCCGCCAGCAATACGGCGGAGCCTCGCTCTCCGTCCAGAAGGGCAAGTTCGCCGCTTCGGTCCAGGCGTTCTTCTTTCAGATGAACCGCAGGAACCGCCCCTACACATCGGAAAGCCGGCGCGAGAATTTCGCCTCCGAACAGCAGCGCTACCACACCTCCGAATCGACCGGCTACGGCAAGGGCCACAACGAATACGTCACGCTGAACCTGAGCTACCAACCCGATACGCTCAACCTCGTCACCCTCGAAGGATCGCTTTGGACAGGCGCATGGAAGAACAGCTCCGACACCAGGATCCGCATGTCCGACGCCGCCGAAACGCCGACCGTCGCCTACGACACGCACGACTACGACAACTACCCCTACACGGGATTTCAGGTCGGCGCCAACTACGAGCGGCGTTTCCGCAAGCCCGAACATACGCTCACTGTTTCGGACATGGTCGAGATCGACCCCGACAAGGGTTACAATCTCGTCACCTACGACGGCGTGCTGAACTACCCCTCTTCGCAACTCTACAAGCGCCATACGAGCCGGAGCTTCACGAACACCTTCCAGCTCGACTACTACAACCCGCTCGCGGAACACCACTACGTCGAAGCCGGCAGCAAATATATCTACCGGATCAACAAAGGCTACCAGAACGAGATCCCGTGGATCGATCCCGTCGGGTTCGATCCGACGAACATGACCAAGTACGACGACCTGCGGCAGCGGCAGCAGATCTTCTCGCTCTATTTCGGCTACGGGTTAAAATTCTCGAAGGTATCGGCGCGTGCCGGCGTGCGCATGGAGCGCACGTGGAACCATGCCGACGCCGACAACAGCCGGGAGGGAATCTACGATTACGGCAACCGCCTGCTGAACTTCATCCCCTACCTCAGCTTCACCTACAAACCGCGCGACGGGCACAACCTCTCGCTCTCGTATACCGAACGGCTGCGCCGTCCCTCGATCTCGATGCTGTCGACCTACCTCGACGACAGCGACCCTTACAATACCTCGCAGGGCAACCCCGATCTGGAAGCATCGACGACACATACGCTGTCGCTCAAATACAACTATTTCTCCCCCAAATGGAGCGGCACCTTCACCCTGTCGGGCCACCTGTCGAACGACGGCATTTCGAGCTGGACGAGCGTCGACGACCAGGGCGTCTCGCACACGACGTACAGCAACAACGTGCGCGAGCGCACGGCCAGCGCACGGCTTTCGGTCAACTACTCCCCCTCGGAGAAGTTCTCCTTCGCGCTGAACGGGCGGGGCGGTTACAGCCACTACCGGCTGCCCCAAGAGGAGATCTCCACCGAGGAGTTCACCTTCGACCAGAACCTCAACATGAACATCGCGCTCTGGAAAGCGGCCACCGTTTCGCTGGGCGAAGGATACAACAGCGGCAGCGCAAACTTGGGCCGCAAGTCGGGCGACTACTTCTACTCCTATGCCACCCTTTCGCAGAAGTTCTTCGACAAGAAGTTGCAGATTTCGGTCAGCTGCTACAACCCCTTCACCAAATACCAGACGTACAGCTCCACGGCGCAAACCCCGACCTATCGCTCGCAGAGCCGCAGCCGCAACCATTCGCGCCAGTTCTCGATCGGCGCCTACTGGCGCTTCGGAAAGCAGAACGTACAGGTCAGGAAAACCCGCAAGTCGATCTCCAACGACGACATGATGGACGGCGGCAACAAGCAGGGCGGCAAACAGTAGATCGCCGGGCAGCCCGTCCGGAACCGGCGAACAGCGGCCGGCACGGAACCGCACCGACCGAAAAAGAGAGGAGCGTCGGATAACGACGCTCCTCTCTTTTTCAGGTCTCCGACGCTCAGAGACTCCCCACCACGGCGCAGAGCAGATCCCAGAACTTCTGCACGGTGGCGATTTCGAGCCGCTCGTCGGGCGAATGCACGCCGCGCAGCGTCGGGCCGAACGACACCATGTCCAACTCCGGATATTTCTCCAAGAACAGCCCGCACTCCAATCCGGCATGGATGGCCCGTACTTTGGGCTTCACGGCGAAAAGCCGCTCGTAACACTGCTCCGTGACGTGCAGCAGGTACGAATCGGGATCGGGCGACCAGCCGGGATAACCGTCCGAATGGGCGACTTCGGCGCCGGAGAGCCGCAGCACCGCCTCGACGGTCTGTGCGGCATAACGCTTGGCGCTCTCCATCGACGAACGCTGCGACGTTGTAACTACGATCCCCTCGGCACCGAACTTCACCGACGCCAGATTCGACGAGGTCTCGACCAGCCCTTCGACGGCGTGCGACATCGCCAGCACGCCGTTAGGCAGACCGACGAGCGCCCCGACGAGCGACTGCATCGTCACGGGATCGAGCACCCATTCGACCCCCTCGATCTTGTTCAGGGTCATCTGCAAATTGGGTTCGGTGTACTTGAACTCCTCGACGATCTCGACGGCGAACGCACGGCAGCGCTCGCACACGTCGCCGGCCGTCTCGGCGGGAACGCCGAAGACGGCGAACGCCTCGCGCGGAATGGCATTGCGCAGGTTGCCGCCGTCGAAACGGTTCAGCACCAGCCCGTAGGGCAGCAGTTCGTAAAGCAGCCGCGCCACCAGCTTGTTGGAGTTGGCGCGCCCCTTCTCGATGTCGTCGCCCGAATGGCCGCCGGCCAACCCCTTGACGTCGATACGGAAATATTCGAACCCGTCGGGCGCCGGCGTCACCATCGGGCTGAATTTGGCCACGGTATCAACGCCGCCGGCGCAGCCGATGAAAATTTCGCCTTCGTCCTCGGAATCGAGGTTGATGAGGTACTTCCCCGTCAGCATCCCCTCGCCCAGCCCGAACGCTCCCGTCAGGCCGGTCTCCTCGTCGACGGTGAAGAGCGCTTCGAGCGCCGGATGCGCGACGGTCGCGGAGGCCAGCATCGCCAGTGCGGCAGCCATGCCGATCCCGTCGTCGGCGCCGAGCGTCGTCCCCTCGGCACGCACCCACCCGTCGTCAATGCGGGTGCGGATCGCGTCGTGCTCGAAGTCGAACGCCACGTCCGAATTTTTCTCGCAGACCATATCCATATGCGACTGGAGAATCACCGTCGGACGCCCTTCGTAACCGGTCGTCGCCGGTTTGCGAATCACGACGTTGCCCGTCGCGTCGCACCGGTACTCCAATCCGTGCTCCTTCGCCCAGCCTACCAGGTAGTCGCGTATCTTCTCCTCCTTCTTCGAGGGCCGCGGTACGCGCGTGATCGCCTCGAATTCCGTCCACACCTCGCAGGGTGCGAGTTTCGTCAAATCTGTCATCTCTGTTTCGGTTTGAATATGCACAAAATTACAAAAGAATATCCATTTTAAAGAGAAATTACTTAATTTTGTCTGATATAATCGAACACCATGATTCCGGACTACCAAACACTGATGCGGCCTCTGCTGGAATGTATTCAGGACGGACAGGAGCATCTCTTCAAAAACGTCATAGAGCAACTGGCCGACCGATTCGAACTCACACAGGAAGAACGGGAACAGTTAGCTCCCAGCGGCCATCGTGCACTTTTTTCAGGTCGCGTCGGCTGGGCAAAAACCTACTTAAAGAAGGCGGGACTGCTCGAACAGAGAAAAAGAGGGATACTCTCGATCACCTCTCTGGGAATAAAGGCTTTAAAATCCAAAAAGAAAATAGACGTAACCTACCTGACGGGATACCCGAATTTCGTCGATTTCTACGCCCCGTCGTCCCGCAACGACAAGACGCGGGAAAACGAGTGCGCGCCTGCTATCGATCCGGAATGCACGCCTCCCGTCACTCCGGAAGAGACGATCGCCCACGCCTACGAACAGATACACAATAAACTGTCGTCCGAACTGCTGGATGTCGTACTGATGCAGGATTTCGCATTTTTCGAACGGCTCGTCGTCGAGCTTCTGGTCAAGATGGGCTACGGCGGTTCGATTCAAGATGCGGGACAGGCGATCGGACGCACGGGAGACGAAGGAATCGACGGTATCATCAAGGAGGACAAGCTGGGTCTGGACGTCGTCCATATCCAGGCCAAGAAATGGAACAGGAACAATACGGTCGGACGTCCCGAATTGCAAAAATTCGTGGGTGCACTCGCCGGACAGGGAAGTACGAAAGGGATTTTTATCACCACTTCCTCTTTCACCAAAGAGGCGCAATCCTACAAACCCCAGGGAGTCAAACTGGTCAAAATCGACGGAGAGAAACTGACACAGCTCATGATCGAATACGGACTCGGGGTCACGACTGCGTTCTCTTATGAAATCAAACGGATCGACCGAGATTATTTCAACGACTTAGACGATTGATGCCCATGCTTTTCAGAATCGGACACGGATACGACGTACACGCATTGGCCGAAGGGCTGCCCCTCGTGCTGGGCGGCGTCGGGATCGAACACGACAAGGGGTGCGTCGCCCACTCGGACGGCGACGTGGTGATCCACGCCCTCTGCGACGCACTGCTGGGCGCCGCCGCGCTGGGCGACATCGGGCTGCATTTCCCCGACACGTCGGACGACTACAAGGGTATCGACTCGAAACTGCTGCTGCACCGCGTCGCGGAGCTGCTCGCCCAAAAAGGCTACCGCATCGGCAACGTCGACTGCACGATCCGGATGCAGCGACCCAAACTGCGCCCCCACATCGACCGGATGCGCCGGACGCTGGCCGACGTCATGGGAATCGGTGTCGACTGCGTTTCAGTCAAGGCCACCACGACCGAGCGGCTCGGCTTCGAGGGCCGCGAAGAGGGCGTCTCGGTCTCGGCCGTAGCGCTCATCTACCGGGAATAACTTTCGGGACTATCCTTCTCTGAGTCGCATCGCCGTCCATAGCCGGCGAAGGATGCGTGCGAACTCTTGCGAACAGAGCATATCCCTGTGTCGGGTAGCTGCGGACTGCCGTTCTTCGGACAATCAGGGAAAACGTTTTCGCTAAGCCGTGTACAGAGCCGAACTTGTTCAGACTGTGCCGAGGCGAAAAAAAAATGGAGAAAGAAACGCCATACGCAATCGTCGCAACAACACGAAACGGGATCGGGATAATTCCATACGATTCTTCCGCTGCGGCCGCACCAAAGTGCCAAAATGACGGTTCAACGTTCCGATACTGCCAAACCGACACTCGTAAGCCCCCAAAAAGAGAATATCTTTCGAATCATGCAACAAGCTGATTATCATATACAGTAACACATTTTATTAAATTTTCTGAAAAATTTATTAAAAATATTTACCAACTTACCTTTATTTGTATTATCTTTGCATCGGTTAAGGTTAGAAAACAGATCCGCCGCAGAGGCGACTCGAACGCGGATCGCAATTCAGGTTAAGTATGGTACGAATGATCAAAAACACCGTGGTTGCCTCGCGGACGCTGAAGAGCAACCTCACCAACAAACTGTTGGACATGATGACCTCCGACTGGTTCCTCAAAGTTCTGGAATCGAACAAGTCGAACATCGATTATGTCTTTCGACCCGGGCCGAATCCGGAGCCTGGTCCTGCGGCTTTCCCTGAGGAGCGTTCTTCACTGTCGAACAAGCCGTTGCAAAACCCAGCATCGTCAATAGTGCCCATTTTACTTTCTTGCCCATAGCTTTCAAACTTTTTACAGATAATACGGATGAACAAATATAACTATTTTTTCGAGGAACAAAAAACGTGCAAAAATAATTGCGAAAAAATTTTGAGAATCAACACTTTTTACCTTTCTTTGCTGATACATTTTTAATCAATATTCATTTATGACAGGTCAAGTTAAATGGTTCGATAGCAAGAAAGGCTACGGATTCATTACCCGCGAAGACGGCAAAGAGGTCTTCGTACATTTTTCAGGCATCGTATCCGATTCTTTCAAAACGCTGAACGAAGGACAGAAAGTCGCTTTCGAACTTGGAAACGGAGCTAAAGGCGAACAAGCTATAAACGTCACCGTAATCGAGTAATCCATTTCATTACTCCCGAGAACGTATGGAGGCTCCCTCGGGAAGCCTCCATATTTTTTCCGGCACGGACGAAATAATTGTATTTTCGGCACGTTAATTTCGTGCTGTCAAAGAGCTATAAAATCAGATACGATATGACCAAACGAAACGAAGCGATCGCCATTCTCACGGGCGGCGGCCCGGCACCGGGCATGAATACGGTAGTGGGCAGCGTGGCAAAAACCTTCCTGCAGAAGGGATACAGCGTCATCGGACTCCACAAAGGTTTCACAGGGCTCTTCCGCGAAGCGCCCGCCACGGAGAACATCACCTTCCTCAAAGCGGACGAAATTTTCAACCTCGCGGGTTCGTTCCTGCGCATGAGCCGCTTCAAACCTTCGGACGAAGATTTCGAGAAGCGTTTCAACTGGCAGTTCTTCACCGAGAACAACATCAAGCTGCTCGTGACCGTCGGCGGCGACGACACGGCATCGACGGCCAACCGCGTGGCCAAATTTCTGGAAGAAAAGCGTCATCCGATCGCCAACATACATGTCCCGAAAACCATCGACAACGACCTTCCGCTGCCCGACTGCGCGCCGACCTTCGGCTACGAATCGGCTAAAGACAAGGGTGCGGTGATCGCCCGGGCCGTCTATGTCGATGCCCGCACCAGCGGCAACTGGTTCGTCATGTCGGCGATGGGCCGCAGTGCCGGACACTTGGCCTTCGGCATCGGCGAGGCCTGCCACTACCCGATGATCGTCATTCCCGAGATGTTCAACAAAACGCCGATCACCATCGACGTGGCCGACCCCGAAGTCTTCGATTTCAAGAAGATTCTCAACTGGTAGCACGCTGCCGAACCCGAAAGAAAACGCTGCGGCAGCCGATCCGGTCTACCGCAGCGTTTTTTTCAATCCTTATCCCAACCGACCATGAACTCCGACAAAAGAGCCGAACGGGAGCAACACCGTGCCTGGCTGCGCGAATGCATCGCCCGCTGCCGCGCAGAGGTCGCCCGCTACGAAAAGGCCGTCGAACGACGCCCGAACACCTACCGTCCCAGACTCGCAGAGGCACAGCATACGCTGGGAAAATTCTACTGGTGGCGCCACACGCCCGCCTCCTACCGCACGGCGCTTCGCCTGTTCACGCAGGCGCTCCGCAACTACGACAGCTACCGGGGACGGCGCGACCTGACGCTCAACCGCCTTACGCTGATGAGCGATCTCCAACAGTTGAGCCTTCGTCTCGACGACGACCGCGCCGAGGAGGTGCTGCTCGGCCTGTTATCCGCTTACGAAAGCATGGCCGCCGCTGCACCGCTCGTCTACGGCGAGGACGTAGCCTCGACGCTCTGGCAGTTGGGAAACCTCCATGCCGACGCACGGCGCTTCGGCGAGGCCGAACGCATGTACCTGCGTGCATTGGACAAACACGCCGAGTTCGACGGGGAAGACCCGCACCGCTACCGTCCCGCAACGGCACAGTGCCGACGATCGCTAGGACGACTCTACGAGGAGATGCACGACGATGCCCGCGCCGAAGAGGCCTACCTCGCATCGGCCGCCATACTGCGCGAACTGTGCGAAGATCCCTTCGAACGGTGCAACCATCTTCGTTCGCTGGCCCGTACCCTCGTGTTGCTGGCCGACCTCTGCGAACGGCGGGGCGCCTGCGGCGAAGCGGCCCGATACCGCACCGAAGCGGAGGCGTTGGAGGCCGAACGCGGAGCATGACGGGAAGCGAACGATGGCGACGCCCCGCATCCGTGACGGATGCGGGGCGTCGTTGGTTTTCCGCAGAGACCGGCCTTAGCCTGCGATCACGCGCAGTTTCTTGCCCGTGAGTTTCTGAATGTCGGCCAGCATGGGACGTTCGTCCGATGCACAGAAGGTCAGTGCCATCCCCGAATGCCCCGCACGGCCCGTGCGGCCGATCCGGTGCACGTAGGTCTCGGCGACATCGGGCAAGTCGTAGTTGATGACCATTTCCAACTGATCGATATCGATACCGCGCGCAGCGATGTCGGTCGCTACGATCACGCGCGTTTTTCCCGCCTTGAAATTCGACAGGGCGCGCTGGCGCGCCGTCTGCGACTTGTCGCCGTGGATCGCGTCGCAACCGATACCGGCCTTCGACACGATCCGCGCGATGCGGTCGGCGCCGTGCTTCGTGCGCGAGAAGACCAGCACCGAACGGCCGTCGTTCTCTTTCAGCGCCGAGATCAGGGCCTGCTTCTTTTCGGGTTTCTCCACGTAGCAGAGCCGCTGCTCGATCGTATCGACCACCGATGCCACCGGTTCGACGGCGACGCGCACGGGATCGTTCAGCAGATCGGCGGCCAACCGTTCGATCGTCTTGGGCATCGTCGCCGAGAAGAGCAACGTCTGGCGCTGTCCGGGAAGCAACGGCAGCAAGCGCCGGATGTCGTGGATGAATCCCATGTCGAGCATCCGGTCGGCCTCGTCAAGTACGAAAAATTCGATCTGCTTCAACGAGATATGCCCCTGCCCGATCAAGTCGAGCAGACGCCCCGGCGTAGCTGTCAGCACGTCGACGCCGCGCTTCAAGCAGTCGATCTGCGGACGCTGGTTCACGCCGCCGAAAACGACGCAGGTACGCAGCGGCGTGTACTTGGCGTAGTCGCCGAGCGACTCGTCGATCTGCAACGCCAGTTCGCGCGTGGGCGTGAGGATCAGCGCCCGGATCGGACGTCCGCGGCCGACGGGCGGCCGACGCAGCAGGTTCGCCAGAACAGGCAGCGCGAAGGCCGCCGTCTTGCCCGTACCCGTCTGGGCCGTACCGAGGATATCCCTGCCTTCCAAAGCGGCGGGGATCGCCTGCATCTGAATGGGCGTGGGTCGTTCGTATTCCTTGTCCCGCAATGCGCGCAACAGCGCATTCGGCAAATTCAATTCCTGAAAATTCATGTATTTATCCGTGAGTCCGACGTAAGATAAGTTTATCGATAATTGTAAAGTCGTGTGAATATGGAATCTCGCCGAACTCGTATTACGGCATCCTGCGGAGCCGGATTTCATATTGACATTTCCCGTAAACACCCGTTGCGGGCGCTTCACCCTTCGCACCTTCGCTTCGCCGGCCGGATCGATACCTTACGACGCGCTTCCCGCCCTTCGGTTCGGGCTGTCGGATTCGACGGATTCGTAATAAAATAACGGGGAGAAGAGCGGCTCCGAAAGCCGGCGCGAAAGATTATTACGCCGTAAAGATAGGTATAATTTCCCGAATAAACAAATTTTGGACGAAACTTCCTATGACGGCTGCGTCCCGTAGGCTTTCAGCGCCAGCCGTTTCACCAGCAGGACGAAGCCGCCCGTGAGGATCAGGTTGAGCACGATCGTCAGCACCGAGACGATCAGCACCGGGCCGCCGAGGTTATACCCCAGCGCGATGAAGATCACGCCGGCGCCCACTTCGCCGCGTGTGAACATACCGATCGAAAGCGCCAGCCGCTCGCTCAGTTTGCGGTCGCGGTAGAAAAAGACGGGAAAGAGCTTGCCGAGATTCGACAGCAGCGAGACGATCAGCACATGCACGGCGATCGTCCCCCACGACATCATGGGCTGCGAGCCCGTCACCGAATGATGGCCGGACAATGCCTCGGCGTGCTGCACGCCGATGAACAGCGGCATACTGACGCCGACCAGAAACATGAACAGGAACGACACGAACGACGACGCGCGCGCCTCGGCCGCCGAATCCACATGGCGGTGACGCATCGTCATGCCCAACACGAAGGCGGGCAGGAGCACCTCGATATGAATGCCGCCCGACTCGCCGAACAGCGAAGCGGTGAGCGCGTAAAGCCCCTGCGTAAGTGCAAAAACGACGACGGCGTAGAGCAGGATCGATTTCCAGTCCTGCCGCAGGTCGTAATGCCCCAGTTTCCGCCACCCCGCGACCAGCAACAGCGTCACGATCGCCACGACGACGAACATCTGCCATTGAAGGCCGATCATCGCTATTTGCAGGGGAATCATCAGCAGGATGGTGTCCAAGTCGTCGAAAATCGCCAGCACCTGGATCTTGCGGTACATCCAACTCGATTTGAGGTGCAGCGCCGCCAGCATCGTGAAGAGGATACCGGCCGAGGTCGGGGCGGCGAACCGGCTCAGCAGCAGGTTCTCCTTCCATGCTTCGGCGTCGCCCCAGTAGACGGACGGGAGCATCACGAACATGTAGTAGAGCGTAATGAAAATCCACGGCACGGCGGCCGTGGCCATTGCGATGAAATAGTCGCTTACATAGGAGCGCCACTCGCCCTTTTCGATCTCGAACTCCCGGCCGACGTTGATCATGATAAACGCCAGACAGACGTACAACAGCGTATCGGAGCACATCTTGAACGAAGCGTAATCGGCACCCAGCAGCCCCGGCAGCAATTGCGAGGCGACGAGCCCCAACACGAGTAAAAGGGAAAAGGTAAGGACTTTTTTCATAATCAATCTTGTCGGTTCCGACGCGGTTCGGTCCGCGCGGCCGGCCGAGGCGGCTTTCCCATCCTTCGGCTCCGCCCATACGGGCAAGTATCGCCCGATCGCCACCGAAGCGGAATCCATCCGCAGGAGGGCTTCTCCCGCAGCCCGTGCGGCCCGCCGTCCCATCCGCATGCAAAGATACGAAAAATCGAGTGCAGAAGCAAGCGTTAGCTTGATTATGCCGAGCGGGAGTATCTAAGGCGAAGCCGAAAACTATTAAGGCACTTCGGCCGATCTGTCCCGAAATTCACCCGATAACCGCAAAAAAGAGGCCGCAATGCCTCAGAAAAGTTCCTGTTGACCGTCGCACCACAAGTTGATCCGCTCCGCCTTGCAGCGCCGCGCATAATCCCATGTATAGCGCGTCCCTCCCTTGCCGCCGTCGAACCATGCCACGACGGCGGCCGACCGCTCCACCATAAACTCGTCGCGGCGCAGGTAACAACGCGGTTCATAACGCGGAGCGAGCGTCGCCACCTCGTCCGCCCGATCGAGAATCCGCATATATCGGAGGCGATCCGCCTCCGGAAAACGATCCGCCTGCCCGGGGAAAGGAACGGCACAGCAGAGCCGCAATCCGGGCAGTTCCCCGCGCAGGGCGAGCACCGCCTCGGCGGCCGCGAGGTCGAATCCCAAGGCCATGCCGCTCCAAAACACACGGAAACCCCGGCCGTACAGCTCCCGCACGACGGCACGCAATGCGTCGTCGCACTCGCCGTCGTAGCGTCGATGTCCGGTAAATGCCGCCGTATGTTCCCTCGATCGATCCATTCGGTACGTCCGCTTCGGGTAGAGGCGTTCGCAGGGATAGTCCTTCATGAAGCCCGAGCCGCCGTGAATCTGTACCGCATCGTAAGCGAGCTGGTTGGCGTACTCCGACGAGAAGAGCTTGACGAGCGGCGTGAAGCCGTCGGCCAGGCGGTTGTAGAACTTCATCTCCTGACGCTCATCACCTTCGAGCGGACGCTCGTGCGCGATATGGCCGTACTGCTTGTAGACCTCGACGAAGCGCGTCGTCTCGTACAACAGCGCACGGACACCCTGCAACTTGGCCTTCATGTTGGAGAGCATCTCCGCAACGGCCGCGAAGCGGATGATCGGCTTGCCGAACTGCTCACGCTCCTGGGCGTACTTGAGCGCCTCGCGGTAAGCGGCCTCGCAAAGACCCACCGACTGTGCACCGATACCCAGACGGGCAGCGTTCATGAGCGACATCACGTATTTGATCAGACCCATCTTACGGTCGCCGACCAGACGGGCCGGAGCGTTGGTGAAGACCAGCTCGCAGGTGGGCGAACCCTTGATACCGAGTTTGTTCTCGATACGGCGCACCTTGACGCCGCCGTCACGCTTGTCGTGCACGAGCATCGAAAGACCGCGTGCGTCCGAAGTTCCCTCTTCGGTGCGGGCCAGCACCAGCGAAATATGACCGTCGCCGTTGGTGATGAAGCGCTTCACGCCGTTCAGCAGCCAACGGCCGCTCTTCTCGTCGTAAGTGGCCTTGAGCATCACGGCACCCAAGTCCGAACCTGCATCCGGCTCGGTAAGGTCCATCGCGCAGGTCTCGCCCGCAGAAACACGGGGCAGGAACATCCGCTTAAGCTCTTCCGAAGCGAATTCATTGAGCGTTTCGGCACAGTCCTGCAAACCCCAGATATTCTCGAAACCGGCATCGCCGCGTGCCACCATTTCGTTGGCGACGACGAAGCAGACCAGCGGGAAATTCAGGCCGTCGTACTCGTAAGGCAGGGTCATGCCGCTCAAGCCGGCCTTGGTAATGGCGTCGATGTTGCGGGCCGTACCCTCGGCGTAAACGACATGGTCGTTCTCGACTCTGGGACCTTCGTGATCGACGCCCTCGGCATTGGGGGCGATCACCTCGCCGCACACTTCGCCGGCGATCTCCAGCACGCGGCGGTAGTTGTCCATCGCGTCCTCAAAATTCTGCGGAGCAAGCTCGTGGTGGTCTTTCAGCGTATAGTTACGCTCTTTCAGCGCCACGATCTTGCGCATCAGCGGATGCTGAAGGTGGAACTGCAAATCCTTATTATCTAAAAAGAAATTAGCCATTACTTCGAGTTTTGTTTGTAATACTTAATCATTTTCGGAATCACCTCGTTCAGGTCGCCCGTGATCGCAAAGTCGGCGATCTTGTTGATCGGCGCATCGGGATCGGTGTTGATCGAGATGATCATCGACGACTGGTCCATACCGGCCGTATGCTGGATCTGGCCCGAAATACCGCACGCGATGTAGAGTTTGGGACGGATCGTAACGCCCGTCTGACCGATCTGGCGGGCATGCTCCGTGAAACCTGCGTCCACCGCAGCACGGCTCGCGCCGACTTCGCCGCCCAGCACCTCGGCCAGTTCGTGAATCAGCTTGAAATTCTCCTTCGAGCCTACGCCGTAACCACCGGCAACCACCACGCTCGCGCCTTTGATATTGATCTTGCGTTCTTCGATCTGGCGGTCGAGGATCTTGACCACCAGGTCGCTCTCTTTCAGGAACTTCTTCCAGTCGATCGGCTTCACCTCGCCGGCACCCGGCGTGGCTGCGTACTCCTTGCGCATCACGCCCTCGCGGACGGTCGCCATCTGGGGACGATGGTCGGGGTTCACGATCGTCGCAATGATGTTGCCGCCGAAGGCCGGGCGAATCTGGTACAACAGATTCTTATACTCCGTACCGGTCTTCGCGTCCTTATGGTCGCCGATCACCAGCTGCGTACAGTCGGCCGTCAGACCGCTGAACAGCGCCGACGATACGCGCGGGGCGAAATCGCGGCCGATGGAGGTCGCACCGAAAAGGGCGATCTGGGGCTTCTCCTGCTCGATCAGACCGCACATCACAGCCGTATGGGGCAACGTGCGGAACGGAGCGAACTCCTTGTCGTCGGCCGTCCACACGGTATCGGCGCCGTATTTGGCCAACTCCTTGGCGATATCGCCCAGATTATGACCCAGTACGACGGCTTCGAGCTTCACGCCGAGCGTCGTGGCCAGCTCGCGGCCTTTGGTCAGCAACTCCAGACTCACGTCCGCAGGTACTCCGTTTTCGAGTTCTATATATACAAATACATTATTCATATCTCGTTTCCTCCCTGATTAACCGAGCGTGTGGCTCGCGATAAGTTCAACCATCAATTCCTCGATCTGCTTGTCGTCGGCAGTCAGTTTCTTGGCTTCCTTGGCCTGGAACACCACATTCTCGATCTTCTTCACCTTCGTCGGGGAACCGGTCAGGCCCAACTGGTTATCGTCCGGATCGACATCGGCGGCACTCCACTCGAAAATCTGCAGGTAGGGCTTCGACGCGGCCATCTTGGCAGCTTCCGACGTCGGTTCCGCAGCGATCTCGGAGGCCGTCATGGCATTCTTAAACTTCATCACGCGGCGGGCGTTCTTCGGGCGGCACTCGGCAGCCGAAGCATTTACGGTCACCACGGCGGGAATCGGACATTCGACCACTTCGGTTCCGTGCTCCAGGCGACGTTTGATGACCAGCGACTTATCTTTGATCTCGAGAATCTCCTCGGCATAGGTCACCTGCGGCAAGCCCAGCTTCTCGGCCACCTGCGGCCCCACCTGCGCCGTATCGCCGTCGATCGCCTGACGGCCTGCGACGATCACGTCGGGACGGATTTTGCGCAGCGCACACGAAAGAGCGTATGAAGTAGCCAGCGTATCCGAGCCGGCGAATTTACGGTCGGTCAGCAGATAACCGCCGTCGGCGCCGCCGGAAAACATGGCGTCGCGGATGATGTCGGCGGCACGCGGGGGGCCCATGGTCAGGATATGAACCGTACTGCCTTCCGTTTCGTCCTTGAGAAACAGGGCAGCCTCGAGTGCATTCAAATCTTCGGGATTGAAGATTGCAGGCCTTCATCATGATGAGTTTCGTCACGCCGTCAACCATGATGGCATATTTGAGCGCCACCATATCGAGCCAGCCGCAACGACGCTTGCGCCCCGTCACCGCACCGAACTCATCGACCACTGGCGCTCGAGTTCCGCGATATCGTAAACATATCCCAGACTGCGGAGCGTCGCCTCGTGACGAGCTTTCACCCGGTCGTAAACGGCCCGGAATTCAGGACCCAGCACGTCGCCGACACGCATGCCCGTACGACTTACCTTGTCCGTATAGGTCGGGCCGATACCCTTTCCGGTCGTACCGAAGGGCGCGCCTGCCGTAGACCGGCGTCGCATCGGTGAGTCGGCAGGATCAGCCGAAATTTGCGAGATCGTGGCCGCTCTTGGCCAGCGCCGTAGCCTCCTCGCGGAAAAGAATCGGGTCGAGGACCACCCCGTTGCCGATGATGTTGGTTTTACCGCCCTGGAAAATACCCGAAGGAATCGAGCGCAGGACGTATTTTTCGCCGTTGAATTCCAACGTATGACCCGCATTGGGACCGCCTTGAAAACGCGCAACCGCCTGATAACGGGGAGTCAGCACATCGACAACCTTGCCTTTGCCCTCGTCGCCCCACTGCAGGCCGAGTATGACGTCAACTTTATTCATGATCTTTTTGAAAAATTTAATCGCAAAAAAACGATTTTGCCTTGTCGCCGTTCAGATCCCAATGCTCCAAACAGTATGCTTCGAAAGCCGGATCCGCAAACCGAAGATAAACGTACCGGTTATCTTCATCGCGCGAATCCTCTCCCAGCCCGCAGGAGTGCAGCGGCAGGAAGAGAGTCGCCAGCAGAACTCCAAAACCTATTTTTCGGATGAAAGGATTCATTTTTAGCGATCGTTTTCCGTATCGGATCGTTCGGAAACATTCGGCTCGGCCGGAGGAGCGGAAAGATCGATCTTTCCGCCGTCTTCCGCATCCGGCGACGTGCAAACCGCTTCCGTCTGAACCGAATGCCATTCATTCTCCGACTACGCCGAACCTCGAATAAGTTCGGTCCGGGGCCGCCTGCCGAAAAATGTCCGAATACCCAGTAATATTATGATAAAGGGGAAAACAAATTCCGTTCCGAAAACTACATGTCGTCCCGGTCCTCGTCGTCGCCCGAATTGTCGTCGTCCTGCAAATCGTCGGCGCCTTTGATATCGTCGTCGTAATAGTCCTTATCTTCGTCATCGTCCGCACGGTCGTCGATCTTCACGTCAATCTTCACCAGATAATTGATCTCGTCCGTTTCGAAAGGCACAGCGTAAAAAAACTCTCCGTTAGGTTTGTCGATGCGCATCATCGCCTCGGAGAATCCGAGGGGATATTTTTGCTTTATTGCCTCCTGAAGTTCCGAAGGCAGATTACGGAAGCTGGCGACAAGGCGTTTTTTCGGTGTTGTAGAGTTTGCCATATTTCGATGTTCGTTTTCAATAGTCGTTTCGTTCGGCAGAGCGGGTTCCTCCGCTCCGCTCCGTTCCCACTTGTCGAAAATGCGGAATTTTCTTTGTCATATCCAAGCCCGGCAGGATTCCGTACCTGCCGTCGCCGGTCGATCGTGTGGAGTTTCATCCGTCGTTTTCCTTCGTCCGGCGACGCCCTTTTTCGGGCTTCGCCGTCTCCGCGAACCGGAAACGTCTGAAAATTTTGTGCAAGTATAAACAAAATTTGGCGATCGGAATCAAGGTCGAATTTTTTTTTGCATTTTTTTTATTTTTTGCGGTCTTTCCGCACAAATTATGTACTTTTACGTACGGAATAACAGAGGTATGATACGTGAAAAAATAGAAAAATTACGTCGCACACTCGACTACCACAACCATAAATACTACGTCGAAAACAGTCCGGAAATATCCGACCGTGAATTCGACATTATGATGCGTGAGCTTCAGGAACTGGAGGCGGCACATCCGGAATACGCCGACCCGAACTCCCCGACGGCCCGCGTCGGCAGCGATCTCACAACCGAATTCCAAAGCGTCGAACATCGCTTTCCGATGCTTTCGCTGGGTAACACCTATTCGCTCGACGAGCTGCACGAATTCATCGGACGCATCGAGAAAGAGCTCGGACAGACGGAGTTCGTCTGCGAGCTCAAATTCGACGGCACGGCCATCTCGCTCACCTACGAACACGGAGCCCTGCTCCGTGCCGTGACGCGGGGCGACGGCACGCGAGGCGACGATGTGACGGCCAATATCCGCACGATCCGCACCATTCCGCTGCATCTGCAAGGGGGCGACTACCCCGATTTTTTCGAAATACGGGGCGAAGTGCTGATGCCCTATGCCTCGTTCGACCGCCTCAACCGCGAACGCGAGGAGAACGGCGAACCGCTACTGGCCAATCCGCGCAATGCCGCAGCGGGCACGCTCAAGCAGCAATCCTCGGCCGTAGTCGCCCAGCGGGGGCTGGACTGCACGCTCTACCAACTGGCTGGCGACGACCTGCCCTGCACGACCCATTGGGAGTGTATGCGGAAAGCCAGCGAATGGGGATTCAACGTATCGGACAAGATGCGGATCTGCCGCAGCCAGGCGGAGATCGACGACTACATCGCCTTCTGGGACGAAGAGCGCAGGAAACTGCCGTTCGCTACGGACGGCGTGGTCATCAAGGTCAATAGTTACGCCCTGCGGCGCGAGCTGGGCTTCACGGCCAAGGCGCCCCGATGGGCCGTGGCTTTCAAGTTCAAGGCCGAACAAGCGCTCACGCGGCTCGAAAGCGTCGATTTCCAAGTGGGACGCACCGGAGCCATCACCCCCGTCGCCAACCTCGATCCGGTGCAGTTGGCCGGAACGACCGTCAAGCGGGCCACGCTGCACAACGC